>Ga0335397_10009556_pt1 | contig 12089 bp, 6 predicted proteins | sample MAT04_FD_205740 | JGI IMG/M metagenome (GOLD analysis project Ga0335397, IMG submission 205740) | Freshwater microbial communities from Lake Fryxell liftoff mats and glacier meltwater in Antarctica - MAT-04 (spades assembly) (version 2) ...
GAATGGTGCTGTTAATAGGGTTCTATACTCAGAAAATGGCGGTCAAAACTGGGCCGATATTTCCTCTAATTTGCCTGACCTACCGGTTAACTGCTTAAATGGAATAAATCTGAACCTCAGACACAGGCTGCTTTTAGGCAATGATCTTGGCATTTTTATGTACGATGAAATTGCCCATTCATGGGAAAACATAGGTAATGGATTGCCAAATTCGCTTATCTATGATATTGAAGTTAACCAAACTGGTAGAAAAATACTTGTTGCAACCTATGGCCGTGGAATATGGTCAACTGATATTCCTTGTGAAGCTGAATTGGTTAACATTGAAATAGAAGGACCGAAGGTTTTTAGTTCAGACTATATAATTGATGGTAATTTAAAACTGAAAAGCGGCTGTAACCTGACAATAAAAGGTGAACTTAGTTTCAATAAAAACACAAAGGTGTCTATAGAACGCGGTGCAAAATTAATACTTGATGGTGGTAAATTAACATCATCCTGTGGCGAAACGTGGCGTGGCATCGATGTTTGGGGTAATAGTAACGTTGTACAAATACCCACCACCAATCAGGGCCATATTCAGATAATAAATGGCGGTACCATTGAAAATGCAGAATGTGGAATTCGGACATGGAAGCCAGATGCACTGCCCGATGGTTCGGAATCGCTTGATCCGGATAAAGATTATTTTGGCGGTATTGTGTGGGCAAATGGCGCTGTTTTCAAAAACAACAAAACCGCTGTTGAATTTATGCCTTATGAATTTCATAATTACAGCTACCTTACCCAGTGTTCGTTTGAAACTACAGCAGCTTTACCTGATGGCTCTTTGCCCGATTATTTTGTAAAACTTGATGGTGTTACGGCTGTTAGCATTACCGGTAATGATTTTAATAATACCTATACCGGTTACACCAATATAAATGAAAGGGGTGGTGGAATCTATGCTTTTGATTCAGATTTGTTGGTCGATAAGGTTTGCAAAGGTCAGGTTATGCCGTGTAATGAATACAAGAAAAGTACCTTCTCCGGTTTGTACCGTGGTATATATGCTTTTGGGGCTGGCAGGCAACGTACCGTCAGAATACAGGGTTCTGATATCTCAAATACTGTGCGGGGTATATATCTGAGTTCTCTTGATTTTGTCGAAGTCAACCTGAACAACTTCCAGGTGTGGAATGAAGTTGTTGGTCTTAACCCGCAAGGCTACAGTGTTTACATTGATGCAAGCACAGGATTCACTATTGAGGAAAACGATTTTACCAATCCGGAAACTTCCCGAAAAGGTATTGGCCTTATAATCAACGAATCAGGAGCAGACAATAATCAGGTTTATAACAACACTTTCACTAAACTGAATTTTGCAACTATAGCTCAGGGATATAACCGGTCAGGGGGTTCAACAACAACCGGCCTATGCTATAAATGTAATGATTTTGTCAACAATGATAACGATATCCGGATAGCAAGACGAAATTCCAATATTTTGACCCAGCAGGATGGTATAAAGTATTATCAGGGGGCAAATATACCGGGAGATCACCTTGCACCAGCCGGAAATACCTTCACAACGGTTACCAATTCAAAGGATATCAGCAATTCCTGTAATTGGATTGTCTATTATCGTCATCACTATGGACCAGCTTCACTGCTTCCCAACCCGGCAGATCTGACTACAAATTACCAGGTTTTTGCCACAACCTATACCAAGAGCATTTCATGTCCATCCCATATTGGCACAGGAAATGAAAAAGAAGAGGTGAAAGCTGCATTAGAATCCTCAACAGCGGAAGCAGAAGCCACACAGGTAGCACTTATTTCATTGGTTGATGGTGGTTCAACCCCGGAACTTCAAACAGAAGTGATCACCAGCATACCCGATGAAGGGATGGAACTGCGTGATCAGTTGTTGACAGAATCACCTTACTTGTCAGATACAGTTTTGAAAACATCTATCACAAAAGAAGATGTGCTGAACAATGCGATGATTCGTGATGTAATGGTTGCCAACCCGCAATCGGCCAAATCGGCGCAAATGGTTGAAATGTTGGATGAACGTGTAAACCCAATGACGGATGAAATGAAAAACGAGATTCTTTCAGGACAAACAATTACCAGCGAAAAGGAAGATCTGGAAGCAGTGCTGTCATTTATGAAACAGGAAGCATGGTATAACTTTGGCGCATTGTGCCGCTTGTATGCCATTGATACACTGCATACATGGAGTTCAGATACCATCGGTGTGTTGTTTGCCAGTGAAACATCGTTGGAATCACAATACAAATTGGCATTCTGGCATTTGTTTAAAGGCAATACCAGTTCTGCAACCCAGGTACTGAGTAGTATTCCTGCAACGTTCACACTTGATGCTTCAGAAGCGGCTCAGCATGAGCGTTATACATTGCTGCTCAACACGCTTATTCAACTATCCAATAATCCGGAAGTATTGTTGGAAGCAGGAACCGATGTCGCCAACACGCTGACTCAGTTAAATACAATGAGCGAAGACAAAACTGCAGCGATGTCGCGCAACCTTTTAATTGCAGCTGGTTTGATGAGTTATGATGAACCCATCAAATTAGATGACGTGTTAAAGACAATGCCGGTCTATAACCCGGCTATTAATGGTAAAGAATCTGCAAAACTGATAGTTTATCCAAATCCGGCGAATGACTTTATCACCATTGCATGGAATACGCCTGAAAACAGTAATTTGTTGCTGACTTTAACCGATGCAAATGGACGCACTGTTCATCAACAACCGTTGAATGGCCAGAACAATGAAACAATCCTGAATGTATCCGGATTTGTAAATGGTACTTACCGGTTGAGTTTATCGGAAGGTAAGAAGAACATTGCAACAGCAACGGTTGTGATTCGAAAATAAGTTCAATCAGCCATTGCAAAAAGCTGCACCGGTTTATTTACCGGTGCAGCTTTTTGCTTAATATTTTTCAATGTTTTTTTGAATTGGATAGTTATGTGACCACGCTTAAAAAAGTACCCTACAATTTTAGTAACGACTATTTATACCGATTATAAATTGCGTTTTTTTGAAAAAATATTATTATTTTAATACACTATCAAAATTAATTTTTCATATTTGCTTTTTAGATAAAAATTACATTAGATTCTGTAAAAATACTTTACATATATTACAATGTTAATAGTTGCATTGTAAGCCGTTGGAACATGAATAAATTTGAAACGTTTACCAGAATCGTTAGGAAATAATCAAATGATTAGTGGATTGAATTAAACATAGTTGATTACCTGAATCTCTAAATATAATCTGACATGAAAAAATACTTTCTTTTACTAGTAATGTATACTCAAGTAATATCCTCTTATTCACAAGATTTTTGGGAACAATTACCTTTCCCATTTGAAGCCTCAATCAGATGTATTGCTACCAATGATCAGGGTGATATATTTGTTGGGGCTGGAAATGATGGCGATCATGGAGGAGTTTATCGTTCAATGGATGATGGTCAGACCTGGGAATTTGTTCTTGATATGCTTACACATTCAGTATTGTCTATAGAAATCAATGACGAGGGGACAATTTATGCAGGTACGAATAGAGGGTTTCCGGCATTATGTGTTTCATATAATAATGGCGTTGATTGGGAAGAATTGACACTTCCATCAACCCAGAATGTTGTTAAAATTTTATGCACTTCACCTGACACTTTATATGTCAGTCAGTGGGAAGATTATGGAGCTGTTTTATTGAGGAGTAACGATACTGGAATTACCTGGGAAACACTTTATACTTCAGATCATACGAGCGAATATGTATCAGATATTTCTATCTCAGGTAATGGTGATATTGCTATAAGCCTTAGTGGTTTCTTTTTTGAGATGGGCGGGGTTTACAAGTCAACCGACAATGGCATTACCTGGGAATGTGCCGGACTGTTTAATTATCAGGTACGTGCGCTGGAATATAACCAGAATAACGACCTGTTTATAGGAGTTTGGAGTGGTTTTTACGTGATAGGCGGCGGTTTGTTTGCACTTTTTAATGGTGAAAGTGAAATACAAGAGCTTTATTATGGGCCTTTTGTATCAGATTTAGTGATAAATTCAAACAGCGATATTTACTTTGCGATTGATGGAGGTGGTGTCATCAGAACTTTGGATATAGGCCAGACTTTTGAATTTGTTAATCAAGGACTGGTTGGATCTGGAATTTTGACAATTGATAATCAGGATTATATCTATAATGCTTCAGATTACGGACAAAATAAAGTTAATAGAACAATTGAACCCACAGTTACTTCAGTCGAATCTTACTTTAGCTCTGCATACAATCGAATTAGAATAGTTCAAAACCCTGCTATTGATAAACTCAGAGCAAGAATAACCTGGTCTGATAATTACTTTGGAACAAGTAATGTTTCAATTCAAGATATAGCAGGGCGCACGTTTTTTAAGAAATCTGTTGATGTAAGTGATGATCTAATAGAAGTAGATGTAAATATGTTGGTATCTGGAATGTACATTCTATTAGTTCAAATTGATAGTAATTATTTTTCTTCAAAATTCATTAAACTCTGATTTATTTATTCACCTAAAATTCACATTTATGAGAACATTACGAAGATTTATCGTTTTAGGGATTATTGCGTTTACCTTTCAAACAAATGCACAAGTAATTAACCTTAATCCAGATGTTGTTGGCGACCCCTGGTGGTCTGGAGATGGAGTTTTGCAATCGCCACAGGAAGAAGCTCTTGTTCAGGAATTATTCTTAACTCCCGAATCGGCGGCTACACTGTTACCAGATGAAGTTTACAATAATGAACAGATTTACTTTCCTCCGATTTTTTACCAAGAAGGGGCAAGTTGTGTGCAGGCAGCAGAAATTGGATATACTTTTACATATGAAATCAATCGTATCCGTAATTTGCAAGCGGGAGATTGGGAAGATAATATGGAAAATTGTTATCATCATCTATTTACATATAATTTCTTAAATGGAGGGACAGGCAACAGTTTTACATATTATATGAGTGGTTTCCAGATAATTAAAGAGAATGGATGCCCCGCTTTTAATATATACGATGACCCAGCATTAAATGGTTCAAGTAAATTTAAATATTGGATGACCGATTACTCAAAGTATTATTCAGGTATGCAGAACCGTATCGCAGATTATTATGACATTCATTTTAATACATCATTAACTAGCCTGGAAACACTAAAACACTGGATATCTGATCATAATGAAGGTAGCGAAACGGGTGGTTTAGCTATCATTGCTATTCTAACAGGGAATTCGCAAACAGGGTATTGGAATGTAGCTAACCGATTACCGATTGGAACACCTCATGAAAATGATAGATTAGTAACTCAGTGGGGTACTGATAGTAACACGGGTCATGCATTAACTCTGGTTGGTTATGATGATAATGTTAAGTATGATTTTAACGGTGACGGGCAGTATACAACCAATCTTGATTTAAACGGGGATAACATTATAAATTTACTTGACAGCGAATTCGGGGCATTCAAAGCAGCCAATAGTTGGGGAGAAACCTGGGGGAATGATGGTTTTATTTGGATACCTTACAAAATGATTGCTGATGGCTTACAACGTGAAGGCAAAGCATATGTCTGTGTAGCAGAGGAAACTTATGAACCTCTTTTATCTATAAAGACAAGTATTGACTATCCATGCAGAGAAAAATTAAAATTGCAGGTCGGATATGGAGTTCTTGCAAATCAAACAAATCCCACTGACTATACACCATATAAATCGTTCAGAAATCAGGGTGGTTGTAATACAATGAGAGGAGCATATACCGGTGCTATAGAAATTGGATTGAATTTTGGTTATTGGTACCAAAACAATGATTTTGGCAAAATATTTTTCATGGTAGATGAATATGCAGATCCCAACAATAGTTATACAGGAACAATCAATGAATATTCTTTTATTGACAGACGCTGGGGTGAAGTATTTGAACTAAATTGTAATCAAACTCAGGTTCAGATTGCAAATGAAGTTAGAACTACGTTATCCATAGAGTATGATCTATTACCCCATCATGATGACTTAATTGATACTGATTTAATTGTTTCAAGTAATATGGTTTCCAGATTTACTCCAACAGTAACCAATGGGGCTAAACTTGAGTTATTAAGCGGTGTAAAAATAGATATGTACAATAGTGAATTAGTGATTGATCAGGGGGCTATTTTAAAGGTAGGAAATAATGTAGTTTTCAAAGGAAAAAGGGGAATCAACAAAATCACAATTCGCGGAAATGCTGAATTTGGTACTAATGTTCAATTTATTGCGGAAGAAGGAGCACAGTTATACTTAAATTTCGAAAATTCTTCCTCTGCCATAACTTTTAATTCTGGTTATTTTGAAAGAACAAATCTATTCATTTCCTGCCTAAATCTTACGATTAAGGGTTCAACAGTTTTATGTGATGGGGATAACAGAATATTTGTTAACAGAGGGGCAAAATTTGAAATCGATGATAGTCACCTATCGAATTTTAATGATGATCTTTGGAAAGGTATAGAAGTATGGGGAAATAGTAATATATCCCAAATACCAACTTCTAATCAAGGACATGTTCAGATCTTTAATGGAAGTATCATTGAAAATTCAGAATGTGGGATCCGCACATGGAAGCCGTATGCACTACCCGATGGTTCGGAGTCGCTTGACCCTGACAAGGACTATTTTGGCGGCCTTGTGTGGGCAAATGGCGCTATATTCAGAAACAACAAAACCGCTGTTGAGTTTATGCCTTACGAATTACGCAATTACAGCTACCTTACACAATGCTCATTCGAAACAACAGCAGCATTACCCGGTGGAACCCTACCCGATTACTTTGTTAAACTTGATGGGGTTACCGCTATTAGTATAACCGGCAATGATTTTAAGAATACGTATACCGGGTACGCCAGTATATTTGAAAGGGGCGGTGGAATCTATTCTTTTGATTCAGATGTTCTGGTCGATCGTGTATGTACAGGCCAGGTCATGCCATGCAATGAATATAAAGAGAGTACCTTCGCTGGTTTGTTTCGAGGCATTTATGCTTTAGGGGCTGATATACCACGTACTGTCAGAATTCAAGGTTCTGAACTATCAAATACTGTTCGGGGAATATATCTAAGTTCTCTTGACTTTGCCAATGTAAATCTGAACCATTTTCAAGCCTGGAATGAAGATGCTCTTGGGCAAGTTCCTATTGGTTACAGCTTATATTTAGACGCGTGTACCGGTTTTACTATTGAGGAAAATCAATTTATCAATATTGAATCTTCACGTAGGGGTATTGGACTTATTGTAAATGAATCCGGTCGAGACAACAACCAGATTTATAATAACTATTTCGAAAAATTAAATTATGCAACCATTGCTCAGGGTTATAACCGTTCAGGCGGTTCTACAACAACCGGCCTGTGCTATAAATGCAATGATTTTGTTAACAACGATTATGATATCAAAATAGTTCCGAGGAATCCGGGCTGGACATCTACGTCTGATGGCATTGCCTATTACCAAGGTAAAAATGATCCTGGAAACCATCTTGCACCTGCAGGTAATACTTTTACAACCGTTTCAAATATCAGGGATATCGGAAATACATGCAATTGGATAATATACTACAGGCACCAGACCGGACCTGCTTCCATAATTCCGACGCCTGCAGATATGACAACAATTTACCAGGTAAGTGGCACAACCTATACCAAAAGCGTTTCGTGTCCCTCCCATCTTGGCACAGGAACTGAAAAAGAAGAAGTGAAAGCAGCATTGGAATCGGCATCAGCAGAAGCAGAAGCCACACAGGTAGCACTTATTTCATTGGTTGATGGTGGTTCAACCCCCGAACTTCAAACAGAAGTGATCACCAGCATACCCGATGAAGGGATGGAACTGCGTGATCAGTTGCTTACAGAATCACCTTACTTGTCAGATACAGTTTTGAAAACGTCTATTACCAAAGAAGATGTGCTGAACAATGCGATGATCCGTGATGTAATGGTTGCCAACCCGCAATCGGCCAAATCTGCGCAAATGGTTGAAATGTTATATGAACGTGTAAACCCAATGACGGATGAAATGAAAAACGAGATTCTTTCAGGACAAACAATTACCAGCGAAAAGGAAGATCTGGAAGCAGTGCTGTCATTTATGAAACAGGAAGCATGGTATAACTTTGGTGCTTTATGCCGCTTGTATGCCATTGATACACTGCATACATGGAGTTCAGACACCATAGGTGTGTTGTTTGCCAATGAATCAACGTTAGAATCACAATACAAGTTAGCATTCTGGCATTTGTTTAAAGACAATACCAGTTCTGCAACCCAGGTACTGAGTAGTATTCCTGCGACTTTCACACTCGATGCTTCAGAGCTGGCTCAACATGAACGATATTCATTGTTGCTCAACACGCTTATTCAACTATCCAATGATCCGGAAATAGTGTTGGAAGCAGGAACCGATATCGCCAACACGCTGACTCAGTTAAATACAATGAGCGAGGATAAAACTGCAGCGATGTCGCGCAACCTATTAATCGCGGCTGGTTTGATGAGTTATGATGAACCCATCAAATTAGATGATGGTTTAAAAACAATACCGGTCTATAACCCGACTGTCAAAACCAAAGAATCTGCAAAACTGAGGGTTTATCCAAATCCGGCGAATGACTTTATCACCATTGCATGGAATACGCCTGATAACAGCAATTTGTTATTGACTATAACCGATGCAGGTGGACGAATAGTTCATAAGCAACCCTTGAATGGTCAGAACAATGAAACAATCCTGAATGTTTCCGGGTTCGTAAATGGTACTTACCGGTTGAGTATAGCGGAAGGTAAAAAAATCCTTGCTACTGAATCTGTAGTTATACAGAAGTAATTTTAATGCCAAATTGGTTTAAAGCTGCCCCGGAATTATAGCCGGGGCAGTTTTTTGAAGGGGAAAACTGAAATCATATTTATGCCAGGATATACCCCTGTTAACTGACTGATGAAACCATTTTTCACGATGACCTTATTTATCAACAATTTATTGTTTACAAATTTGTTAAATTCAAAAAAACTTCTACCTTTGCACCCCTTTTAAAGCATAAGTGTGTCCGTGAACGGCCGTAACCTGAAACGTGAAAAGCTTATCTCTCTAAAGGACCCTGCCGTAATCATCTGAATCTCATGCCCGTGAATCAGTTGTTGGGACGGTTGTTTTATTGTTTTCAATAAAAATAAATTTACAAATGAACACATTAAGTTATAAAACTTTGTCAGCAACACCGGCTACCATTCAGAAGAACTGGGTACTGGTAGATGCAGAAGGACAGACGCTTGGACGTATGTCCACAAAAGTTGCCAATCTCCTGAGGGGAAAGTATAAAACCAATTTTACACCAAACCTCGATTGTGGCGACTTTGTGATAATCATTAATGCAGAGAAAATTAAGCTCACGGGCAAAAAAATGACCGATAAGGTTTATGTTCGTCATACCGGTTATCCCGGCGGGCAGCGTTTTGCTACACCATGGGAACTTCTGCAGAAACATCCTGAAAGGGTGGTTGAATATGCAGTAAGGGGTATGCTCCCCTCCAACAAACTGGGTGATGCATTGTACAAAAACCTTAAAGTTTACGCTGGTTCCGAGCATCCACACCAGGCTCAGCAACCACAATTGATTAATCTTAATTCAATCAAATAAGTATGGAAGTGATCAACACCCTTGGCAGAAGGAAAACTGCTGTAGCCCGTATATATCTGAAAGATGGCAATGGAGTCATCACGGTGAACGGCAGGGATTATAAAGAATATTTCCCGACCGGAACCCTGCAGTATGTTGTTACCCAATCGCTCGAAGTTGCCGAATCAATTGGCAAGTATGATATCAAGGTTAATCTTGCTGGTGGTGGAATTACCGGACAGGCCGAAGCGCTACGCCTGGCTATTTCCAAAGCCCTTTGCGAGATTAATCCTGAGTTTCGTCCCCCTCTGAAGGCTAAAGGCCTGATGCGCAGGGATCCACGTATGGTTGAAAGGAAAAAACCGGGTCAGAAAAAAGCCCGTAAAAAATTCCAGTTCAGCAAGCGCTAATTCAACTTTGTGTTTAGTATCTAAATTGCCAGGACCTCTTTTCCTGTGCTGTGTGGCTTAGACTGAGCTACCTGGCAATTGAGTTTCACAGAATGTAAACAATTAACAAAAAATTAAATGGCAAGAACAACTTTTGAAGAATTACTGGATGCCGGTTCACATTTCGGCCATCTGAAACGCAAATGGAATCCCAACATGGCTCCCTATATCTTTATGGAGCGCAATGGCATTCACATTATTGACCTTTATAAAACTGTAGCCAAGATTGACGAAGCTGCTTCAGCGCTGAAACAGATTACCAAATCGGGTAAAAAAGTCCTTTTTGTTGCAACCAAAAAACAGGCTAAGGAAATTGTAGCCGAGCATGTAAAAACCATTGGTATGCCATACGTTACTGAGCGCTGGCCTGGTGGAATGCTTACCAACTTTGCAACCATTCGCAAGGCTGTTCGTAAAATGACCTCCATCGACAGGATGATGACCAGCCCCAGTTATACCAATATTTCAAAACGTGAGCGCCTACAGATTGCCCGTGAACGTGCCAAACTCGAAAAGAATCTTGGTTCTATCGCCGATCTGAGCCGTTTGCCTGCCGCCATATTTGTAGTGGATATCAGCAAAGAGCACATCGCGATTGCTGAAGCCCGCAAACTCAACATTCCAACTTTCGCGATTGTTGATACCAATTCTGATCCGAATATCGTTGATTTTCCGATCCCTGCCAACGACGATGCCTCAAAATCAATTTCACTGATTATCGGCAAAATGGTTCAGGCTATTGAAGAAGGTTTGATGGAACGCAAGGTTGACCGCGACAAACGTGCCGAGGACGATAAGGAAGATGGTGGCGCAGGTTCGAGGAATTACGATCTTGATGAAGAGGATGAAGAAGAAGTATCAGCTTCCGGTGATCGTTCACGTGCCAAAACTGCACCTGCCGGTGAAGCAGGAGAAGAAGGCCGCAAGAGCAAACCCGGTACCAGAAAACCACTGGGCCGCAAACCAGGCGGACCAAGAAAATAATAGCAACCTAATTAACTGAAAATATTTATGGCTAATATTACTGCTGCTGATGTAAACAAATTGCGTCAGATGACCGGTGCCGGAATGATGGATTGCAAGCATGCACTTCAGGAAAATGAAGGCGATTTTGAAAAGGCGATTGACTACCTGCGTAAAAAGGGGCAAAAACTAGCGACCAAACGTGCCGATAAAGATGCCAACGAAGGCATCGTTTTGGCCCGTACCAACGAAGCCAAGGATTTTGCCGCAATTTTTATGCTGAACTGCGAGACTGATTTTGTTGCCAAGAACCAGGAGTTTGTTGATTTTACCAATCTGATCATGGCCAAAGCCATTGAAAAGATGCCTAAAACCAGCGATGAATTTAAAGCTCTGGACCTTAATGGCCGCTCAGTAATGGACAACATTACCGAAATGGTTGGTAAGACCGGAGAAAAAATGGAATTGGCTCACTTTGAGGTTATCAGTGCGCCCAGGGTATTTGCTTACAACCATCCCGGAAACAGACTTGCAACCATCCTTGGATTAACCAAAGCCGGAGTTGAAGGTATTGATCAGGCCGGACATGAGGTTGCTATGCAGATTGCTGCAATGGCACCCGTTGCCGTTGACAAGGCCGATGTACCTGCCGAGGTGATTGAGCGTGAAATCGAAATCGGAAAAGAGCAGGCCCGCCTCGAAGGCAAACCTGAAGAAATGATCGAAAAGATTGCACTTGGTAAACTGAATAAGTTCTACAAGGAAAATACCCTGCTGAATCAGGAGTTCGTGCGCGATAACAAACTATCAGTAAGGGAGTTCCTGAATAAAATGGATAAAGACCTTACGGTAAGTGCATTCAGGCGTTTTATGCTTGGTGCATAGTTTATCACTAATAAAATAGTAAAGGCCGGTGCAAACCGGCCTTTCTTGTTTTCAGGAACAACATCTGATTTATTCCCTGATCAGAATAAGCTGT
>Ga0335397_10009561_pt1 | contig 12085 bp, 9 predicted proteins | sample MAT04_FD_205740 | JGI IMG/M metagenome (GOLD analysis project Ga0335397, IMG submission 205740) | Freshwater microbial communities from Lake Fryxell liftoff mats and glacier meltwater in Antarctica - MAT-04 (spades assembly) (version 2) ...
CCAGGCTCATGCCAAAGGCGCCGCACGGCACACCGCCGCCGATCGGCTTTCCCACGGTGAGCAGATCCGGCTCCAGGCCGTGTGTTCCCGTCCATCCCCCTGGCCCGACCGACAGCGTGTGGGTCTCATCAACGATCCAGAGTGCGCCGTACTTGCGCGTCAGCTCGCGACAGGCTTCGAGGTATCCGACGTCGGGCAGCACGATGCCGATGTTGGTCAGGGCCGGCTCCATGAGCACCGCAGCCACTTCGCCCGTGGCCAAAGCGCGCTCCAGTGCGTCGACGTCGTTGTACTCGACCACGATCGTCGTCTCATCGAGCGGCACGGGTGCGCCGATGTTGCCCGGTCGCGAGACGGTTCGCCCTTCGCTGGACAGGACGGCGAAGGTCTCGTCGACCGTCCCGTGGTAGCACCAGTCGTGCACGAGGATCTTGGGCCGTCCGGTGATGTGGCGGGCGTATCTGATCGCGTGCCGATTGGCATCGGTGGCGGACAAGGTGATCTGCCAGAGCGGTAGGCCGAAGCGTCGTTGCAGCTCCTCGGCCACCACGATGCCGTCCTCCGTCGGCAGCATCGCGGTGATCCCGCGGCCGATCTGATCGCGTACCGCCTCGACCGTCGGCGCCGGCGAATGGCCGGACATCGCGCCGGTGTCGCCTAGGCAGAGGTCGATGTACTCGCGCCCGTCGACGTCGACGAAGTGGGATCCCGCAGCCTCGGCGATGTAGACAGGGAACGGGCCGGCCCACTTGGTCATCCAGAGCATGGGGACGCCACCGGCCAACGAGCCTCGAGCCCGTTCGTGGAGTTCCTGCGACCGTGGGTGCTCGGCCGTGAATCGGGCCTCCTCCTGCTCGGTGAGGCGGGCGAGGTGGTGGCGATCGACGATCTTGGGCACGGCACTGCTCCTGTCCGATACGGCGTCCTGCCCCTTGCCTACCGGAGGGAGCGGCTGCGCGCAGGCGTACGCAGCGGACTGCGAGCGGGCTGGGGCGCGCCGCTGCGCACAACGGGCACCCGTTTGCCGCATCCAGAGACACGGCTAGAACGGTCGAAGGAGGCAGTACGGCAGGACCCCCGTGGTCGGCCACGGATGGACGGATTCGGTAATGGGGTCAGGTCAGAACGGCCACGCGTGGCGGTGGGCGGCACGTGGCGGCGCGGTGGGGGTGCTCGCGCTCGCTTTGAGCGCACCCGCACTATCGGTGATGGCGGCCACCGTTGCGCCAGCAGCGGAGGGTGACCAGTCGACCCTGCTGTTCGTCCGCGAGGCTGCGGGCGTGTCGAGCGTGATGTCGGTGGCGATCGCTCCTTCGACCGGACTGCCATCGGCCGCGGCGGTGGCACTGGAGTCGTCATCGACTCTCGGCTACAGCGGTCTCACGGTGTCACCGAACGGCGCGCAGGTGGCCTTCGTTGCATCCGTCAACGCCACCGGAGCCACCAGCATCCAGGTGCGGGCCGTCGTTGGCGCCTCAGCCCCGGCGACCGTCGCGTCCGTCGCGAGCACTTTTCCAGGTCCGGTAGCGGCCGGGTGCGCTGGTGACCCGCCGTCGTGCCCTGTGGGTGAGCCGGCGTGGTCGCCCGATGGCGGCACGCTCCTCTTCACGCGCTACGGCGCCGACACCGGAACCGACTACCGGGCCGGTGATCTGTTTACCGTGCCCGCGGCCGGTGGTGCGGTGACGGCGCTGCCCGGCGGAGGCATGGCCTCGCACGGCTCGTACATCGCCGATGGCAGCAGTGTGATCGCAGCAGATGAGGATCCAGATGCGCCTGTGCGGCTCCTGCGCATTGCTTCCACGGGCGCCCGGTCAGTGCTGACCGGTGGCGATGGCGCTTACTCGCCGTCGGTGTCGCCGGATGGTCTGTGGGTAGCGGCGATCCGCTTCAAGGACGAGCAGACCGACAGCATCGTGGTGCTACCTGCGGCCGGTGGTGCTGCCGCAGTGGTGTCGGACGCCGTGGTCGATCCCAACGCTCTGGTGCTCGACGCCGCACCAACGTGGACCGCAGATTCGGTTCGCGTGTACTTCGATCGTCTCCTTGTCGATGGAACCGGCTCTCGCACGACCGTACGTTCAGTGGCCCGTGACGGCTCGGCCGCCGTGGGGCTCACACCTGCCGCAGGGGCCGACGAGGGATGGCCGGCCTTCGCCGGAGGCGACCGCACAGCTCCAGTAGCCCGGATGGTGAGCCCGACGTCGAGCGTCACACTCACGCCCGCGATCACCCTGTCGTGGGCTGCGCGCGATCCAGGTCTCAGCGGCGTGGCCAGCTACGACGTGCGCTACCGCTACATCAGCAGCGCCGGTGCTTACTCCTCGATCGTCACCTGGCGAACGGGGATCACCGAGACGTCGGCGTCGTTCCCGTGGGTCTCCGGGCGGCAGTACTGCTGGTGGGTGCGCGCCACCGACAACGAGGCGAACATCGGTGAGTGGTCGACCGAACGCTGTAGCGCCTCACCACTGGACGACCGTCAACTCATCCGTTCGCGCGGGTGGGAGGCAACGACGAACTCGGCGTTCTACCGCGGCGCAGTCATCTCGACCCGGGTCGCAGGCGTGTCGGGCGCGACGTCGACGGTGAAGTACCGCCAGGTAGGTGTCGTCACGCGTACGTGCCCCACCTGTGGCGTCTTCACGCTCTACCTCGGACGCACGAAACTCACGACAGTGAATACGAAGAGTTCAACGACGCGTAACGCGCACATCGTGTGGTTGCGTTACCAGCCCTCGCCGTCGACCGGTGCCCTCAAGGTGGTCGTCAACGGTGGCGGCAGGGTCTACCTGGACGGGATTGCGCTTCTGCGTCAGTGAGTGATGCCGGTGGACACCGGTATCGACTTGCCGTCTGTGGCTTCTTCTGTACTTGGCGCCCAGCCCATCCGCCCAGAGACCGTCGCGCCCACCTCGATCAGCGCCTCGGCGATGAACTGTTGCCGGTTGCCGATCCGATCGCTGGGACCGCCGATGGTCAGGACGGCCACTGTGTCGTTGCGATGGTCGAGCACAGGCACCGAGACAGATGCCGTGCCCGCCTGCCGCTCGGAGTCGGAGAAGGCCCATGCCCTGGCACTCGTCTTCTCGAGCTTGGCCACCAGGATGTTCATTTCGTCCTGCGTCATCGGCGCGTTGGCTTCGGAGGCCGCGTGGCTGAGGTACTCGGACAGGTCGTCAGGGTGCAGCCCGGCCAGGAAGATGTGGCCGGTCGAGCCGACGTGCAACTTGATCGGGTGACCGATGGGCGCCTCGAGCCGAACCTCGCGGTTCGGCAAGACCTGCTCAACGAACAACAGGTGGTTCAGCGATCGAACCGAGAGCAGGGCCGTTTCGCCAGTGAGGTCGGAGAGCTCGTGGAGTTCGGCCAGGGCCAGCGTGCGGACGTCGAGCCGGTCGAGAAAGGCCCGTCCCAGGGAGAGCGCGGAGGCACCCAGCGAGTATCTGTGGTTTGACGGGTCGAGCGTCACCAGCCCACGACTGCGCAGCGACGACAGCACCCGGTGCACGGCGGCCTTCGACATATGGAGCAGCGAGGCGACCTCGGTGACGCCGAGGTCGTCGTGATCGTCCTCACCGAAGAGGAGCAGCACGTCAAGCGCACGCTCAACGGCCGCGATGGTCTGTCCCGAGTGGGGGGGAGCAGCGGCGGGGGCGGGCCTGGTGATGATCTCGACATGCGGTGGCCCAGGCTGGACGGGGATGGCAGCGGGGAAGTGCGTGTCCTGAGACGTGACGACGCGCTCAGGCTGACTGCTCACTGGATCGTTGGCCATCGACTGGCCCCCCTTCGTCCATGGAGGTTCCAGTCTTCGCTGTTCCCGGAGGTGGAACAAGCCGCAGTCCCCTATCGCCCGTCACGAATCAGTCACGATCATCTGCTCGAATTCCTCGGTGACCGCCCACGCTGGGGCCAATCGGGACTTTTGCCCCTGCCAGACCCATGTTCCCCGCTCATAGCGTGCCCGCAGTAGCGTCGGGTCGCTCCAGAGGCGGCCTGCAGGGTCGGCTCTGGCTTGGTCGCCATGTTCAGTGCGCGGCGATCGTCAGAGATGGGCCAGTTGCTGGCCGGCCCGTCAGGGCAGGAACGGCGCAGAAGAGGAGAGCGAGTGGCGGTCGACGCTGACACCTTCCGTGCGGCACTGGCGCAGTGGCCGAGCGGTGTCACGGTGGTGACGACCCTGGCCGACGGCGCTTGGCACGGCATGACGGCCAGCTCGTTCAGCAGCGTGAGTGCCGAACCTCCTCTGGTCTCGGTGTGCCTGCTCAAGGGCATCTACACCCATGATCTGATCGCCCGCAGCGGCGTATTCGGCGTCAACATCCTGGCCTCCGACCAGACCGAACTGGGCAAGCGCTTTGCCGGGATGTTCCCCGAGATCACCGATCGGTTCGAAGGCGTCGACTGCCACGTGGGCGAGACCGGAGTACCGCTGTTCGACCAGTCGCTGGCCTGGATCGACTGCCGCGTCGTGTTCGAGCACGAAGGCGGCGACCACACGATCTTCGTGGGCGAGGTCGTCGGTGCTGGGCATCCCCGCAAGGCTGCTCCGCTGCTGTACCACTCGCGCAGCTGGGGGCAGTTCGCCGATCAGCTTCCTGAGCGCGGATTCGTGGCCGATACGGGTCTGGCCGCAGCGGCTGCAGGCCGCGGCCTTGATCTCTCGTCCGTTGCTGTTGCGCTGGAGGCAGCGCAGGTGCCGGTGCTTAGCGGTGATCTGGTCGTGCAACCGGATGACCCCGCGTCGGTGGGTGCAGCGATTCAGGCGCGGACGCACGACGGCGCCGCCATCGAGCGAGTGGTCGTGCAGCACGGCTTCGACCCTGAGCTGCACGATGCCGTCCTCGAAGCGGCTGACGCCCTCGCCGTAGGCGGCTTCACCCAGATCGTCCTTGACGACACCGATGCCGATGCGAATCCGCTCATCGTTCGGCAGCGTCTCGTCGATGTGGGCGCGCGTATCAAGCCGGCCATCGCCGGGGTGCGGCTGCGCGATCACGCCGGTCTCGGGCTGGCGAACGCGCTGTCAGCGTTGAAGAGCGGCGTCACCCGATTCGACACCACCCTCGGTGGCGTCGACGGCGTGCTGGCGACCGAGGACGTGCTGTACCTATTCCGGATGCTCAACATCGACACCGATGCCCAGCGCGACGCCGTCCTCGTGGCAGCTCGAGCTCTTTCGCAGGCTTGGATCGCCCCGTTGCCGAGTCGCACCCACGACATCGACAGCACCCACGCGACACCCGTCTCCGGAGGAACGCCATGACCACGAAGCTGATCGCCGAGCGCGTTCTTGAAGACATGACCCCCGCCGAGAAGGAGCGGGCGGCGATCGTCGAGGGCTTGCTGCCGCATCTGAGCGAGGTCGCGGCTGAGGCCGACCAGAAGGCCGAGTTCCCCGAGTCGAGCCGCAAGGCGATCAGCGAATCCGGAATCCTGGGGCTCGTCGTTCCTGAGGAGCTCGGCGGCATGGGCGGCACGCTGCGCGACCTCGCGGCCACCACCTACACGCTCGGCACGACCTGCGGCTCCACGGCTCTTGCCTACTTCTTCCATTGCTCCTCGTCGTCCCGTGGGCTGTTACCGCTGGGTGCGATCGAGGCCGGCCTCTACACCGAGGACGAGGTGCCCGTGGTGCGCGCCTTCGCCGAGAAGGTCCTCACCCGCATGGCCAATGGCGAGTGGATCGGCAACTTTGCTTCCGAGTCGGTCAAGGCCAGCAATGCCAATGTGGTGATCCAGACCGAGGCCACCAAGACCGAGGGCGGTTGGCTACTCAACGGGGTCAAGTCGTTCGGTTGCCTCACCGGCTCGGCCGACTACTACCTCGTCACCGCTCGCCGCGGCGACATCGAGGGTCTGGATGCGCTGAGCCTCTTCCTGGTGCCGCGTGATGCAGGGGGCGTCGAGCCGCGCATCTTCTGGGACGGCCTGGGGATGCGGGCGTCCGGGAACCACGGCATCACGTTGAAGGATGTGTTCATCCGTGAGGATGAGGCACTCACGATCGCCGGCGGCTTCAGCCGTGCCACGCAGGTGGCTCGCGGGTCTTGGGTCGGGAACCAGGTGGCCATCGCCACGATCTATGGCGGCATCGCCCGCGGCGCTTACGAGTACGCGCTTAACCGTGTGATGGAGATGAAGTTCGCCGACACAGGTGCCCCGTTGGCCACCTCGGCTATGCACCAGCAGTTGATCGGCGAGACCGAGATGCTGCTCGAAGAGGCGCACCTGTGGTTGCGTCGTCAGGTGCAGCTAGAGACGGCCGATCCCGAGATCCTGCCCAACGAACTCGTGGCGCGTAATTGGCGCATCGCCAAGGGTGCAGCCTGCGAGCGTGCGCTCGCCGTCACAGCGAACTCGATCAAGATGTGCGGCACGTCGGGTGCGCTGATGAACAACGTGTTGGGCCGGCACTACCGCGATGCGTCCATGGGCCTGGTGCAGGCCTTCCCAGCCGAACGCGGCCGCCTCGACTTCGCCAAGCAGGTCGTCGAGGGCAGCGGCTGGCAGGGGCTCACCACCTTGCCGAAGGCTTGACGCCCGAGGTGTCCGGTGTCGCGGAGAACCTTCAGCTGTTCCGCGGGGTGTGGCACGACGTGATCTCGGCGCACGCTCTTGACGGCTCGGAGCTGACGATCGACACCTTTGGTGGAACCCCTGGGCCGGTGCCCTACGAGCAGTTGGTCTACCTCGATCTGCAGAGCGATCGGTTCATCCAGACCAACGTGGTGCTGCGTGGCCGTGAACCGCACGCGCGCACCTTCACCGGCACGATCATCGACGGCGTGCTGGTGTTCGATCGGCTCGGCCCCGATGCGCCAGAGATGCTCGGCGTCAGTGGTGGTCCTGGAGTGCTCGTCTTCCTTCCACGGCGGGTCGACGAGCCTGGCACAGTTCGTTTCCACGACCCCGATTACATCCGTCACCTTGGTGGAGATCAGCGGACCCGAACGACCACGCTCTACCGCGCCGGTGAACTGGTGCGGGTCCTGACGGTGAGGGGTACGCGGATCGCCGCCGACCCCTCTCGCCGGGTCGATCACGACCCCCGGGGGGCGAGCGGCCCGGTGCATGACGGCGCTACTGTCACCCAGATCTTTACCGCTGAGGAGACCACATGAGCGCCACCCCGTCGGAGTCCGTCCAGATCCCTGCCACCGCCCAACTGATCGACGGCGAGTGGTCAGTGGCGCCTATTGACTTGGGCATCGATCTGGAGAACCCGAACACCGGCGCCAAGGCGGCGCGGATGGTGGGCTCGACCGATGAGGACGTCGAGCGTGCCGCAGCCGCGGCCTGGCGCGTCCACGAATCCGGCGCGTGGAGCTCGATCCCCGACGCCGAGCGGGCCGCGATCCTTGAGAGCGTTGCCGATGCCCTCGACGCCGAGGCGATGCGCGTTGCAGCACTCGAATCGTTCGGCACGGCCGCAGTCATCCGCACCACCGGCATGCTTGCGGCGGTCATCAACGGCGGATCGTTCCGCCTGGCCGCCAACCTCCTGCGCGAAGGTCGGCTCAGCAGCATCGTCGACGGACCGACCGGTAAGCCGGTCGAGGTGCATCGCCTGCCGTGGGGCCCGGCGCTCAACCTGGTGCCGTGGAACGCACCGGCGCCGCAGGGCTGCCACAAGCTGGCCAACTCTCTAGCGGTGGGTGCTCCCTCGATCATCAAGCCCAGCGAGTGGGCCCCCTATGGAACGACGGTTGTCGGCGAGGCGATCGCTGCCGCGCTTGATGCTGCTGGAGCCCCCAAGGGCACGTTCCAGGTGGTGCAGGGCAACTCGCACGTCGGCGGCATGTTGGTCAAGGACGCGCGCATCCGCGCGGTCTCGTTCACGGGTGGACTCGTGGGTGGGCGGGCGATCGCCGCTGTGTGCGCGGCCGACTTCAAGCCTGCGCAACTCGAACTTGGTGGTAACAACCCGATCGTCGTGCTCGACGACGCCGACCTCACCTACGCCGCCAACGGAATCGTGGAACTACTCACCCAGCTGAACGGCCAGTGGTGCCGCGCGCTCGGGCGCCTTGTCGTGCAGGGCCCGATCCTCGAGCCGCTCATGGAGGCCGTGCTCGCCAGGCTCGAGCAGGTGCGCCTCGGCGACTCGCTGTCTCCCGAATCCGACATGGGGCCGATGGTTCACTCCGGCCACCTGGCGATGCTCAAGGGCCGGATTCAGGAGTACGTCGATCAGGGTGGTGTGGCGCACTCGTCGACCCCGCTCCCCGATCTCGGCGGCAACTTCCTGGCGCCCACGCTCATCACGGGTATTTCCAGCGCCGCCGCGCAGGAGGAGATCTTCGGACCGGTCGCCACGGTGCACCCGGTGGCCGACGACGCCGAGGCGCTGGCCGTGGCCAACGGAACCCCGTTCGGCCTCGAGGCTTACGTCTTCACCTCGGATGAAGAGCGTGGGATGGCACTGGCCCGCCAGATCCGTGCGGGCGGGGTCAAGGTCAATGGCTCGACCATGCTCAGCCTCAACCTGTTCGCTCCGCGTCCCGCGTGGGGCCTCTCGGGCGCAGGCGTCGAGGGAACGACCGAGACCTTCGACTTCTTCACCAATGCACGGGTCGTCGGAGTCGAGAACCTCTCGGCCGCCGACCTCGCGAAGATGGCCGGGTGACCCGTCGGTAGCATCCGAAGGCCGGCGGAGCCGCCGGTTTCGAGCCTTCGGAGATCGCCAATGACCCACCCGGGACCCCTGTCCGACCTGCGTGTCGTCGAGATGGGCCAGCTGCTCGCCGGCCCGTTCGCCGGACAGCTCTTCGCCGACTTCGGGGCCGAGCTGATCAAGCTCGAGCCGCCGAACCAGGGCGACCCGCTGCGCGTGTGGGGCAAGGAGCGCACGAACGGCAAGGCGCTGTGGTGGTCGGTGCTGGGCCGCAACAAGAAGTCGGTCACCTGCAACTTGCGGCTACCCCAGGGCCAGCAGTTGGCGCGCGACATCATTGCGACGTCCGACGTCCTGATCGAGAACTTTCGGAGCGGAACCCTCGAGCGTTGGGGCATGTCGCCTGAACAGTTGTGGGAGATCAACCCCCGCCTGGTGATCCTGCGTGTGACGGGCTTCGGTCAGTCCGGACCGATGCAGTTCGAAGCTGGCTACGGCGCTGTCGGTGAGGCGATGGGCGGTCTTCGGCACGTCACGGGCGACCCCGACCGGATGCCATCGCGCGCTGGAATCTCGATCGGCGACACGCTGGCGGCCACCTTCGGCACCATCGGTGCGTTGATGGCGTTGCACGCACGCGATCGCACTGGTCGCGGACAAGTTGTCGATTCAGCTCTCTACGAAGCGGTGCTGGCCGTCATGGAGTCGTTGGTCATCGACTACGACCAGGCCGGTTACATCCGTGAACGCACGGGTTCGATCCTGCCCAAGATCGCGCCGTCCAACGTGTATCCGACCTCTGATGGCCAGATGCTGATTGCCGGAAACGGTGACGGCATCTTCCGTCGAATGTCGGCGGGTATGGGGCAGCCGGAATTGGCCGACGATCCTCGCTTCGTCGATCACACCTCACGCGGTGAGCACCAGGCCGAACTCGACGTCATCATCAGCGCATGGTCGATTACGTTGACCAGCGAAGAGGTTGATGCGGCCATGACCGAGGCGAAGGTGCCGCACGGCAAGATCTTCCGCGCGCCCGACATGCTTGAGGACCCTCAGTTCAAGGCACGTGAATCCATCGTTCGCGTGATGCACCCCAAGTACGGCGAGGTCGCGATGCAGAACACCTTCCCGCGCCTTTCAGACACCCCTGGAAAGATCCAGTGGGTCGGTGCCGAACTCGGCGAGCACACCGAAGAAGTTCTCAAGTCGATCCTTGGCAAGAGCGACGAGCAGCTTGCTGAACTTCGCGCGGCCGACGTCATCTGATAGCTGACGCATCGCGCACCCACGCTTTTTTGGCCAGCCAGAAGGAGTAACTCGTGCCCGATATCACCGGTTGGCGTTCGAAGGTTGCGGTGATCGTGCCGTCGACCAACACTGTTGTGGAGCATGACCTGGCGCAGTGGCGTCCGGCCGGCGTCACGTTTCACGCCGGGCGCATGCACATCACTAATCCGAACCTCTCCAACGATGAGGAGTTCGAGGGTCTCATCGAGCAGCTCGACGCGACGATCGAGGCGGCGGTCGAGCGCGTGCTCACCTGTCAACCCGACTACATGATGATGGGGATGTCGGCCGGAACCTTCTGGGGCGGTCTCGAAGGAAGCAAGGCCTTCACCCGCAAGATTGAGGCGCAGTCAGGGCTGCCGGTGAGTACCGGCTCGACGTCGACCGCTGCCGCGCTGAAGGCGTTCGGGGTGAAGCGGATCGCCGTTTTCTCGCCCTACCAACCGGTGGCCGACAAGCAGGTGTCGGCGTTCTACGAGGAATCGGGATTCGACGTCGTCAACGTCACCGGCCTTCGCTGTGCAACAGCCACAGCGATCGCCGAGGTAACGCCGCAAGAGATCGGTCGCACCCTTCGCGAGATCGATGGACCCGACGTTGAGGCCATCGTTCAGGTCGGAACCAACCTGTCGTTCGTGAAGCAGGCCGAGGGGCTTGAGGGCTTCCTGGGCAAGCCAGTGATCCCGATCAACATCGCCGTTCTGTGGCACGCACTTCGGGCCATGGGCATCCAGGACCGCATCGAAGGCTGCAGCCGCCTGATGAGGGAGTTCTGAGATGACCGCGGCATCCGATCGGTTGCGTTCGATCCTGGCCGAACCCGGATGCGTGCAAGCGCCTGGCTGCTACGACGCGGTGTCGGCTCTGCTCTTAGCTCGAGCCGGTTTCTCGGTGGCGCATCTCTCAGGTGCTATCGCCTCGGCGGTCACGCTCGGGTTGCCTGATCTTGGATACCTGCACGGTTCCGACATCGCCGCGACCGCTCAGCGCATCACAGGCGTGATCGATCTTCCGCTCATCGCCGATGCCGACACTGGATACGGCAACGCGCTGCACGTGCGGCGCACTGTGGAGCAGTACGCGCACATCGGCATCGCCGGACTCCACCTCGAGGATCAGATCAATCCCAAGCGGTGCGGTCACATGGCGGGCAAGGCCGTCATCGACAGCGACGAGGCCGTACAGAAGGTGCGGGCAGCGATCGAGGCCGACACCGGACTCGTGATCGTGGCTCGCACCGACGCGATGAGCGTGCTTGGCCTGGATGCGGCGATTGATCGCGCTGGTCGATTTGCCGAAGCAGGTGCCGATCTGGTCTTCATCGAGGGCGTCACCGATGCTGAGCGTTTGGCCACGGTGCACGCTGCTCTGCCGGATGCCGAGCTGATGGTGAACGTGTCGGAGGCCGACCCTCATCTGGAGCCGTTGACCCCGGCAGAGCTTGCCGAGCACGGCGTCAAGGTGGCGCTCTATCCGGTGGCGCCGTTGCTCGCTGCAGCACGAGCGCTCACGCAGGTATACGGAGCGATTGCGTCAGAGGGCAGCGCCAAGTCGGTCGACAAGCTCGGCTGGGACGAACTCACCACGCTGCTCGGTCAACCCGAGCTCCTGGCGCTCGAGGAGCGCTACTCGTGAGCCGTCCCTGCCCGGCAGCACTTCGTGATCGGAAGGTCGTTCCATGTCGATGATCGTGCGAGAGAACCCCACCTTCCCCGATCAGGTGGTGGGCCAGGTTGACGAGACATCGGCGGCGGGAATCGATGCCGTGGTGAAAGCAGCGGACGTGGCGCAGATCGCGTGGGCTGCGCTCGAGCTCGCTGATCGATGCCGCATCCTCTCGGCCGCCGCCGACCTGCTGACCGACGATGTGATCGCTTCCGTCGGCCGCGCCATGACGTTGGAGCTGGGTAAGCCGCTGCAGGATGCCAAGGGCGAAGCGGCGTACTCGCGTTTGTTGCTGCGGACGAACATCGCTGATGCGCCAACGGTGCTGGCACCGCATGTCATCGACGATCAGGGCGGCCGCTTGGTGCGCCGTCAGGTGCCATTCGGAGTCGTCGCTGCGATCACGCCATGGAACGCACCGATTGTGCTCTCGATGCTCAAGGTGGGCCCGGCTCTGGTGAGCGGCAACGCCATCGTGGTGAAGCCCTCGCCGCAGGCGCCCCTGGCCGT
>Ga0335397_10009562_pt1 | contig 12085 bp, 6 predicted proteins | sample MAT04_FD_205740 | JGI IMG/M metagenome (GOLD analysis project Ga0335397, IMG submission 205740) | Freshwater microbial communities from Lake Fryxell liftoff mats and glacier meltwater in Antarctica - MAT-04 (spades assembly) (version 2) ...
GGCCTTTTGGGAAATGTCCTTTTTGAAAATGGCTAACACGTGAACTGTTCCTTGTTTGTCTGAAGATCTTACCGCTGCCGGTACGCTAGTGATTAGTTTTTCTTGTGCCGCTTGTCGCGGATGGCGGGGAAGCCTTCTTGTTCGGCCATTCCGCCCTTCTTGCTGGTCAGACACTATCTCTTTCAGTCCCCTGGGACAAGCGATTTTTGCTATTCCGCTCGCCGCAAGTCATCCTGGTGACTCTACCATTCGCGCCTTGAAGTGGCGCCGGTAAGAGGCGTAAGCGCCTTCGTGGATGCGCATTTCGCCGTGATACCGACATCCATTTGGACAGATAAGCCAAAGCGCAACATTGCGATTGCTGCGGCTTCTTTGAAATATGGATATACATTGAAGGAAATTGCCGACCTGTTGAGTATCCACTATACAACAGTCAGCAAGGTGGTCTCGTCTCGCAAATAAACTTATATTTCAAGACCCCTTTTTATATGCCCCGGTAGCAATAGTTACAACGCCCCCAGCAAATACCAGTCCGGCACTCCCCAGACGTTTCGGCGCAATTCAACAACCTCGTTCCCCGGATAGACCACCAACCCAACTTTGGCCGCCTCCGGATGTTCCGCCATGAAGGTTTCCACACTTCTTCCATCTGCTGTGGTCACCCGTTCCGATGATTTGGCCTCAATGGGAAGAATGCCGTGCGCACTCACCAGCAGAAAATCCACCTCCAGCCCGGCGGCGGTACGGTAAAAATACAGTTCCGGTTCCACCGGCTGGAGCTGTTTCCACCTCAAAAGTTCGGCGCAAAGCCAGCTTTCGTAGGCAGCGCCGCGACTAATGGACAGCTCCCCAACAATTGCCCTGTTCAACCCCACGTCCGGGAAGAAGAGTTTCGGACTCTTGACCAACCGTTTGCTGACGTTTTCATGCCAGGGGTGGAGCAGAATGCACTGAAATGACATGGTCAGCAGTTCCAGATAGCGCTTGATAGTATTGACCGCCACCCCCAGCTCCCGCGACACTTCGCTGACAGAGAACAGGTTGGCGGTACGGCTGCATAATAACTTCTGCGCCAAAGCGAAGGTATCGATGTTCGCCACCTGCCCCACATCGGCAATATCCCGTTCCAGATAGGTTTTGCGATAGTCCTTGAGCCAGTTGAACCGTTCCGTTTCTCCCGTGCGCTGCCAAACCGGCGGATAGCCACCCCATCGTTGATGGTCGTCCCGCACCCCGCGCAGGGTACGCAATTGCCCGGGCGAAACCAGGGGCAGCCGCCCGGCGTCCTGTGGCGAAAGCGCCTGATCCCGCCATATTCGAGAGAGAAGCAGCGGCTTGCTGCCACCGGTCAGTTCATAGAGGGAAAATGGATGCATCTGGCAGAGCGCCACTCGTCCGGCAAGGGTCTCACGAATGTTCTTCATCATCAGCAATTGCGACGATCCGGTCAAAACGAAGCGTTTCCGCTCATTAACATTTTTTTTTTGTTCCCGGTCCACCACCAGCTTCAGCGGGTCGAACAACAGCGGGATTTTCTGCACCTCGTCAAGCACCACCAACGGTGTTGTGATACTTTCCAAAATCTGCACGGCCGAGCGCTGAAAACGAAGCCGTTCATCGGGATCGTCGAAGGAAATGTAGGTAAAGGAAAGATCAAGCCGTTCGGCAAGCTGCATTTCGCAGAGTGTGGTCTTACCGGTCTGGCGCGCGCCGGTCAGGGCCACAACCTGCTCTTGGTTCAGGCGGGTGATTATGGCGTCGGTTATTGATCGTTTGATGATTTCCATGCCGAATTTATATCAATGGCATTGCAAAAATGCAAGGCAATATTGCAATGCCGTTGATAGTGATAGGGGAGGTACCACGTTTTCTAGTTGTTGGCATTTTAGATTTCCACCTCTTTCGCACTCAGGAAATTCCGAATGGCCCCAGGAGAATTACACGGACAGTGTGTAGAAAACCGCGGTATGCGACGGATTTCGCTAGCCTCAAGGGCAATCAGTACACGATGCCGTGGGTGGGGAGTTTAAAAGGGTACGTAAACGCACCCTTCGCCCTATTCCATTCGCGCCTTGACGTGGCGCCGGTAAGAGGCGTAATCGCCTTCGTGGATGTGCATTTCGCCGTGATCGATCTCCATGACGCGGGTTACCAGGGAGCGGAGAAAATGCCGGTCGTGACTGACCAAAACCACCGTCCCTTCGAATTTTTGCAGGGCGGCGAGGAGCACCTCCCGTGACTGGATGTCGAGGTGGTTGGTCGGTTCGTCAAGCACCAGAAAATTTAAGGGCCGACCGAGGAGTCGCGCCAGGATGACCCGGCTCTTTTCGCCGCCGGAGAGGTTGGTGATACGCTTGTCGACATCGTCGCCCTGGAAGAGAAAGGCGCCGCAGAGATTGCGGATGACGCCGATGTTCTCCAGGGGTAGGGCTTCCTGGACCGCATGAAAGACAGTCTGGTCGGGGCTGAGTTGGTCCATGGCATGTTGGCTGAAATAGCCGATCGTGACGCCTGCGCCTAAAAGCACCTCGCCTTCGCTCGCTTCGGTGTTGCCGGTGATGACCTTTAAAAGGGTCGATTTGCCGGCGCCGTTGACTCCGACCACGGCAATTTTCTCAAGTCGTCTGATTGTGCCGTGCAGGCCGTTAAAAACCGGGATGCTCCGACCGTCATGGCCGGTCCAGCATTTGCCCAGGTTTCTCAGATGCAGGACATCATCGCCGCTGCGCGCCGGCACCGGGAAATCGAATTTCATGACCCGTTGCTCGGCCGGCAGAACGATACGTTCGATCTTGTCGATCTTCTTCACCCGCGACTGCACCTGCGAGGCGTGCGAGGCCCGGGCGGCAAAGCGGGCGATAAACTCCTCTTCCTTGGCGAGCATTTCCTGCTGGCGGCGGTAGCTGGCCTGCAGCTGTTGCCGCCTGATTTCCCGCTCCTGCAGATAGAAATCGAGGTTGCCGCTGTAGGTTGTGGTGCTGCCGTTTGCCACCTCGATTATGCGGCTGACGATTTTATTCATGAACTCGCGGTCATGGCAGGTCATCAGCAGGGCGCCTTTGAATTCTGTGGTAAGCCATTCCTCAAGCCAGAGAATCGATTCGATATCCAGGTGGTTGGTCGGCTCATCAAGGAGCAGGACATCCGGGTTAATGGTCAGGATCTTCGCCAGGGCAATACGCATCTTCCAGCCGCCGCTGAATTTTTCGACCGGTGTTTGAAAATCCCGGGGCGAGATGCCGAGTCCGGTGAGAACCGCCTGAGCCCGCGGTTCGAGGTCGTAGCCGCCGCGCTGCTCAAAGATTTCCACCGCTTCGCCGTAGCGTTCGAGGAGGTTTGTCATCTCGGCATCGGCCATGGGTTCGGACATGGCTGCTTCCATTTTCCGCATTTTTATGCCGAGGGCAACGATATCTCCGGCCGCCGACATCACCTCGGCAAGCACGGTTCGTCCGGTCATTTCCCCGACATCCTGGGAAAAATAGCCGATCACGGTCTTCTTCGAACAGGATATTTCGCCCTTATCCGGCTCCTCCTCGCCGGTGATGAGGCGGAAGATGGTGGTTTTGCCGGCGCCATTCGGGCCGACCAGGCCGGTGTAGGTGGCGGGGAGGATCTGCAGGCCGGCATTCTGGAGGAGCATTTGGCTGCCGTGTTGTTTCTGGATTGCGGTGAGATGAATCATTGTTTCCTTCTGCTAGGTAAAAAATGGCAGGAAGTTAACATGATACGCGGTAATGGTGCAAGAGATATTTGCCTCTTCAGCGTATGTGAGTTCTTGACCCGTTCCTCAAGATGCTTGTTGATGCGTGCCGTTTGCATCTTAAGTTTGGTTTCGAAAATATGGGCATCCATCGGGTGGTTTGAGGGTTGGGGTAATGAGTTTTGAGAGAGTCAGGCTGCCTGCGAGAGCATACTTTACTGAGTCTGTCGGCTGTCCTCGTTGAGAGAGGGCAGTAATACCGGGACCATACCTTTCAGAACCTGGAGGGGCAAAGCCGAGGTAAAACTAAAGGCGTTGGCCGATTTACCGCTGACAAAGGCGGTGAGGACCCCGAAATGTTTGTCGCCAAGATAAAAAACAAAGGTGGCGGTGCGGTTCAGGGCTTTTGAAGAAGATTTGTTGCCGGCTGCAGTGGAAACGAAGATCCGGTTATCGCCGGTACCGGTTTTGCCGCCGAGTGCCAGCGGGCTGCCGTCGGCCTGCTTGAAGCTATTCAGCAGCCTTTTGGCGGTGCCTTCACTGACGACTTTGCCCATGGTTTCCCGTACCACCCGAGCTACTTCGGGATGCAGTGCCTGGAGCGGATTCGGGGGCGGCGGTTCAACGATCGATTCATAGGGGGTGTCTTTGGCGAACTCAACCTTGGTGAAACGGTGCGTAGGAAAGCGTTTGCCGTCGTTGAGGATAATTCCGACCAGTTCGGCCAGGGCCGCCGGGCGGTCGCCGGAGCTTCCCAGGGCAGTTGCCAGGGAGGGGACCAGATGCTCAAAGGGATAGCCCATGTTGACCCAGCGTCTATGGATATCGGAGAAGGCATCGATTTCCAGTACTGTTCTGACCCGGGAATCCCTGGCGTTTTTGGCCTTGGTGCGCATCAGCCAGCCATACACCTCGCGGCGCACCCCGGCGCTTTTTTCCATGGCGTCTTTCTGTGATTTTTCGCCGGGTTGCTGCAGGTAATCAAGGAGCCAGAGTTCAAGAGGATGCATGGCGGCCAGGTAGCCGAGATCCTGCAGATTGAAAGAGCCCGGTTGGTATTTGTCGTACATGGTCGACAGCCTGGCGTTTGTTGTCTCGGCGGTCGGCAATTCCTCGCGGATAAAACGGATAAAGGTCGCCTCGTCGGCCTTTGGGTAAAGGTAACGATGGACGACGGTGAGTCGCAGGGGGGTGGGATTCATCCCTGTCAGCAGTGTCTCCATGCGTTCTTCCGCTTTCTGACCTTGATATTTGTTCCAGAACCGCGCCAGAAAAACCCGACTCTCACGATCAATAAATTTGTCGAGAACATCCTTGCGGCGGGGATCCTTATCGTCGACCAGAACCTGTTTATTGTTTTCCCATTGGCTTGCCCGGGTAGTGTTGACAATATCATGCATAATCCGGACAAACGGCAGGTTGATGGAATTCTGCAGTGCTTCTGTTACCGTGACAACGCGATTGTCGTCTTCCTTCCTGAAATTGTTAAAGACATGCATGCCGCCGCCGGTAAAAAAATGTTCCTCAGGGTTTGCCGAATACGGACGTTCCATGGCTGCTTCCAGGAGAGCCCTGAGTGGCAGTTGCGGAGTTTGCAGAAGCTGAGCGCATACCCAGGAGGCGAGGGCGTCCGGGCGTTGCTGGTTGAATTCTGCGATCTCGGTCGGACGGAGTTTGACGATCTCCGCATAGAGTTCGGCGATAATTTCCAGATAGGTGGCCAGGGTGCGCAGTTTGGCCGTTGACCCCAGTTCCAGTTTGCTGCCTTCGTTGATATCAAAGGGAGTTTCCGTGGTATCGGTCTGCACCCGCACCAGATTGCCGTTTGGGGTACTCTCGAATAGGGTGAAACTGTAGCTGAGGGCCTCGGCCTGATCGACTGCCAAGAGATACTTGCCGATGAGCCCCATGGCCTCGGCACCGGTCTTGGTTTGCAGGCTTTGCAGATACCAGGTGGCCTCTTCCTGGAGCTTGGAGTTCAAGGTGGCGGTGACCGTTATATCCATGCGGTCAAGATCATACAGAGAGGCATCGAAAAGGTTAGCGAGACGGTTGCGGACGACGTTTATGCCTTTGTTGGTGGCAATCTGCGGTGCCGCCGAGTTTTCCGAGAAATTGCGAAAAAACAGCGGCTGGGTTTGGGCGGCTTCACTGAGTGCCGGGGCGATAAAGCCGCCCTGCGCCAGGAGCCTGGCGTAACTGTTGCTGAGCACCGCCAATTCGCTGCGGCCCTTGACGAGATAATAGGAGGGGCGACGATGGGCGATCATCAGACTGATAACCTGTTTCAGGGCCTTGGCCTGCTTTTCCATTTCCGGCCCCGATGTTTCCTTCAGCTGCAGCAGGCGGTTCACTTCTTCGAACTCGGCGCCGTACCAGACAAACAGCCCATCGCCCAGGCCGTTGACTTCGCCGGCCCCGGGGGCGGCGGAAAGGGGGACGGAATTAACATAATCGAGGACCAGCTGCCTACGGAATGCCGAAGTGTCTTCGCCGCCCCGATAGGCCCGGACACTGGCCGAGGCCATTTGCGTGAGTTTGTCGGTGATCGAGGAGGTTATGCCGCTATCCGAATGGCGAAATTTTTCCGTCTGGGTGGCCAGGGTACTGCCGCCCATGGCCGGTAGATTGATATTGACCAGCTCGCCGGTCTTTACCATCAGAGCTTTGGAAAACCGGCCCCAATCGACGGCGGGGTTGATTTTCGGGAAGTCGCCGGACAGCAGATCGCGGTTTTCAATAAAAAGCAGGGCCTGGACCACCGGTGCCGGAATGGCGGTAAAATCGGGGTAGACCCGTTTCGGATTGGTCATCCGATACATCGACTGCTGCGTTGCATCAAGGATCTGCAAACCAGCCTGGCTTTTCTCATTGTAGGGAATATTGAAGCCAAATCCGGCATAGCGGCGCAGATCGTTGCTGAAACGGACCTGGCTGGAAATCTCCAGTCCTTTCTGCTGAAGTTTCTTGATCATTGCCGGGAGCTTGACATAACCGAGGCGAAGGTCATAGGGACCCTTTTGGGGAAAGACTATGGAGTCGCTGGCACCTTTGGCCGCATGGAAGTCGAGTCTTGCGGCAAAGGCACTGAGATACCGGGCCTGCAGGGTGGAAGTTTGCACTTCATAATAGCCGGCGGCACAACAGACAGCGAGGATGCCGCCTAGAAAGAGTAGTACATATGGCCACCATTTCCGAGGTTTTCCAGCAATTGCGCGGCGGCCCGAGGAGCGTGGCGGCATATCCTTGACACGCCCTTGCAGCGGTGGGTCGGGCCGTTCGATGTTGATATCATCCGGTTGTCGCGGCGAGGCTTTATCGGGCCTTGGTTGGCGTGCACCGGAAGGCGGAAAGATGGGGTGCCGCGGCTTGCTCCCTATCGGGATATTGAGGTCTTCCGAGGGATTGATCACTGCCGGCAAAGTTTTGTTGCTGAGATCTTAATATAGGACCTGGGTTGTGGGCTGTTTGGGAAGAGTGTCATAGCCGGTTTTTTGAGTCAAAGTAAGTTGTTCTGCAAGCTCATCATTGCCACGCATGCTCTTGATGATAGGGACTATCCTACCGAGTTTTGCCGGCACAGTCAAGGTATCTTAGGTCAAGGTATCTTAGTGACTGGTGGTGCGGCTAGTATGTGGCAGAGATGGTGGTGTTGGTACCTGTCTCTCAAGCATTAAAGAAAAACAGAGGCCAGGTGTCGGTCAGGTGAAGGAAACGACAATCTCCTCTTTCGTTTTCCGCCATTTGGCCGCTTGCACTACCAACCCGGGCTTGGGGTAGCCGACGGCAAGCAAGAGGGGCACCCAGAAATTGTCGGGGATGTTGAAGGCCTTTCGTACCCCTTCATGGTCAAAGCCATCCATGGGGTGGCTCGCGAGTCCGAGACCGGTGGCGGCGTACATCAAACTCATGGCGAAGAAACCGGCATTTTTTGCGGCAAAGGCCAGATTTGCGTCCGGGTTCCAGTTATACAGACTTTTGGCGGCATTCAAAAACCAGTCGCGCTGGGCCGGTTGCATGCTACCTGCCGTAAGCATCTCCTGCCAGTTTTTCTCAACAACCGGATGTCCTTCCTGCCAACCGCTTTTATCGGCGAGGACGATCAGCATCACCGGCGCTTCGACAACTTTTGGCTGGTTCCAGGCCAAAGGCAGCAGTTTTTCCTTCGCCGCTTGGTCGCGGAGGACAATGAGATTCCAGGGTTGGAGATTAAAGCTGGAGGGAGCCCGGGCGGCGGTTTCGATCATTTGCCCGAGAAGCTCCTCGGAAAGGCTCTTGTCCGGATCGAAAAAATTAATTGCCCGTCGTGTTTCAGAAATTTCTTTAAAGTTCATATCTTCTCCTCATGTGCTGTTTATCGGCCATATGGTTGGTAATCAATATATCCTTCCGGGCCCAGGGTATACCATTTCGACATGTCATCGCAGGGCGCCAGGGGGTGGCCGTTTTGCAGCCTTGCCACCAGGTCGGGGTTGCTGATAAAGGGCCGACCGAAGGCGGCAATGTCAACTACGCCTGCGGCAATTCTTTTTTCAGCGTCTTCTTGGGTATAGCCGCAGTTGCCGATAAGAATCCCGTCGTAATGGGCTCGAAACTCTTCGAGGGTCATTGGCTCGCCCATCTGGTGAAAACCAAAGGCCAGGCCGTCCATGATGTGCACATAGCCAAGCTGTAATGTACTCAGCTCCTTGATGGTGTAAAGGTAGGTTGCGCGGAAATCCGGGCTGCCCATGTCGTTGAAAATGCCGTTGGGAGAGAGGCGTACTCCTACCCGATGCGCTGGCCAGACGGTAAGCACCGCCGCCAGCACCTCGCCAAGAAAACGGTATTTGTTTTGCAGGCTACCGCCGTAGGCATCGGTACGAAGATTGGTTTTCGAGTCGAGGAACTGGTTGAGCAGATAGCCGTTGGCACTGTGCACTTCAATGCCGGAAAATCCTGCCTCTCTGGCGTTGATTGCGGCCTGGCGGTAATCTTCAACCGTTGCTTTGATCTCGGCCCCGGTCATTGGTCGCGGCGCTTGGTAATCTTTTTTACCGAGAGGGGTATGGATACCGTCGCCCTCGATTTTTACGGCAGAGGCCGAAACCGGGAGCTCTCCATCATGGAAATCGCTGTGCGAAGCCCGGCCGCAATGCCAGAGTTGCAGGAAGATCGGGGTACCGGTGGGTTGCAGTTTATCGGTTACTTTGCGCCAGCCGGCCACCATTTCGCCGGTGTAGATGCCGGGCGAGCCGATCCAGCCGATGCCCTGCTTGCTTACCACTGTTGCCTCGGTGATCAAAAGGCCGGCTGAGGCCCTCTGGAAATAGTGTTCGGCCATGATATCGTTTGGCACCCGCGTCTCGCCTGCCCGGCCGCGGGTCATGGGGGCCATGGCGATCCGATTTTTCAGCTTCAGATCGCCGATATGTACTGCATCAAAGAGTGATTTCGTCATTGCCTTGTCCCTTGTTTATGGTTTGTGTTTGGGCTTTTCCATCGTCTAGGAGTTTGTCCTCGGCCCTAGAGCCACAAGAGGTCAATAATTGTTAACCTAAGCAGCTTGATGGCAAACTATAAGATGAAGAAGGTTTTTGTCGATAGTCTTGCCCCGGCTTGGCGATCTTCTCAGACCGGTCAAGATCGACGTTTTTTGTAGGCAATGGGGGCGAGTTCTTGCAAGAAGGTTGAGCCAAATCTCCTTTTATACCTCCTTGGTAAGGGAAGTCGTTGCCGCGACCAAGACTTCCTCAAATTCACTGATGTTGTATGGTTTGGCAATTGCTCCGCGAAAACCGAAATTTCGGTAATTGGCCATGATCGGGTCATTGGAGTAGCCGCTTGATACAATGAGATAGGCATCGGCCGAAAGTGCCAGGAGGCGTTCCGCCGCCTGTTGTCCTCCGAGTCCGCCAGGAATAGTCAAATCCAAAATAACTGCCGCATAGGGTGTTCCCGATTGCAGGGACAGTCGGTAAAGTTCAATGGCCGCCTCGCCGTCGGCACAGGTTGCAACCTGGTATCCCAGGTGACTGAGCATGGCTGCGGCAATGTCTCTGATCATCGCCTCGTCATCCATGACCAGTACCGAGCCGCCTCTATGAACAGTGTGGTTTTGATGGGCAAGGGCTTTACTTTCTCCGGAGGAAGCACCGATTGATGGCAGGCAGATGGTGAACGTTGTACCCTTGCCGATTGTCGAATGCACCCTGATATGGCCATTATGCCTGGCAATGATTGAGTAAGTCGTGGCGAGTCCGAGGCCGGTCCCGGTGGGTTTGGTCGAAAAGTAAGGATCAAATATTTTGGCCAGGTTTTCCGGCGAAATGCCGCAGCCCTCATCGCTCAGCTGCAATTTGATGTACGTTCCGGCAGCAAGGGCAAAACGGTTGTCTTCCGGCAGGAGCTCATTGGCTGCGGTAATCGTCACAGTTCCACCGCCGGGCATTGCCTGCGAGGCATTAATAATAAGATTATTGAGTACCTGGCTGATTTGCCCCTCGTCGGCCTGGATTGAGTGCAGTGAATCGGCCATGTTGACGACTGGCCGCACATTTGAACCCCGAAGCATGAGGGATACCGCATCGCGGGCAAGGCGTTGCAGACTTACCACCTTTTTGTTCGGGGCACCGCCCCTGGCAAAAGTAAGCAGTTGTTGTGCCAGCTCGGCAGCCCTCCTCGCGGCCTTTTCTGCTTCGGCAAGCGGTTTGTGCGCCTGATGTTCTCGTTCAATAAAAATCTGCAAAAACGAGATATTGCCCATGATCCCCGTAAGTATATTGTTGAAATCATGAGCAATGCCGCCGGCGAGAACGCCCAGGGATTCAAGCTTTTCGATCTTTTGCTGTTCTTGTTCATGGTGTTTCAGTTCAGTAATGTCTTCCAGGGTGGCGATAACATCGGTTGGCGATTGGCCGGGGTTAACCGGACTGAACAAACCTCGCAGGTAGGTGGTCTTGCCACCGGTGACGGAGGTGTAGGTATCTTCGAAGGAGACAATCTCCCCGGCCAGCGCTTTTTTAATGGTTTCCCGCATCTTTGGGGTGCTGAGATCGGCAGAATTAAAGCCGAGAAGTTTTTCTCTGCTTGAACCCATCATCGCAACAAATTTTTCATTGCAATCAACAATCGTCCCTTTGCAGTCGAAGGTGAATATCGCCAAAGGCGATTTTTCAAAAATGATCCGATATCTCTGCGCCGTTTCACGTAAGGCTTCTTCCATTCTCTTTCGCTCGGTGATGTCGATGCTGTAGCCTGCCAGTAATGATTTGCCGCCTTGAAGTATCGGGAATTTGATCGTCGAGTAGGTCCTCCCGTCCAGATAGTCCTCGGTTTGCAAAGGGACACCGCTTCCCACAACCCGGCAATCATCAGCGATTGTTTTAGCGGCAAATTCGCCTGGAAATAATTCAGACATGGTCTTGCCGATCAGTTCCGAACTGCTTGTGTAGGGCGCTATTTGGTAATTTTCACTGACCTTTAGAATCCGACTTTCTCCGGCCTGTACCTCTTTGATATAGACATGTACCGGGGAATAGCGCAGAAAAAGGGAGAAGATCTCATTTGCCTCGCGCATGTCGTCGATCGCTTTCTTCCTGCTCAGGGCATCACCGATGTGCCTGGCAACGTACACCAGAAAATCCTTGTCTTTCTCGGTGTATACCTCCTCGTGATAATTTTGGACCAGGACGACCCCGGCAAGATGTTCGAGGAAAAAGGGCACGCCGACCAGTGAGTGGGCTTTTTTCCCCAGGGGTTGTATGCCGTTTATTTCGCAAAACGCATCAAATGTTTCCGGACCTAACAAGACCGGCTTGCCGCTCTGCACCAAGAAGCCGGACATGCTGAGTTTGGCTCGCGGATCGATTTTAAACTCCATGCCCTGCAAGTAGGAATCGAACTCGTCGCAGTAGTAGGCGAATTTTATGTATTGCTCGCCGTCTCGCTCTTGGCGCAGAGCAATAAAAAAATTCCTGGCATTGATAAGGCGACCGACGATTTTGTGCAAAGATTGGTAAAGATCTTCCTCGCCGGATACCAGGTGCGCCTGCTCGCTGATGTCGTAAAGCGCCTGCTGGAGTCGATCGGAATCCTTGGCAACGGCGGTTGACATTTTGCGGCGGGAAAGTATTTCCATGCTCTTCATTCGCGCGCCGATTACCAGCGTCAGAGCCTGTATGCCGAGGAGATAGTTCTCGGGAAAGGTCAGCAGTTCTTTGCTCCCGACATAGAGAATCGCCGCCAGATCGTCGCTTATAAAAATTGGAAAAAGGGCATGGGATGCATTGTCGGTCCCGGTAAGAAACGACGGAGTGTCGTCTTTTGCAGTGAAAACCCGATACCGGCGGTGCATGTGGAAATCTTCGAAAAGGTGACCTTTTGCCGGGATACTGAGAGGAA
>Ga0335397_10009563_pt1 | contig 12085 bp, 8 predicted proteins | sample MAT04_FD_205740 | JGI IMG/M metagenome (GOLD analysis project Ga0335397, IMG submission 205740) | Freshwater microbial communities from Lake Fryxell liftoff mats and glacier meltwater in Antarctica - MAT-04 (spades assembly) (version 2) ...
CAACGTCGTCGAGCGCTCCTTCAAGAAGAAGGGCATGACCATCCGCACCGGCGTCGCCGTCACCGGCCACACCCCCCGCGAGGGTGGCGGCACCACCGTTTCGTTCGGCGAGGGCGAAACGCTCGATGTCGACATCGTCGTGGTCTCGGTCGGCCGTTCCCCGGTGGCCACCGGCATCGTCGCCAGCGGTCCGGCCGTCACCGTCAGCGAGCGCGGCTTCTTCGAGGTGGACGAGCACTGCCGCACCGGCGAGCCCGGCGTGTGGGCCATCGGCGACTGCATCGCCACGCCGCAGTTGGCGCACATCGGCTTCATGGAAGGCATGAACGCCATCAAGGACATCCTCGGCGAGAACCCGGTGGCGATCGACTACGGCAAGGTGCCCTGGGCCATCTACTGCCATCCCGAGGTGAGCTTTGCCGGCCACTCCGAGGAGTCGGCCAAGGAAGCCGGTTTCGACATCGTCACGAGCAAGCACCGCTTCATCGGCAACGGTCGCGCCGTCATTATCGGCGAGACCGACGGTCTCGTGAAGGTCATCGCCGAGAAGCTTCCCGACGGAACCGGCGGCACCCTGTTGGGCGTGCACATGGTTGGCCCGTGGGCGACCGAGCAACTGGGACAGGGCTACCTGGCCGTCAACTGGGGAGCGACGGTCGACGAGGTTGCGTCACTCATCCAGCCGCACCCGTCCATGAGCGAACTCTTCGGCGAGACGGTGTTGTCGCTCACCGGCCGCTCGCTGCACTGATCGCTGCGGCGTAGGGTCGGCCCATGTCCTACCTCGAGCCGAATCCGCTGCCGCCTCCGATGGCGCAGATCCTGGTCAGCACCATGAACGACCTCCCCGGGTACGAGGTGGTCGCGGTCTATGGGGAGGTGTTCGGCCTGGTCGTGCGGTCGCGCAACATGTTCTCCAACATCGGCGCCAGCTTCCGTACGGTCTTCGGTGGCGAGGCCCGCGGCTATACCCAGCTGCTCGCCACCACCCGGCTCGAGGCCGTCGATCGCCTGCGCAACGAGGCGGCCATGCTCGGCGCCAACGCCATCCTCGCCATGCGCTTCGACACCGGTGTGTTCGCCAGTGTCATGAACGAGGTCGCCGCCTACGGCACGGCCGTCTCGGTGCGTCCGACCGCAGCGCCCGCAACGCCACCCCCCTTCCCTGCTGAGAGTTGACGCGTTGGGGTTTCGCCAGCCCGCGTTGCAGCTAGCGTGATGAAATACAGGTTGCATACATGTATCGGGTAGCGGTTCCGTGCGGAGCCCGTGCCGGCCAGACGGTCCGGCATCCTGCCCGTCGAGAAGGGACGCTCAGCGATGGCTGAAATCGTGATGCCGCAGCTCGGAGAATCGGTCACCGAGGGCACGATCACCAAGTGGTTCAAGCAGGTCGGCGAGCACATCGCCGAGGACGAGACGCTCTTCGAGGTCTCCACCGACAAGGTCGACTCCGAGGTGCCATCGCCGGCAGCCGGCTACATCTCCGAGATCCGGGTGCCCGAAGGCGAGACGGTCGACGTCGGCACCGTTCTCGTCGTCCTCTCTGACGAGCCCGCCGGTGGCGATGCCCCCGCTCCCGAAGCCGCCGCCCCGGCCGCTGCGCCCGAGGCTGCCGCTCCGCCGCCCCCTCCCGAGCCCGTTCCCGTCGCCCCGGCCGCACCGCCGGCTGCGCCTGCCGATCAGGCACCGGCGCCCGCCCCTGCTCCGGCCGAGGCCCCTGAGGCGCCGCCCTCCGACGAGACCGCCGGCCGCCTGTTGTCACCGCTCGTGCGGCGCCTCATCGAGGAGAACAGCCTCGACCCGGCCGCCATCACCGGCACCGGAGTCGGTGGCCGCATCACCCGCGAAGACGTGCTCAACACCATCGACGCCAAGTCGGCCGCAGCTCCAGCTGCTCCCGTCGCGGCTGCGCCGGCTCCCGCAGCTGCGCCAGCGCCGGCCACCGCGCCCACTCCCGCAGCCGCCCCGGTGGCCGCCGCTGCGGCGCCGGCTCCCTCCGCGCAGGCGGGCGACACCGTGGTGCCGCTCAGCAACATTCGTCTCCGCACCGGAGAGCACATGGTGCGTTCGCTCGCCACGTCGCCCCACGTCATCACCGCCATCGATGTCGACTACGAAGCAGTCGAGCGGGCCCGCCGCCCCCAACGCGAGCAGTTCAAGTCCGAAGAGGGCTTCTCGCTCACCTACCTCCCCTTCATCTCCCGGGCCGTCGTCGACGCCCTCGACGAGTTCCCGCACCTCAACGCCACGGTGGGCAACGGCGAGCTGCTCGTGCACAACTCGGTCAACCTCGCCATCGCCGTCGACCTCAACTACGAGGGCCTGCTGGCGCCGGTCATCCAGGGAGCCGACGGCAAGCGACTTCGGGCCATCGCCCGCGAGGTCAGCGATCTCGCCGCCCGGGCCCGCACTAAGAAGCTGTCACCCGACGAGCTCAACGGCGGCACGTTCACCATCTCCAATTCGGGCAGCTACGGCACGCTCTTGGTCGCCCCCATCATCAACCAGCCGCAGGTCGCGATCCTGTCGTCGGACGGTGTGAAGCGGCGCCCGGTCGTCGTCGAGGCCGCCGACGGAACCGAGTCCATCGGCATTCACTCGGTCGGCAACCTCACCCTCAGCTGGGATCATCGGGCCATCGACGGTGCCTATGCCGCTGCCTTCATGCAGCGGGTGAAGGAGATCCTCGAGACGCGCGACTGGGCTGCCGAGCTGTGAGTTCGCAGCTGGTCGCGGCACGGCGATGAGCCTGCACGTCCGCTGGCTCGGGCGCGTCGGTTACCACGACGCGCTTGCGCTGCAGCGGGCGCTGTTCGCCAACACCACTGACGACTACCTGCTGCTCCTCGAGCACCCCCACACCTACACGATGGGCGTGCGGGCCGACGCGGCGAACATCCTGATCGACCCCCACGATGTGGGAGCCGAGCTGGTCCGGGCCGATCGCGGTGGCGACGTCACCTATCACGGTCCCGGACAGTTGGTCGGCTACCCCATCCTCACGCTCGCCGATCACGCCTCGGGCGCCATGGCTTCCACCCGCGACCACGTGCTCAACATCGAGGGCCTCGTCATCGACGCCCTCGCCGACCTGGGCCTGGCCGGAGCCTCGATCATCGAGGGCTGCCCCGGCGTGTGGATCGATGCCGACAGCCCGAGGCCCCGCAAGATCGCTGCGGTCGGCGTCAAGATCAGCCGTGGGCGCAGCATGCACGGCTTCGCCCTCAACGTGGCCCCCGACCCGGCCATGTTTGCTCACATCGTGCCGTGCGGCATCACCGACAAGGGCATCACGTCCCTGGCGGCCGAGGGCATCGACGTCACGATGCGCCAGGTCGTCGATGCCGTGGTGCGGCGCGCCGCCGAGCGGTTCGGTAGCAGCACTGGCGGCGACGGACTTGTTCTCGAGCACGCGGTCGACCGGGCCGACGTTGTCTGGCGCACGCCATCCAACGACAGCGACCTGTCGCCCTTCAGTCGCGGCGAAGGTGCTGGCGAGGCCGTCAAGTATTCGTCGCGCACCCAGCAGGCCGACGGCAGCAGCCTGCGACTGCTGGGCCGGCTCGCCGAGGCCGGCGTCACCGAACGGGTGGCCATCGCCGAGCCCAAACCCGAGTGGATGCGGGCCAAGGTGCGGGTCACCAGCGAGGTGCTCGAACTGCGCTCGACCATCCGCGATCTCGACCTCGTCACGGTGTGTGAAGAGGCGGGGTGCCCCAACCTCAGCGAATGCTGGTCCGACGGCACCGCCACCTTCATGGTGTGCGGCGAGCGCTGCACCCGGGCCTGTGGGTTCTGCCTCGTCGACACCTCCAAGCCACTGGCCCTCGACGCCGCCGAACCCCAGCGGGTGGCCGCCGCCGTCGAGCGCATGGGTCTCACGTTCGCCGTCATCACCATGGTGGCCCGCGACGACCTCGACGACGGTGGCGCCGCCCACGTCGCCGAGACCATCGCCGCCATCCACGAGCGGGTGCCCGGTGCCTCGGTCGAGGCGCTCATTAGCGACTGCAAGGGCGATGACCGCTCATTGCAGACCATCTTCGAGGCCCGACCCGAGGTGCTCAACCACAACATCGAGACCGTCGCCCGCCTGCAGCGCGCCGTGCGACCGTCGGCCTCCTACGCCCGCAGCCTGTCGGTGCTCGGTCGGGCGTCGGCCGCCGGCCTCACCACCAAGTCGGGGTTCGTTGCGGGCATGGGCGAGACGTTCGATGAGGTGGTGCAGACCCTCGCCGACCTCGCCGCGGTCGGCGTCAAGATCGTGACCATCGGCCAGTACCTGCGACCCACGTCGCACCACCTGCCCGTCGAGCGCTGGTGGACGCCGGACGACTTCGACGAGTGGAAGCGCATCGGCGAGGAACGCTTCGGGCTCAGCCACGTCGAGTCGTCGCCGCTCACGCGCTCCAGCTACCACGCCCGTTCCGCCGCCGAGGCCGGGACTGCTGTGCTCGCTCCGGCGCTGCGCTGAGAGGATCTCGTCATGCCGAAGTTCTACGACAGCCTGAGCGACATCCACCGCGAGTGGATGGGTGAGCAACACCTGTTCTTCGTGGCGACGGCGCCGCTCGACGCGTCGGGTCACGTGAACCTGTCGCCCAAGGGCTACGACACGTTCCGCATCCTCGACGAGAACACTGTCGCCTATCTCGACCTCACCGGCTCCGGCATCGAGACCATCTCGCATCTGCGCGAGAACGGCCGGATCACCGTCATGTTCTGCGCCTTCGAAGGACGGCCTCGCATCCTGCGTCTGTACGGGTTCGGGGAGAGCCTTCTGCCTGGCGGGGACGGGTTCGACGAGCTCGCGCCGCTGTTCCCCGAGATGCCCGGTGCCCGGGCCATCGTGCGGGTCAACGTCGACAAGATCGTTTCGTCATGCGGCTACTCGGTTCCGCTGATGTCCTTCGACGGCGAGCGCGAAACCCTGAAGGAGTGGGCCGAACGCAAGGGCGACGCCATCACCGACTACCGCGACGACCGCAATGCCGAATCGATCGATGGCCTGCCCGGCCTGGTGGCGCACTCATGACCGGCGCTGCTGTCGGTTCCGCGCCTGTCTCGCCGTTCGGTCGGCGGCTCGAGCGGGTGCGGTCACGGCTCGACGAACTGGCGGTCGACGCACTGCTCGTCTCGGTCGGTCCCGACCTGCCGTGGTTGTGCGGCTACGAGGCCATGCCGCTCGAACGGCTCACCATGGCCGTGGTCACCCGTGACGGTGGCTGCACGCTGGTGGTGCCCGGTCTCGAAGCGCCCCGGGTGGTGCCTCGTGACCACTTCGAGATCGTGCCCTGGGGCGAAACCGATGACCCCATCGCCTTGGTTGCCGACCTCGCCAAGGGCGCCACCCGCATCGCCTTCGGCGACCGCACATGGGCCCGCTTCCTGATCGAGATCCAGGACCGCATCCCCGCCGCCACCTTCGTGCGCTCCAACGAGGTGACCGGGCCGCTGCGGGCCACCAAGGACGACCACGAGATCGAGATGTTGCGCCGCGCCGGAGCCGCTGTCGATGTCATCGCCGCACAGCTGCAGGCCGGCGAGATCGAGCTGGTCGGTCGCACCGAGGCCGAAGTGTCGGCCGATCTGGGACGGCGCATCGTCGGGGCCGGCCACAGTCGGGTCAACTTCGCCATCGTGGCCGCTGGCGCCAACGCCGCCAGCCCCCATCACGAGGCCGAGTCGCGAGTCATCGAGGCCGGCGAGGTCGTCTTGTGCGACTTCGGCGGCACCATGTTCGACGAGTGGGGCGTGGGCTACTGCTCCGACATCACCCGCTGCGTGTGGACGGGCACTGCGCCCACCGAGGCCACCGAGGTCTACGCACTGTTGGCTGAGGCCCAGGCCGCCGGCGTCGCCGCGGGCGTGGTGGGCACGCCCTGTGAGGACATCGACCGGGCGTGTCGCGACATCATTTCGGCCGGTGGGTACGGCGAGTTCTTCATCCACCGCACTGGGCACGGTATCGGGGTCGAGGAGCACGAGGACCCGTACATGGTGCCGGGCAACCACACCGCTCTCGAGGCGGGCCACTGCTATTCGGTCGAGCCCGGTATCTACCTGCCGGGTCGGTTCGGCTTCCGGCTCGAGGACATCGTGGTCGCCACCGAGGCCGGGCCGGTGCCGCTCAACAACGCCGATCACCGTCTCGCCGAAATCGGTTGACCGCACCTAACCTGCACCACGTCATGACGGACCCGAGGTGCTGAAACTCGACGCGGCGACGGTGCTGTTGCAATGGTCCGTCGGCGGCCTCTTCTTCTTGTGGGTCACGGGCCGACGGCGCGAGGTGGGCATCGGGTACGGCTGGTTGTTGCGATCGGTCTTCGGTCTGATGGCTGCCGGCGGTGTGGTGGCGGGTTTCCGCTACAACCGCGTCTGGGTGCGCGAGATCAGCGGTATCGCCGTAGTGGTGGCCTGCATCATCGGGCTGGTGGTGAGCTGGCAGCGCCGCAAGGCGGGAGTGCTCTACCAACGCGAACAGGCGCAGGCGAAGTCGGCTCGGATCGTCGAGATGACCGGCATCGACCGGGCAGCCCAGGAGTTCGACGACACCGTTCCCGAGTTCCCGGCCCACCTCGACCTGTTGGCGCCGGCGGTCGGGCTCGTGGGCCTGATCGCGGCGGGCATCGACGCCGGCAACCCGGCCTGGCTGCAACTGGCTCGGGTGCTCGTGGGCACACTGTTCCTGGGCTGCGTCACCGACGCCATGCTGCTGGGCCACTGGTATCTCACCCAACCCGGCCTGCCTCGACGCCCGCTCCTCGAGCTGGTCAAGTGGTTGACGTGGCTGTGGCCCTTCGAGCTGATCGTGATGTTGCTGCCCACCGGCATGATCTCGGTGCTCAACGGCAACATCGACGACGGCTGGGCCGGGATGCTCGGCTGGTTCTGGGTAGCCAGCGCCGTGACCACCATCGTGCTGTGCCGGGTGACCCGGGCCGCCCTCAAGGAGCGGGCCTACTCGGCGGTCATGGCCGCCACCGGTCTGCTCTACCTGGCCATCCTCACCGGCTTCGGCCAGGACCTTGTCGCCCGCCTCGTTCTTCAGACCTGACCTGATGGCCTCGGTCGCTACGCCTCCGGCTCGGCTCCTCGGCTCGGCTTCGCCTTCGTCGGCTGCGCTCCTCGGCTGACCTGATGGCCTCGGTCGCTACGCCTCCGGCTTCGCCGATCGTGAGCCGTCAGTTGTTCACGAGACGACCGTGAGCGGTCGATTGGTGAACAACTGAACCGAACGCTGGTCGGCCGGTCCTAGGAAAATGGGGTTGGGACGATCGAGGCCACGCAGGTGATGTCGACGGCGGTGCCGTCGTCGAAGAAGCGGGCGAAGATGTCCTTGGTGCACTCGGTATCGGGCCCGGGACCGTGGCCGCCGTGGGGCACGAGGATGAACACCGAGTCATCGAGAGCGTCGGCGACGGCCTTGGAGCCGGCCGGGGGAGTGATGGGGTCGTACTCGCCGGCGATGACCAGCGTCGGGATGTCCGACGTCACCGGTTCGCCGTAACTCGCCGGCAGGGGCTGCACCGGCCACTGTTCGCAGAACAGGTTCCAGCCGGCCAACAACAACAGTCCGGCCCGGCCCGGGTCCTTGCGCAGCGCCTTCACCTCGGACTCGTCTATGCGGGCACCGTTGTCGGCGCACTCGTAGGACAAGAACGCACCCTCGGTGGCGTCGTTCACGAAGGGCACGCCCTGCTGGGCGATCACCGGCACCAGAGCCCGCCCGCCAGCCGCCATGTCGTGGATGATCGAGGGCAACTGGGGGATGAGCGTCGTGTCATACAGCGCGTTGAACAGACCGCCCACGGCGTCGTTGCCGGTCAACTGCAAGGTACGGGTGGGGACGTTCTTGTCGCTGTAGTCGAAGCTGAACGGGACGGCATCGAGCTGGGCGGCCAGCGTCTCGAGATCGGCCTGCACGTCGGGGAATCGGGCATGGCAGCCCGGGTCGGTGCCGCACCCGTCGGCGAGCGCAGCGAAGGCCCGCTCGCCCGAACGAACCGTGTCGTCGGCTGATCCCGCAGAGGGCGGGTACACCGAGTCGAGCACCACGCTGCGGATGCCCTCGGGGTACGAGCGCATGGTGGTCAGCGCCAGACGGGTGCCGTAGGACACCCCCCATAGGTTCCACTCGTCGAAGCCCATGGCGACCCGCAGGTCGGCGAGATCGGCAGCGTTGGTCTCGCTGTTGTACTGGTCGAGGTCATGGCCCTCGTCGATCAGCCGGTCGTGGCAGGTCGACAACGCCTCGTCGAATGACGCCAGCTCGTCGGAGAAGTCCGCCGGCTCGCTGAGCGCCTGCAGGAACGCCTCTTCGCGCTCGGGGCATTCGAGCGACGGCACGGCGAGTCCGGCGCCCCGCTGGTCAAACACGATGAGGTCACGTTCGGCCAGCACCGGGTTGGTGGCCCGCCCGGCGATGCCGTTGGCGAGCGTGCCGCTCCCGGGCCCGCCGTGCAGGTACACGACCGGATCGGGTCGGGGATCGGGCGATGAGCTGTGGATCCGCACCACGGGTAGCACCACATCCCCGGCGTCCGGGTCGGCGCGGTTCTCGGGAACGGTGAGCATTCCGCACGTCGCGGCGACGCCCTCGGGCACGTCGACCACACAGTCGGTTTCGGTCCACACGGGATCGTACGGTTGTGGCGCCCCGGTGGTGGGAATGGCGTCATCGGCGACCGTTGCGGTTTCGCTCTCCGAGGAGCAGCCGGCGCTCACCAGCACGGTCGTCAGCAGGACGGGAAGGATTCGGCGCAGCAGCACTCCGCTTGTGTAGCCGACTCTGAGTGATCGTGCCCAGAAGAACGTTCGAATTCGACTCGGAGAGTCGGAGAGCCGCGCCGGTCAGACGCGCTGATGGGTGGTCTGGGCAGCGATCCCGGCCTCGAGGGTCTCGGTGGCCTTCCAGCCGAGCGTCTTCTCGATGAGGGTGGTGTCGCCACCGGTCTTCTGGGCGTCGCCGGGCTGGCTGGGTTTGCGATCGAGCGGCACAGCCTGGCCGACGGCGTCGCCGACCATGTCGATGAGCTCGGCGAGGGTGCAGGAGAACCGCCCCGCCACGTTCAGCACGAGCCCCGGCTGCACGTCGGGGGTGATGCCGGCGAGGTAGGTGGCGTTGACCACGTCGCCGACATAGGTGAATGACCGCTCCTGGGAGCCGTCACCGAAGAGCGGGAACGGCTCCTGGCGGATGGCGGCGTTGATGAGACGGTGATGGGCCATGTCGGGGCGCTGGCGGGGTCCGTAGACCGTGAAGTAGCGCAGTGCCACCGTGGGCAGGCCCCAGTTGGCCGAGTACAGCACGCAGAGGTGCTCGCCGGCGAGCTTGGTGACGCCGTAGGGGCTGAAGGGCTCGGGGCGGTCGGTCTCGAGTGTGGGGTAGCGCTCGGCGTTGCCGTACACCGAAGAGCTCGAGGCGTAGACGACCCGGCCGACCCTGGCGGTCTTGGCGGCCTCGAGCACCCGCTGGGTGGCGTTGATGTTGCGGCTGACGTAGCGGTCGAAGCCGTCGGACCACGAGAGGCGAACGCCGGGCTGGCCGGCGAGGTGCCACACGATCGAGACGTCGGTGAACAGCGTTACGAGATCGGCGGTGAGGAGGTCCTCCTCGACCAGCCGAAAGCGGGGATTGGCGAGCGCAGCGGCGAGGTTCGAGCGCTTTACCGAGGGTTCGTAGGAGTCGGTGAAGCTGTCGATGCCCACCACATCGTTGCCCTCCGCCAGGAGACGGTCGACGAGCGTGCTGCCAATGAATCCGGCCGCACCGGTAACGAACACAGTCATTGGGTGCCAGTGTGCCAGCAGTCCTCTACGACCGCGCCGCTAACGCGCGACGAAGTACTTGGCTCGGGGGTGGTGGCAGATGAGCGCCGAGGTGGTTTGCTCGGGCTGATACTGCCAGCCGGTCTCCTCGTTGACTTCGATGCCGATGCGCTCGCCCTCGAGCAGCATCGACACCGTGGCGTTGTCCTCGAGATTGGGACACGCCGGATATCCGGCCGAGTAGCGACCGCTGCGGTACTTCTGGCGGAAGAGTCCGGCGAGCGACGGTCCGTCCTCGTCGACGAAGCCCCACTCGGTGCGGATGCGCTTGTGCCAGTACTCGGCGAGGGCCTCGGCCATCTCGACGCCGATCCCGTGCATCATCAGGTACTCCTGGTAGCGGTCCTCGGCGAAGAGCCGGGCGCAGTGATCCGAGATCCGCTCGCCCATGGTGACGATGTGGAATGCCGCGTAGTCGAGGTCTCCCGCGCCGTCCTCGAACGGTCGGAAGAAGTCCGCAATGCAGAGCCACGGCTCGACGTTTTGGCGGGGGTAGCTGAAGCGGGCCAGCTCGGCGGTGCGGGTCTCGTCGGACCAGATCACCAGGTCGTTGCCGATGCTGTTGGCGTGGAAGTAGCCGTAGACCACCTGGGGCACCAGGAGGTCGGCCTCCTTGCATTCGGCGATGAGCGCCCGCAGCTGGGGGCGGATGCGGTCCTTGAAGGCGGCGTCGTCCTCGCCCTTCTCGGGGCGGAACTGCCACTGGTTGCGAAAGATCGCCGTCTCGTTGATGAACGGCGAGATGTCGTCGATCGAGATGCCCTTGACGATGCGGCTGCCGATGAACGGCGGCACGAACACCTCGTTGTCGGTGACGGCCTCGGGGGAGCGGGCCGGGATGGTCGACGGGTCGACCTCGGCCTTCTCCCGCTTCGGCAGGTCGCGACCCCCCGGCTCGACTCCGAAGGCGTCATCGACGAGTTCACCCCGCTTGATCTGGCCGAGGGTGTCCATCACGTGGAGGCCCTCGAACGCGTCCTTGCCGTAGAAGAGTCGCCCGTCGTACACCTCTCGCAGGTCGCGCTCGACGTAGGTGCGGGTGAGCGCGGCGCCCCCCAACAGCACGGGCACCTTGGACAGGTTGCGGGCGTTGAGCTCTTCGAGGTTGTCGCGCATGATCAGCGTCGACTTCACAAGCAGTCCCGACATGCCGATGGCATCGGCGTTGACCTCGGTGGCCTTGTCGATCATCTCGGCAATCGAGATCTTGATGCCGAGGTTGTGCACCTCGTAGCCGTTATTGGTGAGGATGATGTCGACGAGGTTCTTGCCGATGTCGTGCACGTCACCCTTGACGGTGGCCAACACGATGCGGCCCTTACCCGAATCGCTATCGGACACCTCCATGTGCGGCTCGAGGTGGGCGACGGCCTTCTTCATGGTCTCGGCCGACTGCAGCACGAACGGCAGCTGCATCTCACCCTTGCCGAACAGTTCGCCGACGACCTTCATGCCTTCGAGTAGCACGCTGTTGATGATGAACAGCGGTGCCATGCCGCCGGCCATGGCCTCGTCGAGATCGGCGGTGAGGCCCTCGCGGTCACCGTCGATAATGCGGGTGCTGAGGCGGCGTTCGATAGTCCAGTCCGAGCGGTCCTCCTTGACGACCTCCTCGGCTTTCACGTCGGCGAACACGTCGAGGAACTTGTGCAGCGGGTCGTACTTGGCGTCGCCATTCGACAACGTGCCCTCGGTGCCGCGGCGGTCGTAGATGAGGTCGAGGCAGACGTCGCGCTGCTCTTCGGGGATGCGCGACAGTGGCATGATCTTGGAGGCGTGCACGATGGCCGAACTGAGGCCGGCCTTGGTGCACTCGGCGAGGAACACCGAGTTGAGCACGTGGCGCGATGCCGGCGACAGGCCGAAGCTGACGTTGGAGAGGCCGAGCGTGGTGTAGGTGCCGGGGAGCTCGGTGGTGATGCGCTTGATGGCCTCGATGGTGCTGATGGCATCGCGGCGCAGGTCGTCGTCGCCGGTGGACAACGGGAACGTCAGCGCATCGAAGATGATGTCGCCGGGCTCAAGGCCGTAGTCGTTGATGGCGATGTCGTGGAGACGATGGGCGACCCGCATCTTCCACTCGAGGTCGCGGGCCTGGCCCTCCTCGTCGATGAGCAGGCAGATGACCGCGGCGCCGTATTCTCGGGCCAGCTTGAAGACCCGGTCGAGGCGGGAGCCCTCGTGGAACCCGTCCTCGAGGTTGGCCGAGTTGAGGATCGCTCGACCTCCAAGCCACTGCAGCCCGGCC
>Ga0335397_10009564_pt1 | contig 12083 bp, 3 predicted proteins | sample MAT04_FD_205740 | JGI IMG/M metagenome (GOLD analysis project Ga0335397, IMG submission 205740) | Freshwater microbial communities from Lake Fryxell liftoff mats and glacier meltwater in Antarctica - MAT-04 (spades assembly) (version 2) ...
GGTGCAGTGATTATCCTGCTCCTTTTTGGGGGATTTTATCGCCGCCGTCGCCCTGTACGCCTGTAAAACGAAATTTCCCCATACCTTTGAAGCTGTATCCTTCGGGATACCATAAATCAGGGGACTGTTATTCAACAGCTACAACAATACCACGAAATTTTAGGAGGAACCTATGTTGGGTTATATTCTCGTTCCTTTAGATGGTTCGCCACTCGCCGAATGCGTATTGCCTCACGCTATTGCGATTGCCAAAGCGTTTAAATCCAAAATTGCGCTTTTGCACATCTTGCAACAACCTGCCCCATCACTTCGGTTACCCAAAACAGATCCGCTCGATTGGTATCTGAAACGCTCAGAAGCTAATTTGTACTTAGAGACCGTTGAGGCTCGCTTAAACGCCAGTGGTGTGCCTACAGAAACTATGATTCTCGAAGGGAACGCTGTCGAGAAAATCGTCGAAGTAGCACATTCTGCGCAAGCAGATTTGCTGATTTTGAGTGGTTATGGCGAAACGGATCTCAATGGGGAAGGGGTGAGTAGTATTACCCAACACATCCTTCAGCGAGTACGAATTTCAACCCTGATTATTCGGACAAGCCAACCTTTGGCGGATTCCAATGACGAGGTGCATTATCACAGACTGCTGGCTCCGTTGGATGGATCGCAAAGAGCAGGGTCGGCACTGATGATGGCAGCAGCTTTTGCTGGGGTATATCAGTCGGAACTTTTACTGGTACATGTGGTCAGTAAACCTGAAATGGCGCGCCTGATGCCGCTAAGCCAAGAAGATTCCGCGCTCATCAATCGCTGCATTGAGCGCAACCAAAGCGAAGGCAATACCTATTTAGAACAGGTTCGGACGCGCTTAGCAATGAATGTCCAAACACGATTATTGGTGAGCGACAATGTTGCGGCTACGCTCCAGAGTGTGAGCGAGCAAGAGCAAATTGATCTGCTGATATTGAGCGCGCATGGTTATTCTGGCGAGGCACGATGGCCCTATGGGAGTATCACCAGTCGATTTATCACCAATGGCACAACCCCTTTGTTGATCGTCCAAGACCTACTCCAAGGTTCAGCAGAGACCGCACGCGGAGAAACGGAAACCAGACAGCCTGTCCGACAAGCAGATGACATTTAACTCAATTGCAGGAGATGTTGTGCAAACCACCGCCACGCAAGAAACCCTCAGTGAAGATTTTGCGACAACGCTTGCTCATCGTCTAGCGCAAGAATATATTCTCGCTGAAAAGGCAATGGGCAAACCACTGCTGCTTAATCGATTGTTAGAACACGAACAGATCATCATCGCTGCCTATCAGCAGTTCAGCGCAAGTAGTCAAGCGGAGTTGCCGCCCACCTATGCAGCAGAATGGTTGATGGATAACTTTCAAATTGTGCAGCAGGCTATCCGGCAAGTTCAGGAAGATATGCCCCTGGGCTATTATTCCGAATTGCCAAAACTCGCAACTCGCGAATGGATGAATACCCCGCGAAACTATGCGCTTGCTCATGAATTCATTGACTATGCGCGCGACCGGCTTGATATGGAGCAGGTTGTGCAGCTACTCCAAGCGTTCCAAGCAGAGGTGCCGCTAACGATGGGCGAGTTGTGGGCGTTCCCCACAATGCTGCGTTTGAATATTTTGAGCAGCCTAGCGAATACGCTCGTTGAGCTTATTCATGACGATACCCAAACCTTCACATCCCCCACACCCGCCGTTGGGGCAGATAGCGCAGTGCGTTTTTGCATTACAAGTTTACGATTACTCGCCGTCCAAGATTGGAAAGTGTTCTTTGAGCAGGTCAGCCTCGTGGAGCAAATCCTCCGGCTAGATCCGGCAAACATTTATACAACGATGGATTTTGAAACGCGCAACCGCTATCGAGAAGTGATTGAGCGTCTCGCCCGTCGGACAAAAAAGACTGAAGAAAATATTGCAAAGCAAGCAATCATGCTCAGTCAAGCGGCACCGCCTTTTTCTTCTCAACAGCATGTTGGTTATTATCTGATTGGGGACGGTCGTCGCCAGTTAGAGGATTCGTTTCAGTATCATGCTGCGGGGCGGCGCGCAGTGCGTAGATGGCTTCTGACACACCCGACACCTCTTTACTTCCTGAGCATGGGCTTGCTCATTTTGCTGCTGATGGCTGTTTTTGTGAATTATGTGGCATCGACTGGCGATAGCCTCCTGCAAATTCTTGGCATCGGCTTGCTCACCTTTTTACCTGCGACCTCGATTGCCAGCACCATTGTGAACTGGGCGGTGACGGAAAGAATCGCGCCGCGTGTATTACCTCGCTTGGATTTCGAGGACGGTATCCCACAAAATTATCGGACAATGGTGGTTATCCCCACCTTGTTGACCGATACCGACGAGGTGGACTCGTTACTACAACAGTTAGAAATGCATCATTTGCGGAACACCGACTCATCGTTGTATTTCGCACTGTTGACCGATTACGCCGACGCACCTTCTCAAGATATGCCCGAAGACGAAAATTTAATTGACTACACTCAAACAGGCATCGCGGCACTCAACGCCAAATATCAACTGGGTGATTATTCCCCGTTTTACCTGTTTCATCGTCATCGTCAATGGAATGCGTCGCAAGGCAGTTGGATCGGATGGGAACGCAAGCGTGGCAAATTAATGGAGTTCAATCATTTGCTGCGCGGAGCCGAAACCACCTCTTATGTCGTGCAGTTCGGTGACTTGAGTGTGTTACCCCACATCAAATATGTGATCACCCTAGACGCAGATACGATTTTACCAGAAGGGGGGGCACGTCGTCTTGTTGCCACCCTAGCTCATCCGCTCAACCGGGCAGTCTATGATCCCGTGCAGGGCAAGGTGGTTTCTGGGTATTCTATTCTGCAACCTCGGATCGAGATCAAACCGTCCAGCGCCAATCGAACGCGCTTCACGGAGATTTTTGCGGGCGATATTGGGTTAGATTTGTATACCCATGCTGTTTCCGATGTCTATCAAGATTTATTTGGCGCGGGGAGTTATGTGGGCAAAGGCATTTACGATGTCGATATTCTTGAGTTATGCCTTGCAAATCGAATACCTGAAAACGCGCTCTTAAGTCATGATCTCTTTGAAGGCATTCACGCCCGTGTCGCGCTCGTCAGCGATATCATGCTCCTTGAAGAGTATCCTGCTCGTTATGTGGGACATACGCGCCGTTTGCACCGTTGGATGCGTGGAGACTGGCAATTATTGCCGTGGTTGCTACACCGCATTCCGACCGGCAAAGCTGGCGAAACGATGCCGAATTCTTTTTCGACCCTAGATCGCTGGAAAATCTTTGACAATCTACGGCGCACCTTAGTCAATCCAGTGCTTCTCTTGCTGCTCGGCACTGCATGGTTAGGGTTAATTGGTTCGGCAATCGTCTGGACGATAATCGTTCTGGCAACACTCGGTTTCCCGCTTTTCTTGTCGCTTTATTCCGGCTTGTACCGCCGTTCTTCCACTCAGTCCTTAGTCTCCGTGTTGCGCTCACGCGGTACTGACGCGCTGCGTTGGTTGTTGGCATTGGTTTTTCTGCCTTATGAAGCGTCATTGGCGGCGAGTGCTATCATCACGACCCTTGTGCGCTTGTTCATTACCCGCAGGCAACTGCTGCAATGGACAACTGCTGCTCAAACCGCTCAATCGTTTCGCGCCGAACAAGGTTCACAAGCCACTTGGCGCGAGATGCTTGTCGTTCCGTTATTTGCGGTGTTACTCCTGTTGCTCATCGTGGGGGCAAATCCCGCCATTCTCCCTATCGCCCTGCCAATCTTAGCCTTATGGTTCTTTTCGCCAGAAATTGCCCATAGGATAAGCCTCCCCAAAAACTATGCTAATCCGAAGCTCTCGGTCGATCAACAGACGGCTTTGCGACACCTTGCCAGACAGACGTGGCTCTTTTTTGAGCAAATGGTGGGTCCTGAAGATCATTGGTTGCCGCCCGATCATTTTCAAGATGCGCCCCGCCTTGTCGCCCATCGCACATCCCCGACCAATATTGGCTTGTTGCTCACATCGACATTGGCGGCTTATGATTTGGGTTATACGGGACAACGTGATCTCATCACGCGCTTACACGCGACTTTCGATACCCTTGACCAACTAGAACACTACCGAGGTCATCTCCTCAATTGGTACGATACTAGTAATTTAGAAGCGCTGGCACCGCGTTATATTTCGACGGTGGATAGCGGTAATCTGGCGGGGTGTTTGATTGTCGTTGAGCAGGCGTGTCTCAGTTTTGCCGACTCTTTTGTGATGCGCCCTCAACGCTGGCAGGGCTTGCTAGATACTCTAGGACTTTTGGAAGAAAGACTCGATGAACTTTACAGCAATAGCAAAACTGAAGCCACTGCTCATTTGCGCATCTATATGGCGACGCTCCATCAAACGATTCAAGTCATTTTAGAAACGCCTGATCAATGGGCGGCGCTCCTAACTTGGTTGAATGAGGAAGCATGGGAAAGCCTTTCTAGTTTAATTATTGCTGTGCTGGAGTCGAACACCGCTACCCCGAATGCTGAAACGTTGAGTAGCTTGCGAATCACTTCTGAGCGTGTTCATCACCATTTGACCAGTATGCAGCGCGATACCGATTTATTGCTGCCGTGGTTGCTGCCGGTCAGTCAACCGCCAGCCTTATTTGCGCAATCCTCGATTGATCCGCTGCGTGCAGCCGCATGGCAAGCATTGCTGGCGGGGCTTCCGACTTCAGCCCGTCTGCGCGAACTGCCAAAGATTTGTGAAACAGCGATTGCTTCTCTCAGTCAATTGCAAGCTCACCTATCAGCAAGCAAGGAGTCAACGCTTCATTTGCAAGAGGCACAACTTTGGTGCGTTCAGTTAGCCGAAAAGCTCCAAAACACACAAACACAGTCTGTCGCCATGCTCATGAGTTATAAAGCTTTGGCAACGCGGGCAGGAATGCGCTTTCAGGCGATGGATTTCGGTTTTTTATTCAATCCACGTCGTAAAGTATTTCATATTGGCTACAATGTTAGCGGCGACCGGTTGGACGATAGCTTCTATGATTTACTGGCTTCTGAAGCCCGCCTTGCTAGTTTCTTGGCAATTGCCAAGCGCGAAGTCCCCCCAAGTCATTGGCTGCACTTAGGGCGACCGGCGACACGGGTACAGAATAGCCTCACCCTCCTTTCGTGGAGTGGGACGATGTTTGAATATCTGATGCCGACGCTGTTTCTCGAAAGTTATGAGCAAACTTTCCTCACCCAAAGCTGCCGTTCCGCTGTTGATGATCAGATCGCTTATGGTCACTCGAAGCAGGTGCCATGGGGCGTGTCTGAGTCCTCGTATTATGCGTTCGACAACAATATGACGTATCAATATCATGCCTTTGGTGTGCCAGAATTAGGCTTCAAACGAGGTTTTGCCGAGGATTTAGTGATTACGCCCTACGCTTCGCTGCTGGCATTGCCCCTGCGCCCGCAAGCGGTCCTCCAGAATATGGATCACCTTGACACGCTCAAAATGCGCGGACTCTACGGTTATTATGAAGCGATTGACTATACGCCCGCACGGTTGCCCCTGCGCCAAGAACACGCCATTGTCCGATCCTATATGGCGCATCACCAAGGGATGATTTTAATTTCACTGACCAATTACCTGCGGGATGATGTCATGATTCGGCGGTTTCATACTGATGCCCGTGTTCAGAGCTTCGCCCTATTGCTACAAGAAAAAATCCCTACGCAACTTCCCCAAGAGGACCCCCACCCTATAGAAATAGTTCCGCGAGCCGTAGCCGCGGTTCAGGTGAACATTGCGCCGTGGCAAGTGCCAGAGGATACGACCATATCGCAGGTACACAGCCTGTCGAATGGGCGTTTCACGACTCTAATCACCAATGTGGGTAGCGGGTATAGCCAGTGGCAAGGTTTATCTTTGACCCGTTGGGAGGCGGATACCACCTTGGATGGTTTGGGCACATGGGTTTACCTGCAAGATCAGGATAGTGGTGCGCTCTGGTCAGCGGGATACCAACCCACGATAATTCCACGAGATTATCAGCATGTGGCGTTTTATCCGCATCAAGCTGAGTTTCAGCGCCGCGATCATGATATCACGGTGAATATGCAGGTGACTGTTGCCCCAGATGATGATGTGGAAATCCGGCAGATCAACCTAATTAACCACAGCGATCAACCCCGTCGTTTGCGCGTGACGAGTTATGGCGAGGTGGTGCTTGCGCCCCAAGGAGAACGCCATCCGGCATTCAATAAGCTTTTTATCGAGAGTGAATACTTGCCGGACAGCAATATGCTGCTTTTTCATCGACGACCGCGCGAAGCTGATGAAGAGCCGATTTACCTAGGACACCTCTTGATCACGGATTCCAGCACCTCAATCACGGGCGCATATGAAGGGAGTAGGCTCAATTTTCTCGGTAGAGGGCGCAATTCACGATTCCCTGCTAGTCTTGAAGGTGTAGGCGATCTGTCCAAAACGATTGGAGTCACGCTTGATCCGGTCATGGCGCTGGCGCAGGATGTTGAGTTAGAACCCTACGGCAGAGTCAGCATCGCCTATTTGACCCTAGTCACTCGATCTCGCAACGAGGCAACCATGCTTGCCGAACGCTACAAGGACTGGGTAGTATTGGAACGAGCGGTCGAACTTGCGCGCCGTCAAAATCAGATGTCCTTACACCAACTTGAGATCGGTACGCCTGAGTTAGCCCGAATGCAGCAGCTCCTCTCGCTGCTACTATATCCGCATAGTGGCTTGCGGGCATCAGCGGATGTCTTGCGTGCCAATATACTAGGGCAATCCGGCTTATGGGCTTACGGGATTTCTGGCGATATCCCCATCCTTCTTGTGCGTGTCAGTGATGTTGCAGAACAGCCACTTGTGACTGAGATATTGAACGCACATAGATATTGGCATGATCAAAAAGTGCCCATCGATCTGGTCATTTTCAATCTGCGTGAGAGCAGTTATTCGCAAGAACTCACAGAGCAACTTCACCGCTTGATCATCCAGTCTAATAGCACGATACTGATGAATAAGCGGGGCGGCATTTTTGTATTGAATCCTGACCAAATGACGCCAGAAGTTCGGACTTTAATGGAAACGGTTGCCCGTGTCATTATAGATGGTGAAAGGGGATCACTCGCGGAACAACTGCCCGCACTTTCTGCCCAACGGGTCTCGCTACCCGTTTTTACCCCTCCCTTCCCTAACCGAGAGCCGCTGGCGGCAACGATCCCGGTAGCGCGTCCTACTGACCTTCAATATGATAACGGTTGGGGCGGATTTAGCGCTGATGGCAAAGAATATGTGATTTATCTGGCTGACGGGCAAGTGACGCCTGCACCTTGGATCAATGTCATTGCCAACGAACAGTTTGGTTTTGTCGTTTCCGAATCGGGGGCAGGGTATACATGGGCGGCAAACAGTGGCGAAAATAGGCTGACCCCATGGCGTAACGATCCTGTCACCGATACCCCCGGCGAAGCGCTCTATTTGCGTGACGAGGAAACCGCCCAAGTGTGGTCACCTATGCCTTCACCCAGCCGTGACACGCAGCCGTATTTGGTGCGGCATGGCGCTGGTTATTCCCAGTTTGAGCATTCTAGCCACGAGCTAAAGCAGCGCACTCAACTTTTTGCTGCCGTTGATGCGCCTGTCAAGATCATCAAGTTGCGTTTAGAGAATACTTCGAATCGCCCCCGCCGTGTCACCGTCACTTATTATGTGGAATGGGTGCTTGGCGTCAGTCGAAGTGCCTCGCAACCGTATATCATTCCAGAATATGACCACAACACCGGCGCATTGCTGGCATACAACCATTACAATGCCGAATTTGGGCAACGGGTCGCTTTTCTGGCAGCGAGCAAAGCCCCGCATGGCGTCACAACCGATCGCACGGAATTTCTAGGACGATTGGGTGATGTCAGCCACCCGGCGGCGCTCAATCGGATTGGTTTGGCGAGTACCATTGAAGCTGGGTTTGATCCTTGTGCAGTGATTCAACTTCATGTCGATCTGGCAATCGGCGGTAGTGAAGAAGTTTTCTTCCTCTTGGGGCAGGGCACCGACCGAGAACATGCCTTACAGCACATTCAGGATTATCGGAACCCTATACAGGTCGAAGCGGCATGGCAAGCTGTCACACAGTTCTGGGATCGCATTCTAGGTGCCGTCAGCGTCAAAACTCCTGATCTGGCGATGAATATCGTCTTAAATCGTTGGTTGCTTTATCAGGCATTGTCGTGCCGCATCTGGGGGCGATCAGGCTTTTATCAATCTAGCGGTGCTTTTGGGTTTCGTGATCAATTGCAGGATGTGATGGCGCTGTGCTTGGCTCAACCCAAGATCGCGCGTGACCATATTTTGCTGGCGGCACAGCATCAGTTTGAAGAAGGGGATGTCTTGCACTGGTGGCATCCACCCACTGGACGAGGCGTGAGGACTCGCTTTTCAGACGATCTGCTCTGGCTACCCTTCGTGGTGGCTCATTACGTGGAAACAACGGGCGATAAAACGATACTGAATGAGCGCCTTCCGTTTCTTCAAGGGGAACTGTTAAAGGCTGATCAAGAAGAACGCTATGCTCAATACCAAACCACAACCGAGACCTCTTCCCTGTATGACCACTGCCTGCGTGCCATCAACCGAGGCTCAACTACGGGCGTTCATGGGCTGCCATTGATGGGAACAGGGGATTGGAACGACGGCATGAATCGCGTCGGTAGTCAGGGGCGCGGGGAAAGTATCTGGTTAGGTTGGTTTCTGTACAGTGTCTTGAAGCGCTTTAGTCCTCTTTGTCAGCAGAACGCTGATGGGGAACAGGCGCGTGTTTATGATCAACGAGCCGATCAATTACAAGCGGCATTGGAGACCTCTGGTTGGGATGGGCAATGGTATCGTCGTGCTTTTTACGACGATGGCACCCCGCTGGGATCCGCGCAGAATATGGAGTGCCGGATTGATTCAATTGCGCAATCATGGTCGATTCTGTCTGGCGCAGGGGATCCCACCCACGCCTTCATGTCTATGGCTGCCGTGAATGAGCACCTCGTTCGTCGCGAGGATAATCTTTTGCTCTTGTTTACGCCTCCTTTTGACAAAACGCCGCATGATCCCGGATATATCAAAGGGTATCCGCCCGGAATTCGCGAAAACGGGGGGCAATACACTCACGCCGCAATTTGGGCAGTCTGGGCGGTTGCTCAGTTGGGACAAGGCAACTTGGCGGGGGAACTTTTCCAGTTATTAAATCCGATCTCGCATAGTGACACGCCCGAAAAAGCCGAGCAATATAAAGTCGATCCTTACGTGATCGCTGCCGATGTCTATGGCGTTGCGCCCTATGTCGGACGAGGGGGTTGGACGTGGTACACGGGGTCTGCAAGCTGGATGTATCGTTTGGGTATCGAAGCGATATTGGGATTGAAACGCAAAGGGGATCACTTGGAAATTGATCCCTGTATTCCTGATAGTTGGTCAAGCTACGAACTTTCCTATCGAGATGATGAAACACACTATCACATCCATGTCGATAATCCTCACGGAGTGAATCGAGGAGTCATCCAGATTAAGCTTGATGGCACCGTTATTCAAGGAAATACCATTCCCCTGTTGAAAGATGGACGACGCCATGAGGTCGAAGTACAACTGGGAAAGCAATGACGCACATGCGGAGATTATCAACGTAACGATGGTATTGCTTACAAAATTGATCATTCGCGAGTCATGTGGCGCAAGCCACTGCGAAATGATCTGGCAAGGGGATCGTCCTAGGGTCAACGCACGAGAGGATACTCGATATTCACAAAGGGTCACAAAAACACACAATGGGTTTATCCTCGGTAGGGGCATGATATATCATGCCTCTACACACCCATACTGACCTGTTATCATCCGTCTGACAGGTTTCATGCGTAAGCCCTAGGGGATCGTCCCTATAGACTGTGAGCCTATAGGGACGAAGGATGCCATTTCAAAGAGGAGCGTGTGCCCCCATTTTTATTGCTGTGGAAGCAATCGCAACGTGATGATTTGGTAAGGAGTCACATCGATTTGGAGCTGATTATTCTGAACGGTCAGCATATCCCCATTTTCTTCCAGCAGGTTGCAGTGATAGGCTTCGGTCAGCGCAAAACCCGTCGTCACCGTGACTTTGCCGCGAGACCGTTCATTTTCGTACATTCTGACAATGATGCCGTTGCCGTCTTCAGCTCGTTTGACTGTTTCGATGATAACGTGATCCACTGAGAGCGAGACCAACGAGCCGAGGGCAGTTGTGGGTGTTTCACCCATGGTTCCCCCTGCAACGCGGCGCAGGATCAGCGGTATGTTGAGGTCATAGGCGGCAGCAGCAACGTCATCACGCCAATCGCCCATATGCGGCAGCAAACTGTAGGTCATCAAATGTTCGCCTTGATCAGCGTTTTCGTCCGGGCTGGTCGCGCTTTTGAGCAAGGTGAGACGCATCACGTTGTCATGCACGTCATAGCCATATTTGCAGTCGTTCAGCAAGGCGACGCCATAATTGCCCTCGCTAAGGTCTGCCCACTTATGCGCACAGGTTTCAAAACGCGCCCAATCCCACGAGGTGTTGCGATGGGTGGGACGTTGGACGTTGCCCCACTGGACATCAAAGGTCGCCATTGGGTTGATCACGTTGACGGGGAATGCGGCTTTAAGCAGGATATGTTGTTCATGCCAGTCGATCCACGTCTCGAAATCGATGCGTCGGCTATCGCGGTACAACAGGATGGTTTGATGAATGGTGCTGCTGCGATATTTGCGTTGGATCGACACCGCCACGCGCAGGGAACCCCGCTCGGTGATGGTGATCGATTCGACCCCTTCGACTTTTTCCGTCCGGTCTTCATAAAAGATATCGATGTCCCACGCATCAAAATTCATCGGGCGGTCTTCAAACGCTTGTAAGGTGTTTGCCATCGTGCCCGCTGGCAAGACCTCGCGATCCGCCTGTTTGTCGAAAATACGGGTGATGTCACCGGATAGGTTGATTTCGACTCGGAGCAGGATGTTTTCAAGGACAATCTGGTGATTATCCTCAACGGCGGAGATTGACGACCCCGTCGTCGAGGCGTCGCCCGCTATCGCGCGGAGCGCGCCGACGGAGTACGGTTGGAGGGCGGGTACTTCAATCAGCGTGCCGACATCAATGACTTGTGTGACCAGTGGTGTGCCCTGTCTATCGACGAGATGGGTACCTTCCGGTAAGTTTTCCGGCAGAATGCCAAAGCGCCGACCCCCATAGGATAAGGTATTGGCGACCAGCACCGCCGTGTCGGTGGGCAGGGATTGTGCCAAGGCTGTCAAGGCGTTTTCACGCACGGCTTCACCAAGCTCACGAATGATGTGATAATCTTTGGTGCTGTCCACATAGACGGGACCAATGGACGAGCCGGGGAGAATGTCGTGGAACTGGTTAAGGCAGATGAGTTCCCACGCTTTGCCGACTTGTTCAAAGGGATAGGCATGATCGCTGATAAGGGACGCCCACGCCGCTAAAAATTCGGCATCGTGGAGCAAAAACTCGCTTTTGCGGTTATTGCGCTTGTTCCGGCTTTGGCTGGTGAACGTGCCGCGATGGTATTCAAGATAGAATTCACCATTCCACACCGGCAAACTATCCCCGATCTCGTGCTGGGCGCGTTCCAGAAATTCGCGCAAGGTGCCGGGGCGCACACGCGGTGCGCCGGGATGTGCCGCAAAGCGCTCAGCATTTTCCAGCATTTCGCGCGTGGGTCCGCCACCGCCATCCCCATACCCATAAGCGGTAATCAGCTCGTTATAGGTTTCTTTTTGGCGGAAATTTCTCCATGTTTCGATAACCTCTGCTGCCGACATCATGCCGTTGTAGGTGGTGGCATGAGGCAGATTTTCGAAGGGGACGGCAGTCGTCAGGAAATGGGTGAAAACGCGCGTGCCGTCCAAGCCCTGCCACCACAAAAACTGATCGGGCATGTGGTTATACTGATTCCAACTCATCTTGTGCGTGATGAAGAAATCGACGCCCGCTTGTTTCATGAGTTGGGGCAGCGCCCAACTGTAGCCGAAGGT
>Ga0335397_10009565_pt1 | contig 12083 bp, 11 predicted proteins | sample MAT04_FD_205740 | JGI IMG/M metagenome (GOLD analysis project Ga0335397, IMG submission 205740) | Freshwater microbial communities from Lake Fryxell liftoff mats and glacier meltwater in Antarctica - MAT-04 (spades assembly) (version 2) ...
GCGCCCGACCCCGGTCGCCCCTGCGGCCTGCACATCGCCGGCCCTCGCGCTCCGGTTCCCTGAGGTGCAGGTTTCCCCGAAGGCTTCCCCGAAGGCTTCACCGAAGGCTTCCCCCACGGAGACGCGCTAGCGTGCGTATCGCGCTCGACGCCATGGGTGGCGACAAGGCTCCGGCGGCCCCGGTGGAGGGCGCGCTCGAGGCGGTCGCGCGGTTTGAGGACGTCGAGGTCCTGCTCGTGGGCGATCCGGCCGCGCTCGAGCGCGAACTCGCGGCCCGCGGCGGCAAGCCGGCGCGGATCCACGTCGTCGCGTCCGAGGGCGTCGTCACGATGGACGACGAACCCGTCCGCGCCATGAGGCACAAGCCGCGGAACTCCGCGCGCGTCACCGCCGAGCAGTTGGCGAGCGGTGCGGCCGACGGCGTCGTGAACCTCGGCTCCACGGGCGCCGCGGTGGCCGCCGCGACGCTCTTCTGCAAGCGGATCGAGGGCGTGTCGCGGCTGGGCATCGCGGTCCCGTTCCCGCGGCGCGAGGGCGTGTCGATCGCCGTCGACTGTGGCGGCCTCGTCGACGCGCGCGCCGAGCACCTCTACACCTACGCGGTAATGGCGCGGCAGTACATCCGCGCGGCGTACGGCGTCGCGGAGCCCAAGGTCGGCATCCTCTCGGTGGGTGAGGAGGAGCACAAGGGCAACAAGCTCGTCAAGGAGACGTGGGAGCTGTTCAAGAAACACCCCATGCCCGGCTTCGTCGGCAACGTGGAGGGGCGCGACCCCTTCGTGGACGTGGCCGACGTGATCGTCTGCGACGGGTTCGTGGGCAACGTGATGCTGAAGGCCGCCGAGGGCCTCGGCGAGATGATGCTCGGGATGCTCAAGGAGGTCGCGGCCACGACGCCCGCCGTCCTGCCGGTCCTGAAGGCCATGGCCCGGAAGCTCGACTACGCGGAGTACGGCGGCGCGCCGCTGCTCGGCGTACGCGGCGGCTACATCATCGGCCACGGCCGGAGCGACGGGCGCGCGGTCGCGAACGCGATCCGCGCGGCCCGCGACTATCTGCTCGCGGGCGTGGACGCGAAGATCGCGGCCGATCTCGTCGCGGCCCCGGTCGGAGGGACGCCCGCGTGAGCGGCTCCACCGTCCTGCTGTTCCCGGGCCAGGGCGCCCAACACGTCGGCATGGGCGCCGACGTCGCGGCGGTGTCGCCCGCGGCCGCCGAGGTCTTCGCCCGCGCGGGCGCGGTGCTCGGCTTCGACCTGCGCGCGGTCTGCGCCGCGGGTCCCGCGGCCGAGCTCCTGCGCACCGACGTGCAGCAGCCGGCGATCCTCGCCACGGGCGCCGCGGTCGTGACGGCGCTGCGCGCAGCGGGCAAGCTGCCCGCGAGCGCGGTCGGCGGCGCCATCGGCCTCTCGCTGGGCGAGTTCACCGCGCTCTGGGCCGCCGGCGCACTCCCCCTCGAGGACGCGGTCCGGCTCGTCCGCGAGCGCGGGATCGGCATGCAGGAGGCCAGCGCGGCCGTGCCCTCGGGCATGAGCGCACTCCGGTGCGAGGAGGCGGTCGCGGCCCAGGCCTGCGCCGCGGCAGCCGCGAAGACGGGCGGCGTGTGCGTCGTCGCGAACCTCAACGCGCCGGGCCAGGTGGTGATCAGCGGCGACCTGCCGACCCTCGCGGCCGCGGAGGAGGAGGCCAAGGCCCTCGGCGTCCGCCGGCCGATTCGCCTCGAGGTCGCCGGCGCCTTCCACTCGCCGCTGATGGCGCCGGGCGCCCGTCGCCTCGAGGCGGCCCTCGCCGGCGTGACGATCGCTCGCCCCACGTTCCCCGTCTGGTCGAACGTGACCGGCCGCGCCCACGACGACCCGGCGGAGATCCGCCGGAATCTCGTGGCGCAGGTCACGAGTCCCGTGCGCTTCCTCGAGGACGTGCGCGCGGCGAAGGCCGCGGGCCTCACGCGCGGCCTCGAGGCGCCCCCGGGCCTCGTGCTGACGGGCCTCGTCGGCAAGATCGACCCCACGATCGAGATGAAGGCCGTCCCGAACGCCGACGCGTTCGCGGCCTTTGCGCTCGGGAGCCCCGCATGACCGGTCCCCTCGACGGAGCGTCGGCGCTCGTGACCGGCGGCACCCGGGGCATCGGCCGCGCGATCGTGCTCGGCCTCGTCGCCGACGGCGCGAAGGTCACGTTCACCGGGACGAACGCCGCCGCGGCCGCCGAGACCGTCGCCGCCTCGGGTCGGCCGGACGCCTGCAAGTACGTCCCGGCCGATGTCGCCGACGCGGTGGCCGTCAAGGCCGCCGTCGAGGCCGCCGTCGCCTACGGCGGGGGGCTCGACATCCTTGTCAACAACGCCGGCATCACGCGCGACAACCTGCTGATGCGGATGTCGGACGACGAGTGGGATCGCGTGCTCGCCGTGAACCTGAAGGGCGTCTTCCTGACGACCCGGGCCGCCACCCGTTCCCTCATGCGGAGCAAACGCGGACGGATCGTGAACATCTCGTCCGTCGTGGGCCTCCTGGGCAACGCCGGGCAGGCCAACTACGCGGCCAGCAAGGGCGGGGTCGATGCCTTCACGAAGGCCGTCGCCCGCGAACTCGCGGGCCGCGGGGTCACGGCGAACGCCGTCGCCCCGGGCTACATCACGACCGACATGACCGCTGGCCTGCCCGCGGGGGCGGCGGAGGAACTCGGCAAGCGCATTCCCCTGGGGCGTCTCGGCACCGCCGACGACGTCGCCGGGGTGGTCCGGTTCCTCGCGTCGCCGGCCGCGTCCTACGTGACGGGGCAGGTGATTTGCGTGGACGGAGGCATGGTCATGTAGGACATTGCCCGGTCCCCGGGGGGTGTCCTCCGGGGCGGAGCGAGCGTCCTCGGTACGCCGTAGGGCGGTACCCTGCAGTTTTCCGAAGACGGTTTCCCGTAGGCAGTTTTCCGAAGACAGTTTTCCGAAGGCAGTTTTCCGAAGACAGTTTTCCGAAGGCAGTTTCCCGTAGGCAGTTTCCCGTAGGCAGTTTCCCGTAGGCAGTTTCCCGTAGGCAGTACCCCGTAGGCAGCAGGAGGCAACGTGGCTGACACCAAGATCCGTGACCGGGTGGTCGAGATCGTCTGCGAGCAGATGGGCGCGTCGAAGGACAAGGTCTCGGAGCAGACCTCGTTCATCAACGACCTAGGCGCCGACAGCCTCGACACCGTCGAGCTCGTCATGGAGTTCGAAGACGAATTCGACCTCAACATCCCCGACGAGGACGCGGAGAAGATCCAGACCGTCGGCGACGCCATCAAGTACATCGAGGCGCACGGCCAGGCCAAGGCCTGACGGCGAAGGTCGCACCCATGGGGCGTCGGGTCGTCATCACCGGGCTCGGGCTGATCAACGCGTGCGGCAACGACGCAGAGACCGCGTGGCGGTCGTGCGTCGAGGGCCGGAGCGGGATCCGCCGGATCTCCCGGTTCGACGCGGTCGGCCTGGAGTTCCCCTGCCTCGTGGCGGGGGAGATCCGGGACTTCGTACCCGAGGCCTGGGTGGAGGCGAAGGAGGTCAAGAAGCTCGACCTCTCGACCCTCTACGGCATCGCGGCGGGCGACTTGGCGTGGAAGGACGCGGGCCTCGCCGGCACGCACCTCCACGACCCGGACCGCTCCGGCGTGATCATGGGCACCGGCATCGGCGGCCTCGACACGATCGAGCACACCCACACGACGATCATGGAGAAGGGCCCGCAGCGCGTGAGCCCCTTCTTCGTGCCGAAGATGATGGCGAACTCGGTCGCGGGCAACCTGTCGATCCGGTACGACCTGCGCGGCCCGTCCTACGTGACGGCGTCGGCGTGTGCGTCGAGCAACCACGCGATGGCCTCGGCGCTGCGGAGCATCCGCGACGGCGAGAGCGACCTCGTGATGACCGGCGGCACCGAGGCCACCATCACCTCCATGGGGATGGCGGGCTTCAACACGATGCGCGCCATGTCGCGCCGCAGCAACGACGACCCGACCAAGGCGAGCCGGCCGTTCGACAAGCTGCGCGACGGGTTCGTCATGGGCGAGGGCTCGGGCATCCTCGTCTTCGAGGAGCTCGAGCACGCGCGGAAGCGCGGCGCGCGGATCTACGCCGAGGTGGGGGGCGCGGGCATGTCGGCCGACGCCTACCACATGACGGCGCCGTCGCCCGGCGGGGCGGGCCCGGCCCGCGCGATGAAACTGGCGCTCGCCGACGCGAAGCTCGCGCCGACGGACGTGCAGTACATCAACGCGCACGGGACGTCGACCGAGCTGAACGACCTGTGCGAGACGCAGGCGATCAAGACGGTCTTCGGACCCCACGCGTACAAGCTCGCGATCTCGTCGAGCAAGTCGCTCTTCGGCCACCTGCTCGGCGCGTCCGGCGCGGCCGAGGCGGTGATGTGTGTCCTCACGCTGCGCGACCAGGTGATCCACCCGACGATCAACCAGGACGAGAAGGACCCCGAGCTCGACCTCGACTACGTGCCCAACGTGGCGCGCCAGACCCCGGTGGACGCGGTCCTGTCGAACTCGCTCGGCTTCGGCGGTCATAATGTGACCATGGTGTTCCGCCGCTTCGTCGGCTGACACGCGGCGGGGGGGCGATCCCGGTCCGCCGCGTGCTCGGTGGACGCCCTGGTGGTCAGCGGGCGCGAACGGAGCGACGAACTCGTGGTGCTCGACGCGGCGTTCCCCCCGGCTCTCGAACCGGCGCTGACGGCGGCCGGCCAGACCCATCTCGTCGCCCACGCGGCGACGCTCGCGGGCCCCACGCGCGCCGCGTTCCTCGACGAACTGGGCCGGGTGCCGTGGGACCGCGTGGCCCGCGCCCTCACGAGCCAACCCGTCGACGTTCCGCCCGACCTCCGTCCCCCCGAGGTCCTGACCGCGCGGCGTCAAGCGAACGAGGCCGGGCTCGTCGCGCGGCTCGCCGACCTCGGGCACCGACTCCTCGCCGCGGGCAAGGTCGCCGCGGTCCTCCTCGCCGGCGGCCAAGGCTCGCGGCTCGGGTTCGCGGGTCCGAAGGGCACGTTCGTGCTAGGGCCCGACCCGGACCGCTCCCTCTACGCCGTGCTGCTCGAGCGGATCGCGGCGGCGGGACGCAAGGCCGGTCGCCCGGTGCCGCTCGTCGTCCTGGTGAGCCGGGACACCGAGGCGGCGACGCGGGCCCACTTCGAGGCGATCCGCCATGGGGGGCTCGACCCGGCCCTCGTCCGCCTCGTTCGGCAGGGCGAGCTCCCGGCACTCGACGACGCCGGCCGGGCGCTCCTCGCGGCGCCGGGGCGGCTCGCGCTCGCGCCAGACGGCCACGGGGGCCTCGTCGACGCCCTCCAGCGCGCGGGCGTCCTCGACGAGCTCGCCGGGCGCGGCGTCGAGGCCCTGACGACCTTCCAGGTCGACAACGCGCTCGGCCGCCCGCTCGACCCCGTCTTCCTCGGCTGGATGCTCGATCGCCACGCGACCGTCGTCGGGAAGGCCGTACGCAAGGCGGCGCCCGACGAGAAGGTGGGGGTCTACGGCCGGGGGCTCGACGGCCGCGTCCGGATCCTCGAGTACAGCGAGCTCCCGCCCGGCGGCGCGCCCGACCTGAACCTCGGCTCCATCGCGGTCCACGCCTTCTCGCTGCCCTGGCTCCGCCGGCTCGTCGCGGACCCCGCCTTCGCGCTCCCGTGGCACCGGGCCCGGAAGCAGGTCGAGTGCCTCGGGCCCGACGGCGTCGTGTGGACCCCCGCGACCCCGAACGCGACGAAGCTCGAGCAGTTCCTGTTCGACCTGCTGCCGCTCGCCCCACGCGTCGCCGTCCACGAGGTCGAGCGCGCCCGCGAGTTTGCGCCGGTGAAGAACGCGACCGGCGCGGACAGCCCGGAAACTGCGCGCGCGCTCGTGGCGGCGGAGATCGCACGGTGGCACCGCGCCGCGGGCCGCCCGGTCCCCGACCCGGCCCCCTCGCTCCGCCCCCTCGAGGCCGACGGCCCCGACGACCTGCGCCGCTGACGGCGGCCGGGCCTCGCGTCGGAGATCAAGACGTCGTCGGCGGGGACCGAGTCTTGGAGTACACCTGCAGCAACCCGCCGGAGCCCCCATGGACCGCATCCGCGTCGCCGTCCTCATGGGAGGTCCCTCGAGCGAGCACGACGTCTCGCTCCGCAGCGGCGCCAACGTCATGGACGCACTCGACCGACGCCGCTACGAGGTGCGGCCGGTCGTCATCACCCGCGAGGGCCGCTGGAAGGTCGCGATCCGGGCCGTCGAGGCCGGGAAGGGCGGGCGCCCCGTCCCGTTCGACCCGCAGGGGTCCGAGACGCCGTGGCGCGAGCACGACCACGCGTGGTCGGCGCTCGGCGAGTTGGTGGCGTGGAAGACCGACGTGGCGCTCCCGATCCTCCACGGACGCTTCGGCGAGGACGGCACGATCCAGGCGTGCCTCGGCACGGCGGGCATCCGGTTCGCGGGCAGCGGCGTCCGCGGCAGCGCGCTGGCGGTGGACAAGATCCACACGAAGGAGGTCCTCGGCTTCCACGGCGTGAAGACCGCGCGGTTTCGCGTGGTCGGCAAGGACGAGCTCTCGCGGGGGCGCCCGGCGCTCGCGGAGGAGGTCGTCGGGCAACTCGGGGCGCCGGTCGTCGTGAAGGACCCCCTGGGCGGCTCGAGCCTCGAGGTCCGTGTCTGCGACGACCCGCGGGCCGTGACGCTCGCGTTCGAGACCCTCGGGCGCGGGTCGGACCGACTGCTCGTCGAGGCGTTCGTCCGCGGGCGGGAGTTCACGGGCGGCGTCCTCGACGACCTCGAGCGGGGCCGGCCCCTGGCGCTCCCACTCGTCGAACTCAAGCCGAAGTCGGCCCGCTTCTTCGACTACCGTGAGAAGTACGACGCCGACGGGGCGCTGGAGGTCTGCCCGGTGGACCTGCCGGCCGAGGTCGAGGCGGCGGGTCGTGCCCTCGCGCTGAAGGTGCACGCGCTCATCGGTCTCCGGGGCGTCTCGCGGACCGACCTGATCCTGGGCGAGGACGGCCAGTTCGTCGTGCTCGAGGTGAACACGATCCCGGGAATGACCGCGCGCAGCCTGCTGCCGAAGGCCGCGGCGGTCGCGGGCATCGACTTCGCCGGCGTCGTCGAGCGCCTGATCCGGACGTCGGGTCTCGACTGACGGAGGGCAGGGGGCAGGGGGGCAGGGGGGCAGGGGCGACGGCGGCGACCCCGCGGCCCCGCGACCCCGCGGCCCCCGGGACGCGAGGCCCGCGGACCGCCGGGGCGCCCGCCCCCGGGCGTACGCGCCCGCGCGCGGGGGGCGGCGCCGCCCGGGGCGCCGCGTGCGCTCCCCCGGCGCGGCGGTACGATCACGCCCCATGGCCACGCCGACGCACGTCGTCCCGAAGACCTGGGGCGAGGAACACTGGATCGTCAACCGCGACTACTGCGGCAAGAAACTCGTGCTCAAGCGCGGCCACCGCTGCTCGCTGCACTACCACAAGGACAAGGACGAGGTCTTCTACGTCATCGCCGGCCGCGTCCTGCTCGAGCTCGGGAGCGAGGAGGTCATCCTCGTCCCCGGCGATCACCGCCGCGTGGCCCCGGGCACCGTTCACCGGTTCACGGGCCTCGACGACGCCGAGATCATCGAGTTCAGCACCCACCACGAAGACAGCGACTCGTATCGCGTCGAGGTGGGGGGCGCCGTCGACCTTGCCGCGCTCGGCTTCCGCTGACCGCGCGGCCCCGCCAGGGCCGGCCGGCCCGCGGACGTGACGGGCGCGATACACCCGGCGCCGACCGCCGCGTAGCATGGCCGCGGGCTGTCCTGGAATCGCGGATCCCCTGCGCGTGAACCTTCGCCGTCTCGTCCAGCTCGCCACGCTCCTCGCCCTCGTCGCCGGGGGCGTGGCCTTCGTCGTCCTGCTGCGGCGCCCGCCGCCCGACGCGCCGTACGCGGAGAACCTCGACGCCCGGCCGGCGCCCGTCGAGGCGCCCCGACCGACGACGCCGGACCAGTTCGCCGACACGTCCGTCGGCGGCACGTACGCCGGCGTCGTCGTGGACGAGCAGGACCGCCCCGTGCCGAACGCGGACGTCGTGGTCGTCGCCATCGACGCCGACGCCAAGGTCGTGATGGAGACGGTGAACGCGGACGGCGTCGGCGACGCGCTGGAACTGCCGGTGATCGGCGACTACCGCACCGCGGCCCGCGGCCAGACGGACGCGCAGGGGCGCTTCGCACTCGCCGCCGGCAGCGCCCGCGTGGTCGCGCTCGTGGCATGGGAGCGGGCGTTCTCGCCGGGCCTACGAGCCCACACGAAGGACGTGCCGCTGCGCCCCGGGACCGGGCACGTGATCCGGGTCGCGCGCGCGGGGTGGCTGAAGGGGCGGATCCTCGATCAGGTCACCGCCGAACCGGTCGGCGGCGCCGACGTGATCGTCTACCTGCAGCACCGCACGAACCAGGGCGACCTCGCGGGCCCGGAGCCGCTCTCGCCGACGAACGCCTACGGCGTGTTCCAGCAGTACGTCGCGACGGTGATGGGGCCCATGGTGTGGGGGCTCGAGCCGCCGCCGGGCGACACCGGGTTCCACCTCCGCGCGACCGCGGACGGCTGGTTCACGTTCGGTCCGCTCATGCGCGAGGTCCAGGTCGAGGTCGTGATCACGCACCCCGACTACATGTGGACCGACAACGACCCCGAGAAGCGCTTCGAGACGGACCAGGGCGGAGCCCTCGGTCGCAAGGACGTCGCGCGCAAGGTGCGGACGGTGGTGGAGCCGGGCGAGACGAAGGAGGTGACGTACTACCTTCAGAAGGGCAAGGAGGTCCGCGGCACCATCGTCGATCCCGACGGCAAGCCCATCGAGGGCGTGATGATCGCGCTCGAGCACGTCGCGCAGTACGCCCAGCACGTCCGCTACCGGACCCACGCGCGGACGGGGAAGTCCGACGCGCAGGGCAAGTTCCGGATCGCGGGCCTCTCGTTCGACCCGTACGTGCTGCGCTTCACGCACCCGACCTTCGACACGGAGTATTTCCCCGGCGTGAAGGCGGGCTCGGACGAGGTCTACAAGATCCAGAGCGCCGGCGGCTGGGTCGAGCTGACCGTCGAGGGCGGGCCCGACGACGCGAGCGGCGCGAAGAAGCCCTGGGCCGGTCGCGTGATCGTGGAGCCGGTCGCGGCGACCGGGACCCGGAAGCAGGAGGGCTCGATCGTCCGGGACGGCAAGGTCACCATCGAGCGCCTGCGCCCCGGCGCGTACGAGATCTCGCTCGTCTCGGGCACCCAGATCTCGACGGTCGCGCGCGTCGACGTGCGCGGCGGCGAGGCGACGCTCGCCGACGTGAAGATGCAGGTCGGCGGCGGGATCCGGATGCCGATCCGCGACGCCGCGGGCCGCCCCGTAGACCCGGCGGAGGTCCACCTGTTCGTCGCGACGGCCGGCGAGGCGACGCCGCGCCGCATTGCCGTGCTCGTCGCGCGCGAGGGCCTGGCGACGACCGACGGCTTGCTCGGCGGCCGGTACACCGCGGAGGTCACGGCCCTCGGCTTCGTCGCCACGGAGGTCGAGACCTTCGACGTGCAGACCGGCCGTCCGACGACGCTGCCCACCGTCGTGCTGCGCCGGCAGGCGTACCTGCGGCTCACGGGCGTCACGGGCGAGGACGGCCGCGCGGTGACGGCCGACACCGTGATCTACGTGGGGGAGAACGGCGCCGAACCGACCCGTCGGCGCACCCAGGACGCGGGACTCTTGCCGGTGCGCCCCGGTTCGGTGATCCTGCGGGCCGAGACGGCGGACGGCCGCCGGTCGGAACAGACTCTCGACGTGCCCGACGGGGCCACCGTCCCCGTGGAGGTCCGCGTCACCCGATGAACCCGTCCCCCGGCCCGTTGCCCCTCCCCCCGCCGCCCTTGCCGTCCGGTTCCGCGCCGGCGCCGGAGCAGCGTCGACGTGCCGACCGGCGCGGGGACGACCGCCGCAAGCAGCAGGTCCCGGTCGCCGTGGAGCGGCGCACCGGGATCGACCGCCGCGCGGTGGACCGGCGGGCGCAGCAGGGGAAGACGGCCGGGGGCTACGACCTCGACGCCGAGACCCTCGAGTTCATCCACGCGGTGAATCAGTTCAAGGAAGCGAGCGGCAAGCCCTTCCCCACGTGGAGCGAGATTCTCCAGATCGTCCGCTCCCTGGGCTACGTCCGCCCGGCGCCGTAAGGCCTCGGGTACCGGAAGGGCCTCGGGTACCGGAAGGGCCTCGGGTACCGGAAGGGCCTCCGGCCCCGGTTCGGATCCGCGGCCGCGCGTGCCCCGGTGCGGGATCGGGGGCCCGTCCTCGCCCGGTCGCCGCCGGCGGGCCTGCGGCCGGGCGCTCGCCCAAACGCGGACCGCGGAGGCGGGCGCCGACTCGCGTCTGACCCCCGGGCAGGACCGGGGGTGGGGCCCCCGGAGCGGACGCCGTTTCGATGGAGCGTGGGCCCCCCGGCTCTACCATGGAGGGCTTCCCCCCGGAGTTTGTCGATGTCGATGGAGTTCCGCGTCGAAGCCGTGTCGCTGTCCCGCGTGGCCGCGAAGGCCGCGATCTTGTTCGTCCCGAAGGGTGCGGACCCCGCCGCTCTCGTCAAGGACGCCGGCCTCGGCTTCGTGGGCGCGGCCCGCACGATCGCGGCCCGCGCGACGTTCACGGGCGCCGCCGGCCAGGTCGTGACGCTCCACGAGAAGCCCGGGTCTCGGATCGAGACGCTGGTCCTCGCCGGCACCGGCGACAAGGGCGACCCGGACGTCCTGCGCACGGCGGCGGGCGAGGCGATCCGCGCGGCGCGCGACGCCGGCGCGACGACGGTGGCCGTCGTCCTCCCCGAGACGCGGTCCGCCGCGGCGACGGCGGAGACGGTCGTCGAGGGCGTGCGCCTCGGGCTGTACGTCTTCGAGACGTACAAGGCCGAGAAGGCCAAGCGCGCCGTGACGGCGGTGACGCTGCTCGCGCCGCGCGCGAAACTCGCGGCCGCCCGCGCGGGCGCGGCCGAGGGCGAGATCCTCGCCGACAGCGTGCTCCTCGTGCGCGACCTCGGCAACGAGCCGGGCAACGTCTGCACCCCGACCTTCCTCGCCGAACGCGCGCTCGCGATCGGCAAGGCGTACGGCCTCGACGTCCGCGTGCTCGAGCGCGCCGACATGGCGGCCCTCGGCATGGGCTCGCTGCTCGGCGTGGCCCGTGGGTCCGCGCAGCCGCCGAAGCTCATCGTGATGACGTGGGAGCCGAAGGGGTTGAAGGGGCGCGTCGAGACGGTCGCGGTCGTCGGCAAGGGCCTCACGTTCGACTCCGGCGGCATCTCGCTGAAGCCGGGCGAGAAGATGGAGGACATGAAGTTCGACATGTGCGGCGGGGCCGCCACGATCGGCGTCCTGCAGGCGGTCGCGCGCCTGCGCCTCCCGATCCGCGTCGTCGGCCTCGTCCCGGCCTCGGAGAACCTCCCCGACGCCGACGCCTTCAAGCCCGGCGACATCCTGACGGCCTCCAACGGCACGACGATCGAGATCGTCAACACCGACGCCGAGGGCCGCCTGATCCTCGCCGACGCGCTGGCCTACGCGACGTCGCACCTCAAGCCGAAGCCCGCCGCGATCATCGACATGGCGACGCTGACGGGCGCCTGCGTCGTGGCGCTGGGCAGCGCGTGCGCGGGCCTCGTCAGCAACGACGACCGCCTGGCGGCGAAGTTGTCGGCCGCGGGCGACGCGTCGGGCGACCCCGTGTGGCGCCTGCCGCTGAAGGAGCGCTACCGCGAGCAGATCAAGAGCACGTACGCCGACATCCGCAACTCGGCGGGACGCGAGGCCGGCGCCCTGACGGCGGCGGCGTTCCTCGAGCGGTTCGTCGCGGGCACCCCGTGGGCCCACCTCGACATCGCCGGGACCGCGTGGACCGACACCAACAAGGGCACGCTCTCGCGCGGCGCCACCGGATTCGGCGTGCGCGTCGTTACGCGCTGCCTGCAGGCCTGGTCCAAGAAGTAGGCCGTTCCCCGGGGCGTCCGCCCCGGGCGCGCCCCCGCCGCCGTGCGACGGCGGGGGCGGTGGTGGGGGGGTCGATCCCGGAGGCGCGCGTTGT
>Ga0335397_10009566_pt1 | contig 12081 bp, 11 predicted proteins | sample MAT04_FD_205740 | JGI IMG/M metagenome (GOLD analysis project Ga0335397, IMG submission 205740) | Freshwater microbial communities from Lake Fryxell liftoff mats and glacier meltwater in Antarctica - MAT-04 (spades assembly) (version 2) ...
GCTCGGGCGGCGAGCTGAGCGCGCGATTCGAGCTCACGCCGCGCACCGTGCGGGGCGTGCTGCTGAGCGACGAGGCCGACGAGTGCACGTATGACGCGGCGAGCGGCATCGGTCGCTGCGACTGGCGCTGGCAGCCGTGCTGCACTGACGGCGCGCTGCTCGGCGCGTTCCCCGGGGACTTCTGCGCAACGCTCACGCTCAGCGCGGCGAGCGGCGTCGCGAGCGTCGGCGTGCACGACGGCAGTGGCGCGCGGCGACCGCTCGGCTTCGATCGCGCGTTCGAGATCTGCGCACGCACGCTGCCGGCCGTTCCGTAGAGGGCAGTCGATCGACGGCTGTTCGCCGTGCGTCGACGCGTTCATTGCGCTGCGTATGCACGCTCTTTGCGCCGCGCGGTCGGCCGTGCGTGAATGGGCCCGTGCCGCGCAGACACCTTCCTCGAAGCCGCCGTCTTCCGCAGCGTGAGGCGCGCGATCTTTCGCCTGTTCTGCGGCTCGCGTCGGGCATTGTCGTCGCGCTGCTGCTGCTCTCTGGGACCCGCGCGCGCGCCGAAGATCCGCCGCCACCGCCACCGCGATCGACTCCGAGCACGGCGGGCTCGCTGCTCGGCGGCGTGCGCCCGCCGACGCTGTCGCGCGAAGAGAGCGCGGAGGCCGACGCCGCAGCGGAGCTCGCGGAGATCGCCGCCGCGCCCGGTCTCGAGTCTGCGGCGGGCGCGCTGCTACAAGCGCGCGAGGCCCTGGCGCGCGCGCGCTCCCGGCGACTCGACGGCGACACCAGCGGCGCCGCGCGGGCGCTCACCGTGACGCGCGCGGCGCTGGAGCTCGCTGGCAGGCAAGCCGCGCTCGCACGTGAGCGGACGGCTGCGGCCGCGGCCGGTAGAGCGCGCGAGGTCGCCGTCGCGCGCGCCGCCGCCGCGCGCGAGGCGCTCGCCGTCGCGCAACGTGTACGTGACGGCGCCGCACGCGACGGTGCAGGCGCGCCATGAATCGCGCGCTTCGACTCGCCTGCGCCGTGTGCGCGCTGCTGCTCGCGTGTGGCGGCGCCGAACATCCGGCGACGCGCTTGCTCGCCGATCGCTTCGCCGCGCCTGGCGTCGCACGGGCGCGGCGCGCGGCGCCCGATCTCGTCGCGGCCGCCGAGCAAGCGCGGAGCACGGCAGAAGCCGCACGCGCGCGCGGCGATACCGACGCGGAGCGCGACGCGACGACCTGCGCGCGGCTCTACCTCGAGGCAGCGCTCATCGAGGCGCGACGTGCGGACGAGGAGCGCGCGCGCGCCGCCGCCGAGCGCGCGGCGCAAGCCGCGAACGAAGCCGCGCACAACGATGAGACGGCGCGCCTCGACATCGAGGAGACGACGACGCGACGCGCAGCAGCGCTCGTCGCCGAGACGGAGCTCGCGCGTGCCCTCGCGCGCGCGCAAGCGAGCGAGCCGCGCCGTGGTGCGCGCTTACCGAGCGGTGACGTCGAAGACGCGCGCACCGCCGCCCGTGCGCTCGCCCGGCGCGCGCGGCTGCTGCTCGCGGCCGCCGTCGCGCTTGGTGCGACCGAAGCCGAGACGCGCCCGGCCGAGGCGCAGCTCACTGCCTACCAAGCGGCGCTCGCGCCACACGCGCGCGGCGCCGAGCCGCAGATCGCCGACGCGCTCGCGGCCGCCGATGCTGCGCGCCGCGCCGCGGAGCGCGTGCTCGGCGCGGCGCGCGCGCGGCTCGGCGCGCCCGGCCCGGAGGCGGTCGCGGCGCTGGTCGAGACGGCGCGCATCGCGGGCGTCACGGCGCAGCTTGGCGAGCGCGGTGTGATCGTCTACGCCGAGGCGTTCCGCGGCACGGCGAGCGCCCCCGACGCGCGCGCGGTAGGTGCGCTCGCGACGGTGCTGCGCAGCCACCCCACCGGTCCGGTGCTGGTGGAGCTCGAAGGCAGCCGTGATGCGGCAGGCGCACGCCTGGCACGCACGCGCGCCACGCGGCTCGTGCAGGCGCTGACCGCAGCGGGCATCCCCGCGTCGCGGCTCACGGCGCCGACGATGGAGCCCGCCGCACCGCTCGATGGCGTCGCGGCGCGCGCGGCGCTCGTCTTCAGCGCGTACGCTGCGCGCTGACCGGTGAGCGGAAATGCGGCGCGCGGCCGAGCGCGCGCTACGGCGCAGCGACGACGTCCGGCACGTCGATGAACAGATAGACGAGCGCGACGTGATCATGCTCCCACGGACCGTCGGTCGCGCGGCTGCGCAACATGTAGCCGACGTCGAGGCGCGTCTTTGGCGCGATCATGAAGCCGATGCCCACAGAGAGTCGGTTCTGGTGCACGCCGTCGATCGAGTCGATCAGCAGCTCGTCCCAGAGAAACGGGATCCACCACTGCCCCGCGGGCGCGTACGAGACGCGCAGCTGATTGCGATAGAGCACGCTCGCGCGCGTCGTCTCGTCCGCGCGCAATCGGTAGCGATATTCGACGCAATTGCGATCGTTGAACGCGAAGTCACCGACGCGAAAGCGCAGATTCGGCTCGAGCTCGGCGCGCACCTCGGTGTCGAAGCCGCGCATCCCCGTTTGGTCCGCTTGCACGACGCCGTGCACCGCGATGACCAGCCACGGGGCGACGTCGAAGATCGGCCCGGCGCGCAAGAAAAGGTTGTCGACGCCCTCGGTCGCCGTGGCCAGCCGCGCGTCGGCGAAGGTGCGCAGCTGCAGTCAGGCGCGGCCGTCTTCGGTGCGCAGCAGCGGTGTGCGAGTCTCCACCCAGAGCCACGCTTCGAGGTCGCCCTCCGCGTGGGCGACGGCGCACGGTGCGCCGAGCGAGCCTGGCACGGAGGGAGAGGAAGAGCGTCGCGATCGAGAGAAAACGCTGAGTGGAACGCATGAAGTCGCTGTGATGACACGCTCACGCGGGGTGTGCAGCGAGGTGACCACGGCGGGGGAAGCGGCGCGGCGCCCCAGGGTTAGCCCGCCCGCACGAGCGTGAGAGTCCTCGTTGCATGACGGGTCCGCGCCGTGCTCCGATGACGAGATGAAGTCGTCATCGCGCTCACCTTCGGTCGCCTCGCCGTCCGCTCACCGCCTGCTCGCAGCGGCGCTGCTCTTCGCGCTCGGCACGCTCTCGGCGTGCGCTGCCGACGACCCGAAGCTCGGCGCCTGCGGCACCTCGGCGGACTGCCGCGCGGGCCAGATGTGCGTCGACAACCGTTGCATCGCGACGCGCGACGGCGGTGGCACCGATCTCGGCGGTGGCAGCGACACGGACTCGGGCCCGCCGCGCACCATCACGGCGCTCGCGATCGTGCCGCCGACGCCGATCGTCGTCAGCGTCGATGGCGCGCGCACCACGCTCGACCTCGACGCGCAGGTCACCTACGACGACGGCACGACCGCGCTGGTGAGCTCCGCGTTCTGGTCGATCGCGTCGACGCGCCTCGGCGCGATCGATGCGACGACGGGCATCTTCACCGCCGACGGAGAGGTCGCCGGCACGGTGGAGGTGAGCGTCGAGGCGATCGGGATGACCGCGACGACGACGCTGTCGGTGCAGATCGAGCGCACCGTGATCGCGCCGGGCGCGCCGGCCGATGCACCGACGCGCTTCGACGCGGCCACGGTCGTCGACGACGCCGCGCGCCGCGCGACCCTGCTCTATCCGCTCGGCGGCACCGTGTTTCCGCAGAACGTGCAGCCGCCCGATGTGCAGTGGGAAGGCGGCGTCGCGACGGATCTCTATCGCGTGCGCATGACCGCGCCCGGTGCGACCGTGCGCGCGTATGTGCTGCACGATGGTGCGCCGTTCCGCTTCGACTGGCTGGTGACGCGTGAGGCCTGGCGCGCGGTCGCCGAGAACACGCCGGAGACCGACGTCACCATCGCCGTCGATCGCCTCGAGACAGCGACCGGCAGCGTCATCAACGGCGTGCCGCGCACCTTCCGCTTTGCCGAGGCGACGATCCGCGGCGCGATCTACTACTGGGATCTCGGCGGCGGCAACGTGCAGCGGATCCGCGGCGACGGCACCGGCCGCGAGGTGTTCATGCCGACGCCGCCAGCCAATCCAGCGAACGGCTCGCGCTGCGTCGCGTGCCACGCGATCAGCCGCGACGGTCGACGCATGGCGGCCGAGATGTGGGAAGGCGGCGGCCCCGGCGCGATCTACGACCTCACCATCGATCTCACCGCGGATCCGGCGCCCGCGATCGTGCCACCCAGCGTCGTCTCGTTCCTCACCGCGTCGTTCAGCCCGGACAATCTGCGGCTTGTCGCCAACAACGCGACGGAGCTGTTCCTCATCGATGGGAACAGCGGCGCGCGACTGCCCGCGGGCGGCGCGGGCCTGCCCGCGACGGGCTCCGCACATCCGACGTGGTCGCCCGACGGCACGCAGATCGCGTACTCCGCGAACCACGAAGGCGGCTGGGGCGTCGACTTCCGCACCGCCGATCTCGGCATCATCGACATCACCGGCGTCGACGCGTTCGCGTCGCCGCGCACCATCTTCGGCGGCGCTGGGCTCGCGGTCGCACGACCGACCTGGTCGCCCAACAGCGCGCTCATCGCGTTCCAGCACTCCGAGCACAGCCGCATCCGCGAGGACCTCGGCACTGGCGCAGCGTCGATCCCGCGCGCCGGTGTCGTCAGCGTGGTCACGCGCGATGGCGCGACTCAGTGGCCGCTCGCTGCGCTCAACGACGGCGCGACGCGCAACAGCTACTACCCGACGTTCTCGCCGTTCGACGAAGGCGGCTATTTCTGGCTCGCGTTCGTCACCACGCGCGACTACGGCAACGCCCAAGCCGGCACGCGCGGCACCGGCCGCCGCCAGCTCTGGGTCGCCGCCATCCGCAACGCGCCGATGTCCGGCGTCGACCCGAGCTTCGCGCCGTATTGGCTGCCGCAGCAGGACGTCGCGCACGAGAACATGGCCGCGTTCTGGGCAGAAGAAGCGTGCCGCGCCGATACACGCGGCTGCGCGACGAGCGGCGAGTGCTGCTCTGGGTTCTGTCGCGACACTGGCGCAGGTCCGGTGTGCGTGCCGCCCGACATCGTCGAGTGCTCCGAGACGGGCGAGGCGTGCCGTACCAACGCCGACTGCTGCGCAGGCGCCGGCGATTGCTCTGCCAACGTGTGCTCGACGCTGGGATAGAGCTCCGCGCTCGGTAGTCGAGGACTACGACGACAGCGATACACGACGCGGCCGCGCGCAGCGTCACGGATGCACGACGAGACCGCGGGCGGCGTCACGGATGCAAGACGCAGCCGCCAGTGACCTCGCCATTCCACTTGGCCTGCATCGCAGCGCGGTATTCGCTCAGCGGGAAGACGTGCGAGACGTGCGGCCGCAGCTTGCCCGCCTCGGCCCACGCCAGGATCTGGGTGAGTCGCGGCGCGCGTGTGCTCGGATCGTGCGCAGTCGAGATCGCCATCGGACTCCCGAGCACATCGAGCCCTTTCATCAGGATGAGATTCGTCGGCAGCACGTTCGCGTTCGGCGCGCCGCGCTGGCCCTTGCCGCGCGCGACGAACGGTGTCGACGCCCAGCCGACGATTAGAAATCGTGCGCCGAAGCGGACTGCGCGCAGGCTCTCGAGTGAGATGTCGCCGCCAACTCCGTCGTACACGACGTCGACGCCACGTCCGCCAGTGAGCACCTTCACGTCCTCGGAGAAGCGCCGAATGCCTCCCTCACCGTCACTCGCCAACACCCCATGATCGGCGCCCTCGCGCAGCACCGCGTCGAGCTTGCTCTGCGTGCGTCCGGTCGCGATCACCGTCGCACCGAGCAGTTTGGCTATCTGCACGGCGGCGAGACCAGTCGCGCCCGACGCGCCGTGAATCAGCACCGTCTCGCCCGGCTGTAGGCGCCCGCGCGTGACGAGACAGTGATAGGCAGTCTCGTAGTTGCCGAGCAAGTTGCACGCCTGATCGAGGGAGAGCCCGCTGGGAATGCGGTGGACCGCCTCGGCAGGCGCGACTGCATAGGTCGCGAAGCCGCCATATTGCTGATAGCTGCCGAGCGAGCGCGGTCCGGCGAGAAAGCCATCGACCAGCACTTCATCGCCCACTGCAACTGCGTCGCCAGCCTCCGCTCCCTTCCACGCGACGACGCCCGCGTACTCAAGACCCGGACAATACGGCGGCTTCGGCATGTGCTGATATTGTCCGCTGGTCATCAGCAGATCGACCCAGCCGACCTGCGCGCTGCGCACTCCGACGATGACGTCACGCGCGCCGAGCGTCGCCGGATCGGGCGCGGGCATGAGCTCGAGCGAGGTGTGATTCGCGATCGCTTCGAGTGGCGTCTCGCCGAACTCGGCGACGACCACGCGCTGACCCGGTGCTGGAAAATGCGTGTGTCTGTGCTGTTCGGTCATGGGCTCAGTCCGCCTGCTGCTGCGAGCGCCGCAGCGCTGCGTGGTGGGTAATCTGCGCCCGCGCGCTCGGCCTCGTGGACGAGCGCGACGAGCGCGGCATTGACCGGCGCCGCGACGCCGACACGCGCGCCGTGGCGCACGACGGAGCCGTTGAGCGCATCGACCTCGCTCAGCCGGCCGCGTAGCAGATCGTCGTGCATCGAAGCGCGCGCCTCCGGATCGATCTGGATCATGGCGCGGGCGACGCGGGTGAAGACGGCGTTCGGCATCGGCAAGACGCGCACTGCGAGGTGCGGCATCAGCGGCGGCAGCCAGCGCGCGCGAACACCGAGCCCGCGCGCGACCGCGAGTCCCTCGGCCATCGCCGCAGCGAACACGCGCCGATAGCCGCGATCGGCGAGCTCGCGGCGCAGCGGCAGGCGCGACAGCGCGTTGATCGCGTTGTTCAGGTTGTAGACGAGCTTCGACCACATCACGCCGCGCATGTCGTGGTGTGTGCGCGCGGCGACCCCAGCGCGGACCAGCGCCGCAACGAGCGCGTGGGTCCGCGCATCGTCGCCGCCGAGCACCAGCGGCCCGCTGGTCTTCTGCGCGAGCACGTTCCCGCGCGCAGAGCGCAGCACGTTGAAGCTCACCATGCCGCCGGCAACGCGCGAGGCACCGAGCTGCGCTCTGGCCTCGTCGATCGCATCGACGCCGTTCTGCAGCGTGACGACGAGCGCATCGCGCGACGCGAGCTTCTGCACAGTGTCGAGCGAAGCGCTCAGATCGCCGAGCTTCACGCCGAGCAGCACGACGTGACATCGCACGAGCGCAGCGGTGTCGTCGGTCGCGTCGAGCCGCGAGCTCGGCACATGCTGCCGCGCGCCATCGAGCGAGACCAGCGTGAGCCCATCGCGCGTGATCGCGTCCATCGCGTGGCGCCGTCCGATCAGCGTCACGTCGAGCCCGCCCTGCGCGAGCCGGCCACCGACGTAGCCGCCGATCGCGCCTGCGCCGAGCACACCCACCTTCATCTGCGCGGCCACCGCGGCGAACGTCTCACGAGCGCGACTCTCGCATACCGACGTATAAGCGAGCCATGGGCGAATGGGCGCACACGGTGTACGCAGCGACGGACGATGCCGCGTCGATCGGGCCAGCGCTCGCGGCGCTGCTCGGCGCGGAGCCCTATGCGATCGAGGGGACGCGCACGCAGATCGGCTGGTGCCGCCGCGGCGCACCCGGCTGGACCATCATCGAGACCTTTCCCAAGGAGCTGCTGCTCGATCGGCCGCTCGGCTCGCGCGAGCCGCGCATCGCGACGCTCGCGCGGGCGCTTGGCGTCACCGTGCTCTACCTCGCGATTCACGACGGCTCCGAGGTGCTCTTCGTCGAGGCCAATCCGCGCGGACGCTGGGCCGCGACCGGTGCCGGCGATCTCTCGCAGGGTGACCCCGACAAGCGCGATCGCGACGACCCGCGCGCCGGCCGTGATGGCGGCGTGCCGCGCTTCGTGCTGACCGACCCGACGCCGGCGATGCTCGAGGCGATCGCCCACTCACGCACGGGCGCCATCCGCGCAATGGCCAAGCTGCTCAGCGGCGCGAAGTCACCTCATCCGTTCGACACCCACTGGGACGCGAACGGTACGCCGCTCTACTACGCGAGATCGCGTGGCGGCGGCGGCCGCGTCCGTCACGCGCGCTTCGGTGAAGGCACGATCGTCGATGTGCTGCCCGGTGAGCCGCAGAAGCTGAGCGTGCAGTTCGACGATGGCCGCACCACCGTGCTGGTGGCGCGCTTCGTCGACCGCATCGACTGAGCGCGCTCGACCGGTGCCGTCCGCGCTACCGATGCGCGGGCGCCTCAGGGCGTGAGCGCGCGGCAGCCGTAGGCGCGCAGCCAGCCGTCGCGCGCGGCGACGAACGCGGTGTCGGCGTCCGGCGAAGTATCGATGCGCACCGCGGCCGGCACTTCGATGCGCGCCAGCACGGCGCCCGTCTCGGTGTCCCAGGCGAGCAGCGACTGATCGGCGCCGATGGTGAACGCGATGCGGCCGTGCGCGCTCAGCGCGACGCCGAGCGGCGCGTGCTCTTCGGCGAGAATGCGGCCACGCAGCGAGAGCGCATCGTCGTAGAGCGAGAGCGTGTCGTCGGTCACCGCAGCGACCAACGCGCCGACCGTGTCGATGGCGCGCACCGCGCCCGCATCAGGCGCCGTCGCGGTGCGCGCACCGCTCACGTCGTAGCGCTGCAGCCCGCCGCTGCTCGCGTTCGTGCCGGCGACGAGCAGCGTGCCGTCGTCGGCGAACTGCAGATCGGTGACGCTGTCGAGCGCGGTCGCGAGCGGGCCAACCACGACGTCGCCGTCGAGCTCGCGCACGATCACGTTGCCGCCGGCCTGCGTGTCGGCGTGAGCGAGCCGCGCGCTCTGCAGCGTCGGAAAGCCGCCGCGCGTGAGCGTCGCCGGCGCGATCGCGATGGCGACGATCGCCGTCTCCGGCGCGGTGCCGCCGAGCACGCGCATTTCACCAGTCGTCTGGAAGGCGGTGACCAAGCCGCGCGCGTCGCCCGAGACGATCTCTTCGTCGAAGAAGGTGAGATCGCGGGGCTCGGTGGTGGCGAGCTCGGGGCCGTACGTCAGCGCGCCCGAGGCGAGCGTCGCGACGAAGCCATCGAGCGTCCACAGTTTGATCGTGCCGTCCGCGCTGCCGACGGCGAGGCGGTCGCCGGAGACGGTGAACGAGACGACGTCACCGTGCGGGCTGGTGTCGTTGTTGTTCACCTCGTGGCGCAGCGTGAGCTCGCCGCCGCCGAGCAGACACGACTCGAGCAGCGAGCTCGCGCCGGGAACGACGACGTCGGGGGGCACTTCGACGCTCGGCTCGACGCTGCGCGCGCAGCCTCCAAGCGCGAGCACCGCCGCGAGCACGGCGACGAGGCGCGCGCCCATGTACCGCGGGCGCGCGGTTGCGGTGAGCGAGGCGGTGGTCGCGCCTGCGGCGGGCGTGCCTGCCGGCGGCGTGGCGGCGGCGGTGGGCGAGCCGTCGAGAGTCGATCGAGTGCAAGCATGCGAAGTCGTCATGAGTGTCTCCTGCGGGGGTGGACCGCCGCCGTTCGTCGGCCGCCAGCGGATCCGTCTGACCACGAGGACGAAGATGCGCTCCTAGCATCGGAGAGGAAAGCGAGGCTTTCTCGTCCCATCGACAAGTACACGTTGTTGATGGACGCTGGCCCGATGCAGCAGCGCGATGTGCTCCGGAATGCGTGGAACTGGCTACCGGCCTTTCTCGAGGTGGCCGAGCGCGGCAGCGCGGTCGCGGCCAGTCGGCACCTGCACCTGACGCCGGCAGCGGTGACGCGCACCGTGCGCTTGCTCGAGGACGCACTCGGCGCGGCGCTGTTCGATCGCGTCGGCCGCGGCCTCGTGCTCAACGAAGCGGGGCGCACGCTCCGTGACGTCGTGCGCAGCGCGCGCGGCGAGCTCGACCGCGGTTTACACGACGCCCTCTTCGCGGCGAGCGTCGATCCGTTCGCTGGGCGCCTGCGCGTCGGCTCGCTCGGCGTGCTGACGTCGGAGTACGTCGTGCCGGCGCTGATCGCGCTCCGCGCCGCACATCCCGCGCTCGTGCCGGAGCACCAGAACCTACGCACCTCGGAGGCGCTCGCCGCGCTCGATCGCGGGGAGCTCGATGTGGTGCTGCACTACGAGGCGCTCGACGACGAGCCCGGCGCCGACACGCGCGGCCGCACCGCGCGCGCCCGGCGCGCCGTCGAGCGGCTCGGCAGCACCGGCACGGGCGTGTATTGCGGGCGTGGTCATCCGCTGTTCGCGCAGCGTCGGGTGAGCCGCGCGGACGTGCTCGCGGCGCCGTTCGCAGTGCCGCAGATCGGCGACTCTGGGCGCATACAAGACGGCTGGCCGAGCGAGGTGCCGCGCGAGGTCGGCATGCGCATCACGCTGCTCGCGTCGAACGTCGACGTCTGCTTGAGCGGGCTGCTGCTCACCGTGCTGCCCGACGTCGCCGCCGCCCGTCACGTGAAGGCGCGCACACTGCGCCGCCTGCCGTTCGACGCGCTACCAGTGATCGAGGTCTTCGCCTCGCGGCGCTTGAGCGAGCCGGAGCGTCCCGCCGCCCGCGAGCTGTTGCTCGCAGTGACGCGCGCGCTCGCGTCGACGGCGCAGCGTGCGAAGACGCGGACGTCGCCGCGCGCTGCCAGGCGCTGAGGCTCGCGCAGCTCAGTCGTCGTGCCCGCGCCCGCGCCCGTTGCCGTGCCCGCGTCCGTGTCCGCGGCCGTGCCCACGACCGCGCACATCGACGCCGCCGCCGATGTTGATGTCGATGCGAGCGTTCGGCGGTGGCGGAGGCGGCGGAAGGCCGATGCGCACGTCGATGCGCCCGCTCGGTGGCTGCACGAACACGCCCGGCGCGACGACGCGGATGTCGCCGCGCGCCTGCGGTGCGCGCACCTCGACGTTCGGCACGCGCACTTCGACGTCGGGTCCGCGCACCTCGACGTTCGGCGCGCGCACTTCGACGCGCGGCGCTTCGTGCTGCACGACGATCGTCGCCGGCACGACGACGATCATCGGCGCGGTCGCGATCGCGCGCGTCCCCCCGACGACCAGCGTCACCTGCGCCGGGCCTGGCGCGGGCGCGACGCCGACCAAGCGACCTTCGTAGCGCAGCTCGCCCGGATCCCACGCGAGCACGACCGGGTGCGGCTGCGTGTCGACGCCCTGCACGGTCACCGTGAGATCGACCTGGCTCGGCGCCGGCACACTGCCGCCGGGACCCGCGACGTACGCGACGATCTCGCCGTCCGCCTTCGGCAGCACCTCGACCTGATGTGTGCCCGTCACGATGACGGTGCCGCCGCGCCGCCCAGAAGGCGCGGCCATCACCGGGATGGTCGTCGGCGCGCCCGTGACGGTGGCCTCTGCGGTCAGCGCAGGGGGAGCGGTGTCTGCTTCACCGCCGCAGATTCGCAGAGTGCCGGTCGAGATCAGCGAGATGGCGAGAAGGATGGGGCGCATCGGGGCACCTTAACACGCGCGGGCAACGTGCCCTATGCTGCGCCGATGCGCCCTCTACTTCACACGCTGCTCGTCGTCGCTCCGTTGCTCGCTGGCTGCGGGAGCGCGGGCGGCAGCGCGGCAGGCGGCAACGCGGTCGGCAGCACGAACGAGACGCCGACGGACACCGATCCGCACACCGCGCAGTCGTCTGACGAAACGTCACACACCGCGCAGACGCCGGACGAGACGTCGCCGAGCGCACCGGCGCTGCCGTCCGCGACTGCATGTCATCTCGACACCGACTGCTCGGTCGCGGTCTCGGCGCCGGACCCGAGCAAGCTGTGCTGCGACGTGACCGTCACCGCGCAGCCGATCGCGAACGCCTATCTGCAGGCTGTCGCGCAGTGGCGGACGAGCGCCTGCGCCAACGTGAGTTGCCCGCCAGGCGCGCTACCCGGTGCGCGGCTCGCGCCGTGTGGCTACGAGCCGCGCTGCGTCGCGAGCGCGTGCATCAACGCGTGCGGCCAGCCGCCGCGGCCGCCGACGCCGCACATCAGCGCGCCGCCGTCGTGAGCGGTGTGGGAAGCGCGCCTTCTCAGGTCGCGCTCAGCCGAAGTAGATGACCGCGATGACCGCGACGACCCAGAGCACGAGATTCGCGATGAACGGCTTGTCGCGCAGCATCTCTTCGGTCGGGCTGTCGCTCTTGGCATCGCGGCGCACGAG
>Ga0335397_10009569_pt1 | contig 12081 bp, 12 predicted proteins | sample MAT04_FD_205740 | JGI IMG/M metagenome (GOLD analysis project Ga0335397, IMG submission 205740) | Freshwater microbial communities from Lake Fryxell liftoff mats and glacier meltwater in Antarctica - MAT-04 (spades assembly) (version 2) ...
GACGCTAGCTTCATCCCGGCCTTGGCCAGGATCGCCAGCACGATGTCAGTTCCGAGGCCTTGGCCGCCGAGCATCGTGGCGAGCTCGTCGGCCTTGGCCTCCACGGTCTTGCGATGCCTGTCCGAGATCGAGAACGAGCGCGAGATCGTCTTGGTGTCCGCGCCCGCGCCGATGACGACCGCGATGGCTTCGCTGTGCGCCTTGCGGCCCTGCACGGCAGCGAAAGCCTCCGACTCGCGGAAACGCCGAGCGAACTTGGCCAGTTCCAGGACGGCTGCGTCGATGTGGCGGTCTACCCAGTCGCGTGGCGGCCTCTCGGCTGCCATGCTGAGGATGCCTTCGAGGGCCGCGCGCGATCCGTCGTAGTTGGCCAGGCGCGTTGCGAATCCATCGATCTGGTAGTCGCCCGAGATGCCGGAAACCGACTCCGCCCGCTCGCGCAAGGATCCGAGGTCATCCCGGGTTGCGTCGAGCGCGGAGAGCATCTTGGCCTCGACTTCCGACAACATCTTGCCGTAGGCGCCTGCGAGCTCCTGCAGCGGCGCGCGCAGCGCCTTCACGTAGGCCTTGCCGTCAGCCGCGCCGAGGAGCGAGGCCAGGTCGACGAACAAGACTTTGTGCGGGTCGCTAGCCTTTAGGAGCATGTCGCGCATGTCCTTGGCCGCCTGGCCCAGCCGCGAGGTCCGCCGGGCCCATTCCGGAAGGTTGAAGACCATAGCCACTAGGCCGCGGGCGGCTTCTAGCGGATCGGTTGCGCCGGCGCTCTCGCCGATCTCGGCCAGCACCCTTGAGATTCCTTCAAGGATCCGGTTCTTGTCTTCATCGATGGTCACCCAGCGCAGCGAAAAGCGATCGGGGTCTTGCAGGCACTCGTCGATGTCGAAGTCGGTGAGCCTCGGCACGAACATCCCGTCCTTGTAGACGGCGATGTTGGCCTTGTGGGCGAGCAGGAAAGCCGTGAGGGCGACCGGCAGGATGCCCAGCTTCATGCCGAACGGCGGAGCGGTCCACAGTGCGTAAATCTCGTGGGCGCCCACGCGGGCGTCAGCGTCCGAGAAGAGGGCGCGTGTCTCGTTCCACAGGGCCTTGAAGCCGGAGGCGAATCGATCGTCCGGCGGCATGCAGCGCCAGGCGCCGGAGGCGTCTTGGCGATGTAGCTCCGTGCGTTTGAGCAGTGTCTCGTACAGGCCGCGCTCGGCCGGGTAGCCCTCGAAACCCAAGGCCTCCTGGCCTTCGCCGTTGATCATCGCGTGCAGCAGGTCGCGGCGGGCCTTGACGCTATTGCTCGACACGCTGTCGCGGTTGACAAGCTCGCTCCACACCGGCGGCGAGTCGCTGAACAGGCTGTCGGCGAGTCCTGAGGCCACCGGTGACAGCTTCGAGCCCGGGTCCACGACTTGGTCGGAACCGTCGTGCCACTTCGCCAGCGACACCGCGGCATGCAGTTGATCTTCCAGGTCAGCCCGGGTCGCGGCCAATCTGGCGTAGACCTCGCGGCGCGCGATGGCGTCGCCCGAGAGCTCGTGGCGATCTTTGACTTGCTCCAGAGCCACTAGCTCCGCGGAGAGCTCGGCGATCCGTGCGTGGTTGTCAGGGATTCCAATCATCACCGGCCATGGGCGGAGCTTGGCGCAGGCCTGAGCGCGCTTTCGCGCGTCCCTGGGCTTCGTGCCTTTGCCCGGCAACGCGAGGATGAATGCGCCGAACTCCCCTTTTTTGGGGCGGTAGTCGGCCGAGATCTTCTCGGCCTGCTCGATGCTGCACAGCGAGAGCTCCATCCAGCGCATGGAGCCCGTCTCATGGTAATGACGCTTAGCCACTACTGGATGCAATCCCATCAGCTGTGCAAGGCGGGCGTAGTCGATGCCGGGCGAAGCGGCCAGGGCTTGAGCGATGGCCGCGTCAATGTCGAAGTCGCTGCCCTCGAAGATAGACCAAGCGCCGGTGTAACTCTTGTAGAGGGCGACTTTGAGGTCGGAAAGCCTTTTGAGGGCGGCATGGAGCTCCACGGCGGGCCGCAGATAGAAGAGCGATTCCATCACCGCTGAATCGGCCGCCAAGCCCGACCCATTGCGAAACATGTCGATGACGGCGATGTTCTTGATCATCGACACGAGCAAAGCGTCGCCAGTCTTGGCTTCGGCCCGCTCGACCGCTTCGACAGCCTGCGACCACCGGTGGCCATCCGGCGATGCCAGGATCGCCGGCTCCAGGTTCGAGCGCAGGTAGTCCCAGTAATCGCTCGGGCGGTACCAGGTCGCTTCGCTCTTGAGCGTCGAGTTCAGGTAGGAGCGGAAGCCATGTGGCTCCACAGACGACAGGAACCCGAAGGTGCTGCGCTCGTTCTGTCCAAACTGCCGCTTAGAGATCGGGCCCAGCAGCGCCGCCATAGCCGGGTGCAGCGGCCAGCAGGCCTCCAATGCCTTGGCGAAGTCCTTGCCCACGGCAGGGCGGCGGGATCGAATGGCATCGGCGATGTCTCTGGAGGCCTTAGGCATCCAAGGCGGCGGGCCGTCCTTGTTTTGGATGGCGCGGCCGATGAGCTCGACCACTTCGTCGCTTGCGGCCACGAAGGGGAGATCGACATACCGACCTTGGACTTTGGCCCAATCGTCCCGGTTGTCGATGCCCAGCCGTGCCGAATACTGCGCGAAGGACTGATGCAGCACGCCCACGACCACCAGGCGACCTTCGCAGCGAGCGGCGGCCTCGGCCAGCTCTTGGAAGAAGTAAACATCATCGCCGGTCCCCAGCGCAGAGGCTTCGAGGAACTTGCCCATTTCGTCGATAACAACGAGCGCGCCGTCCTGAGGACGGCTCTTGGCCTCTTCGATCAGCTCCGCGATCAGCGATTGGGCGGTGGGCTTGCTGCGGCCGTCGACGTTGCGGCCCTGCGCGCGCCGCAGCGACGCATGTAGCTCTGCGACCACGCTTCCGCGCCGGCCCACGGCCGGCACGATCAGCCACCCCTTACGCACCGGGAAGACCTTGTCGAAGGTCGGCTTCGTGTCTAAACGCAGCGCCTCACGGGCTTTGGCCCTGAGGTTCTTTTCGGGATGCAGCGCGCTCGCCAAGGCCACGGCCAGCGAGCTCTTTCCGCCGCCGAAAGGGCCGGTCCAGGTGAAGCAGCGTTGGTTGGTGCCTGCGAGCTGCTTGCACATTCCGTCGACTACCGAGTTGGCCGTCGCATGGCATATGTAGCCAGCGAGCGCGTCCGCTCGGCCTATGTCGGCATCGACGCGGATGGAGCGCTGGTATTGCCGCGAGATCTGGACGATTTCGGACAGCGCCAGTTGCTTTCTTTCAGTCATAGGCGCGCCTGATCATGTTCTTGATGTCTTCCTTGGAGAGCTGCTTGCGGTGGACCTGCCTCAGCCCAGCAGAGTCCGTCCACGCGAGCTTCCGTCCAGTGAAGTCAGACAGGGCGATCAGGCGTTGGGCAACTGACTCCTCATCGAGCTTGAAAACGCGTCCCGGCGAGCCTTCCGCGTAGGCCACCGTCTCGAACGCCAGTGAGCTTTGGGCCTCAGCCTCTCGGTTCCAGAAGTCGACCAGTGCATATGCGAAGACCCCGGTGTGAAGAGAGGCCTTGGGCCCGCGCCGAAACGCGTATTGGCCTTTGTGGACCTCTTGCAGCAGCCCCAACTCGCCAAGCAGTGGCTCAGCGAACTCTTCTGGCGAACCGCCCGCTACGCGCGGTGCGTAGCTACGAAGGCAAGTCTCCAGGTCTCGTGAGATCGTCGACGCCGAAAGGCGGTGCTTGGGGTCTAGCGCGCGGGCGTAGCGAGCGAGCGGCTCTTCGAGCTCTTGACGCGTGAAGGTCGGAGCCGTGACATGGTTGAACAGCCAATGCCAAGTTGTCGAGCGGACGCAACGGCCCGCGAGCTGCCAGTGCGCGAGCCATGCCGTCGACGGGCTCTCAGCGTAGGGGTCGAGACCACCGTCCTGAAGAACTTCGTGCGCGATACCCCCAAACACGAAAGATTCTCCAGATTCGTACATGGCGCCGCAAGCAAGGGCCCAATGACGGATAGACGCCACCATGTTCTTGCCGACCCCGAAGGCAGCAATGGCGCCCTCATCCGCGAAAGCGGACTTCAAGATCTTTCCATCGATGATTTGGTCGTGCGCCTTCTTGAGCCACATTTGGCGCAACGGAAAGGTCTCGTGCCCGGAAAAGTGTGCGCGCACGCCTCCTTGGGTCTTTGCTGTACTCATCGCTGCTCGGTCTCGGTTGGGGCTACCAACTGGTGAGTATCGCCAGTCGCTAGAACTGTACGCAAATCCAGTGGCGCTGTCGACGGTGCAGATCGGTGTCTGAACCCGATCCGCCCCCCTCTTCGCTAGTCCGGCATGTGCTCGACTAAGTCGGCGATCGAGCAGTCAAAGTAGGCGCACAGGCGGTCAAGCACATCGGTGCCGGTGCTGTAGCCCTTCTGATTCAGGATCTTGGACAGCGTCGAGCGATTGATCGAGGTTGACTCAGAGACCTCTTGCAGCGTGATCCGCCGTGAGTCGCGGAACTGCTTTTTTTCGAGCTGCTCTCCCAACTTGAAACGGATCACTACGCCACCTTAAGCCAACGAACGTGGAGAAAAGTCCACAAACGTGCTTGACAAACGCCAAGCGTCGATTAATATCCACCTCAGACGTCGCGAAGACGCGATGTTTGGTGAGTTTACTCGACACAAGGGCAGCATGAGCACAACCTATCTCACGACCGACGAGCTGTCGGCCAAGATCAAGTACGACGTCCGCACGATCCGGGAGCGGCTGAAGGACAGCGTGCTGCTGGAAGGCAAGCACTACGTCCGCCCGTTCGGCGGCAGGAAGATCCTGTACCTCTGGGAAAACATCGAGCGCGACATGCGCCTGCTTGCGGGAGTGGACCGCGCTGGCATCCCGATGGCCAATGGTGGTGTTGTCCATGGCTAAGGTCACCGCACGGAAGGAAACGGGCAAGCTCGTCATCGACTTCACTTACCGAAACGTCCGGTGCCGAGAACAGACGGCGCTGCCCGACACTGCGCAGAACCGCAAGCGAGCAGGTGCAGTCGTCCAGCGCATCAAGGCCGCTGTTGCTGCGGGCACGTTCGACTACGCCGAGTTCTTCCCCGGCAGTCTTCTCGCTTCGAGATTCAGCTCGGCGTCTGCGCCAGGGACCGCACCGATGGCCGCCGCAGTGGTGGCTTCAGCGGCCGCTGCAGTCGCCTCGCCCACGCCGAGCTTCCGCGACTTCACTGCCACATGGCTGGCCGAACACCAGATCGAGTGGCGCCGGTCGCACATCAAGGTGCTGAACTCGACGCTGGATGGTCACCTGCTGCCGCACTTCGGCGCCAAGCCGATTGGCACGATCACCAAGGCCGAAGTCTTGGCCTTCCGGGCCAAGCTGGCGACACTGCCTGGCCGCATCGGCGACAAGCTGAGCAATAAGCGCATCAACGGCATCCTGGCACCGCTGCGCCAGATCCTGGCTGATGCGGCCGACACCCACGGCTTCGTCTCGCCGTGTCTGACCCTGCGCCCGCTCAAGGTGCGCAAGTCCGACGTCGAACCGTTCTCGCTGGACCAGACCCAGCAGATCATCACCGTCGCTCGTTCGGACTACCGCGACTACTTCACGATCCGATTTCTGACCGGAGTGCGCACCGGCGAGGCCCACGGCTTGAAGTGGAAGTACGTCGACTTCGAGAACCGCTTGATCCTGATCCGCGAGACCTTCGTGCTCGGTGAAGACGAGTACACCAAGACCGACAGCTCGCAGCGCGACATTCAGATGTCGCAGCCCGTGTACGAGGCCTTGAAGCGCCAATACGAGGCCACCGGCAAGCTCAGCGAATACGTCTTCTGCAACAGCGAAGGCCATCCGATCGACAACAAGAATTTCAGTGATCGTGTCTGGTATCCGCTGTTGCGGCACCTGGGACTGACGGCCCGCCGGCCGTATCAAATGCGGCACACGGCGGCGACGCTGTGGCTGGCGTCAGGGGAATCGCCGCAATGGATCTCCAATCAACTCGGGCATTCAAATAGCCAAATGCTGTTCACTGTCTATGGGCGATTCGTTCCAAACATGACGCGCCAGGACGGTTCGGCCATCGACCGCCTGCTGGCCACGCGGTTCGCCACCGGCCGCGCGCCTTCTGACGAGAAGTCTGCCGACGGTGCCGCCAAGCAGCCCGCTCAACCGCCGCCCGTGCGCGCGCCTGCTCTGGCCTGAGGCCACCCAAGTCTTGTTTCTGATTCCTGCGCGGTCGCGTTTGCGGCCGTGCCTGGCGGAGCCTTGCCCACTGTCTGGGCGCTCCGCTTACCAAGGACTGCTCATGCGATTCAATTCATTGACCCACGTTGGCCCGCGCGCGCCAATGGTCTGGCTGCGGGTCACGCTCTCCGGGCGCCTCGACGCGGCCGCCGTAGCAGCGTGGCAACTGCGCCTGCGGACGTTTCTGCGCAACCGCCAACTGCTCAGCGCCGTTGCGCCGCGTCGCATTGCCGTGCTGCCACCCGTCGCCTCGGCCACGGCGTTTGATCGCGGTGTGCTGATCTCATGGCTGGTGAACCAGCCCGAGGTGGTGTGCGTCCGCGTCGAACGCCGCGCGCTCTCTGCAAACCCCGCGCGGGAGGTCTCCCATGGCTAAGCGCGACGCAACGCAGCCCGAGCCGCTTCTGGGCTTCACGGTGTGGATCCAGCCCCGGCCGGGCATCCACCCGTCCTCGGAATCCGACTTCGCGCGCCGGCTGGATGACTATCTGTCCGAGCGCCGGCTCTCCATGACCGGCGCGCCGCTGTGCCTCGTCCTGTGGTCCGAGGAACGCAGCCTGAGCGCCGTCGACCAGGTCGACCTCATCGAGTGGCTGATCAGCGACCCGATCGCGCCAACGGTGGTGCTGAGCCCGCTGAATGAGCAAACCCACGTCGTTGCAGACCGTGGTGCCGGCTGGCTGCGCGCCGATGTGACGGAGATGACCCTGGTCCCGCTGACTTGGCTGTACAGCGTCCACCGCATCAGCGCCGAGCAATACCTGCAGATCCTGGGCGGCTTTGTGCGCCCGGCGATCAAGCACTGAAGGGGCAATCCATGCGCGCCATTCAAACCACCAGTCAATCCACCACCAACAACGCCTCGCGCGCCGCGGTCTACCTGCTGCAGCGCCTGGACCGCCAGCGCTTCAAGATCGGTTGGGCAGCCACCCCCTTGCGGCGCATCCGCATGCTCCCGGAGTTCGAGGCCCGGCAACTCGACCTCGCAGCATCCAGCGTGCTGTGGCTGCCGACGCGGCAACGCGCCCAGCAAGTCGAGGGCGCCGTGCACAAGACGCTCGCACCGCATGCGGCAGAGGCCGGCCACCAAGCCGACGGTCACAGCGAGTGGTTCCAGCAGATTGCGTTGCCGCTGGCGCTGCGCGCACTCACGCAGATGCCCTTCGCAGAGCGCACCGACCGGCCGGCGCGGCTTCTGGCGATGCAAGCCGAGGCGCCACCCCGCGACGCAGTCTCCATCGAGACCGGGCCGCAGGACACCTGGTGGGCGCTGGAAGACCTGTGGTCGCGCCTGGCCATGCACGGGTGCATCAGTGTGCTGGTCGAGGGTGACACGCACGAGTTGGTCATCCACGGCTTTCGGCACGCGTGGGATGGGGCGATCGGCAGCCTGCGGCGCGAGGTGATGGACCTCGACACCTACCGCTGGCAGGCCGATGGTGTCCGCAACGAGTTCGTCAAGTTCATCGACTACCGAGGTGACGACCTGGTCTGCACGCTGGCCACGCTGCGCCTGATCGAGAACTGGCCGGAGGGCGGCGACCTTATCTGGCAGGTCAAAGGCTTCTTGCTGCGCCTGAAGCGCCAGACCGACCTGACCCGCTTGCGTCAACGCGCTGGGCAAACGGAGTGACGGCCATGAAGACCCGTGTTGTTTGCAGGTTCAAGCGCCAGCGTCGCACGCCCTGCAAGAGCGCGCTCGTCGTGGCGCTGAGCAAAGACCAACTCGGACGGCTGGGGCTGCGTTTCGGAGTGCGGGTGAGGCTCGCCTGGCGCGGCGGCCTGCGCATCCCGGGCGCAAGCCTGTGGTGGCGTCAACTGCAGCAGGGCCGCAGAGCAGCGGCCGCGCCGGTTGGAAGTAGATCAGCGAGGCGGTGGCGTCGCACGACGGCGTCGGGCGAGCTTTCGGGTGAGCTTGGCAATCAGTTTGTCCAGCGCGGCGATGGGCACGTCGGCGGCGATGAGACCGATGACGCCGCTCGGCGTCTCGACCCTGTAGACCTCACGACCCTTTTGATCAATGAACAGGCGAACCGTCATGGTGACTTCCTTCAAGGCGATATTGACCACAGGCCCGGCGATGCGTGCCGGGGCCTTCCATAGTCAAGCGCCTATCGGGAGACCCGGCCGCGCGAGGGCGGGCGCGCTGGGCGCTTGGCTTGCGGCACCTCAACTGGCACGCCGAAGAGCGCGGGCACCGGCACCATAAGGCTGGTGGCCAAGGCGTGAATCATCGTCAGCGTCGGGTTGGCGTTGCCGGTCTCGATGCGGCTCATATAGGTGCGGAACAAGCCGCAGCGCGCGGCCAAATCCTCCTGCGTCAGGCCGGCGGCAAGACGCAGTTCACGGACACGCGCGCCGAAGGCGCGCTGGGGCGAGAGCGGCACCCGCGAACTCTCGCAACTGTACACTTATTCATACACACACTAATTCGCACATTCAAGGGAGCGAACATGAAAATTTCTCTGAACCTGATGCTCGGTCTGACCTGCGCCGCGTTGGCCACGCAAGCAGCCTGGGCCACAGAGCTGCCGGACTGCGGCCTGGACACCTCGCCAGCTTGGGGTGGTGCGCGCATCCTGGAGCGCGCCCGCCCGAGCGCTGACGTCGCTACGCTGCTCAGTGTCTCGGGCAATCTGCGCAACGGCACGCCGCTGACGTTCTCGCGCGACGACGCGGTCCTCGTGGCCGACCTGCTGGTCTCCAACACCAGGCAGACCTTGATTCCGGCCGGTGACATCAGCCTGAAATCGTCCTGGATGCTGTCGTTCAGCTACAAGTTCGCGGCGCTGCAGCCCCTTACGGTTTATGGCGAAGTGAAGCTTGAGGATGGACGCAAGCTGCTGCTGATCCGCAGCAAGGACGCGCAGGTGCTGTTTCTGGACGAGCAGGGGCACTTCTGCAACAAGGCGCTCAATGCGACGTCGCGACCGCATGTGTGGGCGGCAGGCACGCTGTCCCTGGAGTCGCCCGAAACCGCCTTGGAATCGAAGGTGGTTGAGGAGAAGAGCAGGGAGGGCAGCCTGCGCATCATCTTCACCGGTGCGGGTTCCGGGCAGTTGAGCTTCCAGGAGGTATGGGTCCATGGCCCCACCATCGTCAGCTCGCAGTCGCGGAACTTCGATCAATTTGCCAAGCGAATCAAGATCGGACCGTTCGACTTCGAGGTGCTGGAGGTCGCCGACGGCAAGGTCACGCTGCGCTACAACATTCCGGAGCGTTCGCCTGCCCGCATGGGGGACTTGGCACGCCTGCCGCTGCGGGCGGTGCGCTGATGTGCAATCCAGCAAGGTCTGGTGCCATACCTTCGGCCCGCACCATGCTGGAGGCGTCGGGCGGCAACCCTCGAGGCGACCGGTCTTGCCAGCGTGAAAGGGCTGCATCAATGCCAACCGCGCAGGCGGGTCTGCCCATCCCAGCCGCAGCTCGGCATCGTGGAGGCTACCCATGAGCACGGCATTACATAGCATCTACGGCTTGATCGAACGCGAGTCGGACACCGGAACTTTCGTGGGCAAGATCATCGGGTTTGCACACATCGAGTTCAACGGCAAAAGCCTTGCCGAGGTGGAAGCAAAGGTTCGGAAGGCTGTGCTCGACTATGTCGCGTCAGACGTGTTGGTGCTGCAAACGAAGTTCGTGGCACTGGTCAACATTGATGTCGCGGGAGCGGTCCCTGACTCCGCGCACCCTGGCGCGCTGGCGGGCGAGGGCCGGGCAGATGCCGCGAGAATTGCCGCAGAGGCCGATGTCAAGCTCCAGCCGATGCTTGACGCATTTCGACCGGAGCTTCATGGCGGTGAATTCCCCCATGCCGAGTCGAGGATCGAGGGCAAGATCAAAACGTTTGGCCCCGCGGGCCCACCGTACGAAGTGGGCCGTCCGCTGAGGCAACTGGACAACGGTGATTGGCTCTTCGAGGTGACGATGGTCGAGAGCGGTGAGCTGGCCGAATATCGACTGGCGCGCGTCGTTAACGATCCTGACGCCTACTGATGCCGACTGATGCCGACTGACGCCGACTGATGCCCAATGGAGTCGATGCCCATTGAGCAGCCTCGACCGGTCATACGCGCGGCGCCGAAGATGCCCCACGTCAATGCGTTCTTCACCAACTCGCCGGGCTACAAACCCGACGGATGGCAGCCGGGCACGGCGTGGTTTGATCCGCTTGAGCCCTGGCATCTTTGCCGGCAATGTGTCGGGCCACCGCGTTGCGTGGGCCTGTTGCAGAGAACATCACCCGCTCTACCGCCAATGACCAGGACCTGGGACCGCCGGATCCGCCACATCACGCGCCCCGTCAAGGCCACGCGCATGCGCTCTGTCCGGGGCCAGATGCTCAAGGCCGAGGTGCAGGAGCGCAGGGGCCTGCCCTCGCGTAACGTGCCGCCGGAACTCTGCTTCACGAAGCTGCGGCTGAAGTTCAAGCCGGGCGCGGAGAACCCTGACGTGCAGGCCGCGCGGCGACGGCTGGAACTGGACCTCATGCGCAGCCGCTTGCTGGAGCGAAAGCGCAAGCAGCGCGAGTCCGCACGTCGGCGCAGGCGTCCCAGTGTCATGCACACCAAGATCAACCTGTGGCGTCGACGTCGGGAGTGGCTGCGGGCCGCCGACGCGCCTGGGGAGCAGCCGGCGGATTGATGCCGGAGCCCGGCCGCCCGGCAGAATGACGCCGCCGATACCTCCGGTGCCACCCTCTGCCCATGCGACTGCTCCAGTACAAGGACCTCGACCTCCGACGCGTCAAACCGGCCTTCGCCAAGGTCCGCGCGGCCATCGAGGCTGATGACTTCCGCAGCCCCGACGTCAAGAAGCTGCACGTTGGCGGCTACTACCGCGCCAAGCGCGATCACAGCAACCGACTGCTGCTGCAGTTCGCCCGCCATGGCGCTGAGACCGTGTGCCTGGCGCTCGAGGTGATCGCCAACCATGCCTACGACAAGTCGCGCTTCCTGCGCGGCGCACCGGTGGACGAGGCCAAGATCGAACACGAGGCTGCCGTCGATCCCGGCCAGTCCGGCGCCGAAGCGGTGCCCCTGCGCTGGCTGCACGCCACGCGCGCCGAGTTCGAGCTGCTGGACAAGCCCATCGTCTTTGACGACGCGCAGGAGGCCGTGCACCGCCTGCCCGCGCCAGTGGTGCTGGTCGGCTCGGCCGGCTCGGGCAAGACCGCCGTCACGCTGGCCAAGCTGCGTGAGGCGCAGGGCCGGGTGCTCTACGTCACCCATTCAGCCTACCTGGCGCAGTCCGCACGGGCGCTGTACGACGCCCACGGCTACGAGAACGCGGACCAGGAGCCCGAGTTCCTCAGCTACCGCGAATTCGTCGAGACCCTGCATGTGCCGCCCGGCCGCGAGGTCTCGTTCAACGCCTTCCGCAGCTGGTTCGATCGCCATCGCGCCGCGGCCAAGGCGCTGGGCGACCTGGATGCCCACGCCCTCTTCAAAGAATTCCGCGGCGTCATCGGCGCCCAGCCCACGGGCCCGCTGGGCCTGGCCGACTACCTGGCGCTCGGGCCTCGCCAGAGCCTGCTGCCTCAGGCATCGCGCGAAGCTGCGCATGCCCTCTTCGGCCGCTACCGCCAGTGGCTGGACGAGACCGCGCAGTTCGACCTGAACCTCGTCGCCTACGCATGGCGGCAGCGGGCCCAGGCCATCTATGACTTCGTCGTCATCGACGAGGTGCAGGACCTCACCGCCGTGCAGCTGGCTCTGGTGCTGGCCTGCCTGAAGGCGCCGGGCCAGTTCCTGCTGTGCGGTGACTCCAACCAGATCGTGCACCCCAACTTCTTCAGCTGGGCAGCGGTCAAGAGC
>Ga0335397_10009571_pt1 | contig 12079 bp, 10 predicted proteins | sample MAT04_FD_205740 | JGI IMG/M metagenome (GOLD analysis project Ga0335397, IMG submission 205740) | Freshwater microbial communities from Lake Fryxell liftoff mats and glacier meltwater in Antarctica - MAT-04 (spades assembly) (version 2) ...
TAAAGCAGCGATTTCCACTCTGATTGACACGGCTGATCTCAACCAAAGAGAACGACTTAAAAGCTTGATGAGTTGGAAGTTTCAGTCATTCACAAAAGTCCAATTCCTATCCGAGTAGAGTATACCTCTGTCACCTGCACTTGCAAGCGGCTAGTTCCGGGGCGGACTCGCGTCTGTAAGTCTGCCGAAATAGTTGCAATTAACGGGTCAAGCTGCAACATCTGTAAGCCCCGCAGCAAACGTGACCCATTCAAAGGTGTGTCAGCAGCAAGGCGAATGCGGTTGCGCACATAATTTCGCTGTAACCGTTGAGTGCCCGTGACGTTAATGTCTTCTAGGCTGCCTTCAATCACCTGAATTTTTATCACGCCGCCCTCTAGAATTTGAGGCGGAATAAATGCCCCAGAAGTAACATAGCCTTGCGACACATAAAGCTGGGTCACCTGTGTCCGAACTAGGAGTAATTCTATAAACGAAAGTTCGCGTCCCGTAAACGGTGCCGTAACTTTAGCAAAATCCTCCGGGCTGAAAATGGTGCTACCTTCTACAACAAATGCGTTGACAAACAGGGTTGCCGGAACATCACTAGGAGCCTCTGGTACGACGGGCAGGGGCGGGGGAGTCAATAGTTCATCTGGAGCAGGCAACGGGGGCAGTAGTTGGTCTAGCAATGGGGCTTCGGGGATAGGATCTCGTAATGGAGTAATGGCTTGAGCAATTTCTGGGATACCTTCGGGAATTTCTGTCGGAATTCTTTCTATGACATTCTCTTGAATAGCTTTAGGAATAGCTTTAGGAATAGAGTGAAGATTGGGAGTTGCAATAGAATTGAGGACGAAGGCGATTGGCTCAACTGCGATCGCTTCATTCATTGAAACATTAGCTGCCAATGCAGATTCTGAGGCGATCGCAACTTCAGCACAAATAATCAAAAAGAAGAACAGCGAAGGAAACGGATTAGAAGCCATAATTTTAGTTTTCATACTCTCCGGCGCGATCTCTCTCAACCTCTCCTGATCTAACACCATAATTGCAGATCTCGGACTACAATCCCCAACTCTGCTCCAATGCTAGAGTAACTCCCAGATCAATGAGGTGCGCCTCACTTTTGGAACAAGGAGTTGCTGAATGCAAGTATGAATTCCTAAATCTGCCCTCACCCTAGCCCTCTCCCAAAAGGAGAGGGGACAGGAGTTCTAGCTCCCTTCTCCCTAGGGAGAAGGGTCGGGGATGAGGGCAAATCATACATCGATTCAGCAACGCCAACTCCTTGTCTGCACCTCACTGAATTGAGAAATGCTATAGACGATGAAAGACTGGCAGAGGCGATGCGGGTTTTTGGGAAGGTTATCTCAGATCTTGCACCTTTCTCAATAGCCCACCCTCGAATGAATTCGGGGCTAATAGACAAAACCCATTAAAATGGGTTGAAAGCCTGTCTGCCAAGTTCTTTAGTCCGTTTCAACGGACTTCGTTGCGTTAGCCCGGAATTTCAATTCCGGGTGGGTGTTGCGAGTGGTGCAAGATCTCAGTTATGTCTAAAACTTATGCCCTACTGATCGTCCAAAAGATAGATCCATAAAATGAGCCTAGAGCAGTAGTTTTGTAATAGCAGGTCGGTCTGATCAAATCTTGAACGGCTAAGGCTCAGCAAAATTACCTGATTGGGAAAGAAATTCTATGGAAAGTGATTGCTTGCTAGCCGTTGTGGCGGATCTACAACGCTTACTAGACGATCGCTCTGTATCTCTCGTGAAAACTCCACCTCTGCCCCAATGCAAAACCTGCGTGATTATCCCAATTCGGAACGAAGCGGAGACAATAGCATCCACTCTATCTGCTTTAGTCCATCAAGTTGATTCACAGGGTAATTCGTTAGACTTAAGTTCTTATGAAGTGATTGTTTTAGCTAATAATTGCAATGACAATTCGGCTGCGATCGCCCGTAAATTTGCAATGCAATATCCTCAATTCGCGCTGCATGTTGTAGAAATAACGTTGCCTTCCTCGCAAGCCTACATTGGACGAGTTCGGCAACTGTTAATGGATGAAGCCTATCATCGACTGATCAGGTTAGGGCATAAACAGGGCGTAATTGCCTCTACTGACGGGGATACTCGCGTCGCGCCCAATTGGATTGCCGCCACGTTAGAAGAAATGGGCAAAGGTGCAGATGCTGTCTCTGGGCGCCTATTGACTGAGCATCATGATCGGGCATTGCTAGATGTCTACACTCGCGCCTGTTATTTGCGAGCGGTCGGCTATGGCTATCTTAGTGTCGAGCTAGAAGCCTATATTGATCCTGACCCCTTTGATTGCCTGCCACGACACCATCAGCATGGGGGAGCGAGCTTAGCCGTTACTGCCGAAATGTATGCGATCGCTGGCGGAATGCCATCTGTTCGGACACCTGAAGATGTCGCGTTTTATCAAGCTTTAGTTCGAGTGGGTGCGCGGTTTTGCCATAGCTCACAAGTCCGGGTGTTTACGTCTATGCGTCGGCAAGGACGAACCGATAATGGCATGGCAAACCAGTTAAGTCAATGGACTGATTTAGGGCACCAGCACCAACCCTATTTGGTAGAAGCTGCTGCTGCTTTAGAAACTCGTCTGTGGGGGCGCAGAAATTTACGTGAGCTTTGGAGTCGTGTTCTCGACGGCTCTCAGCCTAAGGCTCAAGAGGTCAAAGCGATCGCCAATCTGCTTCATATCAGCCCACTATGGCTCGGTCAAACTATGGTGAAATCTGATTCATTTACTGAATTATTTGCGTTAATTGAGCAGCAGCAAGTGCAGGAAGGCAACTGGCAGAAAGCTTGGAAGCCTGTAGAAATTAAAGGGGCGATCGCGGATTTACGCCTACGAATTAGCCGTCTTCGTCAGGAGCAGCAAAGTTTTACGCCCGTATCCTATCCTCCGAAAGCTTCTAGTTCTGGCTTAGAGAATGTCTGAAAAGTTGTAGATGTGACATCCGAGAGTAAGGGCGCGGCATTCGGACGACTATTTTTCGGTGTGTCCGAGAACTTTTTGACCGAACGCCATGCCCCTACAGATGATTGGCGATACTGTTCAGACATCCTCTTAACGCCACTGGCTCAAAAACACCTTAACTGAGATCTTGCATCACTCGCAACACCCACCCGCAATTGAAATTCCGGGCTAACGCAACGAAGTCCGTTGAAACGGACTAAAGAACTTGGCAAACAGGCTTGCAACCCATTTTAATGGGTTGCAAGCCTGTTTGCCCCGAATTCATTCGAGGGTGAGCTATTGAGAAAGGTGCAAGATCTCAGTTAACTAACTCGTTCAAATAAATCTAATCTATATTGTTCCTCCCGCCGACCCACAATGTGACGCAACGGTTTAGGCGATAGCTCTAAGAATGAGTTATGCACATCATCACCACCAAGAGGATAATCCTGGGCATACAAAGTCCAATGAACGATAAGCAGATGCCCGCTCAACTCTAGGTGATTGAGGATATGAGCTTGGGTCTGATATAAATCTTGCCAAGATAAGTAATAGCCTACTTCCGAAATTAAAATTAAATCGAATAATTCATCAGGAAATTGCTGAGGAATTTGCATGATTTGAAAGCAAACTTGAGACAGGTTTTGGCATCGCTGAATAGCTTTTGCTTGAGCCGTCTCAGACACATCTACAGATAATAAAGCATGACAACGCTCGGCTAATTTTTCTGTCAAAACGCCAATAGAGCCGCCAATCTCAAAAGCCGAGCGGTAGTGAGAGTGGGGGAGAGCTGCGATCGTCGCATCATATTTTTTAGCTTCGTATTCACTGGTTTCAAACTGCCACGGATCTGGATCTGCTCTGTACATCTTTTCAAAGTAGATAGGCGGCAAGGACTGGGGCTGTTGTGAGTTCATAACTATCTCTCTAGCGTAAATTTTTCGGTACACGATTCTTCGAGATACACTTCCCAGGGTTGGGCAAACTGCATCAGCATTTCAGCAGATAGTTTAAATCCCTGAGGGTCATCGTTAATTAAATCGGTTACTTGAGAACGATAGGTGGCGATCGCCTCTTGTTTTAATTCCCTTACTGTCTCAATATCTAGTCTCCAAGCATTGAGTAAATTGGAATCTAGCCGATCGCCTCGCTGGGCTAAATCCCAATCCCAAATTGGGTATTCAATCAGTCTTTGATCGGGTGACTTTAGAGCAGCCCTGATTATTTGCCAAGTCGCCCGATGGTCGGCATGAGGATCATGTCGCCAAGGCAGAAAAATAGTCTGTGGGGCGATCGCCTCTAAGTAACGCTGACAAGTCGATACTGCTGAGCTAAATTCTAGATCAGTGGGCATTGGAACAGCGCTATCTGGCAGTCTTAAAAACGTAATTTGATTGATATCTACTCCCAAAATTGCCATCGCCGATCGCGTTTCTTCTTCTCGTAGCGATCGCAGTGCCGCCGCCGGATATTGCTGTGAATGGGGATGAGACATCGTACCATCGCTCATTACGAGAATATAGACGCTACAACCTAGCGATCGCAGCAACGCAATTGCTCCTCCACACCCCAGGCACTCATCATCTGGGTGCGGTGCAACGACGAGAACCGGACTTGTTGCGATTGCCTCTACCGAATAAAGGGGCAGAGTTGCAGGACTTTCTAGCACAGATTTAACCATTCTGCGACCCCCATAGTTCTTGAGCTGGTAGGGTCTGGCGCAAAGTATATTTTCCTACATCTGCCAAAACGGCATCGAAAGCAGGCTGCCGCAGATACAGCGTTAAATCTCGAATAATTCGCTCCATTGGATAAGGGGGCAGTAAGCCGCGTGTGCCCACCGATCGCTCACAAAGCTGCATCATATCCATACAAATTTGCTCAATTGCCGTACGAACCATGTTGGCATAAGCAACCAGGCGATCGGCTTCAGGCTGTGCCTCGCCAGGGTCGCCGCCAAACATGGGCGAGTGCTGGGCAAATTGATTTGCTGCGCCTTGCAGCCAAAGATTACCGCTTTCGAGGGCGATCGCCATCTGTCCTAATCGCGTTTCCTGATAGGGATCGGTCGTTCGCTTTAAATCTTGCAAATACTGGCGAGTAGCGTTAAATAGCGCCTCTGCACCACCCAACTGCACCGCTGCAAAACGAATTGCCCCTCCTGATAACCAAGGCTGACGATGATAGTCGTCAGGTTGACCAATGAGCGATCGCTCGTCTATTTCAACGCCGCTAAAGTCAACCTTATAGCTAGCAGTGGCTTTCATCCCAGCAGGCTGCCACCAGGTAGCGTCAGTCAGAGTGATCACTTCGTCTAAGGGCACTACGCACATTTGCCAACGCCCATCGGGTAGCACTCCATTGACAAAGGGGCGATCGACGCAGCCCACGCCCGAACAGAAAGTTTTAGAACCTTCCAGGCGATATCGCCCACTCTCTAGGGGAATTAGCTTAACACCATCTCCAGCCTCTGCATTCCACACGCCAAAAACTTTGTGGCGATCGCGGACATCGCTAGCATATTGCTCAATTTGTTCTGCTGTTCCAAAAGTTTGAATCAGTTGAAGGGCATTGACATGCCCTTCAAAAATCCGCCCCACTGCCAAATTACCGCGACCGATTTGCTGAAGGATAATGAGGGTTTCATACGCAATGTGTGTATCAACTCCCAGACCTACGCCCCCTAAAGCAGGCTGTAAGGGGGCAGTTAACAAACCGATCTCAGCAATCTGCTCGAATTCTTGACGTGGATATTTGCCATTGCAATCAATCTCCGCAGCCTGGTTGGCACAAAAATCTGCAATGGCGATCGCTTGTGCCAACATTTCTGAGGCACTTCTAAGGGCAGGTGAAGTGGGCACGCTAATCAATGGGTAGTGTAGAAATTGCGTAGTGATAGAAACCTTCCTAAACTAATCTAAACGCACGGCTCAACCAAGTCACAGTATCATCCGTGAAAATCTATCGTAAAGTCTTCTATCTTTAGATAGGATTTAACGCCCCCGCCGATTTAAAAAATCTATTAGGTCAATACTCGTTCTGCTCGAAACTGTTGAATTACGAAGTCCAGTGGGAGGGATTTAGCGTCAACCAGAAAAGCGTAAGGCATGTCACGAAATAGCATAGCTGCGGCTCGTTCTATCTCAGCCAGCGTGATTAAATCATCAATTCTGGCAGATCGAATCTTAGAGGATATCTGAAAAGTATCGCCCATCATCGGTAGGGGCGTGGAATGGAATGACGACTTTACCTGTAAAGACCTGTGCCGTTACCGCTTCCCCCTCTTTTGAGACATCATCTTAATTAATTGTAAAATACATCAGCTAAGGTTGATTACTGACTAGTTGTAGGTTATTCGACCGGGCGAATGATTATGGCATCTGGAGTAACTTGAGGTGTGAAGATGGCTTGCAATGATTCTTCCAGCGTGGGTGACATCACAATCCGATTTTCATAGGCAACAATAACTCTCACCAGCGTGGGCAGGCTGTTTTGAGCAGCTTCCAGATAAAGCGGTTCTACATACAGGAGGGATTGTTCGATTGGAATAATCAGTAAATTACCTTGAACTGCCCGTGAACCCTGACGATTCCAGAGAGAAATTTGCTGAGAAATCACTGGATCTTGATTGATGCGTGCTTCAATTTGTTCAGGGCCATAGACCAGTCGCTCTTTTGGAAAAGTGTATAGTAACAATTTGCCGTAGTTCTCACCGTCCGATCGCGCGGCTAACCAGGCAATTAAGTTTGTCCGCTGCCGAGGAGTGTAAGGCAACAGCAGAATAAATTCTTCAAATGGCACAACGGGCAAACTGGTAATCAGGTAATATGGCTCAACTGGGCGAGACTCATCACCATACACCTCATTGGGAATTTGCCACTGGTCTTCCCGGTTATAAAATACCTGCGGATCGGTCATATGGTAAATCAGCAGGCGCTCTGATTGCAGCTTGAAAAAGTCCACGGGATAGCGAAGATGGCTCCGCAGACTGGCGGGCATGGTGTTAAGCGGTTTGAAGAGATTGGGAAATACTTTTGACCAGGTGGTGATCATTGGATCACTGGGATCAGCAACGTAAAAATCAACCGAACCGTGATAAGCATCAATCACCACTTTGACCGAGTTGCGAATGTAATTAATACCCTCGCTGCCTAAATCGGAGTAAGGGTAGCGATCGCTTATGGTATATGCATCTACAATCCAGTAGAGATGATTCTGATCAGTCCGTCCCGATGGTTGCACGTTGGCTGCCACCAGATAGGGATCGCTGTCATAGTCTAGAAAAGGGGCGATCGCCTGAATTCGGTGTTTAATATTGCGGCGGAACAACACCTTTGTTTCTGGCAAAAAATCACGGGTGACCCATAAGCGCCAGTCGCGCAGATAAACTGCAAACAAGCTCCGTCGCCACCAAGAGCCCATGTTAATGCCGCCTCGACCATCGTAGACGTTGTAGGCATTGTCACTACCGCTAGGATAATCCAACTCCTGCGTTAGGGTTTTCGTCATGACATAGGTGTTGGCAATTTCACCATAGTAAATGCGGGGTTGCCCGATGGGAATGCTGGCACGGATAGCAGGGCTGGAGGTGGTTAGCGCTCCGGCTTTACCACCCGTAATATCTTTAACAAAATACTCTGGTAGCCCACCCACCCCGACTGTATTGACCGGGCTAAGCGTAAAACCGTACCCATGAGTGTAGATTAAATGACGGTTTACCCAGGTCTTAGCTTCTTGAGAAACCGCATCATAATCTAGCTCCCGCGCAGCAATCAGCACTTGGCGTTGTTCGCTGAGAGCCATTGGGGTAGGGGCTGAAAGATCTTGAGGAGTGGCAGACGGCGGATCGGGCACATCGGTTTGTAGGTTATAGCGATCGATATCTGCACCCGGAAAGCGGTAGTAGGGACGAATTTGCTGCAATTGCCGATTTGTTTGCAGCAGTGGTTGCTGATCCCAGAGACGAATGTTGCGAATGGTCAATTCGTTGGCAGCGAGATCCGCTTCTGTCAGTTCCCCTTGGGGGTTAAAGTTGATGGCATCAATCCCGTCTAACCCAAAGGCTTGGCGGGTGAGCGCGATCGATCGTTCGATAAATGGACGTTCTTGCACCAGTTCATTGGGCTGCACAACCAAATACTGAACGGCTTCGGGAACAGCGATGCTAGCAACAATTAAAATTCCAAACAATCCCAGTCCCAGATTGACCCAGCGCTGATGGTGCGACTTGTGCTGCCAAAAAACCGTGCGCCATAAGAGGTAAAGTGCGATCGCCAGTGCCAGAAGGCTCAATCCGGTGTAGAAGGGAAGTTGAGCCGTAACATCGGTATAGCTAGCCCCAAAAGACACCCCACGAGGCGAATACAATAATTCATATCGACTCAGCCAGTAGCTGAAAGCTACAGTACCCATTAAGCCACTGCCAACCCCAGACAAGTGCCGTTGTTGTGCCGATGAAAACCCAGGAAAAGTCCCTTCACTAAGGCTATCTCCCGATAACAAGTACGTGAGGGCGATCGCCATGAAGCCGTATAGAAAAAGCCCAAATAGCCATAACTCCAGCAATTCCCAAAGTGGTAGAGCAAAGATATAAAAGCTAATATCTCGCCCAAATAGAGGTTCAGTGCTGTTGAATGGGGTGGAATGAAAATATTGCAGGACGACTGCCCATTGTTTTGAGAATAACCAACCTAGCAAAATACTTAAAGCAACGGCGATCGCCCTTAGCAAAAATCGGGGATAAATGAGTAAGGCGATCGCCACGCCCAACCCTCCACCTAACCAGCCCATCTGCCTCCTCAATGCCCCAACCTGCCCAAGGTTCTTCAGGTTAAAGCCAGAAAGTGTGCTGGAGAGCATTGACCCTGACTGCCAGTAGCTAAAGGCAATTTGACCATAATAAATCAGCAAAAAACCAACTAACAAACTTAGCCCTAATGTCAGGAAGAGCAGCAACGGCAGCCTTAAAACAAAAGGTGACGGGAGCGATGATAGAGAAGAATGTTGGAGTTTGACTCGATAGGGTGATAAAGAAACGGGCTTTCTGCTGTTAATTTTCTTGCCCTGACTCACCTCATCGGCAACATGAGGATATTTCAATCGTTGAGCTAACGCTAGATTACCTAGTAAATAAACTGCCGTGAACCCTGTCACAATGCCCAACAGAATCAGTCGAACCTGAAATTTAAGCAGGAAGACCGAGAGATAGTTAACCTCCTGAAACCAAAGAATTTGTGCTCCTAGACGCGATGCTAAATCAAGGAGTAGCCCCATCCCCAAGAGAACCGTAATCAGTTGAAATAACCGTTTCTGGATCACACAAATTAACCATTCAATTCAGTGAAATGAGTTTAACCGAAAAAAGAACTATTGTGGGAGCGTGGCATTCGGTTGAAAAAGCTTCGGAATCACCAAAAAGTGGTCGTCCGAATGCTGCGCCCTTACCCCCAATGGCACACCAACGACTTTTCAGATATCCTCTTCGCGCTACATCTGGAATTTCCATAAGCACAGCGCCCGTATCTAGCATCACTGAGATCCTGCACCACTCGCAATACCCACCCGGAAATCAAGCGACCCCGCCGCAAGCGGACGGGGTATGGAAGCAGATTTTCTCCCGAATTCCAGATTCGGATTGCAAGCCAGTTGTTTTCGCCGCAGAGCGGCGGGGAATCTACCCGTACTAGATTGAAATTCCGGGCTAACGCAACGAAGTCCGTTGAAACGGACTAAAGAACTGGGCAGACAGGCTTTCAACCCATTTTAATGGGTTTTGTCTATTAGCTCCGAATTCATTCGAGGGTGGGCTATTGAGAATGGTGCAAGATCTGAGATCAAGTACTATAAGGTTAAGATCCGACTATCTGGTTCTGCCCTATTTGTTTATTACGGTGAGGATGATGCCTAAATGGAAGCTGACTACTGAATTTACCTTCGATGCTGCCCACTACATTCGTGATTATGACGGCCCCTGTGGTCGAATGCACGGGCATACCTACAGGGTTCGCGTTGAGGCAACCTCTCGCCAACTCCATGCTTCTGAGTACTGTCCACATCCGGTCATGGTGGCTGATTTTCGTAGTTTGCGATGGGCAAAGCAAGATTTGCTCAAAGGTGGTCTTGACCATTGCGTTCTGAATGAGGTTCTGCCTGAAGGCTACGAAACAACCGCAGAAATGCTGGCTCAATTCATCTACGACAAGACCAAGAAGCAACTGCCGCCAGACGTGAGCCTCAAGGTCGCCGTATCCGAAACGCCAAATTCATGGGCTGAGTACGAAGATGACTAGGAGCTAGTACCGATGACCAATCTAATCCCCACTACTGCAACTTTGGATTCGACGTCGGCAGACTTGGTTTTTCTGCCCATCGTCGAAACCTTTCATTCTGTCCAGGGAGAAGGCGTTTGGACAGGCACGAATGCCTTCTTTATTCGACTAGGTGGCTGCGATGTTTGCTGTCCTTGGTGCGACACCAAACAGTCTTGGAATGCTCGTAACCATCCACAGCGAAATATTGCCGATTTGATCGCTGAGGTGCAAGCCGCCCATCCCGCGATCGCCATTATTACTGGCGGAGAACCCCTATTACACGACCTCACCCCTCTGAGTGTGGGCTTACAAGCGAAAGGGTTGAAAGTTCACCTAGAAACGTCTGGTGCCCACCCTTTTAGTGGCAGCTTTGACTGGGTAACATTCTCGCCAAAACAGTTCCAGCCACCGCACGAGAGCATTCTGTCCCATGTCAACGAACTCAAAGTAGTGATTACTGATGCGCGTGACTTGGATTGGGCAGAGCATTACGCAGCCAAGCTTCCGGTCAACGTCGTTCGGTTTCTCCAACCTGAATGGGGAACAGCCGATAGCTACTCGCTTATTTTCAAGTATGTTCTCGACCACCCTCAGTGGCGAATCAGTCTACAAACCCACAAGTTTACGAACATTAGGTAGCCGCAATGAGCCAGATCGATCGTTCTCGTCGCGAACTTGCGATCTTCTTGATCATTACTGTTTGCCACGAGGTGAAATTATGACCCATCCTAAAGCAGTCGTTTTATTATCTGGTGGTTTAGATTCAGCGACTTCTGCTGCCCAGGCGATCGCTGATGGATACGAATTGATTGCCCTCTCCTTTCACTACGGGCAGCGGCACGATCGCGAGCTGGTTGCGGCAAAACGTGTTGCCGACCACTTCGGGATCAAAGAACACTTTGTCATTGATGTGAACTTAGGGCAGTGGGGTGGTTCTGCCCTGACCGATGAAACGGTAGAAGTGCCCACAGCAGGCGTGAAGCCTAATGTGATTCCAACCACCTACGTTCCTGGACGCAATACAGTATTTCTGGCGATCGCCCTCTCGCTGGCTGAAGCCAAAGGAGCCGAAACAATCTATCTAGGGATCAACGCGGTTGACTACTCTGGTTATCCCGACTGCCGACCAGAGTATTTAGAAGCAGTTCAACACCTTGCTACAATCTCGTCAAAAGTTGGACTGGAGGGTCATGCTCCTCAGCTAATTGCACCCCTTGTTAAAGATTCTAAGGTAGATATCGTGCGCCGTGCCTTGCGCTTGGGTGTGCCGATCGAGCAAACTTGGTCTTGCTATCAGGGCGAGGACGAACCTTGCGGGCTGTGCGATTCTTGCCGCATTCGCGATCGCGCCCTCATTGACGCAGGTAGACCTGATCTGGCAACGTTAGTGGGGCAAAAACTCTACGAACAGGAGAATCTACGCGCCGCCACCATGTCTTAGAGGATGTTTGAAAGTCTTCGGCGTGACATCAGGATGTAAGAGCGCGGCATTCGGACGACCACCTTTCGGTGAGTCCGAGAACTTTTGTGCCGAATGCCATGCCCCTACCGATGATTGGCGATACTTTTCAAACATCCTCTTAGAAAATACCTTACATTTTTATCGAATTATGGCGTTGCTGAATTGCAGGATGATATTGCTAAATCCGCCCTCACCCTAGCCCTCTCCCAAAAGGAGAGGGAACATGAATTCTAGCTCCCTTCTCCTTGGGGAGAAGCGATTATCTTAAAAGTCAAGCGAATTGGGCAGAGGAATCAAATAAATCAAGCGGGTTGGGGCTGCGGTTCTGAAGGGGGTT
>Ga0335397_10009573_pt1 | contig 12078 bp, 10 predicted proteins | sample MAT04_FD_205740 | JGI IMG/M metagenome (GOLD analysis project Ga0335397, IMG submission 205740) | Freshwater microbial communities from Lake Fryxell liftoff mats and glacier meltwater in Antarctica - MAT-04 (spades assembly) (version 2) ...
CTTGATTGCCACAACGGGTGAGTCGATTTCAGAGTTCGACATCGGTCTCGTGGGCGGTGACTCGTCGATCGGTGACTTCATGTGGTTCGACGCCGACCGCGACGGACTGCAGGGTGGTGGGGAGCTTGGCATGGATAAGTCGAGTATCGAACTCGTTGTCGCAGGAGCAGACGGGATATGGGGCACTGAGGATGATCGGGGGGTAGCCAAGGAGGCCGACGGCCGTGGGTCCTACCGCTTCGATTCGCTCGTTCCCGGGACGTACCGCCTGAGGGTCCCAGACGGCAAATACGCGCCGACGCTGCAGCATTCGGGGACTGACGCCACGGTCGACTCTGACGCGTCACCCGTCTCTGGAGAGACCGATGACATCGTCCTCGACGTCGGCGAGACGAACCTGTCGATCGACATCGGGATCGTCAAGCGGGCGGTCTCGCATATCACGGTGTGGTTCGACACGAATCGTGATGGCCTACAAGGCCCGATCGATCAGGAGCCGGTGCTCAACGATCTGTTCATTCTGATCCGACTGGTTGGAGCCGATGACATCTTCGGTACCGACGATGACGTGATCGATAGCGACGCCAAATTCAGCGGGGAGGGCAACTACGTCGAGCCACTCTCCGGGCGCTATCGCGTTGCGGTCCCGATTCCGAGCCAGCTCTTCGGCTTCACTACGCAGGATGCCGGAACGGACGACCTGATCGATTCCGACGCCAATGCCTTCGGCGTCGTCGAGGCGACACCGAGAGCGGCTGGCAGCGCTCGTCGCGTCGCGGTCGGGCGAACGGACATCGGTGCCGGAGTCGTCGACAGGATCGGAGCCCTCGGCGGTGGCGGGACGACGACGATTGCACCAACGACCCAGCCTGCGCCGATATCGGACCTTCCTGGCATCGGGGACACGGTGTGGCTGGATGTGAACGGCAACGGCGCACAAGAACCAGGCGAGCCGGGAGTCGCTGGTGTCCGCATGGAGCTTCGGACCCAGTCGGGCAGCGTGGTCGCCACCACCACGACGGGGCCGCAGGGTCGATATCGATTCGACCCTGGGAAGGGCGGTGTCTTCGTGGTCCGGGTGGCCGGAGGAATTCCGGCGGGCGTCACCCAGACGGGGGATCCTGACCAGGTGCGGGACTCGATGGCGACCGTGGTGCTCGGATCGGGGGCATCGTCGGTGATGAGCCTCGACTTCGGCTATCAGGGGTCCGGGACCGTGTGCATCAGCATCGATCGTGATGGTGCGGTGAACGTGTCTGGGATGAACATCAGGCTGTCCGGACCCAATGGAATCGAGCTCTCCGGCCAGACGAATGCCAATGGGCGCGTGTGTTTCGGGCATCTTCCGTACGGGGACTACGTGGCACGGGGCGGCGAGGGTGGATCTGTGATCGTCACGCTCAGCCCAGACCGACCATCGGCCGTAGCGGTCCTCGAGACGACGGTGACCGGATCCCGACCATCATCACTGGCATTCACCGGCGGCGATGCCGCACTCCTGGTGGCACTCGGTGCGGGGTTGCTCGCCTGGGGGCTCGTGCTGGTTCGGGCTACTCGACGTCGGCGGCGCCCTGTGGGCTGAGCCAGATGTGCGGCGGCGCTAGGCCTCGATGGCGCGGATGGTGACACGCATCTCGCCTGATGGTGCCTGGTAGGCGACGGTGTCGCCCAGCTTCGCTCCCATGAGCGCAACCCCCATTGGCGAAGTGGGGGACACCACGTCGAGCCCTTCGCGTTGTTCCTCGATGCGACCGACGAGGTAGCGCTCTTCGTCGTCGTCGTCGCCGTCGTAGGTGACGGTGACGACGCTGCCGGAGATAACGGTGGATCCGTCGCCCGCCTCGATGATCACGGCGTCGAGCAGGAGCGCTGCCAGATGGCCGATCCGTGCCTCGACCTTGCCCTGCTCCTCTTTGGCGGCGTGGTAGTCGCCGTTTTCGGACAGGTCGCCCATCTCGCGGGCAATCTCGATCTTGCGGGCGATCTCGATCCGCCACGTCGTGGTGAGCTCGAGGTGTTCCGCGGTGAGCCGATCGAAGGCGTCTTGAGAGAGTTCGTAGGTCGCGGCCATGACCGATGAATGTACTCCCAGGCGGGCGAGCAGATACTCACCTCAGAGCTTCGACCGGTCCTTGGTAGCGTGTGATGGTGACTGAATCCCCCGACGCTCCCTCGGTGCCACTTGGGCATCGCCATCGCATCGCCGTTGTCGGCGGCGATGGCATCGGACCAGAAGTGGTGCTGGAGGCTCGAAAGGTGGTCGACGCCACGGGCGTCGACGTCGAGTGGGTCGACTATGACCTCGGCGCTCACCGCTACCTCCAAGATGGAACGGTGCTTCCTGACGAAGTGCTCGATGAGTGGCGGGGCTGCGACGCCATCCTGCTCGGCGCTGTCGGCGACCCAGCACCCGGCGTGGCGGCGCCCGCAGGATTGGTCGAGCGAGGCATTCTGTTGAAGATGCGCTTCGAGCTCGACCAGTACATCAATCTTCGCCCGTTTCGCCTGCCACCGAAGATCAATTGCGAGGTCATTCGCGAGAACACCGAAGGCACCTACGCCGGCGAGGGCGGGTTTCTCCGCAAGGGCACACCGTTCGAGATCGCGACCCAGGGCTCGGTCAACACGCGCCATGGCGTGGAGCGCTGCATCCGCTACGCCTTCGGCCGAGCGATGATGTCGGATCGGCGCCAGCTGACGCTCGTGCACAAGAAGAACGTGCTCACCTTCTCAGGTGACCTGTGGCAACGCACCTTCGATGAGGTGGCGGCCGAGTTCCCCGAGGTGACGACGAACTATCACCATGTGGACGCAGCCTGCATCCATTTTGTCGAGCGCCCCGAGCTCTACGACGTCATCGTGACCGACAACCTGTTCGGGGACATCCTCACCGATCTCGGTGGTGCGGTGGCTGGCGGTGTCGGATTCGCGGCATCGGCGAACCTCAACCCAGAGCGAACCGGACCGTCGATGTTCGAGCCGGTCCATGGCACCGCTCCTGACATCGTTGGTCAGAACATCGCCAACCCCGTAGCCGCCATCATCAGTGCGGCGCTGATGATGGAGTTCCTTGGCGAAGCCTCGGCGGCGACGGCAATGTTGTCCGCCTGCGAATCACCAGATCGTTACTCGGGAACCACCACAGACATCGGCGACGCAATCGTGGCCAATCTCTGAGCCTTCCACCCGCACCATCCCACCTCACACATCACAAGCACCCTGCGACAGGACCTCATCATGCCCATCACGCCAACCTCCAAGATCTGGATGAACGGTCAGCTCGTCGATTGGAACGACGCCCAGATCCACATCCTCACGCACTCCCTGCACTATGGGATGGGTGTGTTCGAGGGCGTTCGCGCCTACGAGACGGAGAGCGGACCAGGCGTGTTCCGATTGACCGACCACATCGATCGGCTCTTTCAATCGGCGCACATCATGATGATGGACATCCCCTTCACTCGTGAGGAACTCATCGCGGCAACCAAGGACGTGGTCCGGGCATCAGGTCTCCCAAGCTGTTACATCCGCCCAATCGCCTACTACGGCTACGGCGAGATGGGCCTCAACACCATCCCCTGCTCGGTCGACGTCGCGATCGCCTGTTGGCCGTGGGGTGCCTACCTGGGCGAGGAGGCTCTCTCGAAGGGTGTTCGCATGATGATGAGCTCGTGGGTTCGTCATGACAACAACACGATGCCGCCGGCCGCCAAGACCACCGGCAACTACGTCAACAGCTCGCTCGCCAAGATCGAGGCGATCAACGCCGGTTACGACGAGGCGATCCTGCTGAATCCCCATGGTTTCGTGTCGGAATGCACCGGCGAGAACATCTTCGTTGCCCGACACGGCAGGTTGATCACCCCGCCGCTCGAGGCCGGTGCCTTGGAGGGGATCACCCAGTACTCGATCATGCAGATCGCCAAGGATCTCGGCTTCGAGGTCGGGTTCGGGAACCTCACTCGCAGCGACCTGTACATCTCCGAAGAAATGTTCGTCTGTGGTACAGCTGCCGAAGTCTCGGCGGTCAACTCGGTTGACGACCGTGCCATCCCGTGTCCTGGACCGATGACAACGGCCATCGCAGACGAATACGCCAAGGCCGTCCGCGGCCAGGTCGATCGCTACAAGGATTGGGTGGAACTCGTCGGATGAATGGTGATCGGGTCCGGGCCGTGAGGCCCGGCAACAGCAGAGATTGGGTGGAACTCGTCGGATGAATGGTGATCGGGTCCGGGCCGTGAGGCCCGGCAACAGCAGAGATTGGGTGGAACTCGTCGGATGATCGAGATACCCACGGGCGCCATGCCGGGAGTCGGTGGCCTCCCGGGCGCCCCGACCGCCGTGGAGATCTTCGACACGACGTTGCGCGACGGGGCGCAATTCGAGGGCATCTCCTTGACCGTCGACGACAAACTTCGGGTTGCCGAACAGCTCGACTGGCTCGGCGTCGATTGGATCGAGGGCGGGTACCCCCAGGCCAATCCCAAGGACGAGGAGTTCTTCCGACGTGCTCCGACAGAGCTGAATTTGTCCACGGCGACACTGGTGGCGTTCGGATCGACTCGCCGACCGGCGGGAAAGGTCGACGACGACCCGACCTTGCGGGCCTTGGTGGGAGCGGGGGTCTCCACGGTCTGCATCGTGGGAAAGAGCTGGGATTTCCACGTCATCGAGGCACTCGGGACCGATCTGGCCGAAGGCGTCGCGATGGTCGAGGACTCCGTGAAGTTCTTGTGTGGAGCTGGCCTCCGAGTGCTCTTCGATGCCGAGCACTTCTTCGACGGCTATCAAGCCAATCCGGAGTACGCCCTCCGCGTGCTCGAGGCGGCTGCGCTGAACGGTGCAGAGACACTGGTTCTGTGCGACACCAATGGCGGTTCACTTCCTCATCAGGTGGAACGAATCGTGGGCGAGGTGGTGTCGTATTTCGAAGGCACCAAGATCGGCATCCATACCCAGAACGATTCGGGGTGCGCGGTGGCGAATTCTGTGGCGGCGGTGGTCGGCGGTGCCTGCCATGTCCAAGGGACAGCCAACGGATACGGCGAACGCACGGGCAACGCGAATCTGATGACCGTCATCCCGGACCTCACGCTGAAGCTGGGAATCGCAACGTTGCCGGAGGGTCGCATCGAACGGCTCACAGCGGTGAGTCGTCACGTCGCCGAACTGGTGAACCTGCCGCCGCATCCGGCCGATCCGTACGTCGGGTCCTCGGCGTTCGCCCACAAGGGCGGTCTTCACACGTCAGCGCTCGGCAAGGTGGGGGGAGCGAGCTACGAACACATCGACCCCGCGATTGTCGGAAATCGGACGCGGGTGCTGGTCTCGGATCTCGGCGGCCGCGCCGGGATGTCGATGAAGGCGGCCGAGTTCGGTGTGGAACTCGACGGTCCGAGTGCCGCCGCGTTGTCCGAGCGGTTGAAGGTGCTGGAGTCGGAGGGCTACGTGTTCGAAGCAGCTGATGCCTCGCTCGAACTCCTGATGCGCCGGTCGACGGGATGGGAACAGGAGTTCTTCTCAGTCGAGGCGTACCGGGTGTCGTCGTATCACCGCGAAGGTGCGTCGTCCGCCACCGGCCAGGTCGACATCTCCACCGAGGCGACGGTGAAGGTCTGGGTCGGCGATGAGCGAATCGCGGCCGTTGGCGAAGGCAACGGCCCCGTCAACGCGCTCGACGAGGCACTGCGGAGCGCATTGATCGTGCATCTCCCGGAGCTGTCGCGAATCCATCTCACGGACTTCAAGGTTCGTGTCCTCGATGCCCAGGTCACAGCGGGCAATGCTGATACGGGTGCCGTGGTCAGGGTGCTGATCGATTCGTCCGACGGCGACGAGACGTGGACGACCATTGGAGTCTCGCCCAACATCATCGAGGCATCTTGGGCGGCGTTGTGTGATGCGCTCGTGTTCGGATTGTTGCGCCAACAGACGTGAAATGACCCCTCATATGAGTAATGCGAATTGCTCATATAAGGGGCCATGCACGGCGACAGATGGTGAGTGACATCATCAACGGGTCGCCACATGTGATGATCGTCGAGAAAAGGGAAATCAACATTCCCCTTTTCGCCAATACCAGTGTTCACCAACGGGGCGTTGGAAGAGTGGGTCGAAAATGGGAGATGACATTCGTCGGACCCGCCAAGTTGCTCCCCAACAGCAACGAAGTCGCGAGGTGGTCGACCGAATTCTCGATGCGGCAGAACGACTGATCCAACATCAGCGGTTCTCGAAGATCACGGTGCTCGACCTGACGACCGAAGCCGAGGTGTCGATCAGCTCCATGTACAAGCGGTTTCCGTCGAAGGAGGCGGTGCTGCACGCGCTTTTTGATCGGTTCATCGAACGGATCTCGTTGACCTCGGACCAAGCAATGGTCGCCGTTGACCAGCTGGGCGACTCGCTCGATCCCGGCGACTTGTGCCGCTTTGGAATCGCGGAATATGTCAGGTTCTGCCGAGCCAATGAGCAGATGATGTTCACGATCCTGTCGGATACCGAATTGGCGGATCGGCGTTTCGAGATCGACGAGGTGATTGCATCGGCGCTCTCTGCTCGGATCGCCAGCCTCCTGGGGGAAGTTGATCCGCTCCGGATTGAACTACTGATGCGAGTGTTGGCCGCCGCCATACCCCGTGCTGTGGGGCCCCCTGGCCATTTCGCGGAACGAATGGGACTCGATGACGAGCAGTTGTCCAACATGTTGGGAGATCTGGCGCTGTCCGCGCTCCGACTCGGATGAGGGCCGCACCTGGAGAACTCGCGTCCTCGCCCGACCCGGCTCTAGTCTGACGACATGTCAGCGCCTCGTTTCGTTCCCGCCTCAGCTGTGCAGGCGACTCGCGGATACTCCTCGCCGCCCCGCCGACCGGACTCGTGGCTCGCTGATCGACCGGGTGACCTCGGGGCGGTGCAACCCGAAGGGGATCGCCTCGGATCCCAGGGCCCGGATCAGGGATTTGCGTTGACCATTGCCGCCACGTTTTCCGGTCGTTTACACCTCGAGGTGGGTGAGCACGAGCAGGATGCGCTCGCTGGTGCGGCCAGTGTCGGTTTGAAGCGAGCATCGCTCTTCAGCCGTGCCCCAGTCGTGCACGACCTCACGGCCGCCCTCACGATCTGGGGATTCCTGGGTGTTGCGCCGCCCGCCGCCCTCATCGCGGTGCGGACGCCACTGTTCAACGAGTGTCACCATCCCCATTTCTACGAACGCCTCCGTCGGATTGCGGATGCTGTGCCGTCCGAGCTGCTCCATCAACCCTTGACCGCCATCCTCGAGCAGATCGCTGCGGATTGGCGGGTCGGGGTTCAGGTGTGAATGTCGATCGGTGTGCCGATCGGGACCGTCGACCGGAGCCGCGTGATCGCTGGCTCTCCCATGCGGATGCAGCCGTTCGAAGCGGCTTGGCCCAGTAGGTCCGGCCGATTGGTGCCGTGGAGCGCAATGACGGGTACGCCACCGTCGAAGGCGTCGAGGGCCTGGGAGAAACACGACGTCGCCAGGATGCCGGAGCCGTAGGCACTTCCGACATGTTTGTCGATGGTGTCAGTCACGTAGCAACGTCCGGTCGGTGTCGACGTGGCTGACTTGCCCACGATGACGGGTGCGCTGAACAGGGCTGTTCCTCGATCGAGGAGTGTGACCGTTCGAGTGGTGAGATCGACGTCGATTCGCAGCGGAGTCGCTGTGAGCGCGACCTCGGCGCGATTGACCCATCCTTCGGTTCCGTTCGGACGGACCGGCAGTAGGACCCGTACCCAGTCGCCCGCCTCCTCGGTGACGACGAAGGTGGCTGGCGCCCCGAGCGATGTCGGGTTCGAGATCGCCCAACCCTCGGGAACCTTGTATCGACCTTTGACGGCCGCCGATTCGGTGGGAATCGCCGGCGAACCGGCCCGTTCGGGGGAGTAGGCAGCGGCGAAAGGTGATCGCACGGAGAGCGAATCGATCGATGCTGCTCCGGCGGGCTGTTCCGCAAAGACGGTGACCTCGGGAACCGTGGCGGTTGCGAGGAGGGTGACCGTGAGGTCGGGCGCCATCGTCGTGGGGCTCGTCGATGGTGGGGGAGCGGACGGCTGGGCCGGTGGTGTGGATCCCGCCGGGATCTCGTCGGATCCAGTGACCCAGGCGCTGACAGTCCACGCTCCGAGCACAAGGGCAGCGCCGATGATCATCATGTTTGGAAACCGACGGGCCACCGCTCCACTGTAGGGAGCGCGTCGAGGCCTGCCACCTGACCTGCCGTCGAGGGATACAGCCACCGCCGGTAGTGTCATCGGAGTGACTGCTGCTCCCGTTCGCGTTCGTTTCGCGCCCTCGCCGACCGGCTCCCTCCACATCGGGAGTGCCCGGACCGTGCTGTTCAATTGGCTGTGGGCACGCCACGTCGGCGGAGAGATGCTGCTGCGGATCGAGGACACCGACCGGGAACGCAACCAGCCGGAACTCATCGAGGTGATTTACGAAAGCCTCGAGTGGCTCGGGATCGACTACGACGGAATCGTGGTGCTCCAGAGCGAGAACGCAGAGCGACATGATGCGGTGGTCGAGCAATTGCTGGCCAACGGATGGGCGTACCGGTGCGATTCAACGACCGAGGAGATCGCCGAGCGCAACAAGGCGGCTGGTGGCCCTCCGGGTTACGACGGCTACAACCGTGATCGTGATGTGGCTGCTGAACGTCCCCACGTGGTCCGATTCCGCGTGCCCGATCACGGGTCGACGTCATGGACGGATCTGATCCGCGGCGAGATCAGCTTTGAGCACAGCAACCTCGAAGACTTCGTACTTCGCCGCCGCGACGGGTCGCCGATGTTCATCCTGGCGAACGCGGTGGACGACATCGACATGGGGATCACCCAGGTCATCCGAGGGGAGGACCTGATCAGCGTCACCCCCAAGATGTTGCTGGTGCGTAGGGCACTCGGCGTCGAGGCGCCGATCGAGTTCGCTCATCTTCCGTTGATCGTCGGCGAGGACCGCAAGAAGCTGTCGAAGCGAAACGGCGACGTGGCGCTCGAGAACTACCGCCGGGCAGGCATCCTTCCCGAAGCAATGGTGAACTATCTGGCACTGCTGGGGTGGGGTCCGCCTGATGGAGTGGAGATTCGTCCGATCGGTGAGATCATCGAACTCTTCGACATCTCGAGCGTCAACCAGGCAGGGGCGTTCTTCGACATGAAGAAGCTGGAGTCGATCAACGGTGAGTACATCAGGGCGTTGCCGTCAGGGGAATTTCTGACGCGGTGTCTCGCTGAGTTGTCGACGCAGTCGTGGGCGGACCGAGTGGACTCCGACGTCGTGGCGGCGATTGCGCCGGAAGTTCAGACGCGACTACGAACCATGGTCGAGCTGCCGGCGATGGTCGACTTCCTGTTTCTGGAGACCCCAACCATCGACGACGCCGCGTGGTCAAAGGCCATTGCCGGAAACGTCGCGGCGGCTGGCTTGTTGGACGCAGCCCTGGCCGCGTACGCCGGCGTCGACTGGACCGCAACGGCGCTGCATGAGGTGACGCTGGCGTTCGTCGATGCAGCCGGGTTGAAGCTCGGGAAAGGCCAAGCGCCTATCCGTGTCGCGGTCACCGGTCGGAGTGTCGGTCCACCACTGTTCGAATCTCTGGTGGTGCTCGGGCGTGAACGGACGCTGGATCGGCTGTCGGCGGCGCGGTCCGCCGTCTGATCGGGCGAACCGGTGGGACCAGCTTCGACTCGACGAGGGCGGCGGTGGCTGCATCGCTTCGTCCAGGTGGGACTCGCGCTCGTCATCGTCTATTTCGTCGCGACGTTTTTCCAGGTGTGGATGGCGACGCGTTGGGACGACCGTGAGCCGAGCGACGCCATCGTTGTCCTCGGTGCCGCGCAGTACAACGGGACGCCATCGCCAGCGCTGCGCGGGAGGCTTGATCATGCCTATGACCTCTGGGAAGCGAAGATTTCCCAACTGGTCGTGCTGACCGGGTCAAAGCAATCTGGGGATCGATTCACCGAGGCGTACGCCGGTTTCCAGTATCTCCTGGACCGTGGTATCCCCGAACCGTCGCTGCTCGTCGTCGACGACGGTACGTCCACGTGGGAGTCGGTCGCTGCAACCGCACGGGTCCTTCGTCCTCGCGGTTTGACCAATGTCACGCTGGTGTCGGATCCGTTCCATTCGTTTCGTTTGGTCGGTATCGCTGATGAAGCCGGCCTGACTGCTGAGGTCTCGCCGACCGATGCCAGCGTGACGATCGGGCAGGTGGCCCGTGAGTGGATGATTGTCTCGGTCGGTCGAATCGTCGGGTATCAGCGAGTCGTCCGCTGGTTCGAGTGACGCCTCGTCGTTGTGAGCACGAACAGCATGCAACCGAGGCCGAGAAGTGCCATGCCAGCGACGAGCAGCAAGCTGATCTCGGTTCCTGTGAACGCGAGCTGCGAAGGAGGTGTGCCCGCGTCGCGGCCAACCGGCGGAGTGCTGGGTGGGACTGGCGCTACGACATTCTCGAGCGTGATGGTTCCCACCTTGGTGTTCGCGCCTGGCGCAACGGTGACCTCAATAGGTGTGGTCATGACGCGACATCCGGCCGGCACTGACGTCGGGTCGGCGCTGACGCGATAGTTCCCCGATGGGACGTTGGAGTAGGTGAAGGACCCGTCAGTCGTGGTTGTCTCGGCGTAGTTGACGTCGTCGATTCCGGTGAAGACGTTGTCCGCCCCGGCCCAGAGAGCGTTGATCGTGATCCCGCCCAATCCGATCTTCGCGGTGGAACAGGATCCCTTGACCGCACCACCGATGGTGCTCGTTCCAGTCGGCGCGACCACGCTGACCGAGGCGTCGTTGGACACGGTCGCGAACACGACATTCCCGGCTCGCTGGCCGAACCGGTTGGTGTAGCGGTCGCCGGGCTGGTTGGCGGATGTGTGCAGCACGAGCCGGAGCGCGTGCGATTCTCCGGTGGTGATCGCCGGTGCGGTCGTGCGAATGGCCGTGGAGTCGCCGAGCGAGGTCGGACAGCCCGAGGTGCCGAACTCGCTCACGAGACACCACTTCGTGGTCGTTGAGTTCGAGGGGTCAGCCGGATCGACCACGATCGCGGCCGGCGGCGTGATGGTGTAGCGGAAGGTCTCGCCGTTGCTTCCCAAGATCGAGGCGAGGCGCAAGGAGCCGTGGAAGGTGGTGGCGGGGGAGCGACCGTCGGTGTTGTGGGGGAGCACGTCGATCAGATCGACAGCTCCCAGGTCGGAGCCGCCCGAGTTCGAGTACGTGAGATCGAAGCTCACATCGGCTCCGGGAAGGGAGGTGGCGGAGACCGCTGCGGCGTTGGCGCGGGCCTCGGAGTAGCCGCCAGGCACGAACACAGCTGCCGTAGCGGTCCTTCCGGACTCGGGCTGTGAATAGATGTCGCCATTGATGACGGCGGTTGCCGCCTGGCCGCCTGGTGTGGTTCCAGTACGAACCGAAGCGTTCACCGTGATGAGCGGGAGGTGCGTGCCCGTCGTCACCGTGCCGAGGTTCCATGTGAGCACGGTGGTTCCTCCGCCGCCGGCGGCGATCGTGGTCGGCGCAGGATTGGCGCTTTCATATCGCAGCCCCGCATCGAGGGTGTCGACGATCGACACATTGGACACCGGGTAGCCCCCCGAAGCTGATGGACCATCGACCGACGCATCGATGTCGAATGCTGTCATTTGTCCGGCGAGGGTGAGGGGCGGTGACAGCGTGCTGGGGGAATTGCGATGGTCGATCGAGAAGGTGGCGTTGCCGAGCACCGCACGGTCGCCCCAACCTTTCCCTGCGGTGTCATGGGTGGTCGGGTTGTAGGTGCCTGTTCTCCAGCTTGCCGAGCCACTCCAGGCGCCGGTCCAGGTTCCGAACGCAGAATTGAAGCTCACCCAATTCCCCGGGGTTCCTGGCTGGACCGCCACGCTGAACCACACCGCAACGCGATCGCCGGGATCGAGGTCTCGCAGCGTGCGAAGGCGCATCTTGGAGATTGCGCCGTATCCGCCGGGCACGAGTCGGGGATCGGTGAACCAGCCATCGAGTGAATCGCTGTCATTGCACGTTGATGTTTGTTGTGCAGCGAGCGATGC
>Ga0335397_10009575_pt1 | contig 12077 bp, 8 predicted proteins | sample MAT04_FD_205740 | JGI IMG/M metagenome (GOLD analysis project Ga0335397, IMG submission 205740) | Freshwater microbial communities from Lake Fryxell liftoff mats and glacier meltwater in Antarctica - MAT-04 (spades assembly) (version 2) ...
GCTATTCGGCCAGTCCGGAACGGTAAGCCCGGCGCCGTGCGAAGTGACCAACCCGCCGACAAAGATCAGCACGAAGGTGCACAGGGCCGTCAACACCGCCCACCAGTGGATGACTGCGCGTGCTGAGGTCCAGCGGATCGTCACTTTTTCCGTGCTCCCGCTGAAAGCTCCACTCCCGTCCATGGGTTGAAAACAGCGGCATGTCGAAAGTCCGCCTCTCTGCGCAATTCGGTCAGGGTCGCCTTCATTTCGGAAAACTACACGCTTCATCTGGTTCTGCAACCGCAAGGTTTGGCAGAATTCAAGTATTCACAACTGTTGGCCGACCGCCTCGATGATCTGGTCCCAAGCCCAATCAACCTGCGTACCAACGCCGCTCAAAGTATGAACTTGAATATCGCCTGCGGTCATCGAGGAAGCCCGCTCGTTCCACCAAATCGCACGTCCATCTTCGTCGATCTCTGAAAGAAAAAGCATGATGGGACGATCATTCAGAGCGGCAGGGAGGCCACCGGAATTTCCTTGAGGAATCGCCGGAGCGATAAGGAGCCATCCTTTCTCAGGCTTTTCCCCACAACGCTCTATTTCACGACCCGCAACCACCGTGCGCCCAGGTTTTCCAGCCAGGTTGACTCCTCCCATTCGCACACGAACATCTGCTTCCAATACCAGCGTACGAACAAGCTTGCCCCAGCGATCTCCCAGAACATTCTCGTCGGAATAAAGATCGATCGTTTCCCTCGATCCTTCCTCCCTGAGAGAAACAGCGCCCACGGCCCCTCGCGTAAACTCGCGAGAGAGGATGTCTCTGCGGCTTAATGCGGCACCCGTTGCCCACAGGACAAGAAGCAAAAGCATTGTCGTCCCGCCTGCCCGTAAAAGCGGCCAGCCGAAAGCCTTCCCTGCAAAATCGCGACTCACAAAAATGGCCAACAAAACCGAAGCGCCTCCCGGTAGAATCCACAGCACCCCATTCTCCATCGTCGTGCTGAAAATTCCGGCCACGCCAAACGCCACCAGCGATGCGCGCAGCGCGGTGGACACTTCGCAAGCATCGCCAACCGAAGCGGAAATAAACCAGAGACCGAAGAAGCCGAAAAGCGAAAGCGCAAATAACCCCCACCCGCGCTCAACCAAAAATGTGAGATAACTGTTCACCATCGTCCGATACGATTCCGTTCGCTCCACCGGCTGATACCACTGCATAAATTCCCATCCCGACTTTCCAAAGCCCGTGCCGGGCGGATTCTCGTAGGCCATCTGCAACCCGGCCTTCCACAAATCCCAGCGGTTGGATACGGAGGCGTCTCCACCAAGTGCCGTCACCGAACGATTCGCCAGCCCCTGCCAGACCGACACGCCAGCAAGCGCCAGAATAAGAATCATCGAAAGCCCGAAGAACCATTTTCCCTGCATCCCACGCCGATGTCGGCCTTCGGCATTCCCAAACTGCCGCACCCAGACGTACCCCAGGGCGACAGCGGCAGCCACGAGCCCTCCGCGGGAAAATGTCAGGATCAGGCAGCTGCCAGCGGCAAGAAATGCCAGTGCCGAGACGGTGGCGGCGATGCATCTCTGCCACTGAGCTTTGATCTCCCACGATGCCGCCCAAGCCCACCAGCACAACGGCAGCAGGCAGGCAAATATCACCGCTGCTTCGTTGGGGTTATCAAAACCAAAGCTCCACCGTAGAGTCTCGCCGGAAAAGTATTCGATCACTTTTCGGCCTCCTGCTCGCCCCAGAGCCAGGCAATTTTTTCATCCGGCAAAAATAGGCATGAGTCTGGAGCTACGGCCTCGCGGTTTTCCGCCGTGTTGGGGTAATACCGCCAGTCCTGGCTGTCTCCCACAAACGGCATGTCCGCCCCGGCCAGCGATTTTGGCGGATTCTGCCGCTCGCGGATACCCCGCGGTTTGCCAAGTTGGTCGCGGGTGAGGTCGTCGTAGAACGTGAGGAACGCCGCGTTAAGCGCATCCACCTTGGGAGACCCTTCATGCACCATCCCGAGGTAGGAGCGAATGATCGGCGCAGCACCCGCCTCCTGCAACTGCGTTACAAATTCAATGCTGTTCGAGAAACTCGCGTCGGAGTCCCCGATGGTAACCAGCCAGGCACAGAGTGCCGCCTTCGGGTTGGGCGGATCGAACCAGCTTGACGAATTCACCGCCACCGCCGTCACCCGCTCCGGTGCCCAAAGCGCAAACCGATGCACGAATTGAGCGCCGCCTGAGAGTCCCTGCAGCAACAACCGTGTGGCATCCACAGGATACTTTTTGGCGACAAGGTCGAGAGCATCCAGCACCGCCTTTCCTGAAAACGCCTCAGGATAATAATACGACCTTTTCCGGTCCCGCACCTCCCCGCCCGCCTGTTTGAACGTCGGGCAAAGAATGAACCACCGCTGCGCATCCGCCAGTTCAACCAAGGGCTGATATCCCCGTTCCCCCCGCACCACCACCGAGCCGTCCCCATTGAACACCGGGCAGATCAGCAATAGGCGATAGGTTATCCCTTTTGCCGCCGGATCGTAATCCCTCGGCTTGCGCAAATAAAACGGCACTTCCCTGTTCTGCTCGGATCGTGTCCTCACCGTGAAAACCTCCACATTTTCCGGCAGAGGAGGTGCTTCCTTCGCAACCTGCGCCCCACAAGTCACGCCCAGCCCGACCGACAGAACGAAAGAAAGAAGAACCTCACGCAAAGTCCGCAAAGGACGCAAAGGATGAGGTGAGTTCCGCACAGCATTTTCTTCGCGTCTTCGCGTCTTCGCGTGAGATACTCCGGCTCTTCCGCTCCAATGGCGAAGGCAAAAAAGAGCCGCACCCGGAGACGCGAAGCCGCAGAGAAGAGGAGTGCGCATCATCCCCTCTCCGTGACCTCCGAGCCATCCCTTCTCATTCCTTTGCGCCCTTTGCGCCAGTTGCGTGAGGCTATCCGTGCTTCTTTCATTCCTCCTTGCTCCATATTTCCGCTACCTCCCGCGATGGCAGCATTACCCTCATATTTTCGGGGATTGCCTCCTTGTCTTTCTCAGGCACAAACTTGTAGGTCTGGATGTCACCGGCAAACATCGGCGTCATCTCCCCCGACGCATGGTGCGCCAAAAACACCTCCGACATCCGGCGCACTGCCGGAGTCATCTCGTGGCCCGTGCCCCGGTAGGCCCTCCATATCCACGGAAGCTCCAAAGCCAGTGCCTTCTCCATAAACTCTCGCGTCGCTTCGTGGCGGGAATCTCCTTCCCCACACATGATCAGAGCCGGGACAGCACTTAGGGAACCCTCCGGCTCCGACCACCATGCTGCCGAATAGGCCACGAACGCCCTCACTCGATTGGGATGCCAAAGCGCATAGCGATGGGCGAAATGCGCCCCGGCGGAAAAACCGAAAATAAGAAACTTATCCACATTCACCCCTGTGTTTTCACGCACCTTCTCCAAAGCCGCTTCGAGCGTTCTCCCGCTTCCCAGTTCGGGATAATAGTACCCTTTGCGTCTCTTCAACTCCTCTGGCGTCGTTCGAAACGAGGGTGCCAGGAGGAGTAAGCCCCGCTCCTCCGCAAACCGAATCCAGCCCGCATCGATCACTAATTCCCGCCCGGAGCCATTGTAACCGGGAACCAGCAGCAACACCGCCGTCGCGCGGGTCGACGATGCTGGTGGAAGCGCATCAAACGGCACGGTCACAGCCCCGGATGAAACCGTAAATGTCCACGGCAACGCGGGTTGAACTGCGATCGCAGGGCTGCCAAACGCGCAAAGCATTGTGCCCCGCAGAATCACGAATGCGAAAGTTCTCATAAAGTCAAGAAACCATGCCTGGCCCGTTCAATTAACCCGTTCCATATGACCCGTTCCCTTCCATACCGAGTCCCGCACCAACGCTGTGATAGGCAGGCTTATTAAGGCGTAAAATGGTATACTTAGGTACAAGATCGAGAGTGAGGGCAATAGATTAGTGCTAGGAGCAATATCGATGCAACTTTTAACTCGGGTAACCTCGGTTGAGTTTTTACTTTTCTATTGTTGCCCAATCGCTCTCAATGATAAGTGGAGGATGACCTTCAATCCTCACCTCCATCTTAAATCGCCATCGAGCCAGCCTCCCCGACGCCTTGTTAAAATAGCGCTTTACAGCCTCCTTTCTAAGCTCTTTGAAGTTAAATCGAATGTCTATTTCGTTCTTCCAACCGACAAAATAGTCTTTCATCTGGTAAGATTTCATTGAATCCGAGATCGGATCTGAGGAAACGACCGCCGAATTCCACCACCCCCCAGCACTTAAAGTCTCAGGCACAATTACCTTTCCTTCCGCATCGGTTGTTTGAATGAATATACTAACGGGCAATCCAAAACGTTGATGCTCTATTTTCTCCTGTAAGTCAGAGCGAAACAGAAAATCTCTGGTGGTTTGGTTTTTAATTTTCAAAGTAACCTCTCCTTCCTTGTCGGAATATAGCTGGAGAAGCAGCCTGCCATTCGAAAATGGCGTTTCTTTCCAATCCTGTTGGCTGGATGATTCGTCAAGGGCAATACCACGACACAAAAAGAGAAGTTGAAGTATGCACAAGAGGGAGATTCCGCCCGGTAGGACTGGCCTTCTAACGCTATTCATAGTATTGTGGCGTTCCCTGCGTCCACTGCGCCGATGGCGCGTTAGTCACGATTCCCGCGAGCACGTTAAATTTTCCAGCCACGTCTGTTACCGCAGAAGAATCTGACTGTGTTACAACTGCTCCATGAGCAAAAGCAGACGGGTCGTTCCAGATCCCGATTTTAGCTCCGGAATAATCTCCGCTGGTGATTAGCACATACCCATCTCCATCGAGAATGTCCTGAACAGACGACGAAGGAACCCAGTAACTTGCGCCAGCAAACATATATCCGAAACAATTGTATGATGGGTCAATCGTCGATGGGACCGTTCCTTGAGTGCTGTCCAATTTCCACAACTCAACATTACGACCGTCAGCTGCTTTTGCCTGAAATATATCGTAATACCCAACCCAACCATTTCCCTGTTGTGCCGGCCCAATTGCATTTACCTTTGTGGCGTTTTGCCAATCAAGCAGTCCTGCGACATCAAAAGAACTTGTCGGCACAGAGCAATATCTATTGTCATTCGCACCATCAGGGAAGCCACTCGGATCAGCCGTTGTCCAACGAGAAAGCTCTGGTTCGTAGGTCCTGAATTTAAACAGGTAGCCATGCGCATCGGAATCGAATGGCTTCCCCGTGAAAAAGACGTCGCCGGATGATTCCGGTCGGCTACCTTCGGCGGCTCTCACCTCCTTCTTTGCTTCGCGCCACTGGGCGAGTTCCTCCTGGTTCATGAACTTCGGGAGGGGAGCCGGGAGGCCTTCGGCCCTGGCTGTGTAGCTGAGGGCGGCTATAATGAGCAAGGCTGCTGTGATGATACGGTTTGGTTTCATTGTTTGTTGGTGTTGTCGGCGGTTGGAAAATGGCGGTGCTCACGCGGAGACACGGAGACTTGCATCGGAACGAGCGGCATAGCAGGGGCAACGCTTCTCTGTGGCGCGGTGGTGGCGATGGATTCGGTATGGGGTATGGGGTTCGGCGTGGAGGCTAAATGCATAGGTCCACACGCTGCCGCCTTCGCTGCTGGAACGTCTCATCTACTTTTTTCCCGACTTTCTGTTTGAACTGATTCTGTTTCGTTGCATTACCTATTTTCGCCGCTCAAGAATCATAAAATCGTCTTCATTACCGGCGTTTAATGAGACCTTCAGTTGAACATTCGAACCCTGTCTAATTTTAAGAATCAAAACCGCGCCCAGTGGTAAAATCGGCGAGCGGCTGAACTGGAGTATGACTTGGTTCGAGTTTAGCAACTTCCAAGTTCCCCCACTTGATTTAAGTACACTGGTTTCCACCTTTCCGTTGAGTGGAACCAGTGACCAAGCAGGCCAATCGGATGTGGCAAAGGAGCCGTCAAGATTTAGAAAGAGAGAAGTCGAATCGGTCGGTCTAGGAACTGTAGATATGGCGACAACCACTTTTGTCGGTGCGTAAGCACCGCAAACGGTTTCCATAGAAACTCCGCTACGGCTATCACACCCAGATAAAATGAGAGCGATACCGCTGAACGCCAGAAACTCTAAAAATAGTCTCATTCGATGGAGATAGTTTCTCGCCAAGTAAAATTCTGGGTTTTTGTGGACAAAGGGCCTGAGGAAGCAAGGTTCGTAATATGACCCGCAACGTTTTCCTGCCACCAATCCCAGTATCCTACAACAGGCGGTCGAGTTGCAGAACCAATTGTTGAATTATTAACAATGCTAAACTCGATCTCAGCGGTGCCGGAACTTTGATTGACATTAACGACACTAGCTTGTCCATTATAGCTTCCAAGAAACGTTACCCCAAGATTCCCTGTGTTGCCAAATGTCAAAAGAGTCGAATAGTCCCCGAAGTATTTTGGAACTCCGGCAAGCCCACTTAAATTATATGAAATTGGAACGGCACCGGTATTCGAGGGGCCTGATTGAAGCTGTGCCGTAATCTGATTACGCGCATCATTCACTGCGCTATGTCCCATAACATACGAAGTCATTTGATCATTCAGCCCGAATGGTCGACTCTGTGGACCCACTCCAAAAAGCCACTCCTGACCCAAATCCCATGGCGTCGCATTCGCATTTGAAGGGGAATTCCAAGAAAGGCTAATATTGAAGTGGTTATTCTCCCAGTTGAACAGATCAAAATTCACCTGTGTATTTACGACCCATTCTCTGCCGTCGGGATCAAGTCCGCCCGTAGGATTGAGAGAATAGAGGTAGTTATTTGCCCAATTTGGAAATCCCTTGGTGTCGCATGTTGTCCAACGAGCGATATCGGGATCGTATGTTCGATAAAGAAACAAATAGGTTCCGGCAGATTCGAGGTAGGGTTTCCCTGTCACAAATACCTCGCCGGAAGAGGGCGATTGCTTCGCGACGCCAACACGGGTGGACTGTTTTGCTTCCCGCCACTGAGTGAGTTCCTCCGAGTTCATGAACTTCGGGAGGGGAGCCGGGAGGCCTTCTGCGCGCACCGAATGGGTGAAGGCTCCGATAGCGAGCAAGGCTGCTGTGATGATACGGTTTGGTTTCATTGTTTGTTGGTGTTGTCGGCGGTTGGAAAATGGCGGTACCCACGCGGAGACACGGAGACTTGCATCGGAACGAGCACCATGGCCGGGGCAATCCTTCTCTGTGGTGCGGGTATCCCTCATGGCGCGGTGGGGGCGATGGAATCGGTTTGCGGGAGCGGGTTGACTGTTCCACCTTCGCCGAAGTTCGCTGGCGGTTGAGTGCTCGAAATGGCGGTTGCACTCAGCTTTTGTCCGAACGCAGTGAGCGCGGCATAGCGCGTGACGCCGTTTTCAATCGTGCCAAGAGTAGTGCCCAACATGTCGCTGAGGAACCATGTCATTTTTTCCGGCTTGCCAACCGGATGGCTGGCAATCGGGACGCCGCCACTCGGGTGCGGCTCGATGATATAAATCGTGTCGTTGCGGCGCAGGAGGGCAAGGCCGTCCCAGAGGAAGGTTTCGGAGGTTGATGGTTGAGCGTTGATGGTTGATGGGGTTGCAGGTGGGTTGGAGATTTTTTGGATTCCCGTCTCTGCGTTCTCTGTGTTCTCTGTGGCTAAAGTCCTCTTCGCCGCGAGCTGGCCGTCGGGCCAGTAGGTAAAACTTACGCGGGAGCCGTCGGGCTGGACTTGGGTGGTGGGTTTGTCGAGCCACCCATAGGTGGTGACGAGGCCTCCGGCGGGGCCGGTCATGCGACCGGCTTTATCGTAGGTGTAGGTGAGAAGGTTTTGGGCGGTTTCAGATACGGTCGCGAGGGCCCGCGTCCCTCCAGGGAGCGAGGGCGCAACGGTGTCGGCGGTTTTTTGAGTGGTTGGACGCATCGGCAGGGATGCCAATGCCACGGTGGCGAGCTGGTTGGCGGCGTTGTAGGTCATGGCGGTTTTTTCGCCGTTGATGATTTTTTCCAGCATGTTGCCGGTTTTGTCGTAGACGTAGGCTTCGAGTTCTTTTCCGGTGGTGTCGTCGAGGACTTTGAGAAGCTGACCGCTCTTGTCATATTCGTAGCGCTGCGTTTGGCCGTTCCAACCGCGGCGGGTGACCTGGCTGGCGGCGTCCCATTGGTAGGTGAGATCGTGCGGGCCAGCGAGCTTTCCGCCAGCAAAGGCGACTTTCGCGAGTCGGCCTTCCTTGTCGTAGGACAGGTCGGCGGTGAGGCCGTTCCCGAAGGTTTTCTTTGTGAGGCGGCCATTTGGTCCGTAGCGGTAGGAAACGGCAGGCTGGCCGTTGCTGAAGATGGCTGTGAGCTGGCCGGAGGCGTCGTACGTGTATTCGGTCTGCTGAAGGGTGGCAAATTCCGCGACTTTTCCGGCCCTGCCATTGGTGGAGGGAACCTCGGGGATAAACCGGGCAAGGAGCAGGCCGGTGCGGCGTCCGGCAGGGTCGTAGCGGAAGTGGAGAAGCTGTTCGTTCCGGTCTTCGGCGATGCGGGTGCTTTCGATGCGGTTCAGTTTGTCATAACCATGTTCAACGCGGGTGTCCGGCGTGGTGGCGGAAACGAGGCGGCCAAGCGAATCATAGACATAGCTAATAGTCTGCCCGGCACCATAGTCGAGCAAGATGGGACGGCCTTCTTTATCGTAGGAGGTGGCGATGGTTTGTTCGCCATTGGCGCGTTCCCCGAGGCGGCCCTCCGCATCATATTTCCAAGTGAGCGTGCCACCGATGGGATTGCCCTGCTGGATTAGGCGTCCGGCGGGGTCATAGGCGAAGGCGATCTTGTTTCCATTCCCGTCAATCTGCGCGATGCGGCGATTAAATTCGTCATATTCATAACGGGTCACGGAGCCGTTGGGCGCTGTTTCGCCGAGAAGGTTCCCGCGCGGGTCGCGCTCGACTTTTTTGATGCGACCGAGGGGGTCTTTCTCGCCGGTGATGCGCCCCTGCTCGTCGCGCAGGTATTCGACAACGGACTGGCCACTGCGCTGAACACCGGAAAGTTGGCCGGATTTGTCGAAGTTGAAGTCGGTACGCGTTCCATCGGGAGCGAGGTGGGCGGTGATGCGACCGGCTTCGTCATACACGACGCTTTCCTTAAGCGCGTTCTTCGTGACGGCGGTGTGCCGTCCGAAGGCGTCATACTCGAAGACGGTGGTGTCGCCTGCCGGGCTGGTGACGGCGGCGATCTCTCCCCGGTTCGTGTAAGCATATCGGGTCGCCTGCCCGGCGGCATCCTTGGAAAGTACCATCTGGCCGAGGTCGTTGTAGGCGAACTCGGCAACAAGCTCGGCTTTTTTCCGGTCGCCCCGGCGGATGCGGATGGGTTTGGGCTCCCAGAGTTCGCGCCGGGCGGGTTTCCAGGCAGGCGGATATTCAAAGAACGTGATAAGGCCCGCGCCGTCGAGCATCTCCGTCATCAGGCCGGTTTTGCGGTCGTAGCGGTATTCGACGAGAAGTTTACCGTCGCGCTCGAGGCGGCGCAGTTTTCCGTCGTATTTCTGACCCGGGGCGCGATAGAAGTAGGTTTTCTGCTCCTTGCCGTCCTGCTTGGTGGAAACGATGCCGCGCTTCTCCGCGTAATCCACCTCTTGCGTAATCCCCGTTTTCGACTCCAGGCGGATCTGCTCCGGGAGCCAGTGGTCCTTGTCTTTCCCGTCGGCTCCGTAGGCGTATTTGAAATCCCGATCCTCAACAATCCAATGGTTCTTTGGGTTGTTTTTCGCGCCCTGTTCCTGCGTCGGATCGGCCCCCGCATACGGCTTCACGTAAGCCGTTCGATAATCAATCACCTCGGAGGGCTTGTCCTTGGGCTTTCCAGAGTCCAACTGGCTGCGTGCGAGAACACCATTGCCCGGCTGATAGGCAAAACGAACGGCGCGACCAAGGGGCGGAGCGTAAACCGCCAACCGGTCGTCCGGTCCGTCTTTGAAATACCCAAATTTGAGGAGCTGTCCGTTGAGGCCCAGGATGGCGACGCGCTTGTTGTCCGCATACGCGAACGTGAGCAAGACCCGGCGGGCGGCGGAGGCGGTGTCTCGAATCTGCACAAGTTGCAGAGTATTGTCCGAGCGCACAAATTCAAGCACGCGGCCGGTGGGCGATGTGATGGAGTCCAATCGGCCCCGCGAGTAGGAAAACGTCCAGCCGTCGTCGTCGAAAATCGTTTGGTTGGGACCATTCACCCGTGCCCGCCAATTTCCATCGAAACTGACGTAGTCGGTCGCGCGATTTGGACCAACCTTGAAACCCATCACGCCACCCGATGGCATGGTCCAAGCGAAGACCCCCGGCCCCTTGGGAATCACAGAACTCTCCAACTGCGGACAAAACCACTGAGCGCCGAAAAGACCCTTCTGTTCCCGGGAGTTCAAATACACAAGCTGCAAGGGAAAGGAAAACTCCGGCGAGGCATTGAAAATCCCCAGCGAATACTCCACCGTCCAACCGCCCTGATAAAGGGCACGACCCGCTTTTTGCGGATTAAACGTCCAAGGCGGAGAGGCACTGTGCGCTGCGGAGCAGAACACCAAGCTCAGGACGACTTGCAAAATGTGTCGCATTATGCAGCCTCCTTGCGTGGAGGCGTGGAGGCGTGGAGGCGTGGAGGCGTGGAATCACGCAACAAAACATATTATGGAACACGCCGAGCATCTTGAGAACATCTAAGATATCGACGAAAGAAAAGTCAAGAAGATTACGATCACCGGCAAGATGCCGCTGCCACTTTTCCTATTCAACAACCCAGCACACTCAATGCGCCTCGAGCTTGACATGAGCCGGGGCGGGCTCGGTTTGCGGGAGGTAATCCTTGTCCATCCCAGGCACGCTATATTCGTAGGGGCCGTGGTAAACGATCGGGGTCACCGGGAAATTGCCGTGTCCGGGAGGCGAGGAAACCGTCCATTCCAGCGAGTTGGCATGCCAGGGGTTGTCGGGCGCAGGGTGGCTCTTGCGATTGCGCAACGTGATGAAGATATTGTAGAGGAAAATGAAGGTTGTGAACCCGAGGCCGATGGCACCAATGGTGGAAAGCTGATTGAGGGGCTGGAGCTGCCGGAGGTGTTCGTAAACAGTGGGATCGGCAATACGGCGCATCATCCCGCCCAAACCGAGGTTGTGCATGGGGAAAAACGCCAGGTTGAAGAAGATGAAGGTGAGGAAGAAATGCACCTTGCCCAGCGTCTCGTCGAGCATACAGCCAAACATTTTCGGAAACCAGAAATAGAGTGCTCCAAAGATGGCGAGAATGCTGCCTCCGAAGATGATGTAATGGAAATGCGCCACGATGAAATAGGTGTGATGAACGAAAAGAGCCACCGGCGTTGAAGCCATGAAGATACCGCTCAGGCCACCAATCACAAACATGCTCACGAAGGCCAGGGCAAAGCACATGGCGGTGGTGAACTCAATGGAACCGCGCCAGACGGTGCCCATCCAGTTGAAGGTTTTGATGGCGGACGGCACGGCAATGAACATGGTCGAGACCGAAAACGCCGCGCTCAAGGTCAGATTCATACCGCTGACAAACATGTGATGGCCCCAGACGACGAAACCAAGGAAACCGATGGCGATCATGGCATAGACCATCGCTTTGTATCCGAAGATGGGCTTACGAGCGTGAACGGCGATAATGTCCGATGCCATGCCCATGGCCGGCAGGATCAGGATGTAAACTTCGGGGTGTCCGAAGAACCAGAACAAATGCTGCCAAAGCAAGGGCTGCCCCCCACCCGCCGGCTTGAAGAAGCTGGTGCCGGCGTTGAGATCGCAGAGCAGCATGGCCGCTGCAGCGGAAAGAACCGGCACGGCCACCACCAGAAGAATGGCCGTGATGAAGAGCGACCAGACGGTGAGCGGCATGCGGAACATGGTCATGCCCGGGGCACGCATATTGACGACGGTAGTGATGTAGTTTGTCGCGCCCGCAATGGACGAAAGACCATTAACGAAAAGCGCGATGCACCAGAGGCTCTGGCCCATTTGCGTGCCGTTAAACCTCGCATCGGCACTCAGGGGCGCGTAAGCGGTCCAGCCGGTGCCCGGCGCC
>Ga0335397_10009576_pt1 | contig 12076 bp, 7 predicted proteins | sample MAT04_FD_205740 | JGI IMG/M metagenome (GOLD analysis project Ga0335397, IMG submission 205740) | Freshwater microbial communities from Lake Fryxell liftoff mats and glacier meltwater in Antarctica - MAT-04 (spades assembly) (version 2) ...
GATACCTCTTGTTCACGGTGGTCCCCTGTCTTTCGGGTCGTCTTTGGCGGACGCCCAACACCTACCGCAAGGCAGGCATCAGGCGGGGGACCGCCACCTCAAGTTCCACGAGATCCGGGACATCCTCCCGAGGCTTCCTCAGGGCCGCCAGATACGAATGGCTTCGGCCCGCATCGATCGAGGGCTACGCGGCTTGATCTTCTCTGCCGGACGCTTCAGACGCGGTGGTCTGTCGTGGCAACCTCGAGTCCCCCGAGCGCTGCTCGCACCGTGATGCGCGTCCCGGCGTCGCTGTCCAGGTGGGCGTAGTGGGCCCGCCAGCCCGCGTGGAACTTCAGCTCGGGCAGAGCGATCCCGCGACCCGACACGGAAACCAGCACGTGCGCCGGGTCGACGCGTTCACCGTTGCCGTCGACGAGGCGCGCAAGCAGCAGGAGTCGACCCGTCCGCGCGTCGCGTGACGTCTTCACGAGGAGTTCGTGCATGAGCTGCTCGGGCTCCTGCGTGATGGCAACCCGAATCGACAGTCCGCCGATGACTTCTTCGCCCTCGGCGCCGAGCTGGACGATCTCGATTGGGAATGCCTGGCCGACTTTGGCCCGCGCCGGCCGGTCGACGAGGACATGGAACTCGATGTACCCCTCTTGCTGGCATTCGATGTTACGGAGCTCGACTGCCTTCGAGGTCACGGCGGTGAGCATGACTCCGGCGCCCAGAACTCGCTCGATGTTGGCGAGTCGCTGCTTCGCGAACTCGCGGTTCCAGGGATGCCGACTGCGCTGGTTGCGGCCGATCTCGCGCCGCTGCCAGTCGGCCCACACCGTGTAGTCCTCGAAGTCGTCTCCGACCTCGAACCCGCGCGTTGCCCGTTTGAGTGCGCTCGGGCTCGCGATCGGTGGTAGGTACACCCGCACGGTGCCTGGGTAGCCGTTCAGGTTGATCCGCATCGTGGCCGGCTTCCCATCGACGCAGTGGATTCGGACCGGAATGATCGTGGGAGCGGCCGGCACGGTGCCGGTGAACTCCACCACCTGCAGGTTCTTGTGGGCGGCCTTGCGCTCTTGGATCGAGTTCAGGTCGGTGTTCGTCTCTGTCGAGGTGTACGGGTCGCTGGCATGGTGCAGGAGCGCGAGTACGCAGTGGTGGTTGTTGCCGGCCAGGGAGGCCGGCGGGGGCAGCAGGCTCGACGGCAGGTCGAACGCAGCGATTTTCGGTTCTCCCATGGTGACGTCGTCGAGGAGGACGCTGCCCAACGTCACCCAGTTCGGGCCGGCGATCGGCGTTCCGTTGCGAACGTCGACGTCGTAACCGGCCGGAAGGCTCGGCAGCGCCGCCGAGGCGTTCGCCAGAAGGCAGGTGACGCGGACGCCATCAGCCCGGATGACCCCACGGTTGTGCACCTGGACGTAGACACGGGTGATGACCGTGGAGGTGGTGTGGGTGGCCACGGTTCCGGAGTCATCCGTCAGGGTTCCCACGAAGTCCGCGAAGTCGATCGTCGACCCGAGCGCGAACTGGTAGTTGCCCATCGCGTCCGGGGTGTCGACTTTGATGTCCGGCCCGTGCCAGTGCCGCACGGTCTCGCCTTGGTGGGCCGGGTCGGGTAGCCAGTTGATCGTGGCGAATCGGCCCTCGTCGAGCTGAGTGTCGCGAACGTAGAGCTCGACTCCTTGCTTCGGGGCCGAGTCGAGTGTGCGCTCGAAGACGCCGCGCCCGTGAGTCGACGCCCGCAGGAGGCGAACGCCGTTGCTCAGCTTGACGGTCTTGAGGTCCATCACGAAGACGTCGGGAAGTCCCTCGGAGAACACCTGCCAGGTGGCGCCCGAGTTCGTGCTCCGCCACACGCCGATGTCGGCGCCAGCGTAGACGTGTGTCGGGTTGTCGGCGTCGCAGGCGACGGCGCCGAACTGCACGTCGAGAAGACCGGTCGCGCCAGTTCCACTGGCGCTCGCCCACGTCGACCCGTTGTAGCGCCACACCCGCCGGGCGTCGTTGAGCATCCCGCCGAACGTGATGTAGATCGATGCGCCCGTTGAGTCATTCGGGTCGACGGCCATGTCGGTCACCGGGACGGCGAACGTCGACGGCATCCCGCCGTCGTCGTCGATGCGCGTCTGCGTCCAAGCGCCGCCCGCCTCGTCGTAGCGATAGACACGCCCGTTCATCGTGCCGACGTACAGACGCTGCGCGGAGGCGAAGACCATTGAGCGGATACGGAAGGTGTTGCCCACACCGAGCTGGTCCGCCGTCGTACCTGCGGGGATCGAGGTCCATCCGCCACCGAAGGTGGCGCTGATCCACGGCCGGGTGGTGCCGATCGCCACCCTTTCCGCCTCCGCGGGAGCGGCTGCGTTCACCGGAGTTCCGACCATCGGCGCATAGAACAGCGCCGGGTCCGCGCTGTTCAGGCTGACGTGGGTGTAGTTGTACCGCGTACCGCCGTCGGTGAAGCGGCGCACGATCGTGGACGGGTAGGTCACGATCATCTTGTACGGGTCATTCCAGTTGATGACCGAGTACCCGCCGTCCCCTGGCGCCATGTGGAGCCACGCCTCCTCACCGACATAGCGCATCGTGCCGTGGTCCTGGCCACCGACCAGTGCGACGGCTCCCTGCGTCGGATGAAGACTGAGGTGCTCGCAGGTGATCGTGTTGAGGCCTGCGTTGCGGTCGCGGAACGTCGCCGCCCCGGTTGCGTCGTCAGCCATGAACAGGCCACCGTCGCTACAGACCCACAGGTTGTCGCTGTCGCCGGGAGTGATCGCCAGCCGGTGAAGGTCGGCGTGAACGTTCGCTCCGATCGCTGTGTTGCTCATCGAGTACGAGAGTCCGGCGCCGCTGCCGGTGCTGCTCACGATGGAGCGGTAGAGCGCCGACGACCAGGTGTCGGGGCCGGCGGCGCCGCTGGATCGGGTCGAGCCGCCGAGGTAGAGCCGGTTGAGGTCCGTCGGGTCGACAGCGGTCGCGATGTCCCACCAACCCTGGCCTGTGCCGGTCCCGAACAGGTCCCCCGGTGCTCCGGTCACCTCGCGCCACGCCGGTGCGGCGCCAGTGGCGTTGTCGAGCCGCCATACGCCGCGCACCGTCCAGTCAGCACTTGCCGCAGCGAGCGCGTAGACGTTGTCGGGATTCGTCGGTTGCACGGCGAGCGCTACCCGGCCGACGTTCGTCGCCGGGAAGCCGGTGGAAAGCGCCGTCCACGTCACCCCGTCCGGTGAGCTGAACACGGCGCTGCCCCCGCAGGCATAGAACCGCTTCGCCGTCGCGGACTTCGCGACGACGACCGAGAACGTGCGCCCAGTCATCTTGCGATTCCACTGGAAGCCACCTGCGGCCGGTTCGCGGCGGTAGATGCCGAGCGCCGTCGCGGCAACGACGACGTCGGGATCGTCCGGATCGACGGCGAGCATGTAGAACGACGAGCCGGCGAGCGACGGGCTCGCGGCCTCCGTCGCCCAGTTCACCCCGCCGTCGTCGGAGACGACCGGGCCGACGCCCGTGATCGTGCCGCCGCCCGACCAGTCCGAGTCCCCCTCGCCGCTCCCCACGTAGACGCGGTCGGGGTCGCCGGGGTCGATCGCGATCGCCCCGCAGGCAAGCGAGTCGGACGACAGCGTCAGCGGGTTGAGATCCCACGAAGGCATCGTGTCGGACCAGGTGGAGCCGCCGTCGTCCGAGCGCCACACGCCGCCGTTGGCGGCCGCCACGTATATCCGCAGGCCGCCGGCGGCGACCGCGACGCCGGCCACCCGGCCGGACACGTTGGCTCGGTTCGAGACCTGGCCCTGAAGCACGACCGAGGGCCCGATCGGGATCCAGTTGTTCTGGGGCGGGGGCGCCGGGGCGGCGGGGACGTCCGGTGCCGCTTCGGCAAGCCTGCCCTGCTGGCGCTCCCGATACTCGGCGAGCCGCTCACGCCTCAGCTCGCCGAGCCGCCCGGTGCCGCGGCCCTCCCTCGCAGCGTCAGCCTCGTGAGCCTCGATGTCCGCACCGCCTGGCCCCTCAGGTGCCGGTCCCCCAGCGGGCCGCACGCTCTCGCCGTCACCCTCGTCGTCGTCACCGGACTTCTCGTGTGGGACAGCGAGTCGTTCGTCGAGCATCGACTGCAACCGGTCGATCGGACCGCCCGGGGGCTCGACCTCAGCCTGTCGACCGGCATCGTCAGCCGGACGTGGTTTGCCTTCCCGAGCCATGGACCACCCTCAAGGATCGATGACGAAAAAGGAAAGTCGTGGCGCGGTGGGCGGCCACCTCCCACGAGTGAAGAGGGCATCGGACCGGGCCGGTGACGTCAAGTCGGGGTGCCGCGACGCGACGCCGTTCGGCTCTCGCGGCGAGCCGGTGTTGGCCACGGCCGAAGCAGTGGCCAACACGACCGATCGTCCCACACCGGGGAAGTTCGATCAACGGAACTCCGTGACCGAAGGCGGCGCGCCCGCATCGACGGGTGGCGGCTTGGATGCCGGTCAAGATGTCCATTCCGATACCCCTTCTCGATCAGCGAGCACTGGACACCTGGCACCTCGGCTCGCGGCGCAACGAACGGGGACAGGAGTCTCGATCCGCCTGATCCTCGATACCAGCTGGCACGAGAGCCCGCTGGGCGCTCTCGCCGCGACGGCGTCGATGAGGTCGACGATCAACCGGCACCGGTCTGCCCTCTCGATCGCCGCGATCAGGTCGCTGGGCGTGATCGTCGCACGGAGGGTCGTCTCGAGCGAAGAGTGCTTCAGGTCCACGTGCCAGAACAATGAACGCTGCCAAAGCTCCCCACGTCGAAGAGCGGGGCCAGGTCGAGAGGCGCAGCGATCGTCCTGATCGCCCTGATCGCCCCGGACAGGAATGAGATGATCATCGGGGCCGCCGAAGGTCCTTGGCCCCGCCAAGGTGGAGTGGGCATTGGTGAGGATCGCTCGCAGGCCGTTGAGTTCCGTCGCGCCCGGCCTTCGCATCGCAGTGGCTGCCCCCTTGAGCCGGCCGGGAACTCGATCACGAATCTCAGCGGCCGTGGTTGCAGCCCAGCGACCTGGGCGCCCCCGTCGAGTTGAGCAGCAAGCGCCCTCATCAACACCCTGCGTCGTCGTGCAGACTCGGTCCGACTGGTCCAAACCAGCATGCTGCCGCCGAGAAGACCTGTGCTGGACCAAGGCCCGCGTCCGTCTACGGGCGGCGCTGGCGGGCCGGCCTCGACGGCCCGCTCAGGCTGCCCGCATACGCCGCGGAATGTCCCAATGGCCCACGGCACGATGGCAGTCCGGTTCGCCTGAGCGTCCCTGACGCAGCGATGGGCAGACACGGACAGAAGTACCTGCCGCTCGCGTCTTCGCCGTTCTCCGCGCGCACCAGAGGCCCCCGTTGCGATGCCGAGGCGCAGTACGGTGAGTGGCGCTTGAGTTCGGAGGGACGCTGTCGTGACTCACACACGTCTTGGTCTCGGCCGGGCCCGCGCCGTTGGCGGGGGGGTCGTCGCCCGCGTGCTGCTCTCATTCTGCACGTGGCGACCGTGTGGAGCAGCGACCTGGCGGGCCGACCTTCGGCATTTCCCCCGCAAGGGCGCAGTGGCGAGAGCGAGTGGTGGCGGTGACGGCGGGGCTGAGCTTGCCGAGCTGGATTGTTGCCGTCATCGGGTGCCGCCGGTCGATGTCACTGCGTGCACACGTCGAGCGACCCGGTGATTCACTAGCCATTGGGCCCCACTGAGCCGCAGTATGGGCCTCACCACCGCAGTTCCGGGTTCAGTCGATCGTGACGGGTCAGGGTGAGTGCACTCAGCGTCGGCGGGTGCGAGGCCTCCGGCCATGTCGCCTCCCACTCTGTCGAACCGGGCAACCCTCCCGACCGGGAGACAAACGGGGTAGAGGAGCACTGAGACGCCCAGCAAGAGCACGAGCAGGAACTGGTCTCGCCGGGCTCGGCAGGATGAGGGCTCACGCCGAGATGGGAGAGCGACGTGACACCAGAACTTGTCCTTCTCGTGGTGCTGGGCACCGCGGCAGCCTGCACCCTGTCGGCCTCAGCGGGCCTCGGCGGCTCACTAGTCCTGGTCCCGCTGCTCGCGCTCGCCATCGGAACCAAGGAGGGCGTCGCCCTGGCGGCACTCCTCCTGGCCGCCAACAACGTCGTCAAGATCGCCGCCTACCGGCACTCTCTCCCTTGGCGAGCCGTGATCGAGGTGCTCGTGGTCGTGGTGCTCGGATCACTCGTCGGCGCCAGCCTGCTGGTTGCGCTCCCGGAGAGCTGGGTCAGCGTCGCGGTCATCGCAAGCATCGTCCTCGCGCTACTGGCGGAACGGCTACGAGTCTCCCGCGCGCAGCGGTTCGGGGCCCCCGTTCTCGGCTTCGCGTCCGGCGCCACCTCTGGCTTCTCGGGGACATCAGGTCCGCTCAAGGGACTCTCGCTCCGGATGCTCCGACTGGACCGCGCCCACCTCGTCGGCGCCGCCTCCGTCGTCTCTCTAGCAGGCGATCTCACCAAGGCAGCTGTCTATGCCGGAGCCGGGCTCCTGCAGTCCAGTTCGCTCCTGCTCATGGCGGCCCTGCTACCCGTGATGCTAGCCAGCACCTTCTTGGGCAGGCACATCAACAAGCAAGTGGGAGAGCGGGGGTATGCGGTCCTCTTCTGGGTCGTCATGGGCGGCTACAGCATGCGGCTGCTCGGCCTCAGCGCCTGAAGCGCCGATTGGGTTCTCGCCCGGGGCCGCCGAGCCTCAATCCACCGATGGTCTGCCATCTCTGGTTCATCGGGCCGATGGCGGTCCGTCGGGCGTGTCGAACGCTGCCTTGCTGTGCGAGCGGCACCACACGATCGTGCGCTCGCGAAGGTAGTCGGGGGTTCTCGGTGAGGACGACAGCGGGCACCCGGGTGGAAGGGAACCTCGCGGTGGGTGCCTACGACCGGCAGAGATCGTGCTCCTCCTCGGAGGTCGCCGGCCCGTCCATGGCGTCGCCAATGGTGCCCGCGATGATGGGCTCACGCTCGATCGTGGCCTCCACGCGGGTGACCGGGCAGGTACGTTCTGTCGCTGGCGGACTCGTGCGACTGGATCGCGGCAGTGAATGCCTGCTGGCCGGGACGTCGACCGCGTCACCGTGGGGCTGAAGGTGGCAGGAGGCCGAGGGTGTGGCGCAGCGCGTGAAGGATGGGGTCGTCCTGATCACCGGGGCCAGTTCGGGGATCGGCGCGGGTCTCGCCGCGCGCTTGCAGGCGCGGGGGGCTCGCCTCATCATCTCGGGCCGGGACCGGGCACGGTCGGACTCGGTGGCCGCTGGCCATCCCGGGATGTCTGTGGTCGTGATGGACGTCGCCGACCCGGAGCTCGTGACACGCGCAATGGCCGAAGTAGCGGCGGGAACCTCGCATCAGACCACTCTGGTCAACAGCGCTGGAATTGAGCGGCTACTCGACCTTCTCTGCCACGCAACTGCCCGGACCTGCCGACGTCGCGTCCGAGATCGCCACCAACTTCACCGGGCTCGCCACCGTCACCGCGGCCGCACTCCCCCTGCTGCGTCGAGCTGAGCGCTCGCGTGTGGTGCACGTCGGTTCTGGTCTCGGGTTCGTGCCCTACGCGAAGGCCCCCGTCTACTGCGCGACCAAGGCCGCGGTTCACTCCCACACGGTCAGCCTGAGAGGGCAGCTTGCCGGGTCGACCCGTCCAGGTCGTCGAGATCATCCCTCCCGTCGTCGACACCCCACTGCGCTGTGACCTGCCTTCAGCGCCACCCAATCCCATGCCGTTGGAACGCTTCCAGGAACGGGGCAAGGTGCGCACCAGCATGCTCATCGGGCCAGCCAACCCTCCGGTGTGGTCGAGGTCCAGCGGGTTCGCCACGGGCGTATCCCGTCCCCGCCCCGGAACCCGACGACGGTTGCCTGCCTGGGCCAGAGCGCTGGACCGCTTCAACCTGGAGGTGAAGGTGCGCCCCGCGGCAGTTCCGTCCGGAGTGAACCCCTGCGTGGGACCGGTGATCGCTCAGGGGTGTCAGGCGCGCGGTGGGGCGCGCCTCGGGCACCCCCGAGTGCGAGCGCTGGTCGCTCAAGGGGTGCCGAGGGCGCGGTGGGTCGCGCCTCTGGCACCCCCAAGGCGGGCCCGGCGGTCCCCGGGGGCTCTCGGGGTTTGCAGAACCCAGGGCCTGGACAGCGGCAGAGACAACCCCTACCTCGCGATGGAGACCGTCGAGGACATGGTGAGGTTCCCATCGGGCTAGGACGGATATCCCAGATCGGGGCGCGGGTGGCCCCGAAGCGCTTGCGCTCCCTCATCAACAGTGGCGACTGATCCTCAGCAGCGCTGTTGTGCGTTCGACCCGCGGCGTTGTGACGCAAGGCCCCCCTTCCCAGACGGTCTTGACCGCCCCGCAGCGGGCGGCGGGACACTGATCGCTTCGCAGCTTCCGGACGGTAAACCGCCGTGAAGCACACCCATTGCGTCGTGGGGCGCCATGACTGGCAGCACCACGTCAGCAAGGAGCTGGGCGGGCCGGGCGCCGGCCACGACCTGCGCTCTCGGCGTGGCGCGGAGACGAGGGTCTACGGCAAGCCGCCGTCCAAGGGCGTGGTCGGGTCGGGAGGCTGTCAACTGCCGATGGAGAACATCTCGTGCGCGGACCTCTCCCACTCTTGCCTGCTGAACTCCAGTCGGCGACTGGCGGCGGTATGACGCACCGGACGCTCGGGTCGGAGGGGGCCCCAGCAGGTGCGCAACAGCTGCCGGGCACATCTAGCGCAAGAGGTCGCCCCTGCGCGACCATCGACTGGTGTCATTGGTGCAACTAGCGGGGTGAGGCCCATGCTCGCTCGGATCGACGCGGTCCCCGGGATGGCGACGCTCGAGGTGCTCCATGAGACCGCGTGCGGCCACGTGGCCGACCGGGTCAGGGGACAGCGGAGCCGCTGGTGCTCGCGCGCATCGCGCAACACCTTCTTCACGCTTGGCGTGAACGCCTACATGGACCTGGCCGCCAGCAGCGACCCCCTGTCGACCTACGACGCCCCAGCCTTGGCGACCAACGACGTGTTGAGGTCGCAGTTTGCCGACGTGTACGACGCGCTGGCCGACACCCTCGCCGCCGCGCTGGGGATGCCGGTTCGCTACGCCGACGACCTGGCGCTGCCCGGCTTCCACATCTGGCTGGGCGCTGGCATCCCGCGGGAGCCGGTGACCTCGGTGCACTTCGACCTCCAGTACCTACGCATCCTGGAGCGGTCGGCGTACGCCGGTGCCACCGGCACGCTCTCGTTCACCCTGCCCGTGCAGCTGCCCACGGCGGGCTCCTCGCTACGGGTCTGGCCCGAGGAGAGGTACCCCGCCTGGTCCAAGCGCACCAGAGTGGACCTGCCCGAGCCCGTCGTGGTGCCGTACTCCCCGGGTGTCGCAGTCGTGCACACCGGGCACCTGCTGCACCAGATCGGCGTGACACCACTGGTCGCGGAGGACGACATCCGCATCACGCTGCAAGGACACGGGCTCGTCATCGACGACGAGCTCGTTTGTTACTGGTGATCAAGGAGGACACCATGACCGACCCGTTCATCCCGCCCGAGGACCGTGTTGACGTCATCGGGAAGCTCAACGACCGGCTGGACGAAGCCGAGGGCGAGACGCTGCGCTCGAGGGCGGAGGCCGCCGCCGACGACCCCACCGATCCCCACGAGCTCGGCAAGCCGGAGGTCGACCCGAAGGAGGTCAAGGAGTTCAAGGACATGGGCGGCAAGGACGAGCCCAAGGATGACAAGGAGGAGCCGAAGGACGACAAGGAGAAGGAGGACAAGGAGGTCAAGGACGAGGACAAGGAGGTCAAGGACGAGCTGAAGGACGACAAGGAGAAGGAGGACAAAGAGGAGGGTAAGGACGACAAGGAGGAGGGCAAGGACGACAAGGACTTCAGCAAGGACGACAAGGAGGTCGGCAAGGACCCCAAGGACGACAAGGAGGAACCCAAGGACGACAAGGAACTGCCGAAGGATGACGGCGAGAAGGAACCGTTCGGCAAGGAACCGACCGACAAGGAACCCGTCTTCGAGGGGCCCGACGGTGAACCGAGCGGCGATGACCCCGGCGCGGGCGGGCGCGAGTGGCGCGACGACCCCGTGATGTGACGGGCGGGGATGTCGTGGCAGTTGCCGTCCTCGCGCACGCGACGAGCCAACAGCGCCTCGCCGGAGCCCTGCTCGACGCCGCAGCGGCGGCCGGGATGTCGCTCGACCTGCGGACCATGTCCGAGCTGGCGACCGAGACCGGCATCCGTCAGGAACCGGGTCGGCCACCCTCGGTCGACCCCGACCGGCCGATGATCTGGCTGGCCGTCGGCGACCACGCCGCCGACGACCCGGACGAGCGCTTCGCCCAGGCCGAGTCGTATGCCGCGGCACGGTCGATCGCGATCCTGACCAGGTCACCGGTGCTCAACAGGCCGACATCGTTCGGGTCGCAGGGCACCCTCCCGATGAGCGCCACGGCCGCGCTGCGGGGCCTGACCCCTCGGCTGCGCGACCGGGTCCGCACGGAGCACTTCACCTCGCACGCTGCCCCCGTGGACGGGGAGGAGCAGGAGGTGCTCGACTACGCCACGGGGCGCCGGTCGCGCGCCTATCACGACGGCGCGGGTCCGTTCCGGTCGCGCCCCGCCGCAGGGCGCACAGCATGGATCACTGTCGCAGGCTCGCGCACGTTCGGGCCGGATGTGGCCGACCTGCACGACGCGTCCCGCCAGGTCGCGGCATCCTTCGGCTTGGGGCTCGCCCACGTGTGGTGGGCGTGCCCGCCGGACACCGATGCGACAGTGTCGCGAGTGGACGCCTGGGCGTGGGACGCCGCCCTGGGCGCGCGCGTCGACGACGTCGCCCGCTCCCTGGTCGCCTGGTGCGCCGACCCCGCGGAAGCGCGCTCGTGATCGGCTTGGCGGGGAGCAAGGCCGACCCCGTGATGGTGCACACGGCGGCCCACTGCGTGCGGCACGAGGTCCCCTTCGCTGTCATCGACCTCGTCGACACGGCATCCCGGGGCTCCTGGTCGCTCACCGTGCCACCGGATGCCGGTGACCACGTGAGCGGCGACGAGGAGGTTCGCCTCGCGGAGCTCTCCGGCATCTATGTGAGGGCCATCCGCCTCGGCGACGACACCGGTGCACACCGTTGGCGCGGCTTGGTGGACGGCTTCACGGCTTGGCTTGGGGAGCGCCCCATCCCGGTGGTGAACCCACCGGGCGCCCACGTCCTCAACAGCTACAAGCCGGCGCACTACGCCTGGCTGGCCGAGCGCGGACTGGCGGTCCCGGCATCCCTCGTGACCGCTCGCGCGCGGGATGCCGCCGACTTCCTGGCCGGAGGTCGCGCTGTCGTCAAGCCCCTCTGCGGCACGCGGGCCACCACCCGCGAGCTGGACCTCGAACGGCTCGAGGGCCGCGACGACCTCGGCGGGCCGGTGATGGTGCAGCGGCTCGTGCAGGGCGATGACGTGCGGGCGCACGTGATCGGCGGCGAGGTCATCGCGTGTCGCTTCCGCAGCGACCAGATCGACTACCGGTCCGACCGCTCCGCGGAGCGCTGCGTCACCCGACTGCCCGATGACCTGGCGCACCGTCTGACCACCCTCAGCGCGGAGCAGGGCCTGGTGTTCGCGGGCTGGGACTTCAAGGTCGACGCCGACGAGGAGTACTGGGTTCTGGAGTGCAACCCGATGCCCGGATACAGCTTCTACGACCGGGTCGCCGACGGAGCGATCGCCGCTGCGCTGGTGAGGTACCTGCGCGGCTGACGTTGGTGCAGGATGCGCTCACCAGGTCGCCGGTCGGCCCGATCCGAGTCGCGGCGTCGAGCAGTCTGGGCGTCGAGCCGGGACACTCCCCCGCAGACGGAGCTTCGGGCTCCGCGAGGAGCCGCTGATCAACAACTCTGGAACGGGCCATTCCCACGGACGTCCGGTCCGTTGACCTGGTGGACATCTGCCTGGCTCGCCCCCTTCGAGCCGCGCCGGTTCTCGACGATGACAACTGCGACGATCACCACGACGAGTCCCAAGATCCATTGCCGCTTGGCGCGCTCCCTTCTGCGACGGCCTCCACCGGGTGACCATCGA
>Ga0335397_10009580_pt1 | contig 12074 bp, 11 predicted proteins | sample MAT04_FD_205740 | JGI IMG/M metagenome (GOLD analysis project Ga0335397, IMG submission 205740) | Freshwater microbial communities from Lake Fryxell liftoff mats and glacier meltwater in Antarctica - MAT-04 (spades assembly) (version 2) ...
CGTCGCGGTCGATGCCGGTGAGCGTCGGGACCTGGCCGATGGCCGTGTCGACAGCCTCGCCTTCGCCCTCGAGGCGCTCGCACACCCACTTGAGCACGCGGGAGTTTTCGCCGAAGCCCGGCCACATGAAGCTGCCGTCTTCGTCCTTGCGGAACCAGTTGACCCAGAAGAGCTTGGGCAGCTTGTCGGCGTCCGTCTTCTCGCCCATGGCCAGCCAGTGACCGAAGTAGTCGCCCATGTTGTAGCCGCAGAAGGGCAGCATGGCGAAGGGGTCGAAGCGCAGCTCGCCGACGGTGCCGGCGGCCGCAGCCGTCTTCTCCGACGACATGATCGAGCCGAGGAAGACGCCGTGCTTCCAGTCGTTGGCCTCGGTCACCAGCGGCACGTTGGTGGCGCGACGGCCGCCGAAGAGGATGGCGGAGATGGGGACGCCGGCCGGGTCTTCCCACTCGGGGGCGATCGACGGGCACTGCTCGGCCGGTGCGGTGAACCGCGCGTTGGGGTGGGCGGCAGGCGTGCCCGACTCGGGCGTCCAGTCGTTGCCCAACCAGTCGATGAGGTGGCTGGGCACGTCGCCGTCCATGCCCTCCCACCAGATGTCGCCGTCGTCGGTCTTGGCGCAGTTGGTGAAGATCGAGTTCGAGTGCACCGAGGCCAGCGCGTTGGCGTTGGTCTCCTCGGACGTGCCGGGCGCGACACCGAAGAAGCCGGCCTCGGGGTTGATGGCGTAGAGGCGGCCGTCGGTGCCGAACTTCATCCAAGCGATGTCGTCGCCGACCGTCTCGACCTTCCAGCCTGGGAGCGACGGGATGAGCATGGCCATGTTGGTCTTGCCGCAGGCCGACGGGAAGGCGGCGGCCACGTACTTCTTGACGCCCTCAGGCGAGGTGAGGCCGAGGATGAGCATGTGCTCGGCCAGCCAGCCGTCGTCGCGGGCCATCGTCGAGGCGATGCGCAGGGCGAAGCACTTCTTGCCGAGCAGGGCGTTGCCGCCGTAGCCCGAGCCGTAGGACCAGATCTCCCGCGTCTCGGGGAAGTGGACGATGTACTTGTTCTCTGCGTCGCACGGCCACGGCACATCGGCCTTTTCGTCGGTGAGCGGGAAACCGACCGAGTGCAGGCACGGCACGAACTCGCCATCGGCGCCGAGCACGTCGAGGGCCGGCTGGCCCATGCGCGTCATGATCCGCATGTTGACGGCCACGTACGCTGAGTCGGTGAGCTGCACGCCGATGTGGGCGATGGGGGAGCCGAGCGGGCCCATCGAGAACGGCACCACGTACATCGTCCGGCCCTGCATCGCACCCCGGTAGAGGTCGAGCATCTCGGACTTCATCTCGGCCGGCGAACGCCAGTTGTTGGTGGGGCCGGCGTCGACCTCGTTCTCCGAGCAGATGTAGGTGCGGTCCTCGACCCGGGCGACGTCACCGGGATCGGACTGGGCCAGGAAGCTGTTCGGGCGGATGGCGGGGTTGAGCGCCTCGAACGTGCCGGCGGCTACGAGGAGCTGGCTCAGGCGGGCGGCCTCGTCGGCCGATCCGTCGCACCACTCCACTGCATCTGGTTGGAAGACCTCGCGCCACTGCTCGACCCAGTCGAGCAGCTTCTGATTCGTGGTCTGAGTAGCCATGACACCTCCGACGCCGTTGTCGTCGATCTGTGGGGAATGGGGGGAAGAAACCACCACACACGGTGGTGGTGGCCACATGGTAACCACGAGTTCACCTACCCGTTCCCGTCCGGCGTCGAACCGGCAGTGGGCCGAAAACGACAGCGGTCGGCCCCGAGGGACCGACCGTCAGCGACTTGCCAAGAGGGCAGTGGAGTTGCTACTGCCCGAACTGCACCGTGGCGGCGGGGAACCCGGGGGTGCCCATGTCGACCTCGCTGCCCAGGCGCAAGCCGGTGGCCATGCCGGCGGCGTCGAGGTCGAAGACCACGCGCTGGCCTTGGCGGACCATGCGGAACACCGAACCGGCCAGGGCGTCGTCGGCCAGGTCGAACTCGCCGAGGTCGGTGTCACGCACGACCACACCCATGTGGGTGACCGGGTCGTAGGACTTGACCACGCCTTGCACGGTCAGTGGCTCACGTTCTTGGTGATCTTGCCGGACTTGATGCAGCCCGTGCAGACGTTGACCCGCTTGGGCGAACCATTGACGATGGCCCGGATCCGCTGGATGTTCGGGTTCCAACGACGGTTCGTGCGACGGTGGGAGTGGCTCACCGACTTGCCGAACGACGGCCCCTTGCCGCAGACCTCACACACTGACGCCATCTTGCTACCTCGAACGCTCTAGGACCCGTCGGACGGATGAGTCGGAAATCGTAGCAGCGGCCTCCCGAGCACCCCAATCGCGCCGATCACGCCACCGTCACGATGTGCCAGCCGCCCTTGCCCGACGTCTTCACCTCGTACATGGCGGCGTCGGCGGCTTCGACGAGGGCATCCGGGTCGCGGGAGCCGGCCGGCACCAGCACGGCACCGATGCTCACGCCGATCTGGACTTCGAGGTCACCGACGGCGATGGGCTCGACCACGGAGGCGACGAGACGGGCTGCGAGCGCCTCGAGCTCGTCGAGGGTGGCGACGGCGGTGGACAGCACGGCGAACTCGTCGCCGCCCAGTCGGGCCACGACATCGCCGGCTCGCACGGCGCCGCGCAGGCGATCGGCGACGGCGATCAGCACGTCGTCGCCGGTGGCGTGGCCGTGCTCGTCGTTGATCGGCTTGAAACCGTCGAGGTCGAGGTAGCAGACGGCGACCGGTCGGAGCCCCAGCTCGAGGGCGTGGGCGAGACCGTTGTAGAACTCGGCTCGATTGGCCACGCCGGTCAAGGCATCTTCAGTGGCCGCCCGGCGCAGCGTCGCCAGGCTCTCGGACCGCTCGACCGCCAGTGCGGCGATGGCGGCGAGCCGATCGAGGAAGTCGGCGCGCGACGGGTCGGGCTCGAGTTGGTCGTCGGTGCGCCATGCCACCACGCAGCCCGTCACCTCGTGCAGGGGGGACAGCATGGGCCACACCCACACGATCGAGAACCCGGCGGCGATGGCACTGGCACGGAGGGGTTCGGGTAGGTCGGCCACCTCGAGGAAGACCGGTCGGCGAGCTTCGATCGCACGTTGCCACGGTGCGCCGTCGGTGAGATCGCCGATACCCACGAGCTCGGGCGCCAGTGCCTCGTGGGCGGTGCCGGCGGCGAAGCGGCCGACGTGCGCGGTGTGCAGCACGCACGCCGTCGCGTCGAGCGTCTCGCACGTCATGGCCTGCACGAGCAGACGGCAGGTGGCATCGAGCGGCTCGGCGCGCGCCAGCGTCTCGAGGGCGGCATCGACGTGGCGCTGCTCGTCCCACGGCCGGATGTAGGCGACGAGGGCGCCGAGCCGCGGGTTGTGCAGCTGGGAGTTGGCCCACACCTCGACGATGGTTTCCGAGCCGTCCTTGCGTCGGGCCGAGAAGTAGGTGGGAAGGCGCAGCCCCTGCTGTGTGAGGGCGTCGGCCACCGTCTGCAGTGCGGTGTCGGACTTGGCCAGGTCGAGGTGTTCCAGGAAGTTGGTCCCGATCACCTCCTCGGCTTCGTAGCCGAACACCCGCCGGACGCCCTCGTCGCTGACCCAGAGGATCTCGCCGTCGGGCGCGATGAGCGCGGCGATGTAGGGCCCGTGGTCGAGCAGGCCCAGGAGCACGTCAGGATCATCAGACCGCGCAGCCATCGCTCGAAGGTAGCCCGAGCACGCTTCGCGCGTGGTGAGGTCGAATCACTACGATGCCCCCATCTTCGCCGCGGGCGGAGCCACCAGCTGGGGGAAGTTCACTCGCCGATGTCGACGCTCGACCACCTCGAACCCACCGATCTGCGCGGTGTGGTGCTGACGTTCCGCGACACGCTGGCCGCCCACAAGGCAGTCGTGAACCGGCTCAACGTCTACCCCGTGCCCGATGGCGACACCGGGTCGAACATGTTCTCGACCATCGAGCACGTGGCCACCGAGCTGGCCGATGCCGGCGATGACCTCGATCCCATCTGCACGGCCATCGCCCACGGGTCGCTCATGGGAGCCAAGGGCAACTCGGGCGTGATCCTGTGCCAGATCCTGCGGGGCATGGTCGAGGTGCTGCGGGTGCAGACGCCGGTCGACGGTCGGGTGCTGGCCGATGCCCTCACCTCGGCGTCGGTGGCCAGCTACCAGGCCGTCCAGAAGCCGGTGGAGGGCACGATCCTCACCGTGGTCCGCGAGTCCGCCACGGCCGCGACGGCCGCCGCCGACGCCGGGGGTGACCTGCTGGCCGTGGCCGATGCCGCCCGCCTGCAGGGCGGCGTGGCCCTGGAGAACACGCCGAACCTGCTCCCGGCACTGGCCCAGGCCGGCGTGGTCGATGCGGGCGGGGCCGGCTTCCTGCTCCTACTCGACGCCCTGCTCCACCACGTCGACGGCCGGCCCCTGCCGGAGGCCCCCGACCTCGGCGACGAGCCGGACGTGTTCGCCGGCGCGCACGACGGCGACGGCAGCGACGACCTCCGCTACGAGGTCATGTACTTCCTCGAGGCCCCCGACGACTCGATCCCGGGCTTCAAGGACATGTGGGCCACGATCGGCGACTCCATCGTGGTGGTGGGCGGCGACGGGCTGTGGAACTGCCACGTGCACACCGACGACATCGGCGCGGCCATCGAGGCCGGCATCGACGTCGGTCGGCCGCGCAAGATCCGCATCACCGACCTCATCGAGCAGGTCGAGGAGGAGCGGTGGGTGCGCGAGGCCGACCCCACCAGCGGCCCGTCGCACGATGCCGAGCCGGTGACCACCGGCGTGGTGGCCGTGGCGTCGGGGGACGGCATCCGTCGGATCTTCTCGTCGCTCGGTGTGTACCGGGCGGTGACCGGCGGCCAGACCATGAACCCGTCGACGGCCGAGATCCTGGCGGCGGTCGAAGCCACCAATGCCGACCAGGTCGTGGTGCTGCCCAACAACAAGAACATCATCCTGGTGGCCGAGCAGGTCGACGCGCTCACCACCAAGGAGGTGCGCGTGCTGCCCACGCGCTCGGCGGCCGAGGGCTTCGCCGCCTTGCTGGCTTACGACCCAGAGGCGTCGGTCGACGACAACTTGGCCTCCATGGGTGAGGCCTCGTCGGCTGTGGTTGCGGCCGAGGTGACCCAGGCCGTGCGCGACTCGACGTGCGACCTCGGCCCCATCCGTGAAGGCCAGTGGATCGGCCTGTGCCGCGACGGCATCGTGGCCGTGGCCGACGACCTCACCGTGGCCTGCGAGCAGCTGTTGTCGGTGTTGATCGCCGACGACCACGGCCTCGTCACCATCATCGAGGGCGAGGGATCGAGCGCGGCGGTCACCCGGCACCTGTCGGTGTGGCTGGCCGAGGAGCGCGACGGCGTCGAGATCGAGACCCACCACGGCGGTCAGCCGCTGTACCCGTACCTGTTCGGCATCGAGTAGACGGGCCGGGACGCAGCGGCATGGGCGTCACCCTGGCCAAGTTGGCCGGCCTCCCCGTCGAGGAGCTCAAGGGCGTCGGTGAGGCCAAGGCCAAGGCGTTGCGCAGCCAGGGGATCGAGACGATCCTCGACCTGGTGCAGCACTATCCGCGCCGCTACGTCGACCGCACCAAGGAAGCTCGGATCGCCGACCTCACCCCCGGTGACGAGGCCATGGTGCTGGCCCGGGTGCGCAGGACCGAGAGCCGTCGGACGAAGAACCGCCGCAGCCTGCTCACGTGCACGTTGGCCGACGCCTCGGGCACGTTGAAGATCACGTTCTTCAACCAGCCGTGGCGCGAGCGGCAGCTGACCGAGGGCACCGAGGTCATCGTGTTCGGCAAGGTCGAGCTGTTCAACGGCGGTCGCCAGATGACCAACCCGATCGTCGACCTCGTCGGCGACCAGACGGGCCGCATCGTGCCTGTCTACCCGCAGTCGGAGAAGGCCGGCCTGATGAGCTGGGACCTGGCCCGACTGGTGGCCGAGGCGCTGCGTCGATCGCAGGAGATCGCCGATCCGGTGCCGGGCGAGGTGCTGGCCCGGTGGGACCTGCTCGACCGCACGACGGCGTTCCACGACATCCACGCGCCGGAGGCCATGGCCCTGGCCATGTCGGCCCGACGACGCCTGGTGTTCGACGAGCTGCTGCGCGTGCAGCTCGTGCTCGTGCGGCGCAAGGTCGAGCTCGAGCACACCGCCGTCGGCTTCGCCCACGACATGAGCGGCGTGCTGGTCCACCGCTTCATCGAGGCGCTGGGCTTCGAGCTCACCGACGCGCAAACCACGTCGATCGCCGAGATCACCGCCGACCTGGCCCGGCCGGTGCCGATGCACCGCCTGTTGCAGGGCGATGTCGGCGCCGGCAAGACGGTGGTGGCCGTGGCCATGCTGCTCACCGCCGTGCAGGGCGGGCACCAAGGCGCGCTCATGGCGCCGACCGAGGTGCTGGCCGAGCAGCACGCCCTCGGGGTGGCGGCGCTGCTCGAGGGCTTCACCGTGCCCGACGAGTCCGACGACAACCTCTTCGCTGGCGTCGAGGCCGAACGTCCGCTGCGCGTCGAGCTGCTCGTGAGCCGCATCGGAGCCAAGGAGAAGCGGCGGGTGTTGGCCGGATTGGCCGACGGCACCGTCGACATCGTGATCGGCACCCACGCCCTCATCCAGGAGGCGGTTGCGTTCCGATCGCTGGGGGCGGTGGTCATCGATGAGCAGCATCGCTTCGGCGTGGAGCAACGAGCTGCGCTTCGGGCCAAGAACGAAGGGGAGACCGTCCCTGACGTGCTGGTGATGACGGCGACGCCCATCCCGCGCACCGCAGCCATGACCGTCTACGGCGACCTCGACGTGTCGATCCTCGGGCAGAAGCCGGCCGGGCGCCAGCGCATCACCACGTCGTGGGCGGCCAGCGAGCCCGAGGAAGACGCGGTGTGGGGAGCGGTGCGCCAAGAGGTTGCGGCCGGCCGCCAGGCCTACGTGGTGTGCCCGCTCATCGAGGAGAGCGAGAAGCTCGAGGCGGCATCGGCCGAGGAGACGTTCGAGCGCCTCCGGCATCAAGAGCTGCCCGGGCTTCGGTTGGGTTTGCTGCACGGAAGGATGGCCTCGGCCGACAAGGAGGCCACGATGTCGGCCTTCCGGGCCGGCGAGCTCGACGTGCTGGTGGCCACCACCGTGATCGAGGTCGGCGTCGACGTCCCCAACGCCACGATCATGGTCATCCTCGACGCGGCGCGCTTCGGCATCGCCCAGCTCCACCAGTTGCGGGGCCGCGTCGGGCGCGGCGCGGACCAGTCGTGGTGCTACCTGGTCGGGCCAGCCAACACGCCCGATGCCGAGGAGCGGCTCGACGCCCTGGTGCGGTCCGACGACGGGTTCGAGCTGGCCGAGATCGATCTGGACCTGCGGGGCGAGGGCACGCTCATGGGCCAGCGCCAGAAGGGCCGCAACGACCTGCGACTGGCCTCGCTGCGCCGCGACCGCGAGTGGGTCGAGCGGGCGCGGGAGGTGGCCATCGAGCTGGTCGGCAACGACCCGTCGCTGGCCGCCCACCCCGACCTCGTCGAGGAGCTCGACGCCCTGCTCCCCGAAGGCGACGAGTCCGAGTTCCTGTTCAAGAACTGACCGCGGCGGGCACCTCGTATGTCATTGTTCGGTGACAGAGGCCGGCGTCACCAGGGCGTGGGTGATCGCCATGGAGAAGGGAAAGCAGAGCGCCGACCTCGGCCTGGTGCTGCGAACCATCGACGCGCTCGGCCTGGTCGCCGACATCGTCGCCGCGCCTGCCGCGGTCGGGCGCGTTGATCTCGATCGCCTGCTCGGAGACACCGATGGCTGAGTTGGACATCTGGATGGGCGGGAAGCCCGTCGGCGTGCTCGACGGCAGCGATCGCCGCGCCCTGGAGATCACCTACGACGAGCGATGGCTGGCTGATCCGCAGGCAACGCCGCTCTCCGTTTCGTTGCCGCTCGGAGAAGAGCGCCACCGCGGCGAGCGCGTCGCCGCGCACCTGTGGGGGCTGCTGCCCGACAACGAGCAGGTGATCCAGCGTTGGGCGGGCGCCTACCAGTGCTCCGCTTCGGACGTCGTCGGGTTGCTGGTGGGTGTCGGCGCCGACGTCGCCGGTGCGGCGCAGTACCTGCCCCGAGGCTTCGCTGCCTACGACGTTGCGGCTGGCGCGGTGGAGCCGGTGAGCAACGACGAGGTCGCCGCGCTTCTACGAGGTCTGCGGAGAGACTCCGGTGCGTGGCACCCGAACGCGCAGAGCGGTTGGAGCCTCGCCGGTGCGCAACCCAAGCTCGCGTTGGCGTACGACGAGCTCACCCGGGGATGGGCCATTCCCTCCGGATCGAGGGCGACGACACACATCCTCAAGCCGGCCATCGTTGGTCTCGACGACCACGACCTCAACGAGCACCTGTGCCTCGCCGCGGCGAGAGCACTGGGGTTGCGGGCCGCCGACAGCAAGGTCGTGCGATTCGGCAGCGAGCAGGCCCTGGTCGTGCGTCGCTACGACCGCCCGCTCATCGACGGTGTCGTCGTTCGGGTGCACCAGGAGGACTTCTGCCAGGCGCTCGGGGTGCACCCGCAGCGCAAGTACCAGTCCGACGGTGGGCCGACGGTCGATGATCTCGTCGGTGTGCTCGGGTCCGCGGGATCGCAGCGGGACGACATCGGCCACCTGCTGCGGGCGGTGGCCTACAACTGGCTCATCCTCTGCACGGACGCGCATGCGAAGAACTACTCGCTTTTGCTGTCGGGTCGGCAGGTTCGCCTCGCCCCGCTGTATGACCTCGCGTCCGCCCCCCCCTACGACGACCATCCGAAGACGCTGCGCATGGCGCAGAAGGTCGGTGGGGAGTACCCACCGACGATCATCTCCCGTCGGCACTGGGAGCGACTGGCATCCATGGCCCGAGTCGACGTCGACGAGCTCCTCCACGACATCGAGTCGATGGCGGCACGATTGCCGGAAGCGCTCTCGAACGCCGTCTCCACGAGTGACCTGACGGGGGACGACCGATCGCGGGCGAGCGTGATCGCAGCCTCGATCGCAGGCTGGGCCACGTCGTGTCGGTCGGCGCTCCGTGCTCGATGATGCGAACCGGTCGGCGGTCGCCCTGAGTTCACCAACACCAAGAACACACCGATCGAGGCGTTGGAGCGGGCGTTCCCGCTGCGGGTGCTATGCCAGCGACTGAGGCGGGGGAGCGGTGGCGCGGGTTCAGCTCCGGGCGGCGAGGGGATCGAGCGTGATCTTCAGGTGCTCGTCGGGGCCACCGTGTCGCTGATCACCGAGCGCCGGGTATCGCAGCCGTGGGGCCTTGCCGGCGGTGGGCCTGGGGTGGTGGCGGAGAACTGGCTGTTGCCGGGCGGGGACGAGAGCCGGGCCGAGCGCCTCCCCGACAAATGCACGATCCAGCTGAAGGCCGGCGATGTGTTGCGGATGCTGACACCGGGCGGCGGTGGATGGGGAGTGGCGCCCGACGGATCGGCCGAGCGCGCCGCCGAGGGTCCGGCAGCTTCGTAGCGAGCGTGGACGACTCTCGCCGTCAGTCCGGGACCGAGGCCACCCAGCCCTCGACGACCACGGCCAGTTCCGAACTGAAGTCGATCGGCCGGGCCGTTCGGTCAGTCCCGGGAAGTTCCGCAGGGAAGGCCAGCACCAAGTCATCCGCCGGCAGTTGGGTTGCGAGTTCGGCCAGGAAGATCGGCAGATCCCGGCCGGGCCATCCTTCCGGTGGGTCGTCGAGCGGTGGTACGCCGACCGTGATGTAGAGGTCGGCCATGACCTCGTCATCGACGGGGACGACTTCGACGGTCACGTCCAGCGCAAGGAGGTCGCCGACGGTGCGACGGACCGGGGTGTTCGGTGGTTCGATCGCCTCGCCGACCATCTGGCGGATGCCCGGTCCGATGCGATGGTCGAAGTCGAGGTTCTCCCGCTCGACCTCGAGCACGGTGTAGTCGTCCTCGTCGGGCAGCAGCTCCTGGTTGACGGCCCGGTTCTCGAACTCGGTGTCGTCGTGCTGGGCACCCACCCGAGGAAACCAACAGACGACGGCCGCGTCGTCGTACCAGGTGCAGGCCCGGTCACCATCTTGCCCATGCAGGGAGTACACGTCCGGCCGACCGACGTCGCGCATCGGCGTCTGGGTCCCCGTCGGTACGTCGCGGCGCTGCGCTCGGAACTTCCTCAGGATCGCCCGCTGGCGTGTGGTCTGCTCCACGCCGTCCAGGTCACGGGTGCTGTGTCGGCTGGGCAGTCGAGGTCGTCGAGCGGGCGCATCGTGAAGCGCAGCTCGTACGTCGATTCACTGGATGGCGGTTCGCGCTCGTCGGGGCCGTCGTCGGGCACCGCTCAGGAGGTGTGGTCGCGTCGAGCGATTCTCGCCTGGGCACGCTTCCGAGCCGTCGCCGTCCTTCGAGCTGCGGAGGCGTCGACCTTCGAGTCCCGGACGGCCGCAACGGCATCTCGCCCCGCCGCCGCCCGCTGCTCCCGCAACGCGTGCACTGACGTCAACGGGATCTTGTGATGCGCGCCGGCCTTGCGGTCTTCGAGCAGGCCCTCGCGGATCCACCGGACGACCATCGGTCGCGACACGCCGAGCAGGAAGGCTGCGTCCTGGGGCGAGACCGTCTCCTCATCCTTGAGCACCAACTCGTCGAGGCGAGCCTGGTCCCGTGTGAGCGTGACCTCGGAGCCGTCGGCGCGCCGAACAGCGGTGGGTGCCGGTCGCTCTGAGATCGTCGTGTGCGGGTCGGTCATCTCGCGTCATCAAACTGAAGCAACTGTAACCATGGTTCGCATCCACGACGGCGCCGGATCCCATGGATCGCCCGAGACCACTTCGCCGAGCGTTCACACGTGCGCGCCGTCGAGGGAGGCACTTGTCGCGTCCTGGCGACCTCATGTCATCTCACCCCGTGAACGATCAGGGCTAGCCTGCTTTCGGTGGCTTTCCGGGCTCGTCGAGTTCGAGATTCACCCATTCGGGCGCACTCTTCGGAAGGACGAAGGAGTCGAACATGGTCGCGTCAACCGTGCCGCTGTTGTAGCCGGACATAGCCCTCCCGGAGGGCATGTAATAGCACTCACCGGCCACGGCGCGGTGCGGTTCGGCATCCTCGAGGTACAGCGTCATCTCGCCCTGCATGACGCAGGTCGTTCCACCGAGTTCGTGAACGTGGACGGGAGACCTCGTTCCGGCCGCGCGCACGGTGTAGTGGGTCAAAACGGTGTTCGCATTGGTATCCGTGGCGTTCAGCGCGTCGTGCTGTTCCTTGGCGAAGGTGGGTGCGCCGGGAGGTGTCTGGCCATTGACGGTCGTCAACCGCATGTTGGGATCGTGGAACGAGTGTTCCGACACCTGCACTCCGGTCGTCCCGGGGTTTCCCGCGGCCGGGACTGTCGAGGACTCGCTGGTGGCGCCGGTGCAACTCGCGGCGGCGAGCACAACGAACAACGGGATACCGGCAACCCACGTCGTCGGGCGCCTATCCATGCGCCGTTTCGGTACCGTCGCCCTCGTACCGGCAGGACGGGAAGCCGTCCGGGAACCAGTCGACGCGAGTGAACGCAGTTCTGGGCACTTCGCCATGGTCTTTGCTCCTGTGCGTAGCGGTTCGAGCAACAAGTTCGACTGATCAACGCCGCGGCGACCTGGCCGCAGCGTGGCTCCGTTCGTGAGCGAACGTCTCTTGGACAACGCGGTCACCTTTCTGGAACAGCGGAGGGGTCCTCAGGGGTCCTCATGCAGCGGACGATGACGAGAAGGTGATCCTCAAGCGGGTGCTGGCGGCGTCGCGCATCGACGATCTTTGCTGTTGCTGTCGCTGTTGCTGTCGGGATGTGGTTTGGGGCTGGTGTGCAACGGGGCTCAATCGCTTGCTGAAGAGAGGAGCCCTCGTAGCCTGGTCTGGAACTTACACGGAGCTGACGGTCGCGGTCGCAGTCGCAGTCGATGAGCTTGTCGGGATCGGGGAGTTGGAGCGTGCTGCGCTCGAGTTCGCCCGGTCGGCGCCGGCCGAGTTGATCGGGGTGACGGTCACCGAGATGGCCGACTTGTTGATCGATGAGG
>Ga0335397_10009582_pt1 | contig 12074 bp, 11 predicted proteins | sample MAT04_FD_205740 | JGI IMG/M metagenome (GOLD analysis project Ga0335397, IMG submission 205740) | Freshwater microbial communities from Lake Fryxell liftoff mats and glacier meltwater in Antarctica - MAT-04 (spades assembly) (version 2) ...
ACCGGACCTCGTCGCCCAGATCGACAGCCAGTACCAGGCGCTGACCCAGCGCCTCGACACTGTGTACGCACGCGCCGACCTGTGGGACGCGACCGATCCTCTGGTGCTCGAGTACGCCGAGACCGTCGCCGAGGACCTCGCGTCCATCCTCGACGGCACCGACGTCGGATTCGAGTACCTCGACGGCGACGTGATCCTCTTCCGATCACTTTGCGACGACTGGTTCGCCCCGCTTTGAGCAGCCGGGGCGCTCGTCAGCCGCTGACGAAGGTAGAGGTTTGCCAGGTCTTGTTGTCGTAATGCCAACGGACACTGTCACCAGACTGATTCAGATACGCGTCGTTACCGACGTACCAACGGCCACTGAACCAAAGACCGACACAACCCCACACGTCACCAGCGGCATACGTGCCATTGCGCTCGACAGTGTTCAGCCAGGTGTAGACGCCTTCGTAGCAGGCTCGCCACGTCGCGTAGGTGTAATCCAGGTTGTACGCCGCCGACGTACGCGCATTCACCGAATACTGGAACGCCAACTGATGCGCAGTGTCACGCACCTGACCAAGACCCCACGACTCACCGTTGTCACCATTCACTGACTGAAACCAATACGACTCCTTGATCACCTGAGCGCGGGCGATGTCCTCATCGATCCCCCACTTGCACGCAGCCCACTGAATGATCTCATCAGTCGTGCCAACGAAGTCGCCATCCACTCGACTGAACTGCGACCAATCATTCCGAGTGTTGGCGTTCGCACGGCTCCCGCGCCGGCTGTTCGCAGACGCGTTCTCCGGACGAACCTCACCCGAGGGACGCACCCGGGTCGCGCACTCAGCACCACTCGGCAACGCCGCACCCACCGGCAACGTCGCGAACCTCCCCGACGGCACGGGAGCCGCAGGCGGTACGGGCGGTGCTGGAACCGGGCCGCGACTCACGGTGCCGGGCACCCAACCGACGGCATCGGCAATGAGCGCGACATTCGAGCCGTTGTTGGTGAACGCCGACAGGCACACCTCGCCATCGCTCGTCGACAAGCCGACCAGCGCGGAATTCGCCCGGGCGGAGCCTGGCCAGAAGTTCAGGACGGACGTGTCAGGCTTGGGTGCGTCGCACGGCCAAGCCGTTACGTACCCACTGGACGTCGTGTCCGACACCGTAACGGTCAACATGGCCGCCAGAGACCCGTTCGGAATCCCGCCGCGGCCGGCAACGCGAACCCGAACCTCGGCGCCGCTCCGCGCTGGGCCCGTCGACCAGATTCCGTTGCGGGTGTCCAACACCCGTTCGGCGCTCTTCACGCGCAACCCGCCGCCCGACGGTGCCGTGCCGAACGTGTCGACGATCACGTCGGCCACGCTGTTGGAGTACAGGCAGACATCGCCGTTCACGAGAGCGGCAACAGTGAACGCTGCCACCGTGTCGCCGGCGACGAAGTTCATCGTCGACGTCGGAGGAATCGAACCTCCCGAGGCGGGGCACGGCACGACACTCAGGAAGCCTGCGCTACGAATGTCGGTCAGCGTGAGGTTCAACAGTGCCGACGAAGCGTTGGCCGGAACACCCGACGTTCCAGCGACTCGGACACGACGAAACTCACCTTGCTGTAGCGGATCTCTCGTCTGTCTGGTGTCGACGATCCGATTCGGAGGCGTGGGGACGACGTCGCCCGAGCCGCTGAACCAACCCATGAGGTCGACGAGCAGGTGCACACGCGCGGACGTCTCCAAGCACACTTGGCCTTTGGTGCCCGACGCCGCGCTCGGCCTGATGATCGCCATGTTCGGCACGGCTCGACCAGGTACGAAGTTGAGGTTCGACGTGGCGGGTTTCGCCTCGTCACAGGCCCAGATGGTGGCGAAACCAGGCTCGAGCGCATCGGTCGCCGTCAAGTTGAGCGCCAACGAACTTGCCCCCGAGACAGCCGGTGGAACAGTGACCCGGACCACGTTGCCGGGGCCCACGATTCCCGCAGCACCCCCGATTCCATTGCGCGTGTCCAGGAGACGACTCGGCACCGTCGGAGTGACCTCGGCGCTGGCTTGCGGCGAGGTCGTCAGCGCGCCGACCACCACACTTGAGAGCAACATGGCACCGGCAACGATCAGACGGACACGTGTCATGGTTTGGACCTCCTCCCCCCGAAGGGGACACCTAGCTTCGTTGGTTGTAGCGCCCGCGATGCGAGAGCGTACAAGAACCCAACATCACGAAGTCGTCAAACTGCAATGTTTTCGACATCAATTCGTCACGTTTCGGGCCGCAGAGTCGGAGCGTGACCGCTGCAACTCGGTGGAGCTGCTGGGCCCGGGCAATCAGATGGAAGGCTGACGCCATGGACGACGCAACGATCAACCGGTTCGCCATCGATGGCGCGGTCGTACTGCGCAACGTGGTCGACCCGACGTGGCTGAAGTTGCTCGCCGAGGGCGTCGAGTACAACCGCACCAATCCGAGCGAGTGGTCGCACTGGTACACGAGTGCCGACGAAGCAGTCGGTTTCTGGAGCGACTACGTCACGTGGCCGGATGTCGAGCAGTACCGACGGGTCGCGTTCGAGAGTGAGCTCGCAGAGATCGCCGGCCAGCTGATGCAGTCGCAGACGGTGCGCTTCTTCCACGAGCACGTGCTCGTGAAGGAACCCGGCGCCACCGAGCCGACACCATGGCATCACGACGATCCGTACTACGGCGTCGACGGGATGCAGAACGTCAGTATGTGGATCGCCCTCGACCCGGTCCCGGCGTCCTCGGGCCTGCAGTTCATTTCCGGCTCGCACCTGTGGGGTCGGCGATTCGTGCCACGCCGATTCATCGACCAGACCCCGTACGGCGAAGCCGACGACCGCTTCGAGTTACTGCCCGACGACGAGGCGTTGTTCGACGGCCACCAGGTGATCGGCTGGGACGTCGAGCCGGGCGATGTGGTCGCGTTCCACTACCGCTCGTTGCACGGTGCACCGGGCAACTCGCTGTCGACACGGCGCCGTGCGGTGAGTCTGCGTTGGCTCGGCGACGATGCCCGATTCGGCGTGCGCCCGTGGGCTACGTCGCCGCCGTTCGAGCCGAATGGCCTCGTCGAAGGTGGTCCACTCGGCGACGACCCCCGATTCCCCCTCGTCATCGCCTGATCGTCAAGATGTCGGGATGACATCGTCTCTTCCCGCTGCGTTCGCCAACCGGGTCAGCCGCGACCTCGGTGTCGACATCCCGATCGTTCAAGCGCCGATGGGATGGATCGCCCGGTCACAGCTCGCCTCGGCGGTGTCGAGAGCGGGCGCGTGCGGAATCATCGAGACCTCCTCCGGTGAACTCGACGCGGTCAAGGACGAGATCCGCAAGATGCGCGACCTCACCGATCGGCCGTTCGGCGTCAACATCGCCCAAGCCTTCGTGCGCGACCCGGCGATCGCCGAGTTCGTCATCGACCAGGGCGTCAAGTTCGTCACCACGTCGGCCGGCTCACCGACGAAGTACACCGGCGTGCTGAAGGCAGCCGGCCTCACCGTATACCATGTGGTACCGACGTTGGCTGCCGCACTCAAGGCGGTCGATGCCGGCGTCGACGGGCTCGTGGTCGAAGGCGGCGAGGGTGGTGGCTTCAAGAGCCCCACACCGGTGTCCACGATGGTGCTACTGCCGTTGGTGCGCTCGAAGGTCGACGTGCCGATCATCGCTGCGGGCGGCATCACCGATGGCGCCACGATGGCCGCTGCGTTCGCGCTCGGGGCCGAAGGAGTGCAGATGGGTACCCGGATGGTCTCGGCCGCCGAATCACCGGTGCACCAGAACTGGAAACAGGCGATCATCGACGCCGCCGAGACCGACACGCTGTTCCTCAACCAGCGCCACTCCCCCGCGCTGCGGGCGTTGCGCACCGATCGCACCGAAGCGCTCGTGAACGCCGAGCACAACGTGTTCGGTGACTTCGGCGATGCCCAGGCGCTCTACTTCGGCGGCGACATGAACGCGGCGATCGCATTGTCGGGTCAGGTGGCCGGGCGCATCGAGTCGGTCGAGACGGTGTCGAAGATCATCGGGGACACGATCGCCGAGTTCGCCGCCACCGTCGCCCGCCTCGCCGGCTGACATCTCGATTGGGGTCAGACCCCGATCGAGACATTCTCGACGACCACGTCGGTGAACGCTGCGGCGTCGAGGAGGTGGGCCCGCGTGGCGAGGCCGGGTTCGGCTCGCAGATTCACCGCGGCGAGCAGCATGTCGGCGAAGTCGGGCGCTCGACCGGCGGCCCAGGTACCGGCTGCAGACTTCGACGCCACGTCGCCGGTGTCCCAGGTGTACAGCATCCGGGCAACCCCGAGCGCCACCCATTCGAGCACCTCGCCTCCGGCAGTCTCGATCGTGTCGTCGGCCTCGATCTCCGCACGGAGCCGCTCGCCGACACCGCGCCAGTACATCTGCAGGTTCTCGCGCACCCAGCTCCGTCGGTCGCCGAGATCGACAGGGACACCCAGACGATCGGGCGACGCACCTCGCAGCGCCAGTCCGTATGTCGCCAGCGTGTACCAGACCACAGGGTTGATCTCGAACGACTCGCCGTCGACGTGGTACTCGCCGTCGAGCACCCACGGTCGCTGCGCCGCCATCGGCGGTATCACCAGGTCACCCCACGCCAGGTACGGACCGTCGATCGGGATCGATGTGCGCTGACGAACGAGTGCGTGCGCACCCGCCAGATCGCCGGGCAGGTCGGGGTCGGACGGGTCGGCGACCACGGCGACGATGTCGATGTCGCTGCGTGGCGTCCAGTCGTCGAGTGCAACCGAGCCGACCACGTAGAGCCCTTCGATCACTCCGGGCGCCACCTCGTCGTGGGTGTCGACCCACACCCTCAGCGCCTCGGCGACCGGAGCAGGCAGCAACACAGGTTCCACGGTCCGAACCTACCGACGGCTCCTACCCTGACCACATGGCCCTCGATGACGAACTGACCAACCGGATCACCTGGAAGATCCCCAACGCCCTGGCTCTGGTGGGCTCGGCGCACGGCGGTGAGCGCAACGCGATGACCACCAGCTGGATCACGCAGCTCTCGATGGAGCCGGTGTTGATCGGCATCGGCGTCGACAACTCGGCGGTCACCCACCGACTGATCACCGGCGGCGGGTCCTTCAGCGTCAACCTGTGGGACAGCGAGAACACCCGCCCCTTCGTGAGGTTTTCCAAGCCCGCCGTCGATGACGGCGAGACACTCAACGGCTGGGCCGTGCGGTCGGCGACCACTGGCGCGCCGGTGTTCGACGAAGCCCTCGCCTGGATGGACTGCGAAGTGCGCCACACCGTCGACCTCGGCACCCACACACTGTTCGTCGGCGAGATGGTCGACGGAGCGATCAACGACGACGACGCCCGCGCCGCAGCGATGAGCGACACTCGCATGAAGTACGGCGGCGTCAAGCGCCACTGATGCGACTACTCCGACGGCACCGCGTCGAGAACAGTGCGAATCGCCTGAGCAGCCCCGAGTAACGCTGCGCTCTCGTACGGGACGACCACCTTGGTGTTGGCGCTGTCGGCGAACTTGCTCAACGTGTCGAGCTGCAGGATCGCGATGAGCGAAGGATCCGGGTTCGCCTCGGTGATCGCGGAGTACACGCTGGTGATCGCCTGGGATCGACCCTCCGCCTCGAGAATGAACGCCTGACGGTTGCCCTCGGCTCGAAGGATCGCTGCCTCGCGTTCGCCCTCCGCAGCGCGGATGGCAGCCTTGGCATCACCGTCGGCGATGTTGATCGCCGACTGCTGTTCACCCTCCGACCGGAGGATCTTGGCGCGCTTCTCCTGGTCGGCCTGCTTCTGCAGGGCGAGTGCCTCGAGAATCTTCGGCGGCGGCGTGATCTCCATGATCTCGATGCGAGCGATGCGGATGCCCCACTTGTCGGTGACCGCTTCCATCTGTGACTGCACGTCGGTGTTGATGCGCTCGCGTTCGGACAAGGACTCGTCGAGCGACAACGTGCCGATCACCGAACGCAGAGCGGTTCGGGCCAACGCATCGATGGCGACATTGAAGCTCGACACGCTGAACAGCGCCTGCTTCGCGTCGACGATCTGGGTGAAGATCGTCGCATTCACGGTCACCACCACGTTGTCCTTCGTGATCACTTCCTGGCGGTCGCCCGGCACCGGAATCTCCCGCATGTCGACGTGCTGGAGCGAGTCGATGAACGGCGCGATCAGCACGAGGCCCGGTTCATGGGTCTCGCGGTACTCGCCGAGCCGCTTGACGACACCGACTTCTCCCTGCTGGACGATGTTGACCATGCTCCGCAGGGTGGCGAAGACGATCACCAGAACGAGGACGCCAGCGACGATGCCCCCGATCGAGAGGGTGCTGAGTGCGATCATGAAGGCTCCGTTGTCGACGTAGGGCGGACGGTCAGTGTCGTGCCCGTGACTGCGACGACGATCACGGGTGTTTCCGGTGGAATGGGACCGTCGCTCACAGCCACGGCCAACCAGTTCTCGCCGAGGATGCGGACGTGCCCGGCGGCCAGGTCGCTGCCGACGACGTCGAGCGTGATGCCACGCGACGAAATCAGGCCACCATGTACCCCGCCGATCCGCTGATCCGGACCACGCCGCGCGAACGCCTTGCTCACGTAGGGACGTACCAGCAGGATCCCGACGATGCCCACCGCGATCGCCACCACGATCTGCAACGCGATCGCATCGGGCGAGATGAACGCAACGACCGCTGCGGCCGCGGCCCCGGCAGCCCCGAACAGGGCGAAGAACGCAATGCTGTGGAGTTCCACCGCAACCAGAACGACTGCCGTGACGATCCAGAAGAGCAACACTGGCGACATATCTGGTTCAACCTTACGACCACGCAGACGTGAGGAGTAGCGCCCGTCACACATGTGTGACGATGGTCCTTCCCATGACGCCTCGACCTGCGCCGAGGTCGGATGACGCCTGCGACGGCGGCGTTAGCCTCGTGCCCACCATGGCGCACGAATTCATCTACCAGGCCTACAAGCTCGCTCGGCACTACCCGCCCGACAAGACGGTGCTCGAGAACATCTCGCTGTCGTTCTATCCCGGCGTGAAGATCGGTGTGCTCGGCTCGAACGGCGCCGGCAAGTCGTCGTTGCTGAAGATCATGGCCGGACTCGACGACGGCTACTCCGGCGAGGCGCGCCTCACCGCTGGATTCACCGTTGGCTACCTCGCCCAGGAGCCGCAGCTCGATCCCGCCAAGGATGTCAAGGGCAACGTCATGGACGGCGTGGCCGAGGTGCAGGGCCACATCGATCGCTACAACGAGGTGATGGCCAAGTGGGCCGACCCCGACGCCGACTACGACAAGATCGGCAAAGAGCAGGCGATGCTCGAAGACAAGATCGCCGCCACCGATGCGTGGAGCCTCGAACGCAACGTCGACATCGCCATGGACGCCCTGCGCTGTCCGCCCGATGACGCCGACGTCAACGTACTGTCCGGTGGAGAACGCCGACGCGTTGCGCTGTGTCGCCTGCTCTTGTCGCGACCCGACCTGCTGTTGCTCGACGAGCCGACGAACCACCTCGACGCCGAGTCGGTCGACTGGCTCGAACGTTTCCTCGCCGACTACGCCGGCACCGTCGTCGCCATCACCCACGACCGGTACTTCCTCGACAACGTGGCCCAGTGGATACTGGAGCTGCACGCCGGCAAGGGCCTGCCGTTCGAAGGCAACTACTCGAGCTGGCTCGAACAGAAGCAGGACCGGATGGAACGCGAGGAACGCGGCAACGAGGCTCGCCGACGCACGCTCGCCCGCGAACTCGACTGGGTCCGGATGGGCCAGAAGGCCCGCCAGGCCAAGGGCAAGGCCCGCCTGGCCGCCTATGAGAGGCTGTACAACGAGAACAAGGCCACCGAGCCCGGCCAGTCGGCACTGGAGATCGCCATCCCGTCAGGTCGCCGCCTCGGCGATCAGGTCATCGAGGTCGAGAACCTGAACAAGGGATTCGGGGATCGTCTCCTCATCGAGAATCTGTCGTTCACGTTGCCGCCGGCCGGCATCGTGGGAATCATCGGGCCGAACGGCGCAGGCAAGTCCACGCTGTTCAAGATGCTCGCCGGCCGCGAGCAGCCCGATTCGGGCTCGATCAAGATCGGCGACACCGTCGACCTGTCCTACGTCGATCAGGACCGCGACGATCTCGATCCCGATGCCACCGTCTTCGAGGAGATCACCGGCGGCGCCGAGGTGCTCGAAGTCGGTGGCCGCGAGATCCACGGGCGGGCGTACGTGTCCAGCTTCAACTTCAAGGGAACCGACCACGGCAAGCGGGTGGGCGACCTGTCCGGTGGTGAGCGCAACCGAGTGCACCTCGCGAAGTTGCTCAAGTCGGGTGGCAACGTGCTGCTCCTCGACGAGCCCACCAACGACCTCGACATGGACACGCTCCGGGCGCTCGAGGCTGGCTTGGAGTCGTTCCCCGGCTGTGCAGTGATCATCTCGCACGACCGCTGGTTCCTCGACCGCGTCGCCACCCACGTGCTGGCATTCGAGGGCGACAGCCAGGTGCGCTGGTTCGAGGGCAACTTCTCCGAGTACGAGGAGCGCCGCAAGAAGGAACTCGGCGCCGGCGCCGACCAACCCCACCGCATCAAGTACAAGAAGCTCGCCTGAGGATTACATCAGGGGTCAGACCCGCGATGTAATCGATTGTTCGTTGACGCCTGATTACATTGCGGGTCTGACCCCTGTTGCAATCGAGCTGGCAGACTGGCTCGATGCCCTCTACGGAGACCGACGGACAGCTGGCCACGAGGTTGGCGACGCAGACCGGGCATCTGCTGTTGGAGTTGCGGGCGAAGCTCTTTGCCCAGGGTGCGTCAACCTGGGACGTGAAGGACGCCGGCGACGCGGCCGCACAACGCTTCCTCGCTGCGGAGTTCGCTGCGCACCGGCCGAATGACGCGGTGCTGTCGGAGGAGGGCCGCGAAGACCCTCGCCGATTCGGGGCCGATCGGGTGTGGATCGTCGATCCGCTCGACGGCACTCGCGAGTTCAGTGAGCAGGGTCGCATCGACTGGGCGGTACACATCGCATTGTGGGAGGACGGCGGCTTCGGCGCAGCGGCCGTGAGCCTGCCGTCACTCGACCGCACGTTCACCACCGACGACCCCACCCCGATGCCGCCGTTCGACCGCGAGCGACCGATCCTCGTAACGTCTCGAAATCGCGCGCCGTACGCTGCCGTGCTCGTGGCCGAGGGCCTCGGCTGCGACGCCGTCCGACTCGGCTCGGCTGGCGCAAAGGCGATGTCGGTCGTGATGGGCGAGACCGACATCTATGTCCACGACGGCGGCATGTACCAGTGGGACTCCGCTGCGCCGGCTGGAGTGGCTCTCGCCTCCGGATTCCACGTGAGCCGCCTCGACGGTTCACCGATCATCTACAACGATCGCGACCCGTGGCTGCCCGATTTCATCGTGTGCCGGCCCGAGCTGACCGAAGGCGTACTGAAAGCGATGTGGGGTTGAGCGCCGAACTCACCGCGGTCCGCTGGTCGGTCGACGATCGTGTTGCCACCGTGTGGCTCCATCGGCCGCACCGCCACAACGCGTGGACCGGCACGATGCACGCCGAGTACCGCCAGGTGATGGCCGAGCTCGAACATCGTGACGATGTGCGTGCTGTGGTCGTCACCGGCACTCCCCCGGCGTTCTGCGTCGGCGGCGACTCGAAGGCGCTCGAAGACCACGGGGAACGTGGCGGCTACGACAGCGGGCTCCCGGCAGAGCCAGCTGCACCGGGTGGCGGCGACCGTCTCGAGGCCGACTTCGTATGGCAGCTGGGGTATCGGATGCCGATCATCGCCGCCGTCAATGGCGCCTGTGCCGGGGTTGGGCTTGCGCTCGCACTGTGGTGTGACCTGCGATTCGTCGCTGCCGACGCGAAACTCACCACCGCTGCGGCCAAGCTCGGGCTGCCAGCGGAGTATGGGATGAGTTGGATCCTCCCTCGCCTCGTCGGCGTCACCCGGGCAAACGATCTGCTGCTGTCGAGCCGGGTCGTCACCGGCGCAGAGACTGCGGATTGGGGACTCTGGAACGGCGTCGACGCCGACAGCGAGGCAACACTTGCAGCGGCGCATGCCTACGCCCGGTTACTCGCGTCGACCACCGGACCGAACGCCGTCACCACCACCAAGCGCCAGCTCACCGCCGACCTCCTCCGCCACGATCCCGCGGCTTCGATCGCCGACTCGCTGCGCCTGCTCGATCAGGCGATGGGCACCGCCGAGTACCGCGAGGGCGTCCGAGCCCTCACCGAGAAACGCCCGCCCAGCTTCTGAGCGCGCCAGCGATGAGCCAACCGCCCCAATACCGGCCTTTCGCTCATCACCAATAGCACGACCCGCCCACCGATAGAGCCCAAGCCCCAATACCGGCGTATCGCTCATCGCTTGACACCGAGTTCGGCGAGGATTTCGTCGGTGTGCTCGCCGAGGGTCGGTACCGGCCCGGCCCGCATCGCATGCCCGTCGAAGTCGACCGGCGTGGCGACTGCCCGGAACGGTTCGCCGCCATCGCGAGGTGTCATCTCAACGAAACCGGGCTGCGCCTGCGGGTCGGCGATCACGTCGACGATCGACTGCACCGGCGCCCACCACACGTCGTGCTCGTCGAACCGCTCGGCCCATTCCGACAGCGGGCGCGTGGCAAACGCTGCGTCGAACTCGGCGATCAGATCGGCGGCGTGGGTCATGCGGGCTGTGGCGTCGACGAATCGCGGATCCTCGGCGAGGTCGGGGCGTTCGAGTGCTGCCAACACCTTCGGCCAGTGGCGGTCGGCTTCGAGGCAGATCAGCCAGAACAACCGATCGTCGCCGGATCGGTAGCTGTTGATCAACGGCGCTCGGTTGCGGTCGCGTGGCTTGGTCGACTCTCGCCGATCGAAACGGAGCTGGATGCCGAAGTCCCAGGCAATCGAGTACATCCCGGTGCGCAGCAGACTCGTCGACACCAGTCCGCCCCGACCGGTACGTTCCCGCTCGAACAACTTCGCCATCACCCCGGCCACGAGCGTCATCCCCGTCTGGTGGTCCCCCATCCCCGACCGCAATCCGGGCGGCATCTCTCCGGGCGGCACCATCGTGTGTGCCAATCCCGACCGAGCCCAGAACGCTCCGATGTCGTACCCCGCCCGGTCGCGATCCTCGCCGCCGAGGCCGTACCCGGAGATCGCCCCGTAGACGAGGCGTGGATGCCGGGCGCACACCCGGTCGGGCCCGAGCTCCAACCGCTCCAGCGCTCCCGGCCGCATGTTGGTGACCAGCACGTCGGCGGTCGACAGCAACCGATCGAAGACGGCATGGTCGTCGAGATCGCGCAGGTCGAGCACCATGGATCGCTTCCCGCGATTGTCGACCTCGAACGGCGGCACCGGCATCGATCCGTCGAGCCCGACCGACCCGAACACGGCGCGCTGCGGGTCGCCGGTGGCCGGTTCGACCTTGATCACGTCGGCACCCCAGTCGGCCATGATCCCGCCCGTCGCAGGGCCGGCCACCCACACACCGAGTTCGACCACCCTCACACCTGCGAGTGGGCCACCACCTGGCGACGTGCCGGAGTCGTGCATCAGTTCAGCGCTTCGATGACGTCAGGCGGTGCCTGCACCAGTTCGATCAGCACGCCCTCACCGCTACGGGGCGTGTCGTCGTTGCCCTTGGGGTGGATGAAGCACACGTCGTGGCCCGCCGCACCCTTGCGGATACCGCCTGGCGTGAAGCGCACGCCCTGCTCGGTGAGCCAGTCGACGCAGACAGCGAGGTCGTCGATCCACACGCCGACGTGGTTGAGCGTCGGCACGTGCACCTTCGGCGAACGTTCGGGGTCGAGCGGCTGCATCAGGTCGATCTCCACGGCAAGCGGGCCGTGGCCCAGGCGCAAGATGTCCTCGTCGACGTTCTCCGACTCGCTCACGTAGTCGCCCACCTTCTCGACACCGAGCAGCCCGGTCCACAGACCGGTGAGCGCCCCCTTGTCGAGACCACCGATGGCGATCTGTTGGAGCCCGAGAACACGGAAGGGACGATCAGTCATGTC
>Ga0335397_10009584_pt1 | contig 12072 bp, 10 predicted proteins | sample MAT04_FD_205740 | JGI IMG/M metagenome (GOLD analysis project Ga0335397, IMG submission 205740) | Freshwater microbial communities from Lake Fryxell liftoff mats and glacier meltwater in Antarctica - MAT-04 (spades assembly) (version 2) ...
TGTTCAAACTCCACCTCAGCCGGCATTTCAGGAATCAGTCCGTCCCACAAATCACGGGATCGGTGTGTCAGCGCAAATTGCGATTCGCTGTCGTCCATCACCACGACATGGCCCATGCCAGAAGCCGTCGCTCCTCCACCGATGAGCGCACGCTCAATAATCGTTACGCGCATCCCCTGTCGAAGAAAGGCTCTCGCGCAAGCTGCCCCAACAATGCCGCCACCCACGATCAGTACGTCAGGGTTCAACGGCGAATCCCCCAGCAGAAAGGATCGCGTGGATCCAGCACCAACCAGGACTCTGCATTGACATAGGCTCGTCCGGTGATCGACGGGCGAATCCGTTCGCCTTCCCATTCATAGCGGGCTTCAAACTGGCTCCCGACGATGCTCTCTTGCCGCCAGACTTCGCCAGGGCTCAGCTTCCCGTCGGCAGCGAGACATGCCAACTTGGCGCTGGTACCCGTGCCGCAAGGCGAGCGGTCATAAGCCTTGCCGGGGCAAAGCACAAAGTTCCGGCTGTCGCCCCCATCGAGTCCAGGGCCGAAGATTTCGATGTGGTCGATCGCGGCACCATCTTCGCCAGTAAGCCCATCACGATCAAGTGCATCGCGAATGTTGGAGGTGATTCTGGTCCAATGCTCTGCATCCTGAACATAGAGTTTTTCGGCTAAGCCATCGACGAGAAAAAACCAGTTTCCGCCCCAGGCGATATCGCCATGGATGAGGCCGAGTTCAATCACCTCAAGCGGCACCGCTTTTCGGTAGCGGTAGCTGGCAACGTTTGTAATTGTAACGTCGTTTGTGGAGGCGAGAGTGGCCGTGACCAAACCCACAGGAGTTTCGATCCGATGCGCACCGGGCTCTATGAGATTGAGATAGTCAAGGACTGCGACTACCCCGATTGCGCCATGCCCACACATGCCGAGATACCCGACATTGTTGAAGAAGACGACACCTGTGCTTGCAGACTTGTCTACTGGAGCAAGCAGGAGTGCCCCAACCATTACGTCACTGCCGCGGGGCTCGTTTACTACGGCACTGCGGAAGCCGTCGTGGTTGCGGCGAAAGTTTTCGAGCCGCTCTGCCATGCTGCCTGAGCCGAGGTCGGGGCCGCCTTCAACGACGACCCTGGTTGGTTCACCACCCGTGTGAGAATCTATGACGCGGACACGGTTCACAGTTTGGGCCTTGTGGCGAGCGCCTGGCGAATGACCTTGAGAACCTCCTCACGCTCGGCACCCTCTACGCGCAGACGTGGTGCGCGAGTCACTTCACTGCCCATGCCAACTTCTGCCATACACATCTTGATGTACTGAACGAGCTTGATACGGGTGTCGAGTTCAAGCAGCGGTGTGTACCAGCGATAAAGATCGATTGCTTCCTTCCAGCGCCCCGCCACGCAGTGTTCCCAGAGCACACGGTTCTCATCGGGGAACGCATTGACCAGGCCTGAGACCCAACCGGCGGCCCCAAGCATCGCACTTTCGACCACCAGATCGTCGACTCCGCTGAAGAGGATATAGCGATCCCCAACGGTGTTCTTGAGGTGCGTGATACGTCGCGGATCGCCCGCAGATTCTTTGATCGCAACCAGCGTCGGCTCGTCTGAGAGCTCAACAAAACACTGCGGCGTGAGATCCACGAAATAGCTGGGCGGGTTGTTGTAGACCATGATCGGCAGGCCGCTTGCGCGAGCGACAGAGCGGAAGTGCACCATCGCTTCGCGACGGTCCGCCTTGTAGATCATGGCTGGCAGAACCATCATTCCGTCGATGCCGATCTTTTCGCAGTCACGAGCGTAAGTACAGGCAGTGCGCGTTGTGTTCTCGGCCACGCCGGACAATACCGGGATGCGACCCTTTACTACAGGGAGCAATTCGCGTAAGACCAGAAGCTTCTCTTCGTAGCTCAGGGCGGTGTTTTCGCCAACGCTTCCAAGGAGAATTACTCCATGGATTCCGCCAGCGATCATCTTCTCAAGATGAGCTGCCGTGGCTTCAATATCGATGCTTTCGTCTTCTCGAAATTGCGTCGTCAGTGCAGGGTAGACCCCATGCCAATTCACGTTCATTAGAATCTCCGTTTGGCGACAAAGTTTTTGTCGAGTTTAGTCAGGCTAAGGCTGGCGCGAACCATTTCGATCCAGACGCGGCCACACTGCGATAGGATTGTCGGCATGAAAACCAGATTACTACTGCTGGCGATTGTGGCGGGATGCCACATGTTCGCCGCCTCCGCTGAAGAGGATCTTAAAGCGACAATTGAGAAGTGGAAGACGGCCGTCGTCAAGAAAGACAAGGCGACGCTAGAAAAGCACACATCACCTAATGTGACCTATTCGCATTCCAATGCGATGATGGAAACCCGCGATCAGATGATAGCCGCGATGATCTCGCCCGACATGGTCTACAAGTCGATGGACATGACCGAAACCGCCTACCGCATGTTTGGCAACGTCGGAATCGTTCAGACCAAGATGATGGTGAACAATGCCCAAAAGGGTGTGCCGAAGACAACTCCGTTGAGCGTTCTGATGGTTTGGGTGAAAGATAAAGGTGTTTGGCAGTTGACCGCTCGCCAGACCACACGCCTGCCATAAGACTCGATAAAATGGGGTTGCCATGACACGTAGATGCGTACTCTTAGCTGGCGCGGCAGCCCCACTGCTTGCGCAAAAGACCGAGTCTGAATTGATTCAGAAGATCCGTAAAGAACTTCTCATGCTTCCTTACTACGGGTGCTTCGACTATCTGACCTTCAAACTCGAAGACACCAAAGTGACCCTGGGCGGTTATGCGATGCGGCCAACGCTCAAGGATGACGCCGAGCGCAGCCTGAAGTCGATTGAGCGGATCTCGAAAGTAGAAAACGAGATCGAGGTTTTGCCGCTTTCCCCAAACGATGACCAGATTCGCTGGGCAGTCTTTGGCACCATTTATCGGGATCCCGCATTGTCCCGCTACGCCCCGGGCGGCGGCTTGTACGGTGGTCCAATCAGTCGAAGACGCGGTGGAGCTTTCTTCGGTGGGCCCTTTGAAAGTTGGAACATGCCTGCCGGGACTCTTGAACCGCTCGGATCCTTCCCGATTCACATCATCGTAAAGGAAGGGAATGTGATCCTCGTTGGAATCGTCGACAACAAGTCTGATTCTGACCGCGCGAATATTCTCGCTAATGGAGTTTCAGGAGTCTTTGGTGTGAAGAACTTGCTCGCCGTCGAGAAGGCTGAGCCCCGCAGGAAATAGCTCTCAGTCCAGCCAGACCGCGACAATGGCGACCCACAGGAGCTGCGCCGTGAGTAAGTGCGAGATCTGCATCCATCCTGGTGCAGCCAGCCATATATTGCCCACGCCCAGCGCGACCTGAATCACAACTAAACCCATACCAGCCAAAGCCCATCGGCTCCGATTGCGGCGCTGGAGAAAACTCAGCACTCCAAAAACAATCGCTGCCGTAACTGCTGCAACTACGGGGTGCACCACGCGCAGACGAATCAGGAAGTGCTGTCCGGGTGAGACGTCTTCACGGATCTTTGCGATCAACTCGGGACCCATAGACGGTTGTATGGGGAAAATCGTGTCGCCCAGGGCGGTGACGGCGCCAGTTGCGTTGGTGATCACCAGCACAGCCATAGCGAGCCAGATCAGGCCTCCACCGTAGGCGTTGCGGTATCGCTCCGCACCAGCCTTTACAGCAGTTGCTACCGCACAAAACATGAGAATCATTGTGTTCACCAAGTGCAGAGAGATCACTACCGCCCGGCTCATGGAGGCGTCGTTTTCAACTAGTTCCTTCTTTACCAGCACGGCACCGATAAAGCCTTCGACGAGCAGAAAAAAGAACATCGCGGCAGCCCACGGCAATGCCGGAGACTTTTTGCGCCAGGCCCAAACCAGCAGTGCAAGACCCATCAGGCCCGATAGTCCACTCGTGATGCGATGGGTGAATTCGATGATCGTTTTGACGCTGGGCTCGACAGGGAGAACGACTCCCTGGCACGTCGGCCAATGATTTCCGCAGCCTGCCCCAGATCCTGAGATGCGCACCCAGGCCCCGAAGAGAATGACAAAGATCAGGTATCCGACGAAGGCCCAGGCCAGCTTCTGCATACTTATAGGATAGGTCGCTACCGCGTCCCAATTTACTTTTTCTTGTGTGCCGCTATCACCTAAGCTGTGGGGGAACTTAGCTGCACCAGCTTCAACTGTCCACAGGCTGCATATATATCGCGGCCCCGGGGCTTGCGCACATAGCAGTGGAAGGACTTCATGATGATGCGCTGGAATCGATCTACGCGCTCGTCTGTGGGCGTTTCGTAAGGAATACCCGGGCCAGGGTTGAGCGGAATCAGATTCACCTTGCAGGTGAGACCTTGAAGTAATGCCACGACACGCTCGGCATCTGCGTCGCTGTCGTTAACGCCACCCAGCAAGACATATTCAAAGAAGATGTGTTCTTTGGGTTTGAGCGGGAAATTGCGGCAAGTTTCGAGCAAGTCTGCGAGATGCCATTTCTTGGTGATTGGCATAATCTCCTGACGCTGCTCCTCGCTGGAGGCATTGAGGCTGATGGCAAGCCTGGGGCGGATTGCGGCTTGAGCCAGCTCTTCGATCTTGGGAATCAGACCCGATGTAGACAGACAGATACGGCGCTCACCCATGCCGATTCCTCGCTGGTCGATCAGGATGCGCGTGGCCTTCAAGACACTGTCGAGGTTCATAAGTGGCTCACCCTGGCCCATCATGACGATGTTCATGGTGCGGCTCTTGGGCGCAAGGTTGTGTCGTTGCATCACATGGAGGACTTGGCCTACGATTTCACCCGCAGTGAGGTTTCGTTCAAGGCCCATCAGCGCGGTAAGGCAAAACTTGCAATCCACCGGGCAGCCCACCTGTGACGAGATGCAAATCGTGTCGCGGCTGCCTTCGGTCATGAAGACGGTCTCAACCGTCTTGCCGTCGTGGAGTTGCATCAGGTAACGCACGGTACCGTCAGAGCTGACGTATCTTTGGGCCTCAGTGAGGGCACCACTTCGGAATTGATCGCGGATGGGCTCAGGGATCAGAGTGGGATCGAAGCTGCGTTGGGCGTAGACCGAATCATAGACTCGACGCGCGTGGAATTTAGAGTAGTTCGGGGCAAAGGCTGCTTCGAGGTCGGCAAGCTCCATCCCGATAAGATCAGTCACCCTACCATTATCGCGACATCAAGCCAGCGCCGGTTGCAAAACGTGGCCGTGAACATCGGTGAGCCGGCGCTGTAAGCCGTTGTGATACCAAGAGAGGCTCTTGTGGTCAAGGCCCAGCAGGTGAAGGATGGTGGCGTGAAAGTCGTAGATCGTAACGGGGTCCTGTACTGCCTTGTAGCCCATCTCATCGGTTGCACCGTAGCTAAAGCCTTTCTTGAGGCCAGGCCCTGCCATGAAGGACGTAAAGCCTTCAGGGTTATGATCACGGCCACCTTCGCCCAGGCCCTGGCTGATCGGGAGCCGGCCGAATTCAGTGGTGAATACAACCAGCGTTTCATCGAGCAATCCACGCTGCTTGAGGTCACGCAAGAGTGCTGCAGTAGGCTTGTCGAGAATCGCCGCGTTGTTATTGTGATTGGCAACCAGGTCTTCGTGAGCATCCCAATTGACGCGGGGTTCGCCGAAGTGGCCTCCGTTATAAAGCTGAATGCAGCGGACCCCTTTTTCGATCAGCCTCCTGGACAGCAGGCAGTTGTAGCCGTAGTCGCGAGTAATCGGATCGTTGAGCCCATAGCTCTCTCTGGTCGCCTCCGATTCGCCCGAGATGTCAGTTACATCCGGTGCACTGATCTGCATCTTGGCGGCAAGCTCGTAGGCCTTGATTCTCGATACCAGGGCGTCTTCTCCCGGGTTGTGCTTGAGATGCTCTTCGTTGAGTGCGCTGAGAAGATCATAAGAGGCGGCTTGGGCTTTCGCGTTCACACCTGCTTTGGGTTGCAGGTCTGCGATTGGGTTTCGTTGATCTCCGAAGATCACTCCCTGGTGCGAAGCCGGCAGAAAACCGTTGCCCCAATTGGCGACACCGCAGGGCGGGAAGCCCCGGCGATCTGGCAACACCACAAAGGACGGCAGGTTCTTGTTTTCAGAACCGAGGCCATAACTGACCCAGGATCCGATCGAAGGAAAGCCCTGGAAGATGAAGCCCGTCGACATCTGAAACAAGGCAGGGCCGTGAGCGTTGCTGCGCGAGACCATCGAATGGAAGAAGGTCATGTCATCGACAAGCTCGCCCATCTGCGGCAAAAGGTCCGATACATATTTGCCGCTCTTACCCTTGGGGCGGAATTGCCAGGGCGACTTCATCACGGTTCCCCGCTTGCCGAAGAATGGCGTAATGGCGTTGGCACCCTGCGTCTCTTTGCCGTGGTGTTTGACCAGTTCCGGCTTGTAATCGAAGGTGTCGATCGAACTCAGCCCGCCCGGCAGGAAGATCATGATGATGTTCTTGGCTTTTGGGGCAAAGTCTGGTTTTGGAATGCGTAGCCTGGCCGGGGCAGCCGATGCGGTGTCCTGGGAGAGCAGTTGAGCAAGGGCAATACCGGCGAGGCCACCGCCCATCTCCCACAGTGCCTGACGGCGCGTGAGGGGCGAAGTCTGGGATTGGCAATTCTTATGGGACATAGACAAACTCGTTCGCGTTAAATAAGGCTCTGGTGTAGATAGGAAGCGGCTGGCTGGCCAGGAATCGACTCCCGAGACTCAGCTCTGCCGCATTTGGTTCGCGCCCGTAGAGCAATTCGTAGGCGCGGCGAATTCGATCCACTGCCTTGCTTCCGGCTTCTTTCTTGAGGCGGTCCGCGAACAAACCAGCCTGTCTGAGAACGAAGTCGTTGTTCAGCAGCGTCAAGGCCTGAACGGGTGTGTTTGAAACGCTTCGCTGAGGAGTGGCAACAGAGGGATCGGGACAATCAAAACTGTCCATCATGATCCGCTCGCCGCCACGAACAACGAAACGGTAAATGGCTCGGCGCCACACCTCCGGGCCATCGTTGTCGAGCGTTTCGTAAATGAAGGCGCCTCGATCCTTCTTCTTTTGAAGGAAGAAACTCGGGCCGCCAATCGGGTCCAGGCGAAGCTGCCCGCTGGCATGCAGGATCGAATCACGAAGCGTCTCTGCATCCATACGCTTCAGCGGCATACGCCAAATCATGCGATTGTCGCCATCTGCGGCAAAGGCCTGCTCATTCATTGCCGAGCTTTGCCGGTAGGCATCGGATAGAAGAATCTGGCGGTGCAACCATTTGACGCTCCATCCGTTTTCCATGAAAGATACGGCGAGCCAGTCGAGGAGTTGCGGATGCGAAGGGCGGTCCCCATTGAGTCCGAAATCGCTGGGCGTATTGACGAGACCATTGCCGAAATGGTTATACCAGATGCGGTTCACCAGCACGCGCGCCGTAAGCGGATTCTTATCGCTCGCGATCCAGTTGGCAAGGGCAATGCGGCGTTCGCTATCGGTTGCTGTGGAAGACAAGCCAAGATTGGGATCGATCTGACGAACAGCACTGAGTGCGCCCGGACTCACTTCTTCTAACGGCTTTGCGACGCTGCCTCGATCCAGCAAAAACGCCTTATCCATTGCATGTGGCTTTGCTGCGTAAAGACGCATCGGCTCGGGTATTGCCGAAAGATCGGTTTCGATTTGTTTACGTTCTTGCTGAAGAGCTGCCCGTTGACTCGCTTTCTCTTTCCCTAGCTTTGCAACGAACTCTGTCTCGCTCACGCGAGGTAGGTCCAGTTCAAGATCTCTGATGTGATCGAGAGAGGAGCAAAGAGTGTGCCAGTTCTGTCCATCGTTTGATGCTTCCAGCCGGAAGACCCTTGGCATGCCTGTGTTGCGGCCGGTTTTCTGATCGGTCCACCAGAAGATCCTATCGATCGCTTTAGCCTCAGGATTGGCGATTTCGATGTATACCGGGGAATCTTCTGTTGCCTTTACACTCCCAGCCCAGTTTTCAACCTTGAGCCCGGCAGGTTGCAATTCGAGATGCTCCAGTCGCGGACGATCACTTTGGTGATTTGTGATCACCAGCCGAAGCTTGGTGGATCTGTCCGCAGCAAAAGCATTGCGATTCCAGATTGGATTTAGCGGCATTCGACGGGCAGCCGAAATGCGTTGCTGGTCAAAGGCGCGGTATCGATCGAGCAGCACCGCAGTTCGCACCGGGTCTTCGATATCTGCCAGCTGTTGGTTAGTCGTGTTCAGCCGGTCGCGAATCGGCTTTGTTTGAGCATCGTAGGCTTTGATTTCTTCCTCTTTGGCGACGCGGCGAGTGCCGAAGGTCACGCCCCCATATACAGCTGTGAGCCGATAGAAGTCTTTGCTGGGGATGGGGTCAAATTTGTGATCATGGCAGCGGGCGCAATTTACTGTCAAGGCCTGAAAGGTATGAAAGGTTGTTGTCGCCATATCGTCGAGTTCGTCTACTCGGGCTGCGGCAGCAAGTAGCTTGTCTTTGTTCAACTCCGCACTCACCTGATCCCATGGGCCAGCCACGAGGAAGCCAGTGGCGGCAATCATTTTGGGGTTCGTGGGTTCGATCAGATCGCCGGCAATTTGCTCTCGTATGAACTGGGTGTAGGGTTTGTCGCTGCGGAAGGCGTCGATGACGTAATCACGATAAGGCCAGGCGTGGAGCCGCTCGTAATTATGCTCTCCCCCATCTGTCTCGCCAAAGCGAACCACATCGAGCCAATGGCGAGCCCATCTTTCCGCATAGTGCGGGGAGGCTAGCAGATGCTCGACTGTATCTTCATAACTTCGCTTGTAGTCTTCCGGCTGAGGCGGCAATCCAGTCAGGTCGAAGTGCAAACGGCGGATGAGAGTGCGCTGATCGGCTCTTGGGTTTGGGCTAAGGCCGTTGGCCTTCAGTTTCGCAAGTAGGAACTCATCGATGGATTTGTCGGAAGTCTTGACTGGTGTACGGAAGGACCAGAATTCGCGCTTATTGTTTGCAGTTTGTGTCCAGAGACTGGAAATACCCAATAGCAGCGCAATACTGAACCGTTTCATATCCTTCTATTGGTATCACAAGGTTTGAGTTTCAGCGACTTGCTGCAAGTGCCTGGTCAAAGCTCCCGAGCATAGTTTTGACGCTTTTAGCTTCGTCCATGTCGGGGTTGAGGGTGAGCATTCTTTGGAAGTGTTTGCGGGCAACGGCGAGGATTTCGAGCGATCCAGTCGATTGAGCCTGGGTTGCATAGATCAATCCGCTCAAGTAGTGCGAGTAGGGATAGTCAGGATCATACTGAAGACTCTTCTGACAAAAGAGTGTTGCGTCGGCAAGCTTCTTGTCGCGGAAGGCACAATCGCAGAGGCCGAAGTAAGCCATGCTGCGGAGGTCTTGCCAAATGTCTTTCTGTGCCGCACGACGGCGCTTTCCTTGCCCAATCAGAAAGCCGACGACATAGTAGTTGAGGTTGCCTGACATGCCGGAGTCGAAATTGCTGAAGCGCAGATAATCAACGTATTCCTTGCGAGACTCCTTGTAGCTGCCCTTCATCCGCAAGCTTTCGGCCAGCCAGAAATGCGGCTCGGCGATATTGGGTGAGATCGCGATTGCCGCGCGCGCGCTCTCGATTGCATCGTCGTAACGCTCTTTGATGCGGTAGGCCTGAGCCCGTAGGTAAAGGGTTTGTAGATCCTTGGGGTTGCGCTTGAGGACAACATCAAACTGGCGAACGCTCTCGTCGACATTTCCAATGTCGAGCAGCATCCCACCGTAGCTTGAGCGAGCCTCTGAATAGTCGGGGTCAATCTTGATTGCTGTGTCGAAGTACTGTTTGGCCTTGGCTTGATCAAACAAGGCGTTGTAGCTACGTCCGAGGTAAAGTGCAGCTTGGCTATACGTAGAATCGGCGGCGAGCGCCTGGCTAAAGTGCTCCACCGCCTTCTTGTAGTTTTGCTCGAAGCCTTTGTTGTAAAACTCAAGTCCCTTATCAAACTGGTCTACTGCTGCTTTGGGACGCTTTCGCGGAATCAGGATCTGGATTTTGACTGTGGATTCCTGACCCGGATAAACCATCTCTTCACGAGGGCCGTCCGGCTCGTAGCCCATCTTCACGCCCTGGATCTGGTGCGTGCCAGGCCGCAGGCCGGGCAGTCGTAACGGAGTGCCTTTGCTTGCTACCCCAGCGCTCTTGCCATCCACAAAAACTTCAACTTCTTCTCGGTTGGTCTCAAAGATGAGCGTTCCAAACTTCGGTGCCGGTGGAGGCGCCGCAGTGGCGTAGGAAGGCACGTATGCGATTAACATTTCCGGATCGAAACTTCCCCGATCCGAGCGCGGAGTCTGCTTGCCTTTGGTTGCCTCACGGACGTTCTTGCGAACATACTCTGTCATCTCCACTGCCGTGACTTGTCCATCGCGATCATCATCGGCTTCCCCTTCCATGCCCTTGACGACATAGTAGGTAAAAACACCATGGCCACCTCCAAAATCAGGTGACTCGAAACTGCGCTCCTGGTCGCGTGACGCTGTCAGGCTGAACATGTTCTTGTCGAGATTCTGCCAGAGGTTGTTCAAGTTGTCGGCACGTGTTTCCGAGGTGACGAATCCCGAGTGGCAACTGTCGGTAAGCAGCACCTTCCATTTGGCTTTGACCTTTTGCCCCACTGTCTTGGCCAACGCTTCCATTGAGTAACCGCTACCAGCGATGTTGTTGAGGCTGAAGTCATAAGGAGCCAGATAACCCTTGCCCTGGTGCACAAATCCGTGCCCGGCAAAGTAAATGAAAACCCTATCGTTTTCATTGGCCACGCTTGGCAGCCAGACCTCGAGCTCCTGCTTCAGGTTGGCCAAGGTCGCCTTCGGCCCTAGCAACTTCTTCACATTCTCAGACCGGAAGTTTCCGCCTTCGAGGCTGATCAGGATCGAATAAAGAGCGTCTGCATCGCGCTCGGAATAGGCGAGGTGAAGGTCTTTCGGCAAATTCTGGTAGGCACCCACACCCATCACAATGGCGTAGCTGCGCGGGATCTCCACTTTCTTGGTCATGAGTTGGCTCTCACCCTCGGGAAATGGGTCAGCCTCCACCTTCAGGTCGCGGGCTTTCTTGGGGTCGGCTCTTTGCGCGAAAAGGAAAGTAGTTGAGATCAGGATTGAGACCAGTAGCTTCATTTGTGCGTCAGCGTCACTTCTGCCGTCACACGAGGCTCATCCCCTCGCTTGCTGGCTACATAGGCTGCGTGCTCAAAGCGTGGGCCCTGATTGGAACTTTTCTGTTCGCCTTCCACTTTTTCGACGATCAGATCGCGAGCGTACATGGTGCGAACACGATCCACAAAGGGATCTCCAAAGTTGGTGTTGCTTGCGAGAATGATGCCCGGAGCTGGCCGGATCGGTGCCGTGGGTGAAGCGGCTGGAAGTGGGTTGCGGTCTGGCGCGACTTTATAAATCAGACCGTCAAAATCTGGTTCCGGCTTTCGACTGAATACGATAAAGATTCGCTCTTCCCCAGGCTGCTCGTCAAACTTGAATACGAAGCCGGCAGGGATTGTGTAGGCTTGATTGGGGCCGACCCTATTATCGCCTCCCGAGATCTGAGGAGAAGGGAAGAGGGGGCTCCACTTTCCAGAGCTACCCCGGGCGAGGATGTATAGGTAGCCGAAATCATTCACTTCAACCCGAACATTGATGCGATCCCCGCTCTTGAAGGCCTTCGTCGTCGGGACTTCTTTCTTGTTCCCGTCCGGCATCAATTCGGTAATAGTCCAACGCATGGCCAGGCCACCACCTTGAGAAGTTGTGTCCGACGCCAGCCTTACCGGAAATGGCTGTTCACCAGAATCTGCGGATGATCTCTGCCGCTGGTTTTTGGCCTGCTCTACCGGTTCCTTCGGCTTCGGCGTTGAAGGTGTCTTCTTCGCGCCTGCTGTGACAGCGGGAGGCGGCGGTGCTGTTGGCTTTGCCCCGTAAAAAATTTCACGCGCAGTGAGTCTCGGCCCAGAGTCCGTACCTGCCTCTTGCGACCAAACCAAGGCGCTGCCCAGCAGCGCGATCAAACTAATTTTCAGAAACATTACCATTCCTCCAAATTCTT
>Ga0335397_10009585_pt1 | contig 12072 bp, 11 predicted proteins | sample MAT04_FD_205740 | JGI IMG/M metagenome (GOLD analysis project Ga0335397, IMG submission 205740) | Freshwater microbial communities from Lake Fryxell liftoff mats and glacier meltwater in Antarctica - MAT-04 (spades assembly) (version 2) ...
ACCATGCCGAAGTTCAGCAGACGCTCGCGCACAAAGCCCATGATGGCCGCACCGGCTCTCGGCTTCACTTCCCAAATCGTATTCAGCGCGTCCTTCAACTGCCCGAAGACGCCGGAAGCGCCCAGCAACAGCGTCACAAAACCGACGACCGCGCCCGTCCAACCTTCGGACGGCTTCGACGCGCTCTGCACCATCGACTGCACGCTCTCCGCCGCCTGCGCGCCCACATAGGACTTGAGCTGATCGTCGAGCTGGCCGCGCACGGCTTCCTCGCCCAGCACCAGGCCGGCGACGCTGATCGCGATGACGAGCAGTGGGGCGATCGAGAAGATCGAGTAGTAAGCGAGCGCCGCGCTGAGGCGCAGAGCATTGTCCTCCATCCAGGCGTCGAACGTCGCTTTGAGCAGCTTGAAGACTCGGTTCCCGGTGACTGCTTGGAGATTCATACGGTCACAATCGCAACCCGATTTCGACGCGGCTGTGGTCATTGTCTCCAAGATGCTCGGATACGTCCGCGCCTGCTGGATCGTCCGATGATTTGGCATGACAACGATCGACCTCAAAGCCAACTGGAATCAAATCAAAGGCAGCCTTCGCCAACGCTATGCCATCCTCACGGACGACGACCTCAATTTCGCCGAAGGCAAGGGCGAAGAACTGCTCGGCCGCCTTCAGGAGAAGCTGGGGATCGGGGAGGACGAGCTGCAGCATGTCCTGAAAGAACTCGACGAGAAGGCCGGCGGGATGCGCGGGAAAGTCGAGGAAGTGAAAACGAGAGCCGCCGAGGTTTTCGACGACGTAAAACACAAAGCAAGTGGTTACGTGGACGACGCCAAAGCCGCCGCGTCGCTGAAAGCGGAGGAAGTCGTCGCGGAAGCCAAACAGCGGGCGCGCACTTTGCACGAAGATGCCGAGGAATACATCCGGCAGCAACCGCGCCAGGCTCTTCTCACCGCGCTCGCCGCGGGTTTCGTCGCCGGCTTGCTCCTGCGTCGCTAAATCTCACAGTTTGCACCATGCGCCGTGATCATCAGCCATGGCTGAAGATCACGGCGCTTTTCATTCACGGGGACAGTATTTCTCGCGGAGAGTGGAATCTCGCGAGTGGATTTCAGTCGCTCGGTCCACGGATGAATTTTCGGCTGTCTCGGGTGGCAAAGGTCGCAGAGGAGAATTGTCTATCGTCCGCTTTTCAAGCGACCGGCAGCTATCGGTTCCGCGAAATCAGTTCGATGCTCCACGAAACCTCCGCGACACCCACGCCCCCTCAAGCAGCCCGCGCGGCGGGGCTGCGTTACGTGTCCGATGGGCAGCCGGGGGTGCGACGCAAAAAGGCCGGAAAGTCGTTTCGATATCTGGATTCCGATGGGCGCCCTGTGCGTGAAGCTGAAACCTTGCGCCGCATCAAAGCGCTCGTGATCCCTCCCGCCTGGATCGAGGTGTGGATCTGCGCTGATGAGCGCGGCCACATCCAGGCGGTGGGGCGCGACGCGCGCGGGCGCAAACAATACCGCTACCATCCGCGGTGGCGCGAGATCCGGGACGAGTCCAAATACGGCCGCATGCTGGCTTTTGCGCACGCGCTTCCGAAGGTGCGGCGACGCACCGCCATGCATCTGCGGCAGCGCGGCATGCCTCGCGACAAGGTTTTGGCCGCCGTGGTGCGTTTGCTGGAAACCACGTTGATCCGGGTGGGCAACGACGAATATGCGCAGACGAATCGGAGCTATGGTCTGACCACGCTGCGCAATCGCCACGCGCGAGTGAGCGGTGGCAAAGTGACCTTCGATTTCGTCGGCAAGAGCGGGAAGCGCCATGCCATCGATCTTCAGGACGCGCGGCTGGCGAGCGTCGTGCGGCGCTGCCAGGAGCTGCCGGGCCAGGAGCTTTTTGGGTATGAGGACGACGATGGGAAAGTTCGCGATGTCACTTCGGATGACGTGAACAGCTATCTCCGCGAGATCGCGGGCGCCGAGTTTACCGCGAAGGATTTTCGCACTTGGGCGGGCACCGTGCTGGCCGCCATCGCGCTCCGTGAATTCGAGCAGTTTGGATCTTCGCGCGAGGCGAAACGGAATATCACCAAAGCCATCGAAGCGGTCGCGAAGATGCTCGGGAACACGCCCGCGATCTGTCGCAAGTGTTACGTGCATCCCGGAGTTCTCGATTGCTATCTGGAGGGGCAGACCATCGCCACCTTGCGGCAGGAAGCGGATGAGCGGATCGCGCGCTCACTTTCCCGACTGAAGCCCGAAGAGGCCGCCGTCATGATGATGCTGAGGGAGCGTCTGACGATCGCAAACCGTGGCGGCGGCAAGCGGTCCGCCGTCTCGCTCACCAAATCGGCCAATGGCCGTCGGTGAATGCGCTCGGATCAGGGGGGCGAAGAAGGCTAGGCAAAAAGACGTTTCCAATGCCGCCGACCATCGCGAAAGGCGCGGCTGCAGGTGCTCTCCACGTTGCCCCGCGCCTCTTCGAGAAAGCCGGCTCCACTTTCGGCCAGCGAGGAAGCGCGACGTGCCGCCGGTTGGGCCACCGATTGCAGTCGATCTTCCAGATCCTCCAAAAGGCTTTCCAGGCGGTGCCTAGGAGATGGGGGCCGGGCTGCTTTGATGAGGACTGCGATGGCGAGACCGATGCCGACCGCGATGAGCAACGCATTGGTCGGATTGGCGCGCACCGCCTCATCGAGACGATCGGCGGGCGGGACGGAATAACGGATGGAGTTTTCGTTCATAGTCAGGAATTTTTTGTGTTTTGATGGCGGCACAGTTCGCAGGCTTTCACTACGCCCAGAAAGAGCAGGAAAGGTCGGGCGAGGGTAAATGCCACGGCTGCAAGGCCGCCGACAATTGCGCCGATGGGGAGCAGATGCATGATCAGTCCCACGCCAAACGCGGACACGACAGCCTTCGTCGGTTCAGCCCGCGCAAAGGCATCTGCGTTCTCGAAAAGGGCGACTCTGGTGGTGGAAGATGGTGAGGGAGTATCCATGTCGTTGATCTATCGCGCCGAACTACCGCGCCGCGCTTATCGCCGTGAGTTGCGTCAACCGTGTCCGGGCCGCAAAACGGAAAAATCGGCAACCAAAACAGCCCCGGCGAACGGGAATGTTCACGGATTCAAAGTGGCGGCACATCGTCCGGCTCCCGCCACATAAAAGGTGCTTGAGTTCATGAGCGACTGCCGCCATCAGGCGTCATGGCAACAATGCGCAGGTATTCTTTCAGGAAGCCGGGCGCCTCACTTGCCAATACGGCGTTAATTCACCAAAGAACCCCGTGCATTTAGGGCTTATCCACATTGAACGCTCACTCCATTCCCCCCGTGTTTTTTCCTCTCACTCGATCCTGGCTCTGCCGCGCAACGCTTTTCCTGCTCCTCGCCGCTTCCGCCAGTGCGGTCGAGCCGTTGCCCGAGCAGATCGATCGCCTCATCGCCGCCAAGGCCGGCGCACAGCCCCTCGCGACCAGGGCGGATGACGCGGAATTCCTCCGCCGTGCGTGGCTGGATTTCGCCGGTGATCTCCCCACTGCGGAGCAAGCCCGCGCGTTTTTCGCCGATTCTGCGCCGGACAAACGCGCCCGGCTCATCGGGCAACTGATCGACGCCCCGCGCTTCGGGGAGCGGCTCGCGGATGCGCTCCATGTGATGCTCATGGAACGCCGCGGGGAGGATGCGAAATGGCGCGCTTACCTCGCGGATGCCTGCCGCGCGAACAAGCCGTGGGACGTGATGGCCCGCGAAATTTTGTACCCGGACTACCTCGATGCGAACCAGCGCGGGGCGGGCTTTTTCAGCATCAATCGCCTCGAGAAGGTGGGGCAGCAGACGACCGATTATCCCGGCCTGACGCGCGACGCGGGGCGGATGTTTCTCGGCGTCGATTTGCAGTGCGCGCAGTGCCACAATCACCTCACGGTCAAAAGCTACAAGCAGGCGGACTTCAATGGGCTCTTCGTCGCCTTCCAGAACGCGAAGATCGAGAAGGCGAGCGGCGACTACGCGACAAGTTGGATCAGCGAAGGCGCGATCAGCGCGAAATACGATTTCGTCTCCGTCCTCACGGCTGTGAAGGGCCAGACCGGACCGCGCGTGCCTTTCGCCGAGGAAGTACCGATCCCGGAACTCAAGGGCGACGAAATGTGGGTGGTGAAACCCGACAAGAAAAAGAACCAACCGGGTAAACCGAAGTTCAGTCCGCTTCAGGAAATCGCCGCGCGGGTCGCAACGAAGGACAATCCATGGTTTGTGCGCAACATCGCGAATCGCGCGTGGTGGCTGCTCATGGGCCGCGGGCTGGTTGAACCGCTCGACCTGCACCACGCCGCGAATCCGGCGTCGCACCCCGAAGTGCTCGACCTGCTCGCGAGCGAACTCGTGGCGCACAATTTCGATCTCAAGTGGCTCATTCGGGAACTCGCGCTGACGCAGACCTATCAGCGTTCGAGCCAGCTCCCGGAAGGCGCCGGGCAGCCGCCGGAGGAATTGTTTGCCGTCGCGAAAGAACGTCCGCTTTCCGCCGAGCAACTCGCACGGGCTTTCCTGCGCGCGACGGGCGAATGGGAGCGCGTCTCCGCTAACACCAAAGCCGACGCTCAGGACGACGCGAAACGCTACGCGCTCTCGGATTTTGAGAGCGCCTTCCGCTCCGCCTTCGCCAACGCACCGAAGGAACCCGAGCTGACCGTGAACCCGACCCTCCGCTCCGCGCTTTTCCTCCGCAATAGCGAGCACGTCCTGTGGGCGTCCAAACCGCGCCCCGGCAATCTTGTCGAGCGTCTCGCCGCGCTGCCCGACAACGCGCAGGTCGCCGGCGAACTTTACCTTTCGATCCTCACCCGTCCGCCGACGACGGAAGAGCGCAGCGAGATGGTCGCGTGGCTGGAAAAGCAGGGCGCCGATCGTCCGCGCGCCATCGGTCACGGGGCGTGGGCGCTGCTCAGTTCCGCCGAGTTTTTCTCCAATCACTAAAATGAACAACCCACTCTGCACCCCTTGGGAACACGCGATTTCGCGCCGCCACTTTCTCGGCGCGGGAGCCGGAGCGCTGGCCATGGGCGCGCTCGGCGGCCTCCTCTCGCGCGCCGCCGCGGAGGAAATGAAGAAGCGCGACAAGCAGGTTCTTTTCGTCTGGCTCGATGGCGGCATGAGCCAGCTCGAAAGCTGGGATCCCAAGCCGCATACGACCTTCGGCGGCCCATTCCGCAGCATCCCGACGAACGTCCCCGGCGTGCATTTCTCCGAGCTGATGCCGAAGCTCGCCAAACAGATGCACCGGCTCTGTGTGGTCCGCAGCCTTTCGACGAAAGACAACGCGCACTCCTCGGGCGTCGAGCGCATCCAGCGTGGCGACCCGAAGACGCGGGGCGTCCCCTACCCGTACTTCGGCTCCGCCGTGGCCAAGCTCATGGGACCGGGCGAGAGCAAGCTCCCACCTTATGTTTGGATCAAGCCCGGCAGCGGTGGCTTCCGCCCGGACGACGCCGGATTCCTCGGCCCGAAATACGGTTCGCTCGCCTTCGGCGACGGCAAACCGCCGGAGAACCTGCTGCGGCATCCGTCGCTTTCCGCCGAGGAAGACGACGCGCGGAACGAACTGCGCGCGCGGCTCAATCAGCGCTACGCCGCGCACCGCGTGCCGGAATACACCGAGGCCAACAGCTACGTCTTCGACACCGCGCGCGAACTGATGAAGCGCGCCGATATTTTCGACAACACCAAGCTCCCGGCCGCCGACGTGGACCGCTACGGGAGCCACGATCTCGGCCGGCATCTGCTCATCGCGCGGCGGATGCTGGAAGCCGGGGTGCGTTTTGTGAAGGTGACGAGCTACGGCTGGGACACGCACGGCGACAACTTCAACGCCCACGCGTCGCTGATGCCGAAGTTCGACCAATCCTTTAGCGCGATCCTCGACGACCTCGCGGCGTCGGGACAACTCGAGCACACGCTCGTCATCGCGATGAGCGAGTTTGGCCGCACCCCACGCGTCAATGGCCACGCCGGTCGCGATCATTGGCCGGAAGCCTGGTCCCTGGCCATGGCCGGCTGTGGCGTGCGCAAGGGTGTGGTCATCGGTGAAACCAACGAACTGGGTACCTGGGTGAAAAGCGACGGCTACGACATCGGAAGCCTTTTTCACACCTGGTTTGCGGCGCTGGGCATCAATTCGGTGTCCGACGAATACATGAACAAAGGCCAGCCGCTGCCCATCGCGCACGAGGAAATGAAACCAATCAAGGAGGCACTCGCGTGAACGTACTCAAACCACTCTTCATCGCCCCGACGGATCGCCAGGTCGTCTGCGCGCGTTTCAGCCCGGACGGCAAGGTGCTCGCCGCGGGCGCGATCGACGGCACGGTGCGCCGCTGGCGCGTTGGCGAAAAGCTCCTCGAAGAAAAGCCCCTTGAACCCCTTCCTCCGGTCATTGGCCATCACGGCTGGGTCAGCGCGGTCGCTTTTCACCCCAAGGAACCGTGGCTGTTCACCGCCGACACGTGGGGCCAACTTCGTGCCCAGACTTTCACCGACGATGCGCCGCAAACCCTCTGGCAACTCGAGGCCGCGCACGCTGGCTGGCTGCGGCAGATCGCCATCTCCGGCGATGGCGCGCACCTCGCCACCTGTGGACGCGACCAAGCCGTGCGCGTGTGGACGCCCGACGGCAAGCCGGTCGCCGAACATCGTCACAACGACGATGTCTTCGCGCTCACGTTCGCGCCCGATGGCCGGCACCTGATCTTCGGCGATCAGCATGGTCACCTGCACGCCTGGGATTTTGCCGCCAAAAATATCACGCGCACGTTCGACGCGACCGTGCTCTTCAAAACGGACCGTCTCCAGGACATCGGCGGCCTGCGCGTGCTGGCCTTCTTCGACGGCGGCAAGACGCTCCTCGCCGCCGGCGCGATCCCCGAGAAAGGCGCGACCGTCCAAAGTACACCCGTGCTGCTCGCGTTTGATTTCGCGACCGGCGAATTGAAGCACAAGTTCACCCATGGCGCGATCAAGGACGGCTTCATCGAAGACCTCGCGGTGCATCCCTCCGGCTACATCATGGCCGTGACCAGCGGCGATCCGGGCAACGGCAAGCTCCTCCTCCTCCGGCCCGATGAAAAGGAAGCGTTCAACTCCGCCACCCAGCTCCCCAATTGCCAGGCCATCGCGCTGCATCCCGATGCCCGGCGCTTCGTCGTCGCCTCGACCAATCGCGACAGTAGTGGCAATGGCCGGCGTACGGACAAGGAGGGAGGTTACCCGGCGAATTCCTCGCCGATGAATCTCTTCGAGCTGCCGGCACCGGCGTAAGCGCGCGGGCGGCATACACCTCAGCGGGCAATATCGGCGGTTCGCGGAATTTTCTTCGTGAACCGGACGCCGACTTCCTATCTCTTCCGCCGCAACACGCGGCGCTTTTCCGTCGGATGTCCTGACGAAGATCGGTGCCGCCTCAACCTCGGGTTCCCTCACTATGCAAAAACAGTCAACGGACGCGGCGGGCGAAGCCGACGTGCAAGCCATCGACGAACTCCGTGCGCTCAATGGTCGCATTCGCGCGGAACTCGCCAAGGTCATCGTCGGGCAGGACAAAGTCATCGAGCTGATGCTCACTTGCATTTTTGCCCGCGGACATGCGCTGCTCATGGGCGTGCCGGGGCTGGCCAAGACGCTGCTCGTCCATTCGCTCGCGGATTTGATGTCGATGACTTTCAACCGCATCCAGTTCACGCCCGATCTGATGCCCAGCGACATCACGGGCACGGAGATTTTGCAGGAGACGGACACCCCCGGCCGACGCGCCTTCGAGTTCGTGAAGGGGCCGATCTTCGCGAACATCGTGCTGGCCGACGAAATCAACCGCACCCCGCCGAAGACGCAGGCTGCACTGCTCCAGGCGATGCAGGAGCAGAAAGTCAACGCCGGCAAACACAGCTTCACGCTGGAGAAACCGTTCTTCGTCCTCGCAACGCAAAACCCGATCGAGCAGGAGGGCACTTATCCGCTGCCCGAGGCGCAACTCGACCGGTTCATGTTCCTGATCAACGTCGGCTACCCGAGCGCCGCCGAGGAATTGCAGATCGCCAAGTCCACCACCGGCGGCGCGATGCCGGTGCTCGACAAAATTTTGCATGCTGAAGACATCCTGCGCTTTCAGGAGATCGTGCGGCGCGTACCGGTGCCGGATCACATTTACGACTACGTGGTGAAGCTCGTCCGCAAATGCCGTCCGGCGGGCGAGGAAGCGCCCGAGTGGATCAAAAAATGGGTGATGTGGGGGCCGGGACCGCGCGCGGTGCAATATCTGGTGCTCGGGGCCAAGGCGCGCGCCGTCTTGCAAGGCAGCTATCTCGCGCGGCTCGAAGATGTGCATGCCGTCGCGGAGCCGGTTCTGGCGCATCGCATCCTCGTGAATTTTCATGCGGAGAGTGAGGGGATCAACAGCACGGAAATCATCCGGCGGGTGATCAAGGAAACGGCCGAATGAGCTTAACCGCAGAGGACGCAGAGACGCAGACGGCCGCAGAGAGTTTATGAAGGAGAATGACGTTTCTCACGCGGTGATCGGCGCGGCGATTGATGTCCACAAAGAACTTGGGCCGGGATTGGTGGAGAAGATTTACGAGGAGGCGCTCTGCCATGAATTGCATCTTCGGGAACTGAAGTTTTTGCGGCAGCGCTCTGTCCCGATTTCGTACAAGGGGGTGAGCCTGTCGGTGCCGCTCTGGCTCGATCTGCTGGTCGAGGAAAAAGTCATCATCGATCTGAAAGCGAAAGAGCAAGTGACCGCTTTGGACAAGGCGCAGCTCCGCAGCTATCTCCGCCTTACCGGCGTTCATCTCGGCCTCATCATTAACTTTCACGTCGAGCGCCTGACCGACGGCATCACCCGAATCGTCAACAAGTTCTCCGAATCCGCGCCCGATGATCAGCCCGATCTTCAATCCTAATTCCCCCCTCTGCGGCCCTCTGCGTCTCTGCGCCCTCTGCGGTAAAATCCGATGAGCACCAGCGAAGACCTCGGCTTCCTCGACCAGGGTGCCATCGCGCGGCTCTCGCGGCTGATGCTCAATGTGCGCAACCCGATGCTCGGGAGCGTGACCGGCCAGCATCGCTCAGCCACGCGCGGGGCTTCGGTGGAGTTTGCCGAATACCGGAAATACGCGCCCGGCGACGACATCAAGCACCTCGACTGGCGCGTCTTCGGCCGCACCGACAAGTTCTTCATCCGGGAATTTGAAGCGGACACCAACCTGCGCTGCTACGTCGTGCTCGACACGTCGGCGTCGATGAACTTCACGAGCACGCCGGAGGGCGGAACCCGTTTCGATTATGCGCGGCGCCTGGCTGGGACGCTCGCGCATCTGCTCGTGCATCAAGGCGACGCCGTCGGACTGACTTGCTTCGCCGAGAAGGCGCATGACCTCCCGCCACGCCGTACGCCGAGTCATCTGCGCCAGTTGTATCAGATGCTCGCGCAGACCAAACCAGCGGGCGAATCGAACATCGTTCAGACGCTGCACGACTTCGCCGAGCGCATCCGCCAGCGGGCGCTCGTCGTCATCATCAGCGATCTTTTCACCGAAGTCGCGCCGCTGCTCGAAGGGCTCAAGCACCTGCATTTCTTCAAGCACGACGTGGCCGTTTTTCATTTGCTCGACCGGCAGGAATACGACTTCGACTTCACTCGACCGGTGCGTTTTGTGGATATGGAAAGCGGCGCGGATCTGATCACCGATCCGGCGGTGGTGCGCGAGGCGTATGGCGAAGCCGTGCGCGATTACCTCGCCGCGATTCAGCACGGCTGCCGGCAATTTCAGGTCGATTACCACCTCACGTATCTCGATCAACCCTTCGAGGGAATGCTCACGAATTTCATGCTCCAGCGCGTGCGCGCCTCGCGCAAAGGAGGACGCTGACCGATGGCCTATCTGCAACCATGGATGCTCTGGGCGCTGCCGGCGGTGCTGCTGCCGATCGTCATCCATCTGCTCAACCGGTTGCGCTACAAGACCGTGCATTGGGCGGCGATGCTCTTTCTGCTCAAGGCGAATCGCGCGGCCACACGACGCGCGAAAATCCGCCAGTACCTGCTGCTCCTGTTCCGCTGCCTGCTGCTGCTCTTCCTCCTCTGGGCGATGGCGCGGCCGCTCATCGGCGGCTGGCTCGGCGCGGCGGCGGGCGGTGCGCCGGAAACCGTGCTCATCCTGCTCGATCGCTCGGCGAGCATGGAAACGCGCGGCGGCGGCGAGAACGGGAGCAAACGCACTCATGCCCTGTCCTTGCTCGCGCAAGCGGCGAAACAAAGCGTGGGCAGCCATTTCGTATTGATCGAAAACGTCCTGCGCCAGCCGCTGGAAATCGCCGACGCCTCGACCCTGGCGACCATGCAGATGGCCGAGCCAACCGATACCGCCGCCGATCTGCCGGCGATGTTTCGCGCGGCGCTCGACTATCTCACGAAGAATAAACCCGGCAGCGCGGAGCTGTGGGTGGCCAGCGATTTGCAGGCGAGCAACTGGCGGCCGGATGGCCCGGAATGGCCGGACATCGCCGCGCGTTTCGCCGGTCTCAGCCAGGGCCTGAGCGTGCGGATTCTCGATCTTTCCTCGCCGCCCGGGCAAAACCTTTCGGTTGCCGTGAAAGCGGCGGATCTGCGCGTGCGCGATGCGAAGACGGGCAAGGCGCAGCTTAGCCTCACGCTGGAATTGAAGGCGGACGCGGAGCGCAAAGGTCCACTCCCGCTGCTCCTCACGCGCGACGGCGCGAAGAGCCAGATCGACCTGGCCCTCAACGCCGCCGTCCAGCGCCAGAACCTCAAGTTCGACCTCCCGAAAACGGAAGCCGGCTGGGGCAAGGTCGAATTGCCCGCCGACGAAAATCCCGAGGACAACACCGCTTATTTCGCCTACTCGCCGCCGGTGCCGCTGCGCGCAGTCATCGTCGGGGATGGCCCCGCCGCGCCCCGTTTGCGCTTCGCCGCCGCGCCGGACAAAACCCGCACGGATCGCACGGCCGAAGTGCTGTCGGTCGCGGGGGCGGAGAGCCTGCCCTGGAAGGAAACCGCGCTGGTCGTCTGGGCTGCTCCAGCCCCGGGCGACGCAGTGGCCAAGTCGCTGGCTAGCTGGGTCGAGAGCGGCGGTGTGCTGCTCTGCTTTCCGCCCGGTGGCGAGGCCACCGGTGGTCCGCTCGGCGTGACGTGGAGCGCCGCGGAGAACGCCCCGAAGGAAGCGCCGTTCCGGGTGACCGCGTGGGATGATCTCGACGGTCCGCTCGCCCGGACGGACAGCGGCACGCCGCTCCCACTGGGCAAACTCGACATCGCCCGCCGACAGATTCCGAGTGCGGGCGAGACCATGCACGTCGCGGCAGCCTTCGCCGATGGTCGCGCATTTCTCATTTCCCGCGAGGCCGGTGCGGGTCGCGTCCTGGCCTGCGCCACGCAGCCCGATGCCGACTGGAGCAGTCTCGGTGAGGGATTCGTGCTGCTGCCGATGGTCCAGCGGCTCCTCGCGCTCGGCGGTCAGCGACTGGCTCCGCCGGCGATGGGCGTGGCCGGGGATTGGCACGCGGGTGATTCGCAGGAAGTGTGGAGCGCGGTCGAGACCGAAAAGCGGCGCGACTGGCGCTGGCACGCGGGCGTTTATCAAAGCGGCGCGAACCGGATCGCGCTCAATCGGCCGGAGGCCGAGGACGCCCCCGAGATCGTCGATCGTGCGCGTCTGCCCGAATTGCTGCGCGACGTGAAGCTGACCGTCATGGCCGGCGCGCTCGAACTCAAAGCCGACCGGCTGCAAAGCGAGATCTGGCCGGCGATGGTGGTGCTGACAATGCTCTTCATGTGCGCGGAAATGGCGCTGGCCACGAGCAAGGCGATGCTGCCGATGAAACCCGCGGTGAAGGTTCCGGCAACGACGGCCAGGCGCGCAACCGCGGAGGTGGGCGCGTGATGCTCGGGGAGTTCCGGGGAGCACGGGCGTCCCGCCCGTTAGTTTTGGCGTCCCGCCGAAACGAACTTCCTTCCGCGTCAATCCCCGGCAAGAGCTCCGCACCCTCAGGCCTCCGCAATAA
>Ga0335397_10009589_pt1 | contig 12070 bp, 11 predicted proteins | sample MAT04_FD_205740 | JGI IMG/M metagenome (GOLD analysis project Ga0335397, IMG submission 205740) | Freshwater microbial communities from Lake Fryxell liftoff mats and glacier meltwater in Antarctica - MAT-04 (spades assembly) (version 2) ...
GGGCCGGCGCAGTAGTCGCCCAGGCTCTCGCTGGTGTAGGCACCCAGGAAGATGGCACCGGCGTGGCGCAGCAGCGGTTCCCAGCGGCCGGGCTCCTGCGAGCTGACTTCCAGGTGCTCGGGCGCGATGCGGTTGCTGATGGCGCAGGCTTCGTCCATCGAACGTGTGTGGATCAGCGCGCCACGGCCTTCCAGGCTGGCGCGGATGACCTCGCGGCGCGGCATGCCGGGCAGCAGCCGGTCGATGGCTTCGTGCACCTTCGCGATGTAGTCGGCATCCGGGCACAACAGGATGCTCTGCGCCAGTTCGTCGTGCTCGGCCTGGCTGAAGAGGTCCATCGCCACCCAGTCCGGGTTTGTGCTGCCGTCGGCCAGCACCAGGATCTCGCTGGGGCCGGCGATCATGTCGATGCCGACCTGGCCGAAGACGCGCCGTTTGGCGCTGGCGACGTAGGCGTTGCCCGGGCCGGTGATCTTGTCGACCCGCGGCACCGTGGCCGTGCCATAGGCCAGCGCGGCCACGGCCTGTGCGCCACCGAGCGTGAAGACACGGTGCACGCCGGCGACGAAGGCCGCGGCCAGCACGAGCGCGTTGCGTTCGCCACGCGAGTCCTTGGACGGGCCTTCCCTGCGGGCCGGCGTCGGTACGACCATGATGATCTCGGGCACGCCGGCCACCTGCGCTGGAATCGCGTTCATCAGCACGCTGCTCGGGTAGGCCGCCTTGCCGCCGGGCACGTAGATGCCGACGCGGTCCAGCGGCGTGACCTTCTGGCCCAGGCGTGTGCCGTCGCGGTCCTTGTAATGCCAGCTGCGGCTGCTGGCGTCGAGCTGGCGGCGGTGGTAGTCGCGCACACGTTCGGCGGCGGCCTGCAAGGCGCTGCGCTGGGCTGGCGTGATGGCCTCGAAAGCGGCGCGCAGTTCGTCGGCGCCGATCTCCAGTTCGGCCACCGAAGCCGCCTGAACGCCGTCGAAGCGCGCGGTGAGTTCCAGCAACGCGGTGTCGCCGCGCGCTCGCACGTCGGCGATGATCTCGGCCACACGGCTCTCGATCGCGGCGTCGGTTTCGGCCGACCAGTGCAGCACCTGCTGGAAGTCGGCCTCGAAGCCGGCCGCCGTGGTGGCCAGGCTGCGGATGTTCACGTGGCCTGCGGCACTCATGACCGCGACTCCACCGCCGCCTCGAAGGCGTCGATCAGCGCCCGCAGCGGCTGACGCTTGAGCTTCAGCGCTGCCGGGTTGACGACCAGGCGCGACGAGATGTCCATGATCTTCTCCACCTCTACCAGGTGGTTGGCCTTCAACGTGCTGCCCGTGGACACCAGGTCGACGATGGCGTCGGCCAGGCCCGTCAGCGGCGCCAGTTCCATCGAGCCGTAGAGCTTGATGAGGTCGACGTGCACCCCCTTGCTGGCGAAAAACTGCCGCGCCAGGTGCGTGTACTTGGTGGCCACGCGCAGCCGCGAGCCCTGCTTGACGGTGGCGGCGTAGTCGAAACCTTCACGCACGGCCACGCTGAGGCGGCAGCGCGCGATGTTCAGGTCGAGCACGCGGTACAGGCCCCCGGCGGCGCCTGCAGCACCGTCGTCGCCCTTGCCTTCGAGCAGCACATCGAGCCCGGCCACACCGATGTCGGCGCCGCCATGCTGCACGTAGGTGGGCACGTCGGAAGCGCGCACCAGCACCACGCGCACGTCGGGGCGGCTGGTGCCGATGATGAGTTTGCGGCTCTTCTCGGGGTCTTCCAGCACCTCGATGCCCGCGGCGCGCAACAGCGGCAGCGAGTCGTCGAAGATGCGGCCCTTGGACAAGGCGAGCGTGATCATCGGTGGGTGCTTCGGTCGATACGCAGCAAGGCCCGCTGGCGGCGCCCCCGGTGTTGCAGGTGGCGCAGGGCGGCCCCTGCGGCGCACCGCAAGGGGGTGGTCAGTGGTGGTGCGGGGCCGAACCGGTGGGTTCGACTGCGTATTCAGTGGGCGTAAGCGTCTTCATCGACAGCGCGTGGATCTGCTCGCGCATTCTATCGCCGAGCGCCGTGTAGACACGCTGGTGGCGCCGCACGCGCGACAGGCCTTCGAACTCGGCCGAGACGATGGTGGCGAAGAAGTGGCGGCCATCGCCTTCCACCTCGCAGTGGGTGCACGGCAGTCCAGCGGCGATGAAGTCGCGGACCTGGGTGGGGGTGGGATCGGTCATGTATCGATTGTCGCCGCAGACCTGTGCGCTTGCCAGCTACGACGAACATCACGCACTTGAGCGCGTCGAGGCCGGTGGTTCAGCAGGTCACTCCAGCTGGTGCTGCCGCTGGCGTCGCTCATCTGCGCCGGCAAGGCGTCGCTGCGGCCGGGCACGTAGCCCAGGGTGATGGGCGCGCTGCCCGCCGGCGGGGTGATGCGGGTGGCGCGGCCCAGGCCGTCGCGGGTGATCTGCAGGGTCACCCCGCGCGCGTCAGTCACCGCAGTGGTGGCGCCCGCAGCGTTGCGCACCACGGCCTTGCTGCCGGCGTCGGCGCCGCTCTCGGCCACGCGGCGGTTGAAGGCGTCGGTGGCGTAGCCCGTGGCCACGCTCACGGTGTCGACGGTGCTCTGGTGCACGCCTTTGCTGGGGTGGTAGCCCAGCGCCGTGCTGACGGTGGCGGGCCCGCCGGCCTGCTGCATGGCGCTGGTGTTGGGCTGCGTCAGCGCCACGGGGCGGTCCAGCAGATCAAGCTGGCGGCCAAAGCTGTGACCCAGCGGGTTGGTGACGCTGGCCAGGCGTGCGTCGGCGGCGTAGCTCAGCCGGGTTTGGTTGTTGCGGGTGTCGATGACGGCCGCCACCCGGCCGCGGCTGTCGTACTGGCGGTATTGCGCCGATGTGACACTGTTGACCAGTCAACTTCATTGCCCTTGCCTCGGCCTGCGCTGGCAAAGGCGCCCAGGCGACCTCAGCCCAGAGGCGCAGGACCGCGCCATGGTTCAGGACCGCAGCTTGTAGCCCGTGGCCAGCAGCCGCAGCGCGATGGCCGCCACCACGGCAAAGCTGCAGGCCACCACGCCCAGGCTGAGCCAGGGCGAAACGTCGCCGACACCGAAGAAGCCGCGGCGGAAGCCGTCGATCATGTAGAAAAACGGGTTGAGGTGGCTGATCGTCTGCCACACGCCGGGCAGCGAATGCACCGAGTAGAAGACACCGGACAGGAAGGTCAGCGGCATGATGATGAAGTTCTGGAAGGCCGCCATCTGGTCGAACTTGTCGGCCCACAGGCCGGCGATCAGCCCGAGCGATCCCATCATTGCGGCGCCCAGAGCGCCGAAAACCAGGATCCACCACGGCTCGGCCAGGCGCAGCGGCGCGAACCACACCGTCACCAGCAGCACACCCAGCCCCACGGTCAGCCCACGCACCATCGACGCACCCACGTAGGCCACGAACCAAGAGCGGTGCGACAGCGGCGACAGCAGCAGGAACACCAGGTTGCCGGTGATCTTGCTCTGCACCAGCGAGCTGCTGCTGTTGGCAAAGGCGTTCTGCAGCACGCTCATCATCACCAGCCCCGGCACCAGGAAGCTGGTGTAGCCGACGCCCGGGTAGGCCTCGACATGCTTGTCGAGCACGTGGCCGAAGATCAGCAGGTAGAGCAAGGACGTGAGCACGGGCGCGGCCACGGTCTGGAAAGCCACCTTCCAGAAGCGCAGCACTTCCTTGCGGAACAGGGTACCGGCACCGGCCAGGCTCATGACACGCTCCCAGCGCGCTCGACGTTCGCCGATGGTGGCTGCACGCCCCGCATGATTTCGAGGAACACATCCTCCAGGTCGGCGCGACCGATTTCCAGGTCCTCAACCTTCACGCCGGCGGCACGCAGGCCGCCCAGCAGGTTCTCGACCTCGGTCGCATCGCGGGCTGTGGCCTGCACGACGCGGCCCGTCACGCGCGCCACTGCCGCGATGGCGGCCGGTAGGGCCTGGTCGGTCTTGAAGCGCAGCATGGTGCTGGCGGTGCCGGCGAGCAGCGCCGATGTGCGGTCCAGCGCCACCAGCCGGCCCTGCTTGAGCATGCCGATGCGGCCGCACAGCGCCTCGGCCTCTTCCAGGTAGTGCGTCGTCAGCAGCACGGTGTGGCCTTCGCGGTTCAGGCGTGCGATGAACTGCCACAGCGTCTGGCGCAGTTCGACGTCGACACCGGCGGTGGGCTCGTCGAGCACGATCACCGGCGGCTTGTGCACCAGCGCCTGCGCCACCAGCACACGCCGCTTCATGCCGCCCGAGAGCTGGCGCATGTTGGCGCCCGCCTTGTCGGCCAGGCCCAGCGCGGCCAGCAGTTCGTCGATCCAGGCGTCGTTGTGCTTGACGCCGAAGTAGCCACTCTGGATGCGCAGCGTCTCGCGCACGCTGAAAAAGGGGTCGAAGACCAGCTCCTGCGGCACCACGCCCAGTGCCTTGCGAGCGGCTGCGTAGTCGTGCACCACGTCGTGGCCCATCACCGTGACCGTGCCGCCACTGGCCCGCGCCAGGCCGGCCAGGATGGAGATCAGCGTCGTCTTGCCGGCGCCGTTGGGGCCCAGCAGGCCGAAGAATTCGCCGCGCTCGATGGCGAAGGAGACGCCGTCCAGGGCCTTGAAGGCGCCGCGCGCGCCGGTGTAGGTCTTGCTGATGTTGCGAAAGGCGACTGCAGGCATGGGGTCCGTTCGGTGAGGCGCGGGATTGTAGGCAGCCCGCCTTTCGGCCGCCCGCGCCAGAATGCGGCGCATGGTCGCCCCTAAAAAACCCCGCCGCACTGCCGAGCGCATCCTCGAGGTGTCGCTGGAGCTGTTCAACCGCTACGGCGAGCCCAACGTCAGCACGACGCTGATCAGCGCCGAGCTCGGCATCAGCCCCGGCAACCTGTACTACCACTACCCGGCCAAGGACGAGCTGATCAATTCGCTGTTCGACCGCTACGAACGTGCGCTGGGTGAAATCCTGCAGGCCGCCGACGGGGTCGAAAACGTCGAGGACGCCTGGCTCTTTTTCCACATGCTGTTCGAGCTGGTGTGGGGCTACCGCTTCCTCTACCGCGACCTCAACGACCTGCTCAGCAAGAACCGCCGGCTCGAGACGCACTTCCAGTTCGTGCTGAAGAACAAGACCAAGGCCATGCACGCGCTGCTCGACGGCCTGTCGCGCCACGGCGCCGTGCGCCTGACCGGGGCCGAGGCCGCACCGCTGGCCACCAGCATGGTGGTGCTGGTGACCTACTGGCTGAGCTACGAGTACGTGCGCGAGCCGCGCAAGGCGCTGGAACCCGAGAGTGCCGCCGCGTCGATGGGTCGCGGCGCCTACCATGCGCTGGCGCTGCTGCTGCCGCACCTGGACGCCACCTCGCGCGCCCACCTCGACACGCTGGCCGCTGCCTACATCCAGGCGTGAAATTGCCCGCCGCTTGCCTGCGGCGCGGCATCGCCGCGTTTCCCGACGACACCCCGGAACCCGCATGAAACGCCGCACCCTGCTCCTGGCCTCTTCGTCCCTGCTCGCGCTGAAAGCCCCCGCCATGCCCCGCACCCCCGCCGCCCTGCCCGAACTGCTGGAAGTCAGCGCCACGACACTGGCGCAGGCGATGGCCGCCGGGCGCACGACGGCAGAGGCACTGGCGCGCGCCTGCACGGCGCGCATCGCCACCATCGACCGCCGCGGACCGAAGCTGAACAGCGTCATCGAGCTGAACCCCGACGCGCTGGCCATCGCACGCGAACGCGACGCCGAACGCCGCACCGGCAGGCTGCGCGGGCCGCTGCACGGCCTGCCGGTACTGCTGAAGGACAACATCGCCACGGCCGACCGCTTGAGCACCAGCGCCGGCTCGCTGGCGCTGGACGGCATGCGCGCCACGCGCGACGCGCACCTGGTGCAGCGCCTGCGCGACGCCGGCGCGGTGATCCTGGGCAAGACCAACCTCAGCGAATGGGCCAACATCCGCAGCAGCCGCAGCGTCAGCGGCTGGAGCGCGCGCGGCGGCCTCACGCGCAACCCCTACGCACTCGACCGCAGCACCAGCGGCAGCAGCTCGGGCAGCGCCGCGGCCGTGGCCGCCAGCCTGTGCCCGCTGGCCGTGGGCACCGAGACCGACGGCTCCATCGTCTCGCCGGCGTCGATCAACGGCCTGGTGGGCCTGAAGCCGACGCTGGGCCGCATCAGCCGCAGCGGCGTGATCCCGATCGCCCACAGCCAGGACACCGCCGGCCCGATGACACGTACGGTGGCCGATGCGGCCCTGCTCTACGCCGCCATGGCCGGGCCCGACGCCGACGACGCCATCACCGTCACCGCACCTGCCGCGGCATCGGGCGACGGCCAGCTGCCACCCGGCGCGCTGAAGGGCGTGCGGCTGGGCGTGGCGCGTGCCTATTTCACCGGCTACGACGAAGCCGATGCGGTGATCGAGGCCGCCATCGCCAGGCTGCGCGCCCTGGGCGCCACCATCGTCGACGACGCCGAGCTGCCCGCCGCCGGCTACGGCGACGACGAGCTCAAGGTGCTGCTCTACGAACTGAAGCACGGCCTGCCCCTCTGGCTGCGCAACTACGCGCCGCAGGCGAAAGTGCAGACGCTGGCCGACGTCATCGACTTCAACCGCAAGCACGCCGCGCGCGAGATGCCCTGGTTCCGCCAGGAGCTGTTCGAGAAGGCGCAGGCCCTGGGCGGGCTGGACAGCCCTGAGTACCTGGCCGCCTTGGCCGCCTGCGCCAAGGGCGCGCGCACCGAGGGCCTGGACCGCGCCTTCGACAAACACCAGCTCGACGCGATCATCGCGCCCACCGGCGGCCCGGCCTGGCTCATCGACCCCGTCAACGGCGACCACTACGGCGGCAGCTTTTCCACCCCCGCCGCGGTGGCCGGCTACCCGCACCTGACGGTGCCCGCCGGCTTCGTGCAGGGCTTGCCGCTGGGCCTGTCGTTTGTCGGCCGGCCCTTCAGCGATTGGCGCCTGCTGGCGATGGGCCACGCCTTCGAGCAGGCCACGCAGCACCGCCGCGCACCTGTTTTCCTGAAGCGCAGCGTGCCCGCGTAGCCCGCGCGGCGGCCCGGCACCCCCGGGCTTGCTCGCAGTGGCGGCGCTGGCGTCTTCCCGTATCCTGCCGCACGGCCAAAGAGCCACGGGCCACACGGCCACACGGCCACACGGCCACACGGCCACACGGCCGCACGGCCGCAGAGCCTCTTCACCCAGAGCAGGAGACAAGCATGAACCGCAAGCTGTTTTTGCAGGCTGCCTTGTGCGCCGCGCTGGCCGGGTTGGGCGGCAGCGCCGCTGCCCAGGCCTACCCGACCAAGCCGATCCGCCTGGTGGTGACCTTCCCACCCGGCGGCGCGCCCGACATCCTGGCGCGGCTGTTCGCCGACAAGGCGCAGCTGGGCCAGCCGGTGGTCATCGACAACAAGCCGGGCGCCGGCGGCAACATCGGTGCCGAGTCGGTAGCCAAGTCGCCGCCCGACGGCCACACGCTGGTGATGGGGACGGTGGGCACGCATTCCATCAACGGCGCGCTCTACAGCAAGATGCCCTACGACATGGTGAAGGACTTCGCGCCCGTGGGCCATGTCGCTTCGGCGCCCAACCTGCTGGTGGTCACCAACGACCTGCCGGTGAAGACGGTGGCTGAACTCATCAGCTACATGAAGGCCAACCCGAACAAGCTGAGCTTCGGTTCGCCGGGCATCGGCACCTCGGTGCACGTGTCGGGTGAACTCTTCAAATCGCTCACCGGCACCAACATGCAGCACGTGCCCTACAAGGGCCGGCAGTTCGCCATCCCCGACCTGGTGGGCGGCAGCATCCAGGTCATGTTCGACAACATGCCCTCGGCGCTGCCGATGGCCCGCGAAGGCAGGATCCGCGCGTTGGCGCAGACCACGGCCACACGCTCTTCGGCGGCGCCCGACGTGCCCACCGTGGCCGAGACCGTGCCCGGTTTCGAGGCCACGACCTGGTTCGCGATGTTCGCCCCCGCCGGCACACCCAGGGACGTGGTGGCGCGCATCAACGCCGAGATGCAGCGCGTCTTCAAGCTGCCCGACGTGACCGACAAGCTCAAGAACCTGGGCCTGGAGACCTGGATCTCGACCCCCGAGGAACTGACGCGCTACCAGGCCACCGAGATCACGAAGTGGGCCAAGGTGGTGAAGGACTCCGGCGCAAGAGCGGATTAGCCCCCAAGCGCGCTTGCGCTCGCTACCCCCAGGGCCTTGTCAAGGGCCCTCCGTGGCCCTGGGGGCCATCCGCCAGCGGCCCGGCGAAGCCGATTCCGCGGCGGGAAGCCTGGATTGCAGTTTCTGAACATCGAGGACATCACATGACCACCCGCCGCCACATCGTTCTTGCCGGCGCTGCAGCGCTGGCCGCGCCCGCGCTGGTGCGCGCGCAGGCCTTTCCGTCGCGGCCCATCCGCGTCATCTGCCCCTGGCCCGCCGGCGGCAGCACCGACGCCGTCATCCGCGCCTTCGCCGAAAGTGCGCAAAAGACGCTGGGCCAGCAGATCCTCGTCGACAACAAGCCCGGCGCCGGCGGCATGCTGGGCGCGGGTGAGCTCGTCAACGCCAGGCCCGACGGCTACACGCTCAGCCAGTTGCCGCATGGCGTGTTCCGCATCCCGCACATGCAGAAGACGGCTTTCGATACCTTGAACGACTTCACCTGGATCGCCTGCCTCACCGGCTACACCTTCGGCCTGGTGGTGCCGGCCGACGGGCCCATCAAGAGCATTGCCGACCTGGTGGCCTATGCCAAGGCCAACCCGGGCAAGTTCAACTACGGCAGCACCGGCACCGGCACCAGCCCGCACCTGGCGGTGGAAGAATTTGCGCAGCGCGCCGGCATCACGCTGAACCACGTGCCCTTCAAGGGCAACGCCGACAACATGCAGGCCATCCTGGGCGGCCACACCATGGCCGCCAGCGACGCCACCGGCTGGGCGCCGCACGTAGCCAGCGGCAAGCTGCGCCTGCTGGCCACCTACGGCAGCAAGCGCACCAAGCGCTGGCCCGAGGTGCCCACGCTCGACGAGCTGGGCTACAAGACGGTGAGCGACTCGCCCTTCGGCGTCTGCGGCCCGAAGGGCATGGACCCGGCCGTCGTGCGCACGCTGCACGACGCCTTCAGGAAGACGCTGGAAGACCCCGCCGTGCTGGCCACGCTGGAGAAGTTCGACCAGTCGGTGATCTACATGGACACCGCCACCTACACGAAGTGGGCGCGCGAGACCTACACCGCCGAGAAGGCGACTATCGAGCGCCTGGGCATGGCCGCCGCCAAGTCCTGAGCCCCACCGGACGCCCGCCCCGCGTCGCCGTCGCTGCCCTTGTGGCGCGACGGCGACGCCATTTGCGCCAGATCAAACGCAGGCCTCGCGCGCCCTGGCAGCCCTGGCCGACACACTACCGCTAGCGTATCTTCGAGTACTGGACCCCATATCTAGTGCCCAAAGATGACGACCACAAGCTCCAGTGACAACCCGCACGCCCACGCCGCCCCGCTGGCGGTGATCAAGCGCGAGGGTCACACCGTGCCCTTCGACGCCCGCAAGATCGGCGCCGCGCTGGCCCGCGCCGGCGCCGCTACCGGCGAGTTCGACGCCGCGCGTGCCGATCAACTGATGGCCCGCGTGGTCGACCGCCTGCAGCGGCGTGTCACCAGCGTCGAGCAGATCCAGGACGAGGTCGAGCGTGTGCTCGACGAGGCCGGCCACTTCGCCACCGCACGCGCCTACATCGTCTACCGCGAGCAGCACCGTGCGCTGCGTGTCGACCGCTCGGTGGCGGTGGACGTCGAACGCTCGGTCAACGAGTACCTGGCGCGCCAGGACTGGCGGGTGCATGCCAATGCGAACCAGGGTTATTCGCTGGGCGGACTGATCCTCAACGTCTCGGGCAAGGTCATCGCCAATTACTGGCTGAACCATGTCTACCCGCCCGAAGTCGGCGTGGCCCACCGCGAGGCCGATCTGCACATCCACGATCTGGACATGCTCAGCGGCTACTGCGCCGGCTGGAGCCTGCGCACGCTGCTGCACGAGGGGCTGAACGGCGTGCCGGGGCAGATCGAATCGGCGCCGCCGCAGCACCTGTCCAGCGCCGTCGGGCAGATCGTCAACTTCCTGGGCACGCTGCAGAACGAATGGGCCGGTGCGCAGGCCTTCAGCAGCTTCGACACCTACCTCGCGCCCTACGTGCGCAAGGACGCGCTGGGTTACGAGCAGGTGCGCCAGTGCATCCAGGAACTGATCCACAACCTGAACGTGCCCTCGCGCTGGGGCACACAGACCCCCTTCACCAACCTCACCTTCGACTGGACCTGCCCCGAAGACCTGCGTGAACAGGTGCCGATGATCGGCGGCAAGGAACTGCCCTGGACCTACGGCGAGTTGCAGGCCGAAATGGACCTCATCAACCGGGCCTACATCAGCGTGATGATGCAGGGCGACGCCAAGGGCCGCGCCTTCACCTTCCCCATCCCCACCTACAACATCACCAAGGACTTCGACTGGGAGCACCCGAACACCGAGCGCCTGTTCGAGATGACGGCCAAGTACGGCCTGCCCTACTTCCAGAACTTCCTGAACAGCGACCTCGAACCGCGCATGGTGCGTTCGATGTGCTGCCGGTTGCAACTGGATCTTCGTGAACTGCTCAAGCGCGGCAACGGCCTCTTCGGTTCGGCCGAGCAGACCGGTTCACTCGGCGTGGTGACGCTGAACTGCGCGCGCCTGGGCTACCTGCACGCTGGCGACGAGGCCGGGTTGCTGAAGCGCACCGAAGCACTGATCGAACTGGCGCGCACCAGTCTGGAGATCAAGCGCAAGGTGATCCAGGGCCACATCGACAGCGGCCTGTTCCCCTACACGCGCCGGTATCTCGGCACACTGCGCAATCACTTCAGCACCATCGGCGTGAACGGCATCAACGAGATGATCCGCAACTTCAGCGCCGACGCCGACGACATCACCACCCCCGCAGGCGAAGCGCTGGCGCTGCGTTTCCTGGACCACATCCGCGCGCGCATCGTGGTGCTGCAGGAAGAGACCGGCCACCTCTACAACCTGGAAGCGACGCCGGCCGAAGGCACAACCTACCGCTTCGCCAAGGAAGACAGGAAGCGCCTGCCCGGCATCCTGCAGGCGGGCACCGAGCACCAGCCCTACTACACAAACTCTTCGCAGCTGCCGGTGGGTTTCACCACCGACCCCTTCGAGGCGCTGGAGCGCCAGGAGGCCTTGCAGCGCAAGTACACCGGCGGCACCGTGCTGCACCTCTACCTGGGCGAACGTGTGTCGTCGGCCGCGGCCTGCCGCGAACTGGTCAAGCGCGCCCTGGGCCGCTTCCGCCTGCCCTACATCACCGTCACGCCCACCTTCAGCATCTGCCCGACGCACGGCTACCTCGCCGGCGAACACGCCTTCTGCCCGAAGTGCGACGAAGCGGCGCTGGCGCGCAAGGCGCACGCCCAGCCGCAACCGGCCGTGCCCGCCTGAAGCCCCCAAACTGAGAACCCCAGGAGCCCACCCATGAGCCACAGCCAGACCCCCCTGATCCACCCCGTGCTGGAAGAACACGAGCGCCAGCGTTGCGAGGTGTGGACCCGCGTCATGGGCTACCACCGCCCGATGGCTTCGTTCAACGTCGGCAAGAAGGGCGAGTTCGCCGAGCGTCGCTACTTCACCGAGGCCGGCGTCGTGCAGGCGCAGCCTGCGCCGGCGCCCGAACCGGTCTGTGCCTGAAGTCACCGCCGCCGCGGCGCTGGTGCTCGGCGGCGTCACGCCGCTGAGCACCACCGACTGGCCGGGCAAGCTGGCCGCCGTGCTCTTCCTGCAAGGCTGTCCCTGGCGCTGCGGCTATTGCCACAACGCCGGCTTGCAGCCGCGCTGTGCATCGGCCACCGCGCCCCGCTGGTCCGACGTGCTGGCGCTGCTGAAACGCCGCGTGGGCTTGCTGGACGGCGTGGTCTTCAGCGGCGGTGAACCCACGCTGCAGCGCGGGCTGGGTGATGCCGTCGCCGAGGTACGCGCTCTGGGCCTGCAGACCGGGTTGCACACCGCCGGCATCTACCCCGCACGGCTG
>Ga0335397_10009595_pt1 | contig 12067 bp, 8 predicted proteins | sample MAT04_FD_205740 | JGI IMG/M metagenome (GOLD analysis project Ga0335397, IMG submission 205740) | Freshwater microbial communities from Lake Fryxell liftoff mats and glacier meltwater in Antarctica - MAT-04 (spades assembly) (version 2) ...
CTTACCCGGGAGCTGCGCCCCCGCGCCCCGCGCTGTGCCGTTTCAGCGACATGACGAGCTTGCCGTCGGGGCGCCATGTGTGAGTTCATGCGCCGGCCCGCACAGGACGGGCACAACCGGCCCTTACGGGACAACCCGCGGTACGCCTCGAATGCACCAGCTGTCGTGGCCCGCGGGTTGTCCCCCGGGCTTGCCGCCCTGTCCCCGCCAAGGTGCCGCTTGTGTCCGTCCTGTGCGGGCCGGCGCATGAACGAGCAGGCGGCCCATCTGGTCGATCGCGTCCTCCCCAAGACCCCTTACCGACAATTTGTGCTGACGCTCCCGGGTGAGCTCGCGCGCATCGTCGCGTTCGACACCGCGCTCGCGACTGCCGTGTTCGGGGCCTTCGCGGACGAGGTCGCGCGCTGGCAGAGTGCGGTCGCGAGAGCTCAGGGCATCGAACGCCCCGAAGCAGAAGCAGGTTGCGTCCTCGAGATCCAGCGATTTGCGGACGGAGCCAGGCTCTTTCCACACGCCCATGCCCTCGTGCCCGAGGGCGTCTTCTATGAAGCGCCCGACCGGCCCGCCACGGATGCGCACGGTGAGTCGCGCGGTGAGTCGTCGCGCAGCTCGGTGCGCTTTCACCGCTTGCGACCTCCGACCGACGCCGACATCCAAACCCTCGTCCTGGCGATCGAGCAGCGGATGAAGCGCGTCCTCGGCCGTTGGCGAGCCGCCGGTGCAGGCGCCGGCCTCAAGAATGTCGCACTTCTCGTCCAGTGCGCCGAAGTCTCGCCGAACGAGGTCACCCGCATCCAAGGCCAGCAAGCTCCCGAACCCAAGCGCGCCAAACGGCCCGACAAACCGTTGTGCGCCCGCAGTCCGGGCGGCCTCGAGCTTCATGCCGATGTCTTCATCGCCGCGCACGATCGCGCTGCGCTGGAGCGCATCTGTCGTTACATGGCGCGACCCCCGATCCCTCAGGACCGCCTGTCGTGGCGGGCCGACGGCAAGCTCGTCATGGACCTGAAGAGGACCTGGAAGGGCGGTGTGCGAGCTGTCGTCTTCGAGCCCCTCGCCCTCATCGCGCGCCTCGCGGCACTCGTTCCCACGCCCTACATGCACCTGCGGCGCTTCTACGGGATCTTTGCGCCCAACCACGGCTGGCGCGTCCAAATCGTCCCGACTCCGCCTGACCCTGCGAGCGCGACGGCACATGTTGCGCCCAAACGGCCCAAGAGCATGCCCTGGGCAGACCTCCTCATGCCCAGGAGCTGCGCCCCTGAGACCCGCTTCGTGGACGCCCTTCGCTGCCCCTACTGCGGAGGGCGCATGCGCGTGATCTGTGCGATCGGCGACCCCGACGCGATCACCGCAATCCTCGCCGCCGTCGACGCGCACGAGAGGACCGACGGCGCCCACGATCCACCGCCCAGAGCAATGCAACACCACGCCCACGCTGTCTGAGCGGCCCGTCAGCCGCGCGCAACGCGACGGTCAACCGGCCGAACGCAGTGGTGCGCCTACCGCACAGCCGAACTGCCGAACAAGGACCACGGACGCCGCGACTACGGCCCGTCTACCGCGTCCAGACCCCCGAAAAGTCCGTCGCCGGGAGTCCTCGCAGCCCCGTGTGTGCGACTGTGTGCCTTTCGTACCCGGCGCCTGTGATTTGTTTTTCCTGTACTCTGCCGGCCCTACTTTAGCCTGGGTCCCAGCGTTCATGGCCCGCGGCTGACCTTCAGGAGCGCGCGCTTCGCCGCTAGCTCATTCTGCATGACTTCCGACATGGCGGATTCGGAGACCTCGAGTCGGCTGAGGTTCGGGAGCGTTGTCGGGTCCAGCAGCGCCGACCAGGCTCCATCAGTGAGCGGGTTGAAGGTGAGCACGAGGGTCTCGAGTCCCTTCAAGTGCGGGCTCGAGAGGACCGCCCGCGCACCGACATCGGTCATCTTCGTCATCGTTAGGTCCAGGGTCCGCAGCGCGCTCGACTTCGACGACGACGCGAGCAGCGCGGCCCCTTCATCGCCGGTCGGATTTTGCGACAGGCTGAGCTCTGTGACGGACTCGAGCACCGTCCCGCTGAGCAAGGCCTTTACGCCAGTGGAGGAGATCTCGTTTCCAGTGAGGTGGAGCGTCTCGAGACGCAGCGCTTTGGCGCGCGAGAGGACCGTGACACCCTCGTCTCCAGCGCCGATCTTGCGTGCGCCGAGGTAGCGCAGGGCGCTGGTGTTTGCACTCCCGGCAATTGCCTCGAGCGCCGCCGATCCGACGGGCTGAGCGCCGAGGTTGATGCCGGCCACCTCATTGAACTCCGGCGCAGCGAGCGCCTTCGCGAGGTCCGCCCAGGTCACGCCACCGTTGTCGAGATCAATGAGCTTGTTCGCCACGCTTCCTCCATCGTTCGTTGGTTCGATACCGTCAGGTGCTGGACAGGCCGACGTCGGGACCAGAAGACCCAACAACAGCCACGCCATCCGCTCCATCCAACTTGCAGTGTGTGTCATAGCTGCGCACTTCTCGCTTTCGCCAAGCTCGCCTCGACTGGGCGCCTACAAGCCTCTAACCAGATCGCCATTCGCCGCCACATCTGTCGTTGCAAAGGACCTTGTGCCGACGAGAAACAGGCCTCGGCCCAAGTCAGCGTCGCCGGCCACGCGCCCACTCGCGCGCACTCCGCGATGACCGATATGTAGATGCGATCGCGCATCGGCCACGCGCCGATGTCCTGGCCGCGCTCGAGCAGCCCGCTACCGAGCCCGGCGATCGCCTGCAACACGTGAGGCCGTTCCATGTGCAACTCGATGAGCGCGTTCGCGGATGAGGGGTCACCCGTCTCCAGGAATGCCAGCGCCATGAAGAGCTGTGTCAGGACCGTGGGGTTGCCGTTGGGCAAGAGGCGCTCGGCGAAGTGACGAGCATCCTGCCAGCGACGCTCTTCAACGCACGCCTGCAAGAGGATCCCGAGGCCGACGCTGTCTTGCGGGGCGATCCCGATGAGCCGCGCCGCAGCCGCCGTCGCGAGGCCTTTTTGTCCGACCGACCAGAGCGCCGTCGCTGCCACCTGCAGAGTCTCGACGTCGGCGGGCTGCCTGCTCTCGTACCAATGCGCGAGGGACGCGCCCCGACCGGCACGAACCAAGCGGACGATCGCGTTCCGAACGGCTTCGGGAGGGGTCGATGGAGACAACGCTACATTGTCCAAGGCGCTCTGGGATTCGCGATAGGTGCTCGCCAGATCGGAGAGCAGCAGCCAGCCCTCCGGACTGGCAGGCGAATCGACGAGGAGTGACGCCAACGCGGACACCGCCGCAGGGATTCTACCGTTGGCCACCAACACTTCCGCCGCAGGTACCACTATGTCGGGATCATGCGGGAACAGGCGGACCGCCTTGTCAGCGAGCCACCCAGGAACGTCGCGTCCGCTGCGGATCGAGGCGTTCAGATAGAGCTGCCACGCGTGCGGCTGCGCCGGCCCCGACTGCAGGACCTTAAGCGCGATGTCGGCAGCGACCTGCCAGTCACCACGACCTGCAACAGCAGTCGCGGCCAACATCCAGTCGGACACCGAATGCGGCGACTCCCGCAGGTGTGCCTTGGCGATGTCGAGGGTGGTGTCGAAGTCGGACGACGCAAGCGCGGTAGACGCCAGGTCGCGTCGGGCTTCGTAGGCATCGACCTCCGCTGCGCTCGGGTGCGCGACGGTAGCCGCACCAGGTCCGTTGGCGGTGTCGCGGAGGACGCCCATGAGCCCCACCACCTCTCGGACGGATGCCTGAACGACGCCGAAGCGATTGAGCTGGTAGACGAGTTCATCGAGCGGCTCGGGGGTGGACATTCCCACGGCCGCCCACGCCCAGAAGGCCGTGATGCATCTCAACTCGTCGTCGCTGATCAGCGACGCAGGTTGCCAGGATTGACGAAGTCGCTCGCGACATCCAACCAGGGCCTCGTCGAATCCACCAGCCCCCAACACGAGCGACGCCTGAACGCGTTCGCTGGTCGTCCTGAGCGTGCTCGGGAAGGCGGCCGCGTGTGGCGCGAGCCCCTGGAGCGACGTGCCTTGCCCTGCCAGGAGGTCAAGGAGGAGCAGCGCGTCGTGGCCTTCCGGGCTGTCGCCGACGACACTTGCCAGATGGTCTCGCCAGGTGGCCAAGACGAGCGTGGTAGCACCCACCGCGAAGAAGGCATTCGTCGGCGGCACCGCCGCGGCGAGCACGGGAAACTCATGCAGGCACTCGCACAACACCCGCGTCAGTAACGCCTGGGGCGGCATCAAGTAGCGGTCGAACGGAGGCACTGGTCCTGATCCAGCTTGCCTGAGGACGGCTTCTGGGTCGGGTATCTCCGAAGCATCGGTGGCCGACCGACGACGCGCTGCGAGTCGAGCTGCGGCCGGGTGCCATGGTCGCGCTGCGTCTGGATCGGTCACGAACAAGGTCGGGACCGGGTCCTCGCCGAGCGCGGTGAGTATCTCGAGCCAGGCCAGGGCGCGATCGCGGTCGTGCGGGGCGCGTTGTCGACGTTGACCGCGAGCCCAGCACTCGAGCTCGAACGTCAGATGTTGTGCGGCCGCGCGAGCCCGTTCGAGCGCGACAGCTTCTCTGGTGTTGACCCACGCAGCGCAGCGCCGAACGACGCCGGACCAGTCGCCGAGGTAGATTTCCAGGCGAAGCAGATCCATTGGCTCGAAGTCGTCATCCAATGCACGATCGCGGTCCCGCCAGGTCGAGCACGCACGAGCCAAGACATCGTCGGGCAAGTGGCGCAGCGCCTCGCCAGCGAGCACGAGGTCGTGAGGACGACCCGCAGGGAGCATGTCGGCCACGAGCATCTGAGCACGCGCCGCATCGCCGGCCACCGCCATCGTCCACGCAAGGCTCGCGATGACAGGCGCAGACTCGGCCTGGGCGGGGGGGTGCGAACCATTGAAGACCCATGCAGCGATATGCCCGGCCTTTCGTTCCGCGACGATCGCGTCACCGCTCCCAAGGGTCTCCGGTTCGACTCCGCGACGCCCTTGGGACGCGCCTGCGTCGTACGCTGAAGCGGCGATCGTAGCGACATCTGCCCCCACCCAGCTTGGAAGGTCTGGATGTACCCTGGTCGCGAGGGCTTCGAGGGCGACTCCAAACTCACCCGCCGCCTCGAGCCGTACCTCCGGCTGGCGATCCAACAACCGCGTCAGACTCGGAAGCAGCGGCGTTGCCAGCGGGTGCGCGGCCAGGCGGCCCTGACTCTCGCGCACGAAACGACCGAGCGCGGTGCGATCCCGGTATTGGAACGTGTCCCCCGACAACGCCGACAACGCCACGAGCGCAAACGAGAAGAGGTCGGCCGCAGGGGATACTGGAGCGTTGGATCGGCGGGCGCACCGGACCCACTCTTCCGGGCTCTGGTAGGCCGAGTCCGGAAAAATGCCGGCCGCGGTGACTCCATCTATCTGACAGTACTCGAACGAACTCAGCTGAATTGGACTGCGCGCTGAGATCGGATCGTCGATGCCCTCGACCAACACGCTCGACAACGAGAGGTTTCGGTGAACCAGCCCGTGGCCGTGCATCGAACGCAGAAGGGCCCAAAGCGCGTAGAGCACCCACACGACCTTGTCCGGACTCGGACGCGTGAGCAGGACCCGGAGGTCCTGAGCACTCGCTTGTCTCGACGAGACCAACCACGGTAGCCCGTCGACTTCGCCGAAGCCGAGGACCCGAGGCACGGGGTGAGACACCAACCGCGTGAGCGCTTCTCGTTCTTGCGTGACCGCGTCGAAGGCGACGCGCGACACCGTCAGCGTACCAAGCGTGCTGGCGTCGCCGGGCGCGCGCGCGACGACCAGGTAGCGCAGGAGGTGTTCAGTGACGAGCTGCTCGCCAACGACTTCCCAACGCTCACCAACGCACTCTCCGGGACGGAAGTGCAGCCGCCACGGAGGGCACGAATCCACGAGCGGTCGGGCACGCGCCACGTCGAACAAGGGCTACGAGACGCTCGGGATGGTCTTGCTGCGGAGCTCCGATAGAAGCGACCACTGGTTCTTCACGTTCGACAGGAACCAGCGGCCAGCGTTAGCGCCCCAGTTCTGGTCGTAGGCCGCCCACATGTCTTGATCCGTGTATGCGGAGTTGGTCTTCGAGTCGACGCCGAAAGCGAAGTAGATCGAGTTAGCCGGCCGGCCCATCCCCCACTCGCCCGCCTCATCGATCTTCTGTTTGGTGCTGTCTTTGACACGAAAGTTCTCCGACTCAGCGATCGGACTGCCTGTTCGAATGATGACATTCATGCCGCGCTCTCGTTGACCGCCCGCCATCCACTCGGACAACTTGGTGCCAGAGATGGAGCCCTTCAACTGTTCGTTGATCCCGTCAGTGCGAGCACTCTTGATGCTGTACGCAGTGTCCTGGACGCCATCCACGACGAGCGTGAGGATGCCGGTTTCGCTCGACGCTTCTTTGTCGGCGTCCTGGACTCCGCTGCCCCCTGCGATGAGATTCATCCAGCCGATCAACATCTCTTTGCTCTGGATGGCGCCGGCATTGTTCCGGGCGGCCTTATTGCCCACCTGGATAGCCTTCATGTCGTCCGCGGTGATGTTGGGCTGCGCCGAGTTGCCGCTGGACTCCTTGAACTTGTCCTTGGCCTGCCATTGCGCCTGCGCCAGGCCGAGCCGTTGCTGCTCACAGAAAGCCACCAGCGGAGCCTTCTCGCCCGCCCCCGCGCTAGAGCCGACGGCGGTCATGACCCCCTCCTCCGCGGCCTTCTTGCCCGCTTCGATCGCCGCGTTCAGGACGAACTGGGTGACGAGCTTCGCGCCTTCCTTGATCAGCACCCCGGCCAGAACGCCGCCAAGGCCTCCGAGTGCTCCCGCGAGGACGGCCGAGCCGATGATCTTGAGCGCGATCTCCCAGCCCGAAGGCGGATCCACGATATCCGCGGTGTTCTTCCACGCCTCGGCCGCAAGAAGGTTCGCGTGGATGAGATCCTGGTAGGAGTCGAGCGTATCCGCGTACTGCTTCTGCCATTCGGCCTGCGCGACTGCATCGCCGGGCCCCTCGCGTTGCACGGACTTCTGCGTCGCCTGGGCACCGCCGCCGGAGCCCGACATGGAGTCGAGGAGTCCTTCGGCCGACTTACCCTGGACGACGGCGTCCGCTACGGCGTCGGCGTGTTGCTCGTATCGGTCGCCCGCTTGCCCGATGCCGCCGCTGAGCTGAACCCCGGCACGCTGTTGGACCACGTGCGCGGCTTCATGGGCCACGGTGTGAAGGTCGCCTGCGCCCTGTCCCAGCGCTACATGGTTGCCCGAAGCATAGGCGCTTGCGCCCATTGCGGACGTCGCTTGTACCGCCGCCGCACCTTGGTGAGCTTGGACCGCCGAGATGTCGTGGGACCCGAACGCACTTTGAATTGCGTCGCCGTGAGGCAACTTGCCGCCACCACTCGCGATGCCTTGTTCCGCCGCGGCATGCACGTTGCCCGTGTCTTCGCCGCCCCCATGACGCTGCACGGGATTGGGGCTGAGCGCCGCCTCTTGACTGGCGAAGCTACCACTGCCTGCGGCGGTTCGTTTTTGAACCGCAGATGAAGCAGCCGGGGAAGGGCTGCTCTGGGACGGTACTGGCGATAGGGGTCTGCGCTCGACTTGAGTTTCCAAGTAGACCTCGAAATCGGTGATGGAGCCGACCTGACCTTGGCATCGAATCGTAGCATGACGTGACCGTAGGTCAACCGACGGGATGCAACCTTGGCGGATCGCTGCTCGACGACAGGGTCGTCTCTCCCGATGCACCCCTCGCCTCAGCCTTCGATTCTGGTGTGGCCATGCCACCGACGATCGGGAACTGGGCCGTCAGACGGTCCGCGAAGCCCGAAGGGCTGCCCTCAGACGGTCCGCGGATGAAACAAGCTGCCTATCGGGTGCAGGCCGTCTTGCTCCCAGGCGAGCGGGGGGCGTTGCATCTGCCCGGGTGGGCAGACGCGATGGGGCGACAGCGGCGGTGACGTGTCGGTGCCGAGGGTCGATAGGATCGGCGTCAGGGAGGCGAGCGCGGCAAGATCGGCCGGCAACAACCACGCGATGCGCGGCCCGGGCGATGGCCTGAAGGTCGCGTCGGGCAAGGTCGCGAGAGCGGTCGTTGGGGTGCCAAGGACTTGCCCGCCGAGCATCGTCACGAGCGGCAAGAGGCGCGTGCGGGCCGCGCGATGGGACGCGAGGTCGGCGAGCGGAAGCGTCGCTTCGAGGGTCGCCAAGATCGGCGTGAGGCGCCGGCCGAGCGCGACAGGGTCGCCTTCGGACCAGATGACTTGCGGTGCCAAGCAGCCCGCCTGGTCCCAGGCCAACAGGTCGGCGGCAGCCCGGCGAGGGTCGCGTCGCTCGGGTCGGGGCCGATCCACGCCGCCGACACCTTGTGCCCATGCGGGGCGAAGCCCTGGTGCGGCGAGAGCTCGGCGCGCACCGCCGCGACCGTCTCGTCGCTGCCCAGGACCACGACGGTGTCGGCCTCGGCGATCGCAGCGCGCGCGCTGAGGTGATCACCAGACGCGAACGGCCGCGGCGTGATGCCGGGGTCCAACGCCTGCAGCGCCTCGGCCAGGGCCTCTTGCCCGGCCGCGCACTTGAGCAGCACGCGCGCGCCGAGGTGACGCGCCAACACGCACTGGCGAAGGGTCGACGCAGGCAGCGTACGCGCCGCGATGATCAACACGACGCGCGGGCGCAGCGCGAGGTCGATGTGCTGGGACAAGGTCGCCAGGGCCGCGGGCGACCAGCTCGCGACCTCGGCCTGCAGGCCCGCGCGCGCGACCTCGGGCGAGAAGCCCTGCGCGATCGTCGATGGCATCAGCGCCGCGACGACCTGGTCGCTGTGCGACGGCAGCGCCAGAGGCGAGGAGCCCGGGGGGATCATGCGCGCCGCAAGATCTCTTCGGCCGACAGGCTGCACCCGCGCGGCGCGGCGCCCGGCTGGCGACCATGCAGCGTGAGGCGGCCGGCTTCGTCGATGGCGCCGAGGTCGCTCGTCAGGATGGCCGAGACGTGGTCGAGGTTCAGGAGGTCAAAGCAGCCGACCAGCCCGACCTCACCCGGGCCGAGCGTGGCGCCGGTCTCGGGGTGAATGATGCGGAAGCGCAGGCTCGCGGTCGGGGCCAACGGGCGACCATAGGCTTGGCTCGTGAGCTCGGTCATGCCGTACTCGGGCAGCACGTGGTCGCGCGATACGCCAAAAGTCGACTCGAGCTTCGTGAGCAGCTCGTCCTCCGAGAGGTCGCTGCGCTTGGCCTTGAAGCCGCCCGTCAACATCACGACCGAGCCGGGCGGCAAGCGCGGGAACCAGCGCGCGTTCTCGAGCAGGTCGGCCAACGCGAACGCGGTCGTCAGGACCACCACCGGCTGATCGCCGATCCCCTTGCCCTCGCCCAGCGCGATGCGCGCTTCGTCGAGGTGCAGCCCGTCTTCTTCCATGATCCAGAACGTCTCGGTCGCGAGGACCTCCGATAGCTCACGCACCATAAACGACAGCGAGCTGTCGGGCAGGACGTTGTCCGGCGGGATGAGGGAGATCCAGCGGCGCAACGAGCGCTCCCCACCGAGCACGCTGTCGATGACGGCGCGGCCATCGCGGTGCGGTACAGCGACAGGTCGGGCACCCGGCGAAAGCCACGTTTGCCCTGCGTCGTGCCCGAGGTGCGGAAGATCCGGTCGTTCTTGCCGACCGGCAGCGAGCACAGGTCGACCTCGCGGAAGAGCTCCGTCGGGACCAACGGCGCGGCGCGCCAGTCGTCGATCTCGGCGCCGAGCGCGTCGACCAGGCGACCGTACTCGGGCACCGCGCGCGCTTGATAGTGCAGCACGCGCGAGGCCAGCGCATCGAAGGTCGCGTCGTCGCGCGTCGGGCGCCGCGCGAAGTTCATGAGCTCGCGATGGAGGTCCACCCCGAGCTCCGCAAGCGTCATGGTCTCGTCTTCGGCGGTCATCTTTCCTCCTCGATGGCTTCAGCGATGGCGACAAACGCCGCGTCACGTTGGGCGTAGCCGCGCTTCAAGGCACGCCCCATCACGCGCGCCGCGGCGCCGGGCGACCCGAGCTCGAGCCCGAGCATGCCGCCCCTGCCGCGCACGACGATGTCGCGCGGCTCGAAGAACGCGCGGGTCGCGGCCTCGAAGCGGCAGGCCAACAATGGCAAGTCCATGTCGTGCATGACCGCCAAGGTCGCGATCGCCGCGGCCGCGACGACCGGGTTGCCGAGGAAGGTCGAGGTGTGGATGGCCTCGCCGCGGCTCTCGCCCCAGGCGGCCATGACCTCGGGCTTGGCCAACGCCGCGCCGATGGGCATGCCGCCACCCAACGACTTGCCGATGGCCATCACGTCGGGCACGACCCCCTCGTGCTCGCCGGCCCACCAGCGGCCCGTGCGCCCGAGGCCGGTGTAGACCTCGTCGAAGACCAGCACGAGGCGATGCCGATCGCAGATCTCACGCAGCGCCGTGAGCCACCCGACCGGCGGCACGACCTCGCCGCCGCGACCTTGAATGGGCTCGACCAGGATCGCGCCGATGGCCTCGCCGCCTGTCGCGGGGCCGGCGACGAAGGCGTCGATGAGCTTGGGGTCACAGCCATACGGGAGGTGGCGCACGTGGGTCCCGATCTGGCCCGCGAACGGCGCCCGGAAGTCGGCCTTGTAGGCGGTCGCGGCGAGCGCGCCGTAAGACAGGCCGTGGTAGCCGCCCCAGAGAGTGTAGGAAAAACAAAGCACCGGCGCCGGGTACGAAAGGCACACAGTCGCACACACTGGGCTGCGAGGACTCCCGGCGACGCACCTTTCGAGGGTCTGGACGCGGTAGACGGAGCGTTGTCGCGGCGTCCGTGGCCCTTGTTCGGTGCGTCTGTGATGCAGTAGACTCACCTCTGCGTTCGGCCGGTTGACGGTCGCTTCGCTGGCGGAGGAGGACGGGCCGCTCAGACAGCGTTGGCGTGATGGTCCGGCGCTCTGAGAGGTGGATCGCGGGCGCCATCGGTCCTCTCGTGCTCGTCGACTGCGGCCGAGGTTCGGTGTCCGCGGTGATCGCGTCGGGGTCGCCGATCGCACAGATCACGCGCATGCGCCCTCCGCAGTAGGGGCAGCGAAGGGCGTCCACGAAGCGGGTCTCAGGGGCGCAGCTCCTGGGCATGAGCAGGTCCGGCCAGGGCATGCTCTGCGGCCGTTTTGGAGCTAGCGGTGCCGTCGCGCTCTGGGGGTCGGGCGGAGTCGGGACGATGTGTGCGCGCAACCCATGGTTCGGTGCGAAAATCCCGTAGAATCTGCGCAGATGCATGTACGGAGCGGGCACGAGGGCCGCGAGCCGGGCGATGAGGGCGAGGGGCTCGAAGACGACGGCTCTTACCCGGGAGCTGCGCCCCCGCGCCCCGCGCTGTGCCGTTTCAGCGACATGACGAGCTTGCCGTCGGGGCGCCATGTGTGAGTTCATGCGCCGGCCCGCACAGGACGGGCACAACCGGCCCTTACAGGAGAACGGGACAACCCGCGGCCCACGACAGCTGGTGCATTCGAGGCGTACGAAGCCATGGCTGAGATCGCCACAGGCGATGATGGCGCGGAGTTCACGTTCGACGAAGGCTGGCAAACGCCAGGTCGGGTCGTCGCTGTCGGCGCCTGCGAGGAATGCGTCGAGGTGGTCACGCAAGAGCGTAACGAGCGCCGACTCACTGGGGTCGCGCGGGTAATAGGTGCCGTTGAGCTGAGGCGTCGCGGCCATTGGGACGGCGGCTTCGGATTCCGTGGGCGCGAGCAGAGGCATGGGGCGCAGCAGTCGCACATGCCATGCCAGCGGGCAGTCGGCCTCGGGGGCCTGCTGACAGCGCACGCGACGTGTGTCATGGGTGTGCCATGTGTCCCACGGATGAGACACCTTCGAGCCACGCTCCAGCTCACGCCCACCCAGCGGTAAAGAAGACGCCCTCAGGCAGCGATGCCGTACTTCGTCGATGCTGCCGGCGTGCGCTGCGCGGTCGGACACCTGATGGACCAGACCGGGGCAGGGGACCTCGTCGCCCACATCGCAGCGCACGACAATCACGTGCGCGTCGCCGATC
>Ga0335397_10009599_pt1 | contig 12065 bp, 10 predicted proteins | sample MAT04_FD_205740 | JGI IMG/M metagenome (GOLD analysis project Ga0335397, IMG submission 205740) | Freshwater microbial communities from Lake Fryxell liftoff mats and glacier meltwater in Antarctica - MAT-04 (spades assembly) (version 2) ...
GGCTCATCGCATTGCCGACCCGGGCATTGCGGGTGCCATGGGCGATCTTGCGCGGCAGCAGCCGCTCATGGGGCGGCATCTGGGTGGCCACGCCGCAATCGACGACCGACAGCTGCAAGCCCTGCTGGCGCGCAAACGCCGACACCGGCTGGCGACCGGCCAGGATCTGCAGGACCATCTCGTCGGTCTGGCGGCCAGGTGCGGCGTGGATGCCGTCGACTGCCAGGCCATGGTCGGCGGCGAAGATCACCAGCTGCGGCTCTCGAAAGCGCGGCCGCAGCGAGTGCTGCAGCAACCCCAGCCGCACAGCGACCGGCTCCAGCTCGCCCAGCCCGCCCTGGTTCAGTTCCCGCCGTTGCAGCTTGCCGAGAAGGGCCTGTTCAAGCAGCGGGTTGGCGGTGGGTGCGATCAACGACATGCAAATCAGTGTAGGCAGCCTGCTTCAGCGCAGGAACAACTGATACACAGGGTTGCGTGATTCCTCCACGCAGGGATAGGCCAGGGCGTCCAGAAATGCCTGGAACGCCTTGCGGTCTGCCGCCGTCTTGCTGGGCACCTGCAAGCCGACCAGGATGCGGCCATAGTCGGCGCCCTGGTTGCGGTAATGGAACAGGCTGATGTTCCAGTCAGGCTGCAGGCTGGAGAGAAAGCGCATCAGCGCGCCCGGCCGCTCGGGGAAGACGAAGCGGAACAGCCGCTCGTCGGCGGCCAGCCCTGAATTGCCACCGACCCGCCCGCCCACCATGTGGCGCACATGTTCCTTGGCCAGTTCGTCGTCGGTGAGATCGACGGTGGCAAAACCGTGCCTGACGAAGCTGCGGGCCAACTTGTCGGCCTCGTCCCGCTTATGGATGGCCAGGCCGACGAAGACATGCGCCACCTGGGCGTCGGAGATGCGGTAATTGAATTCGGTCACCGCGCGTGGGCCGATCAGCCCGCAGAAGCGCTTGAACGAGCCGCGCTGCTCGGGGATGGTGACGGCGAACAAGGCCTCGCGCTGCTCGCCGAAATCTGCCCGCTCGGCCACGAAGCGCAGGCGGTCGAAGTTCATGTTGGCGCCGCAGGTGATGGCCACCAGCGTCTTGCCCTTGAGCTTGTGCTGCGCCACGTACTGCTTGATGCCGGCCACGCCCAGCGCGCCGGCGGGCTCCAGGATGCTGCGGGTGTCCTGGAACACGTCTTTGATGGCGGCACACACCTCGTCGGTGTCGACCAACACGAAGTCGTCCACCAGCGCACGGGTGATGCGGAAGGTCTCCTCGCCCACCAGCTTCACCGCAGTGCCGTCGGAGAACAGGCCGACGTCGGTGAGCGCCACCCGCCTGCCGGCGCGCACCGAGCGCACCATCGCGTCCGAGTCACGCGTCTGCACGCCGATCACCAGGATCTCGGGCCGCACCGCCTTGATGTAGCTGGCCACGCCCGAGATCAGCCCGCCGCCGCCGATGGCCACGAAGATCGCGTCGATCGGGCCTTCATGCTGGCGCAGGATCTCCATCGCGACGGTGCCCTGGCCGGCGATCACGTCCGGGTCGTCGAACGGGTGCACGAAGGTCAGTCCCAGGGCCTTCTGCACCTCCAGGGCATGGGCGTGGGCGTCGGAATAGCTGTCACCGTGCAGCAGCACCTCGCCGCCGAGTGCGGCCACCGCGTCGACCTTCAGCTTGGGTGTGGTCACCGGCATCACGATCACGGCGCGGCAACCCAGTTTCTTGGCCGACAGCGCCACGCCCTGTGCATGGTTGCCGGCCGAGGCGCAGATCACGCCGCGGGCAAGCGCCTCGGCCGGCAGGTGCGCCATCTTGTTGTAGGCCCCGCGCAGCTTGAAGCTGAAGACCGGCTGCTGGTCTTCGCGCTTGAGCCACACGGTGTTGCCGATGCGCCGCGACAGGCTGCGCGCCGCGTCCAGCGCCGACTCGATGGCGACGTCGTAGACCCGCGCGGTGAGGATCTTCTTCAGGTAGTCGGGCGCCGGCTTGGCGGGCGCCTTGGCGCGGGTGGCGGTTGTCTTGGCGCGGGCCATGCGGGCAGCCTTCGGGGACGGGGTGGCTTGGATCTTGTGCGGCGCGGCATGATAGCCGCCGGCCCCGGCGCGGCGCCCCAAGAAAAAAGCCCGGGGTTTTCACCCCGGGCTGAATCCACCAATGGAGGAGGTGGAGGAGACAACTGCTGGCGGGCGGCCGGCGCATCCACGGCCAACCCATCCATGCCCACAGTCTAGCGGGGCAAATGCTGCGCCGCAATATCATTGCCCATTGCCGGTTAGAGGCTTCGCTCCAGAGCGTGGGGCGCAGACGCACGGCTTCGGTGCAACGCGTGGTGCGCGGCACCGCCTGACACGGCGACAACGGCGACAACGGCGGCAACGCCAGGAGAATCTCCCGATGGAATGCACGATCCAGTGGTTGCCCAGCAGTGGCATGGCCTTCGCGGCAGAAACCGGCAGCGGCCACCTGCTGACGATGGACGGCGCGCCCGACGGCGGCGGCCGCAACCTGGCGCCGCGCCCGATGGAGACCCTGCTGGCCGGTGCCGGCGGCTGCACCGCCTATGACGTGGTGCTGATCCTCAAGCGCGGCCGCCAGGACGTGACCGGCTGCGAGGTGAAGCTGCAGGCCGACCGTGCCGACACCGACCCCAAGGTGTTCACCCGCATCCACATGCACTTCACCGTGCGCGGCCGCAACCTGAACGAGGCGGCGGTGGCGCGTGCCATCGCGCTGTCGCACGAGAAGTACTGCTCGGCCACCATCATGCTGGCCAAGACGGCCGGGGTCACCACCAGCCATGAGATCGTGGCTGCGTGATGCCGAGCCGCGAGGCCGTGGCGGCCTGAGCGGCCGGACGTCAGATCACATGCGCCGTGCGGGTCATCACCCGCGCGGCCGAGCGCATCAGCCAGCGCAGCGGCGCCGGCATCACTGCACCGCCGGCAGCCAGGGCTTCCTCGGCATGCCGGGCTTCATCGTCCTTCATCTGCGCCACCACGGCGCGCGAATCGGCGTCGCTGGCCGGCAGCCGGTCCAGGTGGCCCGCCAGATGCGCCTCCACCTGGCGTTCGGTCTCGACCACGAAGCCCAGGCTGACGCGGTCGCCGGCGCGCCCGGCAACCAGGCCGATGGCGAAGGCGCCGGCGTACCACAGCGGGTTCAGCAGGCTGGGGCGGTCGCCGAGTTCGTCGAGCCGCCGCTCGGTCCAGGCCAGGTGGTCGGTTTCTTCGCGGCCTGCGGCCACCATCTGCGCGCGCAGTTCGGGTGTGCGCGCCGTCAGCGCCTGGGCGGCGTACAGCGCCTGCGCGCAGACCTCGCCCACATGGTTCACCCGCATCAGCGCGCCCGACAAGCGGCGCTCTTCGCTGCTCAAGGCGCTGTCGTCGGAAGGGGTCGCCGCGCGGGGCATCGGCCGGCCGGCGCGCGCGCCACGGTTCAGGGTGCGCAAGGCCAGGTCGGCCGTTGCAATCAGTTCATCGCCAGAAATCATGCAGTCAGGATAGCGCAGCGGGCCCCGCTGCCGCACGTTGTTGGCAGACAACAGCCCCAGCGCTATTTCAGCCCGAATCTTTGCGCTGGCGCCGGGGGTCTGGTGCAATAGCGGCAACTTCCGATGAGGAGGTTGGCCTGACCGGCCCCCACCGGTCCCGGTGAGAGGGTTCTCTACGGGGTCGGGACCTCAGTTTCAACCTAGGAGATAGTTGCAATGAAAAAGTCACTGATTGTTTTGGCCGCACTGGGCGCCTTCACCGGCGTCGCTTCGGCACAGTCCAGCGTCACGCTGTTCGGCGTGGTTGACCTCAGCGTCAACAGCTTCAAGAACGGCTCCACCACGATCAAGAGCATGGACAGCAACCAGCTGCAAAGCAACCGCCTCGGCTTCCGCGGGACGGAAGATCTGGGTGGCGGCCTGTCGGCAGCCTTCTGGCTTGAAGGCGGCATGTCCAACGACGACGGCTCGCCGGGCGGCTTCAACTTCCTGCGCAAGTCGACGCTGGGCCTGATCAGCAAGACCATGGGCGAGATTCGTCTGGGCCGTGATTACAACGTCACCTTCCTCCAGGTCGCCACGTTCGACCCGTACGGTGCCAATGGCTTCGGCAACTTCGCGAACATCTACGCATCGGGTCCACGCGCCTTCGGAACGGCGCGGAACGCCACGATGGGCAGCGGCGCCACCACCTCGGTGCGTACCAACAACATGGTCAGCTACTTCCTGCCGGGCGGGTTGGGTGGCATCTACGGTTCAGCCCAAGTGGGTGCGGGCGAAGGTGTCAACGGCAACAAGTTCATGGGCTTCCGTCTGGGTTACGCCGCCGGCCCGGTGAACGTGTCTGCTGCGATGAGCAACACCAACACCGCCTTCAGCGACAAGTTCAAGGTCATGAACGTCGGTGGTTCGTACAACCTGGGCGTGGCCAGGGTGTTCGCGCAATGGGACCAGCGCAAGTTCGGCGCCTTGAAGTACACCAGCTACCAGCTGGGCACTTCGGTTCCCCTGGGCCAGGGTGAGTTCCGTGCGTCTTACGCCAGGGGTGACGCCAGTGGCGGCGCCACCAATGCCAACGACGCGACGCTGCTCGGCGTCGAGTACATCTACAACCTGTCCAAGCGCACGGCGCTGTACACCCAGTACGGCACCATCTCCAACAAGGGCGCTTCGAACATCAGCCTGGGCGGCATCACGTCCAATGCGCAGATGGCCGCAGGTGGCTTCAAGTCGACCGCCTACGGCGTCGGCGTTCGCCACTCGTTCTGATTTCGGCCTGCCAGGCTGAGCACGGGCCGCCCTTCGGGGCGGCTTTTTTTTGTCTGGTCGGGTCAGTGACCCGCCAGTTCGACGGGTTTCACTGCGTCTGACCTGCTTTCAACGCTGCCGACAGCATGCTTGCCTTCGTGATCCGCCGCCTGTTCCAGGCCTTGCTCGTGATGCTCACGGTCGCGTTCATCGCGTTCATGCTGTTCCAGTACGTGGGTGACCCGGTCACCAACCTGATGGGCCAGGACGCCACCGCCGAGCAGCGCGCCCGGTTGCGTGCCGAGCTCGGGCTGGACCAGCCCTTCATCCTGCAGTTCGCCCACTTCATCGGCAATGCGGTGCAGGGTGAATTCGGCATCAGCCTGCGCCAGGGTCGCAGGGTGTCGGAGCTGATCGCCGAGCGCTTCCCGGCCACGCTGGAGCTGGCGGCGGTGGCCGCCGTCATCGGCCTGGCACTCGGTGTGCCCCTGGGTGTGTACGCGGCGCTGCGCCGTGGCAAGGCGGTGTCGCAACTGGTGATGACCGTCTCTCTGCTGGGTGTGTCGCTGCCCAACTTCCTGATCGGCATCCTGCTGATCCTGGTGTTCTCGGTGCTGCTGAAGTGGCTGCCCAGCTTCGGCCGGGGTGATGTGGTGACCATCGGCGCCATGAGCTTCGGCCTGCTGACCTGGGACGGCATCAAGCACCTGTTGCTGCCGGCTTTCACGCTGGCGCTGTTCCCGATGGCGCTGGTGCTGCGCCTGGTGCGCAGCGAGATGCTGGAGGTGCTGCGCACCGACTACATCAAGTTCGCCCGCGCGCGCGGCCTGCCCGACCGCAGCGTGTACTTCGGTCATGCTTTGAAGAACACCCTGGTGCCGGTGATCACCATCGCCGGCCTGCAGCTGGGCGGCATCATCGCCTTCGCCATCATCACCGAGACGGTGTTCCAGTGGCCCGGCATGGGCCTGCTGTTCATCCAGGCGGTGCAGTTCGCCGACATCCCGGTGATGGCGGCCTACCTGTGCCTGATCGCGCTGATTTTCGTGGTCATCAACCTGGCGGTCGACCTGCTGTACTTCGCAGTCGACCCGCGCTTGCGCATCGAGCGCTCCGGAGGCCATTGATGGCCGACCAACCCATGGCCAGGGCACCCTCTGCGCCGCTGGCACCCTCGGCCGGCGCGCTGGCGCGCTTCTTCGACGGCGATGTGTGGCACAGCTTCAAGCAGTCGCCCACCGCCATGGTGGCGGCCGTCATCGCCCTGGTGTGCGTGGTCTGCGCGGTGTTCGCGCCCTGGCTGGCGCCGCACAACCCGCAAGACCTGGCGTCGCTGCAACTGATGGACGCCCGCCTGCCGCCGGCCTGGGTGGCCGACGGCCAGGCGCGCTTTCCGCTGGGCACCGATGACCAGGGCCGCGACATCCTGTCGGCGCTGATGTATGGCGCGCGCATCTCGTTGCTGGTGGGGCTGGCGTCGGTGGTGCTCAGCGTGGTGCTCGGCGTCGGCCTGGGGCTGCTGGCCGGCTTCGTCGGCGGCCGGGTCGACAGCTTCATCATGCGGGTGTGCGACGTGATGCTGTCGTTCCCGGCCATTCTGGTGGCGCTGCTGATCGACGGCGTGGGCCGTGCCATGTTTCCCGATGCGCACGAGGCGCTGGCCTTCAGCGTGCTGATCCTGGCGATCTCGCTGACCGGCTGGGTGCAGTACGCCCGCACCGTGCGCGGCAGCACGCTGGTCGAGCGGCAGAAGGACTACGTGCAGGCGGCGCGGGTGATCGGCGTGTCGCCGCTGCGCATCATGCGCCGGCATGTGCTGCCCAATGTGCTGGGGCCGGTGCTGGTGCTGGCCACCATCCAGATCGCCTCGGCCATCATCACCGAGGCCACGTTGTCGTTTCTGGGCGTGGGCGTGCCGCCCACGTCGCCATCGCTGGGCACGCTGATCCGCGTCGGGCAAGATTTTCTGTTCTCGGGCGAGTGGTGGATCACCGTCTTCCCCGGCCTGGTGCTGGTGATGATCGCGCTGAGCGTGAACCTGCTGGGCGACTGGCTGCGTGATGCGCTCAACCCCAGGCTGCGCTGACCGATGGCTGCTCCCCTGCTTGAAGTGCAACACCTGCGGGTGGAATTCCCGACCCGGCGCGGCACGCTGCTGGCGCTGGACGATGTGTCGTTTTCCATCGCGCCCGGCGAAATCCTGGGCGTGGTGGGTGAATCGGGTGCCGGCAAGAGCCTCACCGGCGCGGCCATCATCGGCCTGCTGGAGCCGCCCGGCCGCGTGGCCGGCGGGCAGATCCTGCTGGACGGCCAGCGCATCGACAACCTGCCGGCTGAGGCGATGCGCAAGATCCGCGGCAAGCGCATCGGCGCCATCTTCCAAGACCCGCTGACCTCGCTGAACCCTCTCTACACCATTGGCCGGCAACTCATCGAGACCATCCAGGTACACCTGGGGCTGGACGCCGCTGCGGCCCGCGCCCGCGCGGTGCAACTGCTGCAGAGCACCGGCATCCCGGCGGCCGGGCAGCGCATCGACCAGTACCCGCACCAGTTCAGCGGCGGCATGCGCCAGCGGGTGGTGATCGCCCTGGCGCTGGCGGCGCAGCCGCAGCTGATCGTGGCCGACGAGCCGACCACCGCGCTGGACGTGTCGATCCAGGCGCAGATCATCGCGCTGCTGAAGTCGCTGACCAAGGAGCAGGGCGCGGCGGTGATGCTGGTGACCCACGACATGGGCGTGATCGCCGAGACCTGCGACCGGGTGGCGGTGCTGTATGCCGGCCGGGTGGTGGAGATCGGCCCGGTGGCCGCCGTGATCCACAGCCCGGCCCACCCCTACACCGTGGGCCTGATGGGGTCGATCCCGGCAATGGACCAGGAGCGCGAGCAGCTGATGCAGATCGACGGCGCCATGCCCCGGCTCAACGCCATCCCGCCCGGCTGCGCCTTCCATCCGCGCTGCCCGCAGGCCATGGACCGCTGCCGCAGCGATCGGCCCGACCTGCTGCCGGCCGGCGCCACCCAGGCGGCCTGCTGGCTGCACGACAGCAAGGTGGCGGCATGACGGCGGGCCGAGCGCCGGGCCGCCCCCAAGCCGGCGCGCATCCCTTCGGGGGATCGCCCGGCGTACCCGCCGGGCAAGGGGCCAATCCTCTGGTGGAAGTCAACGACCTGGCCAAGACCTTCGATGTGTCTGCGCCCTGGCTCAACCGCGTCATCGAGCGCCAGCCCCGGCGCTTCGTGCATGCGGTCGACGGGGTCAGCTTCGCCATCCCGCGTGGCACCACGCTGGCCCTGGTCGGTGAATCGGGCTGCGGCAAGAGCACGGTGGCGCGGCTGCTGGTGGGCCTGTATGCGCCCACCCGCGGCACGGTGGCGTTCGACGGCATCGACACCGCCGCCACGCTGGCGTCGCCCGGCGCCCGTGCGCTGCGCAAGCGCATGCAGATGATCTTCCAGGACCCGTACGCCAGCCTGAACCCGCGCTGGACGGTGCGTGACATCGTCGGCGAGCCGCTGCGTGAGCATGGCCTGGCGATGACCGAGCCCGCGCTGGAAGCGAAGGTGGCGGCGCTGCTGGCGCAGGTGGGCATGGCTGCAGCCGACATGGAGAAGTTTCCGCACCAGTTCTCGGGCGGGCAGCGCCAGCGCATCAGCATTGCCCGGGCGCTGGCCACCGAGCCCGAGTTTCTGGTCTGCGACGAGCCCACGTCGGCGCTGGACGTGTCGGTGCAGGCCCAGGTGCTCAACATCATGAAGAACCTGCAGCGCCAGCGCGGGCTCACCTACCTGTTCATCTCGCACAACCTGGCGGTGGTGCGGCATGTGGCTGACAGCGTGGGCGTGATGTACCTGGGCCGGCTGGTCGAACTGTCGCCCAGGCGCACGCTGTTTGCCGCGCCGCGGCACCCCTACACCCGCATGCTGCTCGACGCGATCCCCGACATCGCGATGACCGGGCGGCAGCGCACGCCGGTGCAGGGCGAGGTGCCCAACCCGTTGAACCCGCCCAGCGGCTGCGCCTTCCACCCGCGGTGCCCGCATGCCAATGCCCGCTGCAGCAGCGAGCGGCCGGAGCTGGTGGAATTTCAGGGCGTGCGCATCGCCTGCCATGCCGTGACCGAGGGCCGGATCTAGCAAAGACACCAAGCTGCGGCGACGTAACCGGCCAGGATCGGCCCGGTGATCGCGGTGAAAGTCGGCAAGCAAGGGGCAAGCACGGAAACAGCCCGAATGCCGAGATCGCGACGAGCACGCTGAACATCGGCAGGGGCCGCTCCGGCGGGAGGGGCATGACCGGCAGTGCCGAGGCGCCCTAGCCGACGTCCTGGCAGGCAACACCCGCCACGAACGCGTGTCGCCAGACCGCAGCGCGCCGGAGAATCGGCGCAGCGCGTGTTCACCGGTGGCCCAGGGCCAGGTGGGCGCCGGCAAGGAAGCAGGGCCACCAGCCCGTCCAGGGCCGTGCGGGCAGCGGTCCGGCGTGCGACTGCGCGGGCGATCACCGGTGCGTCGCCGACGGGCATCGCGAGGGCATGGGTGTTGAACCGGAACAGCGCCGCGACGCGCCCGAGCAGGGTCTCAGCCGGCGACAGGACCCGGGGCAGCTGGTCGGCCAGCGTGGGACACGACCCCGTGGCTAGACCGCGCCGACCTTGGTGATCATCAAGTACACGATGGGCAGGGGCACCACGGTGGCGATGGCGCCCGAGATCTGCCAGATGCGCGACAGGCGCAGGTATTCGCTGGTCACCGCCTTGTAGCGCTGCAGCAGCTTGCGCTGGCGCAGCTGGATGGGCACCAGCAGCACCGCCCAGATCAGGCCCGAAATGGCAAACAGCGCATAGGACCAGGCAATCCAGCCCTGCGACGAGGCGCCGCCGTAGCGGTGGGCCATCATCGACCCAGTGACCACCACCAGCACCGCGCCGGTGAGGGTGAACAGGGCGTCGGTGATCAGCACCATCCGGTTGCTGAAGGCGATCACCTCATAGTTGCGGGTGCGCTCTGCAAGCGCAGCCCAGGTGCCGCTGACCACGACATTGCCCAGAAACAGGCAGGCTGCGAGCACATGCACGATCTTGACGGTTTCGTTGGAAACCATGGCGGCTCCTGTATCGAAAGACTCTCAGCCTCTCAGGCCAGCCGCGGCATGCGCCAGGGCAACATGAAGCGCATCGGCCAGGCCTTGAGCCGCTGCGGCGCCAGGGTTTCATGCACCGCAGTGACCCGCTGGCCGCACAGGCGCATGTCGACCAGGCTGCGGGTGTAGAACGGCGTGTCCTCCAGCGTCTGCACCAGCCGGGCTGGCAGATTGCCGGGGCTCACCGCCTCGGCGCGGGTGTTGCGGTCGATCTGCCACAGCGTGCCCGGCAGGGCCTGGCGTGGGGGCGGCTCAAACGGCTGGTGGCTGCCATCGGGCATGAAGCGTTCGGCGATCACACGCTGGCTGCCGTCGATCTCGCGCACGTCGTACATCACGGCCGTGCTGCCATCGGGCAACCGGGCGCGCGACCAGTCCCACCCCAGGAAGCGCCGGTGCACCGGCTCGTCACCGTCGTTGCTGTCCAGGTAGCCTTCGCCCTGCCACTGCAGCGCGGGGTTGCTCAGTGCCACTGTCACACGCGCGCCCGGCGCGATCGGACCCCAACGATGGTGCCCTGCGGCATCCAGCGCGGTGCTGAAGCGGCACAGTGCAGCCGGGTACACCTTCACCGTGCCGCGCACCCGGCGTGGCAGCGGCGCACCGCGTTCGTCGATGTCGATGCGCAGGTGGTCTCCCATCCACGCCACCCGGCTGGGTCCGATGTCGAACTGGGTGCTGGACCTCTGCACCTTGGTGCGCCCGCGCTCTGTCATGGTCCAGCGCCTGCCGCCTGCGCCATACAGCGCCACGTTCAGCGCACAGTGGTCTTCCGGGTCGACCGCCATACCTTGGCGGGCGTGTCTGCTGGCGTAGTAAGGCGAGAACACACTGCCGACGAAGGCGATGATGCTCAGCGCATGCCGGCCGTCATCGCTGATCGCGTCGACGTACCACCAGAGGTAGCCGCCCGGCTCGACCGCCTGGTCGAAGCGAGGTGTGCCATCACTGTCTCGGCCGCGAGACGGCCCGACAGCGCCGCCATCGGCACCCCCGGCCCCGGATGCACGCTGCCGCCGGCCAGAAACAGGCCCGGCAGGCGGCTGGCCGACGAGGCCCGGCGGAAGGGCGTCATCCAGCCGTGCGTGGCCTGGCCGTACAGCGCCCCGCCCGTTCCCGGGAACAGCCGGTTGAAATCGGCTGGCGTGGTCCGCTGCATCTGCAGAGACGCCGGGTCGATGTGCAGGCCGCATTGGCTCAGCAGGTTCAGGCACTGCGCTTCGCATGGATCGGTCTCGGTGGAGTCGAAGACTCGTTGGTCACCGTCTGGCGGTGCGTTGACAAGGCACAACAACCGTTCTGCCTGCCCGGGATCTGCGCCAGAGTCGGCGCGGTCTTGGGCGCAGACGTACACCGTGCCCCGCTGCGGCAGGCGCCGCAAGCGGAAGATGTCGTCGAACTCGGCCGCGTAGTCGTCGTCGAAGAACACGTTGTGGCGCGCCAGCGGAAACCCCTGGGTCCGGGCTTTCACGGCCCATGTCACTGCCGAGAGCGAACGGCGCTGCCTGGGCACGGCGGCAGCCGCACGGCTGCATGCATCGCCCAGCAGCCCGGCGGCCAGCGCGCCGGCGTCGCCGTTGAACACCACGGCATCGGCAGCCAGGTGCTCTCCATCGGCCAGTTGCACGCCGACCGCCTGGCCGCCATGCACCAGGATCTCGGCCACCGGGCAGCCGTAGCGCAGTGAAGCGCCTTGCTGCGCGGCCAGCCCGGCCAGGGCCTGCGCCAGCGCATGCATGCCGCCTTCGACCTGCCACACGCCTTCGAGCTCGACATGGGCGATCAGCATCAGTGTGGCCGGCGCCAGCCAGGGCGACGCGCCGCAATAGGTGGCGTAGCGGCCGAACAGCTGCCGCAGGCGCGGGTCATGGAAATGCCGGCCCAGGCTGCGCCACATCGACGCCATCGGCCCCAGGCCCGCCAGCGTGGCCAGGCCTGCCGGGCCCAGGGCCGCACCAATGCCCAGCAGCGTGGGCCGGTGGCCCCGGATGTAAGGCCCTTCCAGCCGCTGGTACACCTGCCTTGACTGCTGGCAGAACGCGGTGAAGCGACGCGCCTCGGCGGGTGAACTGAACTGCGCGATGGCATCGGCTGATTGCGCCGGGTCGGCATGCAGATCGAGCCGCGCATCATGGCCGCGCCAGGCATGGCGGGCCAGCACCTGCAGTGGCTGCAGGCGCAGATGCTGGTC
>Ga0335397_10009608_pt1 | contig 12057 bp, 10 predicted proteins | sample MAT04_FD_205740 | JGI IMG/M metagenome (GOLD analysis project Ga0335397, IMG submission 205740) | Freshwater microbial communities from Lake Fryxell liftoff mats and glacier meltwater in Antarctica - MAT-04 (spades assembly) (version 2) ...
TACACGAATTTGAAGCTGACAATGCCGTGATACAATCCGGTACTGATCCTGTTGCATACACCCGGATTTTATTCGGACAAGATAAAGGTGCCCAGACTATAATACTGGGAAATAATTTCAATTACTCACTCATAAAAAGGAGGTTAACCATGTTTTACAAACAATCCACTCGATTTGCCAGACTAAAGGCTATTGTTGTACTACCATTAGCAGTAAGCATTGTAATGATTTTTGCCATTAGCTGCAAGCAAGTAAATGATCCTGTTGCACCACCACCGCCGCCTCCACCGCCAACGGAATTATCAGTTACAGTGGATGAGGTTTTCACAATAGTTGAGAATATGCCACAATACACAGGCGGAGATGAAGCGAGGATGAAGTTTTTGATAGCTAACATTAAGTATCCGGAAAGTGCCAAGCAAGAAGGCCTTCAGGGGACGGTATATGTATCCTTTGTGGTTGAAAAGGACGGACAAATTGCTAATGTGAAAATTCTCAGGGGCATTGGGAAAGCCTGCGATGATGAAGCATTCAGAGTTGTAAGCGCGATGCCTAAGTGGATACCTGGCAAGCAAAAAGGACAAGCAGTGAGGGTACAATTTAATATGCCAATCAAATTTACTCTTGCCGATTAACAGCCGTGTTAAACAATGAAAACAAGAAAAGGCAGCCAATAAGGCTGCCTTTTCTTGTTTTCAAACAAATTGGTATTAAGCCGTTACAATTTCAAAAGTATCTTCTGCTATAACAAGCTCTTCGTTGGTCGGAACTACCATAACAGTAACTTTTGAATCCGGTTTGCTTATAACAGCTTCTTTGCCGCGGAGTTTGGTGTTTTTCTGGATATCAAAATCAATACCCATAAATTCGAGTCCTTCACAAACTTCCTGGCGTGTTTCCCATCCGTTTTCGCCAACGCCACCGGTAAAAATAACCACATCAACACCACTCATTGCGGCAGCATACGAACCCAGGTATTTTTTAATACGGTAATGATAAATATCGAGCGAAACCTGTGCCCTGTGATTGCCTTCGACCGCTGCGATTTCGATGTCGCGCATATCACTCGAAACGCCGGATAATCCAAGCATTCCGCTATGTTTATTAATCAAAGTGCTGGTGTAAGGAATACTGATTTCTTCCTTATCAGCAATATATAAAAGTGCACCGGCATCCAGATCACCACACCGGGTTCCCATTACCAGGCCTTCAACCGGTGTCATCCCCATCGAAGTATCGAACGACTTTCCATATTTAATGGCACACATTGAGGCACCATTTCCCAGGTGGCAGCTAACAATTTTAAGGTCTTCGATTTTTTTACCCAGCATATCGGCAGCACGTTGCGAAACAAAGCGATGGCTCGATCCATGAAATCCATAACGGCGTACTTTGTATTTTTCGTACAATGAATATGGGATTCCGTAAAGGTATGCCTGCTCCGCCATAGTCTGATGGTAAGCTGTATCAAAAACACCAACCTGTGGTACTTCGGGCAGCAATTTGGTAATGGCATAAATACCCTCGAGGTTCGGCGGGTTATGCAAAGGAGCAAGATCAATACATTCAACAAGAGCATCAATCACTTCTTTTGTGATTTTAACACTGGCATTGTATTTCTCGCCGGCATGAACAACCCTATGCCCAACGGCGCCAATTTCGTTCAAATCTTTAACGCAACCGTACTCTTTATGTGTCAGTATTCCAAGCACATACTCAATACCTGCCTGGTGATCAAGGATTTCGCCTTCGAGTTTCAGCACATCTCCGTTAGCCATATTATGCTTGATGGATGCACCTTTGAGTCCGATTTTATCAACCAGCCCTTTTGCAACTACTTCGGCTGAGGGCATATCGAAGAGCTGATATTTAATGGATGAACTTCCGCAGTTCAGAACTATAATCTTCATCTGAAAGTTTTTAAAAATAAAAATAAATTACTACCTGTACTCAGGGCATGTGATGGTGCTTTCGACAATTTTGCCGTTCGCATCATATTTATAGAACCCTTGTCCGGTCGCCTTTCCAAGGAAATTGGCACGAACCAGGCGTTTCAGAACAGGTGAAGTTTTATACCCATGTTCGCCAAATTCAGTATATAGATTATCCATCCATTTTTGCAGTTTATCCAGGCCAACTTTGTCGGCTCGTTCGAACGGACCAAACTGATGACCCATGCTCGATTTCATTAATTCGTCTATATCCTGAGTCGAAGCAATTCCTTCCATCAGCATTTCACATGCCTGGTTTATGATCACACACATCATACGGGTGGTAACGTTACCTGGTGATTCCATAAGCGTGATCGGCTTTTTTTCAAGCATACGTACAAAACGAATTACAATCTCAAACGCTTCTTCGGAAGTACGCGAACTGCGCACCACTTCCAATACTTTTACATCGTCAGTCGGCGACAAAAAATGAAGCCCCACGGCACGATCAGGATATTCGAGGCTGGAAGCCAGATCGGAAACCATAAGTGTAGCTGTGTTCGAAGCCAAAATAGCATTACGCCTCACAACTTTTTCTGCTGCCAGAAGTATTGATTTACGTATTTCGAGGCTTGTGCCTGGTTTACGCGAATTGATTGCTTCAAAAACAATATCACAGTCGGAAAGTGCGCTGTATTCAACTGTTCCTTTTATACGCGACATAATGAGTCGCTTTTCGCTGTTGGTCATTCCCCAGCGGAGGATTTCTCTATCCAGTGAACGCGCAATACCTTCGAGGCCATCTGCTACGCGTTTTTCGTCCAGATCGAGGCACACCACATCGAAGCCATGCTGACTGATTGTTTTTGCGATTTCCTGTCCCATCGATCCACAGCCTATGATTCCAATCTTATGAATGGAACCATGCAGCTTTGGACTTTTGGAAAGACTAAAATCTTCCAGTTTCCCGATAATTTCTGCCATTTTTATAAAATATTATTGTACGTAATTTTTTTGTCCAAAATACTACATCATCCTATTAATCAACACCTTAACTTAACAAGTACTGATTTCAGGTGCAAAGGTAGAATATATTTGGCGGTTACAAATGATTGCCGTTAATATTTTCAATGGGAATAGGAGATTTATTCAGTTAATGGGGGAATAGTTAATGGAAAATAGTTATTGGTAAATAGTTATTGGTAAATAGTTAATGGTAAATGGTAATAGTACAATAAAGACTGATTAGGAACGATTGGTAAGGTACAATTGAAGAGGACTTTACTTAACTTACGCAAATTCTCTGTAATTAAAATCCATAAACCCGGTTGTTAATAATTATACTCTTAGCCTTGCATAAAATAAAGTTATGACCCATTCAAATTTTGTAATTTTGCGGTTTCCGGCTATGAACGACTCCATTGTACGATATCAGTATAATCCCATGCTTACCGATACGGTAGCTTTTTTCGACTATTGTGTACCTCTTACAAATGAAAGTGTTCATCCGGCAAACGATTCGCTACTGAAATATTACGATTTTAGTGTTTATAACTTCAAAACGCCGGTTGCGTTAAGGCAACTTAATCAGACAATCTCGGCATTCGAACCTCACAACCTTAAACCAAAGCATCCAGCACCCTTGGCAATCGAACGGCAATCGTCCGACTGGATTACCTTGATTTTTCTAGCATGTCTATTTATTCTGGCCTGGTTACAAACCGCGTATTCAAAACGCATGAGCCAGATATTCCAGGCGGTTGCCCAGCCACATCATTTAAACCAGTTGGAGCGTGAAGGCAATTTATTTAAGGAACGCATCACATTAGGCCTTGGCTTTATTTATTACACCATCAGTTCAATTTTCGTGTTTCTGATTGTCAGGCAGTTTTTCGGGATGCCTGCAGGACTAAGCAACCTGTCGTTTACAGCAATTGTTTTCGTAGGTCTTTTCTTATACCAATCCCTGAAAACGGGAATCATTTTTGTAACAGGATTTATATTCGACACCCGTGAAGCAGCCAGGCAATATCAGCTAAACATCATGATATTTAATTATATGATAGGAGTTATTCTGTTTCCTGTTGCTATAATCACATTTTACTGGAGTAGCACATTTTTACTTACTTCTGGTATCATAATAATATCATTACTAATACTTTACCGACTTTTCAGAGGTATTTTAACCGGGTTTACCAATAAGAGCTACAATTTGTTTTATTTATTTTTGTACCTTTGCACCCTCGAAATTTTACCCCTGCTACTCCTTTTTAAGGTGATCAGCAAATTTTAGAGATGAATCTTTTTATTGCTAAAGTAGAATTTAAATCAGTTAACGTGTCTAAAGTCAAGAACATACTTGTATCGCAACCTGTTCCTGTAGATTTGGAAAAATCGCCTTATGGCGAATTAATTAAGAAACATGGAGTGAGCATTGAGTTCATCAAGTTCTTCAAAATTGAAGGTGTTTCGGTGCGTGAGTTTCGTGATGAGAAAGTGTATATTAACGAACACACTGCCATAATTTTTAACAGCAAACATGCTGTTGACCATTTCTTCAGCATTGCAAAAGATGTGCGTGTCGAAATTCCTGAAACCATGAAGTATTTCTGCATGTCGGAGTCAGTGGCTTTTTACCTGCAGAAATATGTGCAGTTCCGCAAGCGCAAAATTTTCTTTTCGGAGAACGACTTGTCGCAATTAATGGATCTCATCAAAAAGCACAAAACTGAGCGCTTTCTGCTTCCCTGCTCGGATAACCACAGCAAAGAACTTCCTCTTTTACTGGAAAATGCAAAAATCAATTTCAGCGAAGCCATTCTGTACCGCACTGTTCCCTCCGAAATGAAAGAAGGTGTAGATATTTCAAAGTTCGACATGCTGGTTTTTTTCAGCCCGCAAGGAATACGTTCGCTTTACCACAACTGGCCTGATTTTAAACAGGACGAAGTTACTATCGGGACTTTCGGTACCACCACCACCCTGGCAGCAACCGAAGCCGGTTTAAAGGTAAATGTTTCGGCACCTAACCCAACAACGCCTTCAATGACTATGGCAATTGACGCTTTTCTGTCGAAATGCCAGAAGAAATCAGTATAACATTATCCTACCAACCTGAAACCCCGTTTATAATTCTTATTAACGGGGTTTTTTATTGATATTTAACGATATCGCTGCGGGAAGACTATTAGCTACGCCCGGAAATCATTAATTTTGCCACATTATTAAGCCTGATGTTTAGCATAGTTACCAGAAACACCTTCCGTAAACCCGAAAAAATCTGCAATCAGAAACAGATCGACAGTCTGTTTAAAGATGGAAAGTCTCTGAAATCAGGTCTGTTTCGTGTGTTGTTCCTCGAAACTGAAGCTAAAGCAGGATCATCTGTGCAGGTGCTGATAGCTGTTTCTAAAAAGAACCTCCGTAGTGCAGTAACCCGCAACCGGATGAAACGGCTGATCCGCGAGGCTTACCGGCTAAGCAAGCATAAACTCGTTGAAACCTATGCCAAGGCAGGCAAACATTGTGATATAGCCATTATTTTTATGGGTAAACAATGCGTTTCGCAGGTCGAAACACATACTGCAATAAATGAACTGCTGCATCGTTTAATACTTACACATGAAAAAAATTCTGAGTAAAATACTAATAGGTGGCATACGTTTATACCAGTATGCCATTTCGCCGTATTTGCCTCCATCGTGCCGATATACCCCAAGTTGTTCAGCCTATGGAATTGAAGCACTAAAAAAACATGGTCCATTCAAAGGCGGATGGCTAACGCTGAAAAGAATAGCTTCATGCAATCCCTGGGGTGGAAGCGGATACGACCCGGTTCCTTGATTGGAAATGAAATAATAGTTAATGAAAAATAGTTAATAGTAAATGGTTCATGGTTCAGAATAAATTAACAAATGTTAATAGTTAACCGTGAATGCCAACGAAACAAACTGGCATGGATGGTTGTTTTTGTACATAACGCATTCAGCCAAAAAAGTATAGCTAAAAATAATCACATTTTACAAATCACAGTCATGAAGCATATAACCCTGTTCACTTTCAAAGCAGTAATTCTAATGTCAGTGTTGCTGACATTTTTGCCCGTTTCGGCGCAGAAAGCGCAAACCTCACCTGATTTTGAGATTTCGAAAAATCTGGAAATCCTGTCTTCGCTATATAAAGAGCTGAATATAAATTATGTAGATGGGGTAAACTCTTCGGACCTGATGAAAACAGGAATTGATGCCATGCTCGATAAACTTGATCCTTACACTGTTTATATTCCTGAATCGGAGATTGAAGATTACCGTTTCATGACCACAGGTGAATATGGAGGAATAGGCTCGCTCATCCATAAGCAAGGCGAATACATTATTATTTCGGAACCTTATGAGAACTCCCCGGCTCAGAAAGCAGGTCTTAAGGCCGGTGATAAAATATTAAAAATCAACGATAAGAGTGCCAGCGGTAAATCGGCGGACGATGTAAGTTCCATCTTGAAAGGTCAGCCGGGAACCAACTTTAAAATAATGGTCGAAAGAGATGGAGAACCCAAACCTCTTACATTTGATATTTTACGCGAAAAAATCACTATTGATCCTGTGCCTTATTATGGAATGTTAGAAGGTGGAATAGCGTACATTAAACTTACTTCCTTTACCCAAACAGCTTCTTCCGAAGTTAAGAAAGCGGTGCTTGATCTGAAATCGAAAAATGCGCTAACCGGCCTTGTACTCGATTTGCGCGACAACGGAGGCGGGCTGTTAACCGAAGCTGTTAATATAGTAAATCTGTTTGTCAGCAAAAACGAATTGGTTGTTTCAACCAAGGGGAAACAGAAAGATAAAAACAGGAGTTATCAAACCTCCTCTGAGCCAGTTGATGTTAATTTACCCTTAACTGTGCTGGTTAATGGCAACAGTGCCTCAGCTTCCGAAATTGTTGCGGGAGCATTACAGGATCTCGATCGCGCCGTTATTGTAGGACGTCGTACGTATGGCAAAGGCCTGGTTCAGAATGTATTTCCATTGAGTTACAATACCCAGGTAAAAATAACTGTAGCCAAATATTATATCCCAAGCGGGCGTTGCATTCAGGAAATAGATTATGAACACCGCAATCCTTCAGGCATTACTGATAATATTCCTGATTCGCTTATAACTGCCTATAAAACAATGCATGGACGAACTGTATTTGACGGAAAAGGAGTTGCACCCGATGTTACAACTGATACCACTAAGCTTAGCACAATTTCCTATAACCTCATTACAAAATATATTTTATTTGAATATGCCACCAGGTTTGCTGCCACTCACCCGGTTATTGAGCCTGCCGGAGTTTTCAAATTAAGCGATGATAACTACAATGATTTTATAGCCTTCACCGAAAAGAAGGGATTTGACTTTAAGACAGTTGCCGAAAGAGAGCTTGAAACTTTGAAGAAAGCAGCTATTTACGAAAATTGCTGGAATGATGTTAAACCTCAATATGATTTAATGCTGGAAGCCATTGTTCATCATAAGAAAAAAGATTTACTGGAGAACAAGCGGGAAATAAAAGATTTGTTGCAGCAGGAAATCGCCAGCCGTTACTATTACCAGAAAGGCCGTATTGAGTCAACGCTGAGCGATGACATTGAACTGAAAAGTGCAACCAAAGTATTAATGGATGCGGCTACTTATACATCCATACTCGATGGAACCCTTATTAAAGCTGAAAAACAGTCGAAAACGCTGAAAACGCTGAATTAACGCCGGGCACTAATGCAACTTCTAACAGGTGATCGGCCACAAGGCTACACTACACTGTATTTTGTATCGCTGGCATTATTGGCAGCCTCCCTGCCGCTGTCTAAGTTCACCATGAGCGTCTTCGAGTTCAGTACCTTGCTTTTCTGGCTCTGGCATGGTGTTGACGCTGCGTTTGTAAAAAATTATCCTACCCGAAGTTTACTTAATCCGTTGAAGCTGATCAGGTTCGTTGGCGAAGTGATGAAAAAGATTTACATCGCCCTGATTCAAAAGTTTATTGAATTTTCGAAGAACAAACCAGCAATGGTCATTGTATCACTGTTGTTTTTACATGTAATCGGACTTATATATACCACTGATTTTGACTATGCATTAAAAGATCTGAGAACCAAGCTGCCCATATTTATACTGCCTCTTTTTATTGCAACTGGCCCAAGGATCAGTACACGGGTATTTTACCGTATTCTGGCACTTTTTATTGCTGCCGTAGTTGGAGGAAGCATATACTGGTTAATCCTTTTTCTTAAGCTACCGGTGGCCGATAGCCGGGCTGTGGAAACTCACACCTCACATATACGGTATTGTCTGAATGCGGTATATGCTGTTTTCATTATGCTTTTCTTTGTTTTCTCAAGAGAAAAAATTAACAATATACTGAGAGTCGTTATGACTCTTACAGCTATTTGGCTGGTTGCTTTTATGGCATATATGAATTTCACTACCGGAATATTAATATTTGTGATTGTCAGTTTCCTGATGCTGGTTTTCTATAGCTTCAAAACAAAAAAACTATTACTTAAAACTGTAGCACTGGCTTCAATTGGTATATTAATATTACTTCCACTGTATTTTATAATATCTGTTGGTTACAGGTATTTGAATATACCCCGGGCTGAATTATCGAAACTGGACAAATACACGCACAATGGCAATTCATATTACCACGATACGGTAAATTTTAAATCAAAGAACGGCAAATGGACCGGGCTATATATATGTGAGAAGGAAATGCGGCAGGAATGGGCTAAACGCAGTACCTTGCCAATCGACAGCCTTGATAAAAACAAACAGATCATCCGCGCCACACTCATCACATATCTTGCATCAAAAGACCTGAGGAAAGACCGTGATGGAGTGAGCAGCTTATCGGATAATGATATCCGTAACATCGAAAACGGCATTAACAGGTATGATTACAACAAGCTGCCGGGGTTCCGCTTACAAATTGAGGACTTTATGACCGGTTACCAGAACTATATCAACAAACACGACCCCAATTCGGGTTCTATGATCCAACGATTTGAATACTGGCGCACTTCGCTGCTTATCATACGTCAACATCCTCTTATCGGAGTGGGTACCGGTGATCTGCCTCAGGTTTTCGAAGATCAATACATAAAAATGAACAGCAACCTGGCACCACAAAACAGGCTGCGCTCTCACAATCAATATCTTTCGATAACCGTTGGATTTGGGATTATAGGTCTGGCCTGGTTCATGCTGGTTATGTTTTATCCCGCCATAAAAACCCGTAAATTCAACAATTATTTTTATGTTATTTTCTGGATCATTTTCATGGTATCAATGCTCACTGAGGACACGATCGAAAACCAGGAAGGGGTTACTTTTTATGCTTTGTTTACAGCATTGATGATTTTAGGAAGGAACAAAGAAGAACCTTCCGAATTATTATAAATCTGATTATCAATATCTTATTATTATTATTAACTCCATTCAAGGAATTCGCAAATAATGGAGATCAAATTCGGGATTTTTTTAACCCGCATACAACCGAAAGCTGATAAATTTCAAGTACATTTATAGCCCATTTTAAAATTCTATGATTAAACATACTTTAACTGTTGCATACACCGAAGTTTCCGGAATATCGCAGCTCAGCGAAGGAGACAGACATTTACTGAAGGAAGCCTGGGATGCATGTGATTTAGCGTATGCACCTTATTCGAATTTCCATGTTGGCGCAGCATTAATTTTAGCCAATAATCTGATTTTTAAAGGAAACAACCAGGAAAATGCCGCCTATCCCTCAGGAATTTGTGCCGAGAGAATTGCTGTGTTCTCAGCAGCATCACAATATCCTGGTATTACGATTAAAAGCATTGCCGTTGTTGCCCAAACCGAAGTATTTATTCAGGCAAATCCTGTAACACCTTGTGGGGCGTGCAGGCAGGTAATTGCAGAATACGAAACCTTGTCGGGCGAACCAATCAGGATCCTGCTCCAGGGAAATTCCGATAAAATATGGATCATTGATGGAATAACAAACCTGCTGCCACTGATGTTTCACGGCGGGGAGCTGAAGAAGTAAACTTTGCCGTTTAAAAAGTTACTCGTTAATAGAAAACAGTTATTGACCCATTCGGTTACTCTCTGGTGGCAGATATGGAATTGTTAATGGTTGTACTCTGCTAACCAACGGTATCTCAATTCATCAAATTGTTAAACAGTACTTTTAAAAAAATACTTATCTCATAATGAAAATAATTCTTTTCCTAAGCCTGGCTTTACTATCGCTCCTTTCGATGAAAAACGACAAACCGGCATACCGCTTGTTTGATCAGAATGGTAAAAATGCATCGTACAAAGATTTACTAAAAGATGCATCAGAGGCTGATATTGTATTTTTCGGCGAGCTGCACGACAACCCTATCTGCCATTGGCTGGAATATGAGATTACATCCGATTTGTATGCCGCCAAAGGTAAAAACCTGATACTGGGTGCCGAAATGTTCGAAGCCGATAACCAGCTTATAGTTAATGAATACCTTGGCGGGATGATAAAGGAAAAAGATTTTGAATCGCAGGCTCGTCTCTGGCCAAATTACAAAACAGACTATAAACGTTTGTTGAATTTTGCGCGCGACAGCAGCCTGAAGTTTATCGCAACGAATATACCACGCCGGTACGCCGCCATGATAAATAAAAGTGGTTTTGATGTGCTGAATAAACTGGATAAGAGAGCGTTGCAGTTTATTGCACCAATTCCTATCCAATACGATTCAACCCTGGCCTGCTACGCGGATATGGCAAAGGCAATGGGCGGAGGACCGGCTCATCTAACTTCCAACATTCAGAAAGCACAAGCCATGAAGGATGCAACAATGGCTTATTTCATTTTACAAAGTTTCACAAAAGGAAAAACTTTTCTTCATTTCAACGGAAGCTACCACAGCGACAAGTTTCAAAGTATAATTTCGTACCTGAAATATGCCGATCCGAGCCTTAAAATCGTAACGATTTCCTCAATTGAGCAAAAGGATTTGGATGATCTTGAAAAAGAATCCAAAGGATTGGCAAATTTTATAATTGCGGTGACTGAAACGATGTCGAAAAGCCAATAGCTGTAAAAAAAGTAAATACAAAATAGAAAATAGTTGCCGTTGCTTTTCGATTTCGTAAGATAATTGAAGAGCGTAACAAGCAGGCAGTAACCGGATTGGTTAAAAATAAGGTGGATTTAAGTAAATTTATGCTATGTGAAATGAGTTTGCTGAGTTCATATTGATGCAACACTGAATGAAACAGAATTTATTGAAATGATTACACAAACGTAAACATCAGGTTTACAAAGAAATTCCACACGGTTACTATTCCAATAGCAAAAAGTTTTGAAATATAAAAATTGTGGTTTCGTTTGCTTACCAGAAACCAGATTACCATGGTATTCATGCCCAGCCCTATCATGGAGAAAAACAGGAAACGTGAATACTCTATTGCAAGTTCGGGATTGTTACTATGAAAAGTCCACCAGCGGTTCAGGAAATAATTACTGCTGGCCGCAAATGTAAAGCCTATCGCATTGGCAACATATTTCTGAACCTTTAATTTCTCCTTACCAAGCCACGTAAATCCAAAATCAACAACTACTCCGGTAGCACCAACTGCGCCGAATTTCATGAATTTTATAAGGACATCCTGGGTGAAATATTGCCACATAGGCTGCGAAGATACGGAAAAACATTTTTACAGTATAATTTGCCGGTAAAATGCAGTTTTGGCCTTATTCAAATCCTGAAATAATGGTGCAAAACTCCGATACAGATAATTGAAAATATCGAATCATAACCACGGAATAATGAATTTAGAAGTTATAGAATCATATAACGTTACTTAATATTCCGATCTCCATTGGAAAACATTTTGAGTTCATCCACCAATCCCGCTGCCTGGTTCATTATTCAATATTCCTTGTTCAGTATTCATCATTCTAAGTCTTAAATTTGTAATATTGAGTCCACTCCGAAAAGTCATTTTACCCCTAAATCCCCTAAAGGGGACTTCGGCAAAATGCTGATTTTTAACACTTCCCCTTCAGGGGTCGGGGTAAAGAAGGGTTGAAAATCAGCATTTTTCGA
>Ga0335397_10009609_pt1 | contig 12056 bp, 8 predicted proteins | sample MAT04_FD_205740 | JGI IMG/M metagenome (GOLD analysis project Ga0335397, IMG submission 205740) | Freshwater microbial communities from Lake Fryxell liftoff mats and glacier meltwater in Antarctica - MAT-04 (spades assembly) (version 2) ...
ATCGAGATGGAGTCGGCCATATCCGCCAGCTGGCGGGCGAGCTGAAGGTCGGACTGCAGCGTGTAGTCGGTCACGTCACAAGGTTAGGGCAGCGGCGCAAGCCGCCCCGACGCGGTGGCGCCAGCGGGGGCCGTCGGGGTCAGGCGAGCGTCGACAGCAGCCGCTGCAACGAGTCGAGCCGGTACCGGCCGATGTCGCCGAGACGACCGGCCTCCATCTGCTCGATCATTGCGCAGTCCGGGGAGCCCGGCAGGTGGGTGCAGCCGCGGGGGCACTCGAGGGCAATCTCGGCGAGGTCGGTAAACGACCGCAGGATGCTGTCGGGGTTCACATGCCCGAGCCCGAAGCTGCGCACCCCCGGGGTGTCGATGATCCAGCCGTCGCCGACCCGCAGCGAGATTGTCGACGAGGAGGTGTGGCGGCCGCGGCCCGTGACCGTGTTGACCCGGCCGATGGCCCGCTTCGCGTCGGGGACGAGGGCGTTGACGAGGGTGGACTTGCCGACGCCGGAATGGCCGACGGCGACGGTCGAGTGGGCGCTGAGCAACGCACGGAGCGTCTCGATGGGCCACTTGTCCTCGGCGCTCTGCACGACGATGATGTCCAGTCCGACGAAGTTCTTCAGAAACTCGGTCGGGTCGGCGAGATCGGTCTTCGTGATGCACAGGATCGGGGTGATCCCTGCGTCGAAGGCGGCGACGAGGTAGCGGTCCACGAGCCGAGGCCTCGGCTCGGGATTAGCGGCGGACACGACGATGAGCATCTGGTCGGCGTTGGCGACGATGATGCGTTCGACCTCGTCGCTGTCGTCGGCGCTGCGCCGCAGGAGGGTCTTCCGCTCCTGGATCCGTACGATGCGGGAGAGGCTGCCCTCGACCCCGCTCGTGTCGCCGACGAGGTCGACGCGGTCTCCCGTGACGACGGGCTGCTTGCGCAATTCGCTCGCCCGCGACGCGATCGCCTCGTGCTCCTCCGGGGTTCCCTCGCCGACGAGCACGAGGTAGCGGCCCCGGTCGACGGTGAGCACCCGCCCGGTGACGGCATCCTTGTGCTCCGGACGAATCTTGGTTCGCGCCCGGTTGCCCTTGGGGTTCGGCCGCGACTTCGCCTCGTAGTCGGCGTATTTGTCTTCGTCCTCGTCGCTGTCCTCGCTGAGCCAGCTCATCGTCAGAAGAGGTTCAGCGGGTCGATGCGGGCCGACGGTGCGGCGCCCACGGTGCGCAGCCACAGTTCGGGAAACTCGGGCATGGTCTTGGCTGTCGAGCCGATGTCGTCGATGTGGATGCCGTCCACGGCCAGGCCGATGACCGCGCCGGCATGCGCCATCCGGTGGTCGTCCCAGGCTTTCCACGGCCCGCCGACGAGCCTCCGCGGCTCGATCGCGAGCCCGTCGTCGAGCTCGGTGACGGCACCGCCGAGCGTATTAATGTTGGCGGCGAGCGCGGCGAGCCGGTCGGTCTCGTGTCCTCGGAGGTGGCCGATGCCGGTGATCCGGCTCGGCCCGTCGGCGAGCGCGGCGAGCGCGACGAGCGCGGGTGCGAGCTCCCCGCCCTGGCTCAGGTCGAGGTTGATGCCGGGAAGGCTCACCCCGCCGACGACTCCGGCGCCGCCGTCGATGACAAGTCCGCTGTCCGACCTCGACACTCTCGCGCCCCACAGCGGCAGGATCGCCTCGAGGTGCGCACCGACCTGCGTCGTCGCCGCGGGCCAGCCGGGGATCGTGACGGTGCCGCCGGCGACGATCGCGGAGACGAGGAACGGTGCGGCGTTGGAGAGGTCGGGTTCGATCGCGACCTCGAACCCGGCGATGCGCCCCGGCTCGACGATCCAGTGGCCCGGAGCGGGGGTGTGCACCGTGACGCCGCGGGCCCGGAGGGTCTGGATGGTCATCTCGATGTGCGGCAGGCTCGGCAGTGAGTCGCCGATGTGGCGCAGGGACAGGCCGTGCGTGAAGCGCGGGGCGGCGAGCAGCAGTCCCGACACGAACTGGCTCGAGGCGGATGCGTCGATCTCGAGTTCGCCGCCGGCCACGGCACCGGTGCCGTAAAGGCTGAATGGCAAGGCGCCGCGGCCATCATCCGACACATCCACCCCGAGCGCGCGAAGCGATTCGATCGTGGTGCGCATCGGTCGGCGGCGGGCGCCATGGTCGCCGTCGAAGGCGACCGGGCCGAGAGCAAGCGCGGCGACGGGCGGGAGGAAGCGCATCACGGTGCCGGCGAGCCCGCAGTCGATGGAAGTTCCGCCCGCGAGTTCGCCGGGCGTAACCCGGAGGTCCGGCCCGTACTCGCCCGCGCTGAGCTCGTCGATGCGGGTGCCGAGCGAGACGAGGGCCTCGATCATCAGGGCGGAGTCGCGCGAGCGCAGGGGAGCGCGCAGCGTGGAGGGGGAGTCGGCGAGGGCCGAGAGCACAAGTTCCCGGTTGGTGAGCGACTTAGAGCCAGGGAGCCGCACGGTCGCCGAGAGCGCACCGGAGGCAACTGGAGCGGCCCATGGCCCGGGCTCATGGTCGGATGTCTCGCGCGCGTCGTCGTAGGGGCTGAACTCGGGCCCGGAATAGTTGAATACCTGCATCGGTTACAGGCTATCGAGGATTCGCCAAACGAACCGGAGGTCACGCGTGAGTATCAGCACCGCATCCCAGAGACGGGTGCACCGCGTTGCGGGCCCCGGAGCGCCGAGGGGAGGCGCACGCTGCCGCAAACTAGACTCGGTTCCGATGAACACGCCGAGTGAAGACCAGCAGGCCTCTGCGGCCGACAAGCTCTTGAACGAGACGCCCGCCGCCGACGCCGTTGCCGTGCCCGATGTGCGGGACCTGTTCGAGGAGCAGGCCATCCCGTTCATGGACCAGCTGTACGGCGCAGCGCTGCGGATGACGCGCAACCCGTCCGATGCCGCCGATCTCGTGCAGGAGACCTTCGTCAAGGCATTCGCCGCGTTCGGGCAGTTCCAGCAGGGCACCAACCTGAAAGCGTGGCTGTATCGGATCCTCACCAACACGTTCATCAACACCTACCGCAAGAAGCAACGCGACCCCTACCAGGGCACCATCGATGACCTCGAGGACTGGCAGATCGGCGGCGCCGAGTCGCTCACTCAGGGGCGTGCGACCCGGTCAGCCGAAGTCGAAGCCATCGACCACCTGCCTGACAGCGCGGTGAAGGATGCGTTGCAGGCCATCCCGGAGGACTTCCGTCTTGCGGTGTACTTCGCCGACGTCGAAGGTTTCTCCTACCAGGAAATCGCCGACATTATGAAGACTCCCGTCGGCACCGTGATGAGTCGGCTGCACCGCGGCAGACGGCTCCTTCGGGACCTACTGTCCGGATACGCGAACGAACGCGGTCTGAGCGTTTCTGTGAAGGGACAAAAGAAATGACCGACTGGGGCTGCGAGAAGGCCAAGGCCGAACTCGAGGAATACCTGCACAACGAGCTGCTGACAGAGGATGCCACCGATATCGCCGAGCACCTCGCCAACTGCGGCGATTGCGACGGCGAACGCCGGGTCGGGCTCGTCCTCACCCAGGCGGTGCAGCGGGCATGCAAGGAGATCGCTCCGGAGGACCTGCGCGACCAGGTTCTGACACGCATCCGCGAGATGCAGGCGCACTAACCCGCAACTCACGAGAAAGCGGGCGACCCGAAAGTCGCCCGCTTCATTCGTTCGTCGTCGACGCCCGTCAGCTGGTCAGGGCGCGCTCGATGAGGTCAACCTGTTCCTTCGCGCTGCGCTTGGTCGAACCCGTCGCAGGCGACGCGGCTGCAAGCCGTGAGGCGACGGTGATCGTGCGCCCGCGCAGCTCAGGGGCGAGCTCGAGGGAGATGAACGGCCAAGCGCCTTGGTTCTCCGGCTCCTCCTGGGCCCACACCAGCTTGGCGTTCGGGTACTCGTCGAGCACGGCGTGCAGCTGGCGTAGCGGCAGCGGGTAGTACTGCTCGAGGCGCACGAGGGCGACAGTGGTCAGGCCGCGCTTCTCCACCTCGGTGGCGAGGTCGTAGTGGATCTTGCCCGCGTGCAGCACGACACGCGTCACTGCCGCCTTGTCGGCGACGCGCGCGTCGTCCAGCACCGGCTCGAACTTGCCCGAGGTGAAGTCCTCGACCGAGCTCGTAGCGCCGCGCAGGCGCAGCATCGCCTTCGGGGTGAACACGATGAGTGGACGCCGTGGCCTCGCGTAAGCCTGGCGGCGCAGCAGGTGAAAGTATGACGCGGGCGTCGACGGCCTCGCGACGGTCATGTTGTTCTCGGCGCACAACTGCAGGTAACGCTCGATGCGGGCGGAGGAATGGTCAGGCCCCTGCCCCTCGTAGCCGTGCGGCAGCAGCATGACTACGCTCGAGCGCTGGCCCCACTTCTGCTCTGCGCTCGAGATGAACTCGTCGATGACGGTCTGCGCTCCGTTGCCAAAGTCGCCGAACTGCGCCTCCCACAGCACGAGTGCGTCGGCGCGCTCGACCGAGTAGCCGTATTCGAATCCGACGGCCGCGTACTCGCTGAGAAGCGAGTCGTAGATCCAGAATCTGGCCTGGTTGTCGCTCAGGTTTGCGAGCGGCAACCACTCCTGGCCGTTCTCCCGATCGTGGAGTACAGCGTGGCGCTGCACGAACGTTCCGCGGCGCGTGTCCTGGCCGGCCATGCGCACGGGGGTTCCCTCGAGCAGCAGCGATCCGAGCGAGAGGAGTTCGCCGAACGCCCAGTCGATCGAGCCGTTGCGGCTCATGTCCACGCGCTTGCGCAGCAGGGCCTGCAGCTTCGGATGCACCGTGAAGTCGGTGGGCGGGTTGTCGAAGGCGTCGCCGATCAGGCTGATGACCGAGTCGGACACCCCCGTCGTCGCCGGCTCGCCGGTCGTATCGTCCTGCTGGGCACCTGGCCGCTCGAGGTCGGCCACGCCGTGCGGGTCCTGCACGAGGATGGGCATCGACGCGGTCTGCGCCGCGTGGGTCTCGGCGAAGGCCCGTTCCAGACGGTCCTGGAAGTCGGCGTGCGCGCCGGCGTACTCCTCCTCGGTGATGTCGCCGCGTCCGACGAGCGCGTCGGAGTAGAGGGTCCTGACCGAGCGCTTCGCCTCGATGAGGTTGTACATGAGGGGCTGGGTCATCGACGGGTCATCGCCCTCGTTGTGGCCGCGCCGACGGTAGCAGACCAGGTCGATGACGACATCGCGGTGGAATTCCTGGCGGTACGCGAACGCGAGCTGCGCGACGCGCACGACGGCCTCGGGGTCGTCGCCGTTCACGTGCAGAACCGGGGCCTGGATCGTCTTGGCCACATCCGTTGAGTAGATCGACGTTCGACCCTCTCCCGGAGGCGTCGTGAAGCCGACTTGGTTGTTGACGACGAGGTGGATCGTGCCACCGGTGCGGTAGCCGCGTAGTTGCGACATCTGCAGGATCTCGACCACGATTCCCTGCCCGGCCATTGCCGCGTCGCCGTGGATCATGACCGGGAGCACGTTGAAGGTTCCGACGGGCTTGCGGTCCTGCTTGGCACGCACGATTCCCTCGAGCACGCCGTCGACGGCCTCGAGGTGGGACGGGTTCGCCGCAAGATACACGGGGATCTGGTCGCCGGTCGCCCCGGTGAACGTTCCCTCGGTTCCGAGGTGGTACTTCACGTCGCCGGAGCCCTGCACGGTGCGCGGGTCCTGGGTGCCCTCGAACTCGCGGAAAATCTGGCCATAGGTTTTGCCGGCGATGTTGGTGAGCACGTTGAGTCGCCCGCGATGCGCCATGCCGATCGCGACCTCGTCGAGGTGCGATTCCGCGGCGCCCTGCAGGAGCGCGTCGAGGAGCGCGATCGTCGACTCGCCGCCCTCGAGGCTGAAGCGCTTCTGGCCCACATACTTCGTCTGAAGGAACGTCTCGAAGGCCTCCGCCTCGTTGAGCTTGCCCAGCACGCGCATCTGCGCGTCGTGGGTCGGCTTCGAGTACGGCTTCTCGAGGTGATCCTGCATCCATTTGCGCTGCACGGGATCCTGGATGTGCATGTACTCGACACCGATCGTGCGGCAGTACGAGTCGCGCAGCACGCCGAGGATCTCGCGCAGGAGGGCCGAGCGGCGCCCGCCGAAGCCTCCCGTGACGAACTCGCGATCGAGGTCCCAGAACGTCAGGCCGTGGCTTGTGACGTCGAGGTCAGGGTGCGAGCGCTGCTGGTATTCGAGCGGGTCGATGTCGGCCATGAGGTGGCCGCGCACCCGGTAGGAGTTGATGAGCTCCTGCACGCGGGCGGTCTTGTTGACGGCGTCGGCGAGGTCGACGTGGATGTCGGCGGCCCAGTGGATCGGCTCGTACGGGATGCGGAGGGCGGAAAAGATGCCCTCGTAGAACCCGCGCTGTCCGATGAGCAGCTCGTGCACCTTCTTGAGGAACTCGCCGGACCCTGCGCCCTGGATGACGCGGTGGTCATAGGTCGAAGTGAGGGTGATGGTCTTGCCGATGCCGAGGTCGGCAAGTGTCGTCTGCGACATGCCCTGGAACTCGGCCGGGTACTCGAGGGCACCCGCGCCGATGATGCAGCCCTGGCCCCTCATCAGGCGGGGCACGGAGTGCTCCGTGCCGATGCCGCCCGGGTTGGTGAGCGAGATCGTGGTTCCGGCGAAGTCGCCAGCGGTGAGCTTGTTGTTGCGGGCCTTGCGCACGATGGCCTCGTACTCGGCGACGAAATCCGCAAAGCCCATCGTCTCGGTCTTCTTGATACCGGGAACGAGCAGTGCGCGAGTGCCGTCGGGCTTGGGCATGTCGATGGCGAGGCCGAGGTTGATGTGCGCGGGAGAGACGAGCGAGGGTTTGCCGTCGACCTCGTCGTAGAAGACGTTCTGGCTCGGGAATTCCTTGATCACCTGGATGATCGCCCAGCCGATGATGTGGGTGAACGACACCTTGCCGCCTCGAGCGCGCTTGAGGTGGTTGTTGATGACGATGCGGTTGTCGATCATGAGCTTCGCCGGGATCGTTCGCACGCTCGTCGCGGTCGGTACGCTCAGGCTCGCGTCCATGTTCGTCGCGAGGCTCTTGGCCATGCCGCGCAGCGTCTGGACGACGTTCTGGTCCTCGACGGGCGTCGCGGTCTCGGCCTTCGGGGACGGCTTGGCCGATCGGGGGGCATCCGCCGGGATCGGCTGGCTCTTCGCCACAACCGACGTGGTCCGCGCGACGGGCTGGCTGCCGCTCGCCGATGCAGCGGGCGCCGCCTGCTTCGCGGTATCCGCGGGGGCTTCGGCTGCCACTGCCGGCAGCACCTCCTCGGGAATCTGCGGCTCCTGGGTCGGGTCGGCGACCGCGGCCTCAACCTTCCCCGCCGATGGCTCCGCTCCTGCGGTTGGCTCGGCTCCTGCGGAGGGCTCGGCGGAGCCGGTCGGTGCGGGAGCGGTCACGTCGGCGCGGTGGTAGCTCTCCAGAATGGGCCACCACGATTCGTCAACCGAGTTCTTGTCTGCGATGTACCTCTCGTACATCTCATCCACGAGCCATTCGTTGGCCCCGAATTCGCCGGAGGAGGAATCCTCTGGCACGAGTCCGGTTACTTGGCTAGACACGGCCGACCGCCCACTTCCCTTGAGTTTCTGCATGTTTTGTCGCTATTGGCCTACTGCCTCAGACAGGGTATCCGCCGACGTTGGAGGCACACCGACCAAGCTTAATCGCATTCCCGGGAGGGCACGACCGGCGGGTGAGGCAATAACGTAAAGATATGAAGTTCTACGATGCAGCGCCGCAGCACGACCTGACCTACTCGGACGTGTTTCTCGTGCCCAGCAGGTCGGGAATCAGAAGCAGGCTCGACGTGTCGATCGCCCCGAGCGACGGAACGGGAACGTCGATCCCGATCGTCTCGGCGAACATGAGCTCGGTGACCGGGCCCAGGCTCTCGGCGACCCTCGCGCGCCGCGGCGGCCTCGGGGTGCTCCCGCAGGACATGCACCTGCAAGATCTCGACGCGGCGATTCGCTGGGTCAAGGGCCAGCCCGTCGCGTTCGACTCGCCGCTGTCGCTCCGGCCGGAGAACACCGTCGCCGACGCACTGCGCCAGCTGCCCGCCGTCGAGGGGCTCGGGATCGTGCTGCACGACGAGCGCGGCAGCTATCTCGGCTGCATCTCGGCGGCCCGGCTCGGGACCGCGCTGCCCGACGCCCGACTGGGGGACCTTCTGCACGGCCAACTCGCCTCGATCGACGCCGACGACGTGCCGACCGCACGGGAGGCCTTCGACCTTATGGTTGCCGCCGACCTGCATTTCGCCCCAGTGCTCCGCCACGGCCACGTGATCGGCACGCTCAGCCGCACCAGCGCTCTGCGGTCGACGATCTATACGCCCGCACTCGACGCATCCGGCCGGCTCAGGGTCGCTGCGGCGATCGGCATCAATGGCGATATCGCCCGCAAGGCGAAGGCGCTCGCCTCGGCCGGCGTCGACGTTCTGGTGATCGACACCGCGCACGGCCACCAGGACGGCATGATCGCCGCCGTCGAGACCGTTGCCGCCCTGGGGCTCGGGATTCCGCTCGTTGCCGGCAACGTCGTCTCCTCGGACGGCGTCGGCGACCTTGTGCGGGCCGGCGCGAACATCGTGAAGGTTGGCGTCGGTCCCGGCGCGATGTGCACCACAAGAATGATGACCGCCGTCGGACGCCCGCAGTTCTCGGCGGTGCTCGAGACCGCCGCCGCCGCCCGCGAGCTCGGCGCCCACGTCTGGGCGGATGGCGGGGTGCGCTACCCGCGCGACGTCGCCCTTGCTCTGGCCGCTGGCGCCTCCTCGGTCATGATCGGCTCCTGGTTCGCCGGTACCGTCGAGGCGCCCGGAGAGCTCGAGACGGATTCCGAAGGACGGCTCTACAAGGAAAGCTGGGGGATGGCCTCTACGAAGGCCGTGCATGACCGGTTCGACCGGCTCGAGGCCTACGAACTGGCTCGGAAGACCCTCTTCGCCGAGGGAATCTCGTCATCGCGGATCTACCTCGACCCGCTGCGTCCGTCGGTCGAGGACCTGCTCGACATGATCACCTCCGGGCTGCGCTCCTCGCTCACCTACGCGGGAGCGACGACGCTCGGCGAATTCTCCGAGCGCGCCCTCGTCGGCATCCAGTCCGCCGCGGGGTACGAGGAGGGCAAGGCGCTCCCTGTCAGCTGGTGACCGGGTGGCACCAGGCGCCCGAGTGGCAATAGTGCTTCGGCGGCTGGCTCCCAGCGGGGACCACAGTAGAATTGGGCAAATAATGGATGACCCCCCTTCTAGTCACTTGTCCGGTGGCCGCCATGAATGAGTTCGTGTTGCTCGCCATCGGACTCAGCCTCACCATCGGTACCGGATTCTTCGTCGCCTCCGAGTTCGCCCTCGTCAACCTCGACCGCTCCGAGCTTGAGGCTCGCCAGGCCCGCGGCGAGAAAAATCTCACCATCACGATCGCCGCTCTCAAGATCACCTCGACGCACCTCTCCAGTGCGCAGCTCGGCATCACCCTCACGACCCTGCTCACCGGGTACACCCTCGAGCCGGCGTTCAGCGCAATGCTGCGCGCACCACTGGCGGCCATCGGCCTCAGCGGCACCGCCCTCACGGTGATCGCGAGCATCGTCGCCATCACCCTCGCGACCCTGCTCTCGATGATCATCGGCGAGCTCGTGCCGAAAAACTTCGCGCTTGCTCTGCCGAGGGCGACCGCGAAGGTCGTCATCCCGTTCCAAGCGGGGTTCACCATGGTGTTCAAGCCTTTCGTACGCTTCCTCAACAACACAGCCAACTCGATCCTCCGCTCGATCGGCATTGAGCCAAAGGAGGAGCTGTCGTCCGCACGGACCGCGGAGGAACTCACCTCGCTGCTGCGCCGGTCCGCCCGCGAGGGCAGCCTCGATCGCGACACGGCTACGCTGCTGGCCCGCACCATCGCGTTCAGCGAGCACGTCGCATCCGACGTCATGACGCCGAGACCGCGAGTCACGAGCGTCGATCGCACGGCGTCGGCCCAGACCGTCATCGACCTGGCCCGGCAGACCGGGTACTCCCGCTTCCCGGTGATCGACGACAGCATCGACGATGTTGTAGGCCTTGTGCACATCAAGCAGGCGGTGGCGGTGCCGCGCGCGAAACGGTCCAAAGTTCCCGTGTCGGCGCTGCAGACCGAGGCGCTGCGTGTCCCCGAGACGATGAAACTCGACACCCTCATCGGAGAACTTCGCCTGGACGGCTACCAGATGGCCGTCGTCGTCGACGAGTACGGCGGAACAGCGGGAGTCGCAACCCTCGAGGACCTTGTCGAGGAACTCGTGGGCGAGGTGGCCGACGAGCACGACAGGGCGAGGGCGGGCGTCGTGCGCTCGCGTGACTGGCTGACGTTCCCCGGCAGCCTGCGTCCGGACGAGCTGCTCGAGCGGGCGGATGTCACGGTGCCGGAAGACGGCCCCTACGAGACCGTCGGAGGTTTCATCATGGGTGAGCTGGGCCGGCTGCCGATCGTCGGCGACATCGTGAGCGTCGAGGCCGGCATCTTCCGGGTCGAGCGGCTCGACGGGCGCCGGATCGACCGCCTGCGATTCACCCCCACCCCCGTGCCCAGCGAGACAATCCCAGTGAAGAGCGAGAAATGACCGACTCAGACTGGTGGGGACTCGCGTGGCTCGTGATCCTGCTCGCCGTGAACGCCTTCTTCGTTGGCGCCGAGTTCGCCGTCATCTCGGCCAAGCGATCCCAGATCGAGCACAAGGCCGAGGCCGGTAACCCCGCAGCGAAAGCCGCCCTGTACGCGATGGAACACGCGACGCTGATGCTCGCAACGAGCCAGCTTGGCATCACGGTCGCGTCGCTGCTCATCCTGAACGTGTCGGAGCCGGCGATCCATCACCTGCTCGAGATCCCGCTCGCGCTTACCGGGTTGTCGGTCGAGGTGATCGGCACCATCGGTTTTGTTTCGGCGCTGGTCATTGTGACGTTCCTGCACGTCGTCCTGGGCGAGATGGTGCCCAAGAACCTGTCTTTCTCCGTTCCCGACCGCGCGGTTCTCCTCCTCGCGCCCCCGCTCGTGTTCGTCTCAACAATCTTTCGCCCGGTGATCGTGTCGCTCAACGCGATCGCGAACGGCGTGCTGCGCCTGTTCAAGGTGGAGCCCAAGAGCGAGGCGACGAGCGCGTTCACCTTCGACGAGGTCGCGACGATCGTGGCGACCTCGACCAAGGAGGGTGTGCTCAACGACAGCATCGGCGCGCTTTCGGCGGCGTTCGAGTTCACTGAGAAGAAGGTCAAGGACATCTTCGTCGCCATGCCCGACCTCGTGTCGCTCTCGGAGGCGGCGACGCCCAAGCAGGTCGAGCGCGCGGTCGCGCGGCACGGGTTCTCCCGCTACGTGCTCGTCGACGACCACGGCCTTCCCACCGGGTACCTGCACCTCAAAGACGTCATCGACCTCGAGGACGCCGAGGAATTTGAGGAGCCCGTCCCGCCCAAGCGCATCCGCCGGCTCATCGCGATCGACCGCGAGATGGACCTTGAGGACGCCCTCGCGTCGATGCGCAGATCCGGCACCCACCTCGCGAGCGTGTTCGACAAGTCGGGCGTAACGCAGGGAGTGCTCTTCCTTGAGGACATCATCGAGGAGCTCGTCGGTGAGGTCCAGGACGCGACCCGGCGGATCTAGCCGGCGGGCGAGAATCAGCAGGCACCTTCTGGTGGGGGCGCGCCGGTTGCCGGTGGGCATAGTGCTTGCCAGTGGGAATGCCGCTTGCCGGTGGGCGCAACGCCTCGCGTGGGCACGGCACGGCGCGTGGGCGCGGGTGCGGCACGGCGTGTGGGTGCGGGTGCGGCACGGCGTGTGGGTGCGGGCGCGGGCACGGCGTGTGGGTGCGGGCGCGGGCACGGCGTGTGGGTGCGGGCGCGGGCACGGCGTGTGGGTGCGGGTCTTGGAGTGCGCGTTCCGGTGTCGGCGTGGGACAGCGATCCGGTTATGCGGGTTGCACGCGCGAACGCGTGTGGTCTGCCTCCCGCGCGGGCGCGTCTCGCCCGCGAAGCTCGCGTGTGCCCTCAGGGTCGGGCTTCACCGCGGGCACGGCGCGCTTGCG
>Ga0335397_10009610_pt1 | contig 12056 bp, 11 predicted proteins | sample MAT04_FD_205740 | JGI IMG/M metagenome (GOLD analysis project Ga0335397, IMG submission 205740) | Freshwater microbial communities from Lake Fryxell liftoff mats and glacier meltwater in Antarctica - MAT-04 (spades assembly) (version 2) ...
TAAGTGTGAGTTTCTTGGACTACAATGCTACCGGGAACCACCTCGAGCGGTCTTGGATGCGGGTCCTGCGCGCCGAGCTCGGCGAGCTTCCCGAGAGCTTTCGCTCGCTGAGCCATCACGACGACTGGGGCAGCGCGATGGCCCAACAGATGCTGCTGAGTCGGAGCCACGTCGGCCTCCTCATCGGCTGGTCCGTGCCGATGCTGGTGGGCAATGACGGCTCAGCCGTCTTTCCCACCGACGGTAGCGGCGTCACGAGTGCGAAGCTCAACTTCGCGATCGCCGGCGAGAGCGAGCTGTTCTGGGAGAGCTGGGGAGCAGGGTTGAGGGTCGTCGCCCGCTCGTCGGCAGGCGCGGCCCCCGAGGTCATCCGCGCGGTCGATGGCGCGCACATCCGCGGGTTCGCCAGCGATGGCGTCGACTTCGCGTGGCTCGAGGGCCGAGGGTGGAACGACGCGGCCCGCACCTACGAATCGATCTCGCTATGGACCGCGACCTACGACGGCGCCGACCTCATCGGCGCGCGACGGGTGGCCGACGTGCAGCGCCAGGACGACGGAGCGGTCGGAGGTGGCTACTACGCGCACTCCGAGGCAGACCCCGAGGATCCAACGCACTCGGTGTTTGTCTTCTTTCGCTTGTCCGACGGCGCGCGGGCGATGGTCGATCCCAGGCCTGGCTCGGCGAGGGACGTGCTCTGGCTGTCCGAGGACGCCGCAGTCGTCGCCTCCGGACAACGCTTTCGCATCGACCCCCGTGAGCTTCGGTTCGAGTGACCCAGTCAACCCACAGCACATTCGGTGTCACATGACAGAGCCGTCTCCTGCGCGATGCTCGGTTCGACCAGTTGCGCGCGCCCGGATGACCCGCGCTGACGGCTGAGGGGGACGAGAGCGTGAGCCCAGCCACGCTCTCAGCTTTCCATTCGGGGTCATGCTCTGCGACCATGCGGGCATGACCTCTCCTCGCTTCGTTCTGCTGTGTTGTTCGGTAGCGATCGTGGGCTGCGCCCCCAGCTTCGAGGTGGTGGACCGAGCGCCTGGGGTACGCGCTCCGGTCACCGCCGCCTGCGACGAGCTCGATCCGGTGCGGTGCCTGCTGCCCTTCCCCAGCACGGCGTTCTTGGTCGCCGATCCGGCCAGCGAGACGGGGGTGCACGTCGAGGTCGACGTCAGCCCGCTCAACAGCCGCGACGACATCGGGGAGTACGCGCGCCACGCGAACGGCTTCTCTCGGGTGACCACCGTCCTGGCGGGCTTTGAAGAGCAGCTCGTGGACACGGACCTGGGCGGGCCCATGGGCGGCGTGCTCCGACTCTTCGTCGCCTCGCCCGACTCCCCTCGCTACGGCGAAGAGATCGCGGTGCGCATCGAGGTCGACATCGAGCGCGCCAACGACGGTACGTACTTCTCCGCGCTGCAGGGCGATCCGCTGGAGACCCTCGATCCCAACACCGAGTACGTGGTGGTGATCACCGACGGCATCCGCAGCACGGAGGGGATGACCTACGAGCCGCCGCACGTGACCCGGGTCGCGCTCGGCCTCGAGCTCCCGCTCACCCAATACGAGGCCGACATCGCGGGCTACCACGCGCCCACCCGAACCTTGCTCGAGGCGCAGGGCGTGGATTTCGAGCGGGTCCTTCGGGTCTGGGACTTCATCACCCGCACCGAGGACGACGCGACGGCGCCGTTGCTCTCGATGCGCGATCAGGCGCTCGCGGCGCTCGAGGCCGGCGAGGTCACGGTGGTGATCGACTCGGTCGAGCACCGCGACGAAGGGACCAGCGCCAGCATCGTCCGAGGTCATCTCGTAGGTCTGCCCAACTGGCTCGACGGCGAGGGCCTGCTCGAGCGCGGGCCCGATGGTCTGCCCGTCGTGCTCGGCGACGCCGAGGCCCGCTTCCGCGTCGTCATCCCCCGCGGGACAGGCGACTACCGCACCGTGCTCTACGGCCACGGGGCCGGCGGTGAGGTGACCGACAACTCGTTCGATGACGACCTCACCGAGAACGGGATCGCCAAGGTGAACGTCGAGTTCCTGGGTTGGACCGGCGCATCCATCGTCCAGACCCTCACCCGGGTCGCGGGCGCGGTGATGGTCGGCGCGAACGGCGCGGTCTCGCCGCTCATGCAGAGCGTCTCGCACGCGATCGTCTTGCGCCGCGCCATCGAGACCATCGTGGGCGACGCGCTCTCTGCCGACACGCTTGGCGGCATGCCCAACCCCCACGTGGGTCGACGCCCTGGGCTCGATGGGACGCTCTGGGTCGGCGGATCGCTCGGCGGCACCATGGGCATGGTGATAGCCTCCGTCGACGAAGAGCTCCACTACGCCGTCCTCAACGTGCCAGGCGCCGCGTGGTCGCAGTGGGTGCGTGACTCGCTCTTGTTCGAGTCGCTCATCGGGCCGATCCGCAACCGCAACCGCGGCGAAGTGAACGTCGCGGTGCTGTGCGCCCTGACCCAGACGATCTTCGACATGGTGGATGGCGCGAGCTTCCGGCGCCTCGCGCAAGAGTCGGGCGACATCTTCTTGGCCCAAGAAAGCATGGGCGATCCCGTGCTCCCCAACGCGGGCAACGAGTTCGTCGCCATCTCCAGCGACGCCGTGCAGGTCGGCGGGGTGCTCTCGCCCATCTACGGGTTGATGAGCGAGCCCACCGAGGTGATGGGTCGGTCCGGCATCACCCAGTTCCAGGTCGCGGACAGCGGCGGCACCTTCGACGTGCACGGCTTCGCCGCCGACCAGCACACCGTCGCGGGCCAGGCCGCCTTCGAACAGATCGAGCTCTTCCTCAGCTCCACCTGGGACACCGGTACCCCGATCATCCGGGTGCCGAGCCTTTGTCCTGCGGGGCGCTGCGACTTCAGCGAGGAGTAGCCGGGTCGTCTTGCCGGACGACCGCACCTTGCTCGTGAGCCATGAAGAGGGCTCCCTTCTCGTTCCTGCCTTATTGCATTCCTTAGCGGAACTTCTCCTTCAACGAGAGCGAGCGACGTAGTCGACGCTCTCGAACGAACGGCTCGCGACGGAGAGGGTTCAGGGAGCGGGGAGCGCGTCGGGGCTGACGTTGAAGCTGAACCGCGTGAGGCGCTCGTGGTTCAGGATCGACATCACTCGGATCACGGCGCCGTGCTCCGCATGGGTGTCGGCGGTGATGGTCGCCGAGGCGGTCTCGCCGACGCTCGCCACCAGATCCCGCGCGCGGGCCGCCAGCGTCGCGTCGTCGGCAGGGACGGCGTCGATGAAGAGGTGACCCTCCGCGTCGATCTGCACGTTGATCTGCTCGGGGGTCACGGCACCAGGCGGCGGATCGACGGCCTGCGGCAGCGTGACCTCGATGCTCTTGGAGACCAGGTAGTTCGCGGTGACCATCAGGACGATCAGGAGCACCAGCACGACGTCGACCAGCGGCGTCACGTTGATCTGCGTGATCATCTCGTCGTCGTCGTTGCTCTGCGATCCACCAGCCATGCGATCCTGCTCTCAGAAGAGGGTGCTGCGAAACGAGTGAGGATCACTCCGCCGGAGCGGGCTCGCCCTCGGGCTCCTCGTCCTCGTCGGCCTTGACGGGCGCCTTGCCCTGCTTGTCCGACTTGCCGGGCTTCTCCGTCTTGCGCTTGTCCGACTCGAGGTACGCCAGGACCTCTTTGCCCAATGCGTCCGCCTGGGTCGCGCGGGTCTTGATGACCCGCTGGAAGTAGTTGAACGCGGCGACGGCGGGGAGCGCGACCAAGAGACCGATGGCGGTGGCGACGAGCGCCTCGCCGATCTCGGACATCAGGCCCTCGCTCACGTTGCCGCCCGAGCTCTGCATCTCGTGGAAGGCGCGGATGATGCCGATGACGGTGCCGAGCAGACCGACGAACGGAGCGTTGTTGCCCATGGTGCCGAGGAACGCGAGGTTGCGCTCCATCACCAGGCGGGCGAGCTGCTTCTCCTCGTCCATCCGGGTGCCCGCCGAGGCGTGACCGTCGGCGACCGAGCCGAGCCCGGCCAACGCGATCTGCGCCTGGGGTGCGGGCGAGCGCTTCATCGCGCTGCGAGCGCCGTCGAGATCCCCGGCTTCGAGCTTGCCGCGCAGCACCTTGCGAAGGCCCACGAAGTCGTCGTGGGTGCGCCAGAAGTAGTAGGCGCGCTCGAGCATCACCGCGATGCTGAAGATCGAGAGCACGACGAGGAGCCACATGACCCAGGTGGCGCCGAGCATCGCGAAAGCTGTGAGTCGTTCCTGAAGATCCATGGTCTCGCTTGGGGCCGCCTGGCTCGGCGCAAAGGGCGCGCGAAGGCTCGCGGTGCGGCGGAGGTGTATTGCGTGCTCGTTGCGCGAGCAAGCGATGGCTCGCCCGCTTCACAAACGTTTTCGGACTGTCGAGAAAGCGGGATCCCCAGACCTCTGGGAAAGTCCCCCTATTCCCCTGCGTGGGCCCTCACCCGAAGTAGATGATCGCGACGATGCAGAAAGCCCAGCACACCAGGTTCAAGAGGAACGGGATGTCACGGAGCATCGCGTCGGTGGGGCTGTCGGCGTCACCTTTGCGCCTCACCAGCTGAACGAAGCGCACCATCCCGAAGAGGGTGAAGACCGTCGTGATCCAGAGGTACTCGGTCCCGAACGTCTCGACCGTGTGGGGATCGAAGGTGTAGGCGACGTAGGTGCCGACGGTGAGCAGGCCCGTGATCCCCATCAGCACGGTCACGGTGCGCGCGTCGTAGGCCTTCAGTGCCTTGCGGGTCGCGCCGTCCTCGCTGTGCCCCAACTCGTGTAGGCGCTTGCCCAGGCCGAGGAAGGTGGCGAACACGAACGTGACCACCAGCACGTACCAAGACGCCGGCACCTCGGCCGCGAACGCGCCCGCGATCACCCGCAGCTCGAAGCCCGCAGCGATCAAGAGCACGTCGAGGTAGGCGACCTTCTTGAGCGCGAACGAGTAAGCGACGTTCTGCACCAGGTACGCGGTGGTCGCCCCGAGGAAGGGCCACCCGAGGAAATACATCCCCACCAGCGACACCAAGATGAGCACTCCGAGCGAGGTCTTGGCCGCGCTCTCGGGCACCTTCCCGCTGGCGATGGGCCGGTTCTTCTTGGTCGGGTGCTGCCGGTCCGCCTCGACGTCCACCAGGTCGTTGAGGATGTAGACGGAGCCCGCGACCAGACAGAAGATCGCGAACCCGAAGAGCGCGCGCAGCGCCGCATGGAGATCGAAGAGCTCCTGCGCGAAGACGAGGGGCACCAGGACGAAGAGATTCTTCACCCACTGGTGCGGTCGCATGGTGCGAAGCAGGCCGGGCAGCATCGAAGGGGCGGGACCTTAGCAACAAAGGCCGGACGATGCTTCGTTCCCGATCACGGGGCTGCTGCTCCCGACGAACGCCGCATGGGGATGAGCTTCCAGTAGGTGAGGCTGCGCCAGAGCCACTCGACCGGGCCGAGCGCGAAGTGATCGAGCCAGATGCGGGCCAGGCCCACCTCGATCCACCACACGCCGAGGGCCAAGAACGCCCCCGCGAGCGGCCCAAAGAGCCCGTAGAAGCCCAGGCCGTACGCGTAGAACGTCAGGGTGAAGACGACGGTCTGCAGCAGATACGCGGTGATCGCCATGCGCCCTACCGGGGCCAGCACCAACAAGCGCGCGCGATGGCGACCGGTCGCGACCCAGAGGAAGAGCGCGGCCCAGCCCATCCCCAGCACGTCACCGCCCAAGATGTAGAGCCATGGCCCGAGCGACATCACGAGACCCAGCGAGCAGAGCACGATGGCCGCGATGCCCAACTGCTTCCGCTTGGTGCTCAGATCGTTCAACAGCCCCGCGCGCTCCACCCACAGGCCGAAGCTCGCCATGGTGAGGGTGTTCATCCGGTAGCTGCGGTTCCACGGATCGAAGAAGTGCAGGATATCTTCGGCGCGGTGCACGCTGACCTCCCAGAAGCTCCCGCTGCCGTAAATGCGGATGTTCTCTGCGATGTACTCCGCGTCGCCCTCCAGATCGGGCACCAGCCAGCCGTCGTAGAGATACGAGAGCGCGCATCCCGCGATCAGCGTGAGGATCGAGAAGCCCAAGAGCGCCCGCTCGGGCAACAAGTAGAGGAGCGGCAGGCACGCGCCGACCAACGCGTAGTTGAGGAGGATGTCGCCCCACCAGCCAAAGCAGGCGTGCAAGACGCCGAACAGAAAGAGCACCACGATGCGGCGGGTGTAGATGCCCCAGCCACGCGCCATCAGGACGCCCGCGCCGAAGCCGAAGAGCGCGCTGAACTGGGGATAGAACTTCCCCTCGCTGGTCCACTCGATCAGCGTGGCGGCAGCGAGATCCCAGATCGGGGTGGCCGCGAAGAGCTCCTCATCGAACAGGTAGGCCGCGAGCGATCGGGGCGAACCTATCCAAGGCACGTTCACCAGCGCGATGCCCAACAGGCACAAGCCTCGCAGCGCGTCGATCGCCGGATCCCGTTCGGCGCGCGGCGTCGGCCTCGCCTCCGACGTCATCGTGTGGGACGCCGCGCAGCCGCAGCGGCGATGGTCACGGTCACCTCGGCCGAGCCTTGGTTGCCGGCGGCGTCGAACGCCCGCACCGCAATGATGTGCGCACCGGCTGCGATCCCCAGCGTGGCCGCGTCCACTTCGAAGCGCTCGCGCGCCGCATCGAAGAGATCGTCCACGGGGAAGAGGAGGTGGAAGTCGCCGCCATCGACAGCGATCTCGAGGCGCATGATCGGACCTAGCGTGTCGACCGCTTCACCCCGCACCGTCGTGCCGCTCGCGCTCACGGTCACCGTCGGCGCGTGGTTGTCGATCAAGATGGACTCCGAGCTCGCGTTGCTGCGGAGCACCAGATCGCTCGGGTTGCTCAGCTCGTCCGAGGCCTCGACCTCCACCACGTAGTACCCATCCGGCAGCGCGCTGGTCTCCCAGGTGTACTCGGTGGCGCTCAAGGTCTCGTGCTCCTCGAGCATGCTGCGCCACACCGTCTGCGCTTCACCCCGGTAGCGCAGCCGATAGCGGGTGCGATCACCGTCGGGGTTGTCGAGACTCCAGCCCAGCGGCATCGCGCTCGACGGAGAAGGCGGCATCGATGGATCCACTTCGCGCTTGCTCGGCGCGCGCTTGATCCCCACCGCGCTCACCACTGGACGTTGGTTCTCCGGCAGGTAGTACGCGGTCACCGATCGCAGCTCCGCGTCCAGCGCGCCATCGGGGAACACGGCGCGGATCTGGAGGAAGCGACCCGCGGCGCTGCGGATGGGCCCAGGTGAGGTGATCTCTGCCGACCAGTCGCTCCACGTCGCGTCCGGTCTCGCGGTGTTGCCGCTCCGGGTCGAGAAGCGCAGCGCGCCATGACCTCGCCAGTCGAGGCCTCCCCAGCGCGAGCGGAACTCGCCGTCGAGCACCTTGCTGATCCAGCTGGCGCCGCTCGGAGACGCGCCCGTCACCCGGTACATCGCCGCGCCGTCGCCCGTCGCAAAGAACGGCGCGCTACCGCCGATGCTCATCGCGAGCACCTGGCGCTCATCCACGTCGGCCCAGATCGAGCTGCTGCGATCGGACTCGATGCGCACGACGCGGCCCTCGTTGCCCAGCGCCGCGTAGAGCTCACCGCTGCTGCCCCACTCCAGACGCGTCACGTGTGCGTCGTCTTGGCTGTGGATCCGCTCGCTGCGACCGTCGGCGCCGACGCGATAGACCAGCGCCTTGCCCGGTCTTGGCCGCGCCGATCGTCCGGCGGTCGCCGAGCGCTTGGTGCTCCCCCCGCTGACCGCGGGCGCCTCGGGGAACTCGTTCGCCGCCACCGCGAGCACACCATCACGGAGCGCGAGCGCGGTGATCTCGTTGCCCGGGAAGTCCTCGACCACTGTCGCGGTGTTCGCCGCGGTGATGCGCAACACCAAAGCTTCATCGGTGGTGCCCGCGTAGAGGACGCCATCGGGCGCGAGCGCGAGCGCCATCACGTGCTCGGCGAGGCTGTCGAAGTAGACGCTCGCGTTCCCGTTCGCCGTGTCGATCGCGTAGACCCGACCTTCGGGTCCGGTCGCGGCGAACAAGCGATGGTGGCTCGCATCGAACGCGAGATCCCAGATGTGCTCAGCCGCCGCAGAGCCATCCGTCGGTGCGGGGCGTGACAGCTCGCGGGGCGTGACCGGCGCGGCGGCCGCGGTGTCGAGTGCGTAGATGCGAGCCTCGGGGAGCGTGCCCGCATACAGCGTCCCGCCCGCGCCGAGAGTCAGCGCGCTCACCATCAGCTGCCCGGTCTCGGCGAAGAGCTCGACGTTCTCGCCGCGCACCCGGTAGATGCGGCCCGTCTCACCGGTACCCAGATAGATGGCGCCATCGCTACCGAGCGCAGCGCACCACACCAGGCCGACGTCCTCGGGCAGCGCGACCCGATCGAAGCCGATCGCGGGCACCACCCGCCCATCGGATCGCACCGCGACGTGATCCAGCTCGCCCATCCCGAAGGACGCGGCGTCGTCGAGCACGAACGACCGGGTGGAGACAGCGGCGACGGGCGCCGTGGCGAGGAGCGCGAGGGAGGCGAGGGCCGAGCAGGCGGTGAGCACGAGGACGCGGGCGTGACGCGTCCGAGACGAAGAGGACATGAGCGCGGCAGGATACGCGGCCGCGCCACCCGCGCGCTACCGACGCCACGCTTTCCCCGAGCGCGCTCGAGCTACGGCTTACGGCGAACGTCCATCTTGTGGTTCCCGGTGACCTCTTCCCAGGTGGGAAGGAGCTGCTCCGGGGTCACCGACAGCACCCGAAGGCGCATCACCACGCGGGTGACCGACGAGGTCTGCGAGAAGCGCACGTGGCGACCTGAGGTCTGCTCGAAGACCGCCTCGCTGCCCGGACGGGGGAACGGATGCGAGAGCTCCATCGCCTCACCATCACGCGACTGACCACCCACCAGACGCGCGCCGCGCAGCGGGTGATCACCCTGGCTCTTACGCGTCCCCTGATCGATCACATCGATGCACATCAAACGACCATCCAGCTGGTAGATGGTGTTGCGGGTCCAGATCTCCACGAAGACCCAGGGCTGATCCGGCAGCGGCGCGGAGCGACGCTCGTAGACCAGATCGATGTCGACGGCGGGCGTGCCGGTGCGCTTGCTCGAGATCGCGCCCGGAGGCGCTTCGCCCGGTTCGACGAGCATGCGGACGTTACCCACCACTTCTGGGGATCCGCCGACGGCCTCGACCGAGGTCAGATCGTCTTCGTAAGCGCCGAGCTCACGCACCTCCATCGGGCCCAGCGGCTCCATCGTGGGGGCATAGCCAGGGACCGTGGGGTTCTTCTTGCGGTCGTCACTCATGGAAGCGACACCGAAGGTACACGCCCGGCCCGCGAAAAGAAACGCGCGCGAGCGACCGGGACCGCGGCGTCACCGCCCCGCGAAACGCGGCTCAGCCCAGCGTGAGTCGAGCGAACTCGAGCCACTTGAGCGACTCCGCGCGATCGAGGTCGGCGCGCTCGAGCACGATGCGCTGATGCAGACGGAGCACGTCGGGACCATCGGGATCGGGGACCGAGAGCAGCAGGCGCTGCGCCTTGGTGCGGTAGTAGTCGCCCAGCGCGCGCCCGATGACGACGACGGCCGCCGTATCGATGCTGGCGCACAGATCGCTGGGTAGACGCACGTGGCGACCCACGCGCTGAAGGTCGGTGCCCGCGCGGTCCGCGAAGCGCTTCACATCGGCCAGGGTCCGATAGACGAGCACCTCGCCGCGATCGAGATCGACGCCAGCCTTGCGGGCGTCGAGGACCACTTCGCGCTGAAGGGCGTGGTCCTCGAGATCGATCACCAGCTCACGCACCGGCTCCTCGAGGCGCATGCGATCCTTGCCTCGCAGCGGGCCCACCGCGCCAGAGAGATTCGCCATGGCTTTGCGCCAGCGAAAGCGCTCCGGCGCGCGGGTCTGCACCACGCGAACCGCGGGCTTCAGATCCTCACGGCGTCGCCAGTAATCGACTGCATCGGTGATGCGCGAGCCATCGTACATGAACGAGTCCTCCAGACAGACTCGCGGTATCGCCCCCATCGCTCGGTCTGGTCAACAAACCGGCGGTCAGCGAATGCCCAGCGCCGCGCTGAATTGTCCTGCCGTGAGCACATCGAGCATCGCGGAGAGTTCGGCGATGCGCAGCTCGGATGTGATCAACACCGTGCCCATCACCAGCGCCTCGACCTGCAAGCGCCGTCGCTCGAAGTAGAGCGCGATGACCTGGGCCGCCAGCGTGGTGCGGCTCTCTTCGAGCGCTCTGCGCTCCCGCATCAAGCCCGTCTCTTCCGACGGCGCGAGCAGCCGATCGAGCCGGAAGATCATCGTGCCGATCACCGAGAGATCCTCGCCGCTCGCGAGCGAGCTGGTGTCCGCGGTGGTGGTCTGTCGGTTGGCCCAGTCCCAGCCCAGGCCCCTGCGCACCCCGATCCGCAGCTGCGGCAGGAGCGCGGAGTAGCGCGCCCGATCGATGGCGTCGCTCGCGGCATCGGGGTCGAGCGACGTGCTCTCGAGCGCCCACGCCACCACCTGATCTGCGCTCGGCTCGTACTCGAACGCCGCGATGGCCCGCTGCAGCACCTCGGGATCGACCGAAGGCGCGCTGAGCGAAGGCGCGGTCGCGGGAGATGCCGCGAGCTGCGCCTGCGCCGCGCTCGCGAAGGCGATCATCGAGAGCACCACGATGCCAAGCGACCTCACGGCGCACCGCCGATCACCCGAGCGCGCGCTTCGGCGACCGCACGACGCTCCCACGCGCACGCGCTCGAGACCCGACAGGGCGCGCTTGGTGAGAGGCTCGGAGCCCGCGTCGGCTCGCTCGGCTCCTCCGGCTCCTCCAGCGAGACGAGCCCGTCGACGTCGCCTAGATCCCCGCGGACCCCGACGTCGAACGCGACGAACTCTCCGCGCCCCTCGCTCGCAGCGGTCGCCGCCAACGCCGGCGCGTAGCTCCCGCGTGCATAGAGCTGAGGGAGGTGGAAGGTGGTGCACGCGCCGTTGGCTGCGAGCGCGATGGTGAGGACGAGCTCTCTGGTCATGCGAGCGCCAGTGCAGCCCGCGTTCCTGCCCATCGACACCATGATCGCGAAGGATCCGAGGGATCGATTGGCGGACCTGGCGGCGGAGCCCTGGCGGCCGCCACCCGTGGGTCGCCTTCTGTCGGCCCCTCCGCGGCGTCCTCGGCCCCCGTGCTCACGCCGACCACGGCCGCTATGATCGGCCCATGTCGGCTCGCACGCTGCTCCTCCTCTCCGCGCTCGCGATCTTCTGCTCCAGCCTTCCCCTCGGCTGGACCGCCCGAGCCCAAGACGACGAAGAGGAAGAGGCCACACCCGCCGAGACCGTGCCCGCCGAACCCACCGGCCCCCCGATGGCCAGCGGTCGCACCGAGGTCACCGCCGTCGTCGGCACCCGCGGCATGACCTTCGAGCTCCACAGCCACGCGCAGGTCTTCATCCCCTCGGGTCTCCCCACCGGCGCTGGCCGCAGCATCACGTTCGCCGAGGTACGCACTCGAGTCGACAACGCCACCGTCGCGCCGGGCTTCAACCGGTTGGGCGCGGTCATGTCCTTCAACGGCGCGCTGAACGCGACGCGCAACCCCGTCGTCATCTCGATCCGTCTGCCCAGCAACCCCGTGCGCGACGATCGCCGGGTGGTGCTCGCGATGGAGCAGCCCTCCATCTGCCGCGAGGGTCTGCCGCCGCTCGAAGGCGCGGGCGGCCTCTGCTCCGGCTGGGAGCTCCTCGACGCGCGCTACGGCGAGGGCGAGCGCCGCCTCAGCGCCTCGATGACCACCCCGGGCGGACACCGCCTGATGTTCGGTTGGGTCCCCCGCACCAGCGAGTAGTCGCAGTCGAGTAGCCGCATTCGATCGCCGGACGCGAGACCATCCCCACGCCGATCCCCACGACCTTTCTCTCGACCTGGCGCGCACTCGCCGAGCATCGGCGCGCGCTGCCGCTTCTCGCGGTGCTCGTCGCGTTGTTGATCGTCGAGGCGCTGGCGACCCGAAGCGTCCAAGCGGTGCTGCTCGATCTGCTGCTCTTCACGAT
>Ga0335397_10009611_pt1 | contig 12055 bp, 11 predicted proteins | sample MAT04_FD_205740 | JGI IMG/M metagenome (GOLD analysis project Ga0335397, IMG submission 205740) | Freshwater microbial communities from Lake Fryxell liftoff mats and glacier meltwater in Antarctica - MAT-04 (spades assembly) (version 2) ...
CGATACCGCATCCACTCAAGTCATTTCGCGCGATCGACACGCCGAATACGTCCAAACCTTAGCACTCTTAGCCGCATCGATCGAGCGTTTCGCAGTAGAAATCCGCAACCTCCAACGCACCGACGTTTTGGAAGTTGAAGAGTTCTTTTCCAAAGGGCAAAAAGGCTCATCCGCCATGCCCCACAAACGCAACCCAATTCGCTCCGAAAGACTCACCGGGATGGCAAGAATTGTCCGCGCCAACGCCGTTGCAGCCCTAGAAAACGTTGCACTTTGGCACGAAAGAGACATCTCTCACAGTTCCGTAGAACGGATGATTTTGCCCGACAGTTCCACTGTCACCCACTTCATGTTAGTAGAAACCACAGACTTAGTAAAACACCTGCTAGTCTATCCCGAAAACATGAAGCGAAACATGAACCTTTACGGCGGAGTTATCTTCAGCCAACGGGTGATGCTAGCCTTAGTAGAAAAAGGCACGAGTCGCGAAGATGCCTACAAAATTGTGCAATCTTGTGCTCACAAAGCTTGGAATAAAACAGGCGGTAATTTCTATGATTTAATTGCCAAAGATGTGAGCGTTACTGCTCAGATGACTACCAAAGAAATTGATGATTGTTTCGATCCGCAGTATCAATTAAGGCACTTAGATTTAGTGTATCAGCGCTTGGGAATTTAAAAATCTTTTGATTTTCCTAATTTGAATCGAGCAAGTTTTTCCACCAAACTTCTTTGGGATCAATTATACCAAATTCGGCTTTGATATCCCCTTTATTCTTCAGTCCGCGGAGGCGGACTTTGTATGTGTAGAAGCGATTTCAATCGCCGATTGATAAAGGGGGTAACGAACCCGGACTTGGTATTACCAATCCTCATGGGGTAAGGACATAAATTGCATCTTTGCCAAAACAGGATCTAGTTCAGAGGACTTTTCAGAATAGACTTGATTGAGTTTGCTCAAAATTCGATCGCGATTGTATCGTCGTAGATATGCTTGCAATGCTTTTGTATAAAGCTCACTGCGCGATAACCCTAACTGACTGGCCAATGTCTCGGCTTCTTCAAAAACTAAATCTGGAAGTGAAATTGCAGTTTTCATAGTTTCTCCTGCTGTCACTGTTACTACATAATATTGATTATACCACAGAAAAATCACCTCAATCTCTTCTCTAATATTCGCCATCAAAACAGCTATGAAATTTAATCGTTTGGGAAAATATCCGATCGCCTTTATGCTAGTATTGCTATGTGCGATCGGTCTGCACCAACCAATATTTGTCCGCGCCCAAGAACCGCCAAGAGTGGAAATTACCCAACCAGAAACTAGCCCGATCGCACCTGACAGCATTTTCATGAGTCAACTTCCCAGTTGGGCGCGCCTTGTTGACATCCGCAAAGTAAATCCCAACATTCGCCTCGATATCCGCTACGCCACTACGAACAATTTCTTGAAACGAAAGCTTTACTCTCAAGCAAAATGCGCTTTGAGAAGTTCTGTTGCTCAAAAATTAGCGCTAGTTCAAACAGACTTAGAAAAAATTGGATTGGGTTTGAAAGTTTACGATTGCTACAGGCCTTTTTCGGTGACTGAGCAAATGTGGGAAGTTTGGCCAGATCCGAACTATGTTGCTAATCCGGCTAGGGGCTCGCGGCACAATCGCGGTGCGGCTGTGGATTTAACTTTAGTCGATCGCACTGGCAAAGAATTAGAAATGCCAACGCCCTATGACGATTTTACCACCAAAGCTCACGCAGATTATCAAGGCGGCAGCGCGCAATCTCGGAAAAATCGTCAAGTGCTTAAGGATGCGATGAAAAAACAGGGATTTATTGGCATAACAACAGAATGGTGGCACTTTGATTCGGAAGATTGGCAGAAGTTTGCAATTTTAAATGTGTCGCTTTCTGAAATTCCTTAATTAGCTAAGACGGCGGTTAAAACCGCGTCTTGTCAAACGAAGACGGCGGTTAAAACCGCGTCTTGTCAAACGAAGACGGCGGTTAAAACCGCGTCTTGTCAAACGAAGTCCGCCTCCGCGGACTGAAGAAAAGAAGGTAATTTTAACCGCCCACTCTTCAACCCCTCTGAGCTCGGGTTTTGTCTGTATAGACGCGGTTTCAACCGCCCGGTTTTCTTGGGAATTAACGGACTCGCACATAAAATTCGTATTCATAGCCGCGGAAATTTGAGTCTAGTTCAAATGTGTAATTGCCAGTAACAGGTATTTTTCCCGTCCACTCAGTTTCATTGCCTGTATAATTATCTCCAGTCAAAGATTTGCCATTCTGAGTCAGAATTAGTGGGAAAACACCTTTCCGATTCCTAACAGTCATTTTTTGACCCTTGGCTGCCCGAATCTTGTAGGAATGGCTGCCGCCTCCGATAATTCGACCTTTAACAATGGCTTCATTTCCCCCAGGCAGAAAATTAATCTGCTGGTTCACCTTCGCACAACTGCTTTCGGTGCGATTTTTGGCAACCCAACCGGGCGGTTCGGTAATTCGCAGCCAACCGTTTTGTTCTTCGGCGACTGAAACAAAGGTATTATTATTAAGTTTTCCTACTATTTTGCTGTCCCTTACTTGCGGGCGCGATCGCACATTCAGCGGTGGATTCGGATCGCTAACTACAGCTTGGGTGATTTTACAGCCGGAATTGGGCGGTGTGACAACTACTGCGCCAACTTTTTGCTGCGAGACTCCGGCGATTTGCGGTGGTTGAAGTGCGACGCTTTTGGCTGGTTGAGATTCAGATTTCGGGGCTTCCGTAGCCTGGGTTTCTGCTTGCAGAGGTTCTGTTGGCCCAGATTCGGGGTTGTTGGCCGGAACGAGTGAAATCGGGTTTCTGACGGCTGCTGGCGATTCTGCAACCGGGGGATTGGATTGTTTCATCGCACCCGACTGTATAGTTGCAGCAGCGACTCCCACCGCTGTTGCTAGCCCTGCTAAGCTGACTGTGATGATTTGAGTAGAAGTAAATGGCATAATTAACCTCTCTGTATTTATACTGATAATTTTTGTTTTGGAGTTGGCGCGAGGCTAGAATTTTGATAGGTAAAATACTTGGTTAGGGCAGATTTATCTGGATTTTCCCGGAAAAATTGGCGCGATCGCCATTCCATCTAGAGTGAAAATACTTAATCAGGGCTGAGGTTTCCGCATTAGTTCCTAAAATTTAACATCGATAATTGTCACAATGATTTAAGTCCATCTATACTTGACAACTGTAGTGATGGTACTGTTGCTGTGAGCCAGTTCCGCGCAAATATGGTAAAGTAGCCGTCCGGCGCGAGGCGCAGTTTAGTAGCTAAAATGTCAAGATTTATTCCTTTGAGATTACAACCACCTCGCGATCGACTACTTTCGGAAGTAAAGCGAGAAGTCCAAGCAGGCCGATCGCAATCTTTGCACGCTGCTGTGCTGGCTAACTTCAGCCCAGACTCGCAGCCTCTGGGTGCTAGCCGCTGTTGGGATGTGGAAGTGAAAGCCGGCAACCGTCCGAGTTTTCGGCTTCCTCCCAAAGCTAGCATTTCTAAAGTGTTCGATCGCAGCGGTGGCAAATTGGTCATTTTGGGAGCGACGGGTTCCGGCAAAACCACGACCCTGCTAGAATTGGCTCTAGTGTTAGTTTCCCGCGCCCAAAAAGATGCTAGTTTGCCTATGCCGGTGTTGTTTGAACTCGGATCGTGGAAAGCAGAATCCGGGGCGATCGCCGATTGGTTAATTGCTCAACTTCAGTACAAATACGGCATCTCTCCCGCTGCGGGCAAAAAATGGATCGCCGAACAAAAATTATTGCCTCTCCTCGACGGTTTGGACGAAGTAGAAACCCAGCGCCAAAACTTGTGCATTCAAGCAATCAATCAGTTTCTTGAAAGCGAAATTAAACCAAAACATTTAGTAGCTTGCAGCAGTTTTGAAGTTTACAAAAACTGCCAGACTAGATTTAAACTCCAAGCCGCAGTTTTACTAAAACCTCTGACAGAAATTCAAATTAAAAATTATCTGGAAGCAGCCAGAAGCCGCGAACTTTGGTACAGCATCGAGAAGGAACCGGAGTTGTTGAAACTGGCAAAAGTTCCCTTCTTGTTGAGCATGATGGCTCTGGCTTATGAGGATATTTTAATCGAATCTTGGAAGCGCATAAGTTCAGCAGAAGAACAGCGTAAATATCTGTTAACGGCCTATATTCGCCACCAAATTAGCCGGGAAGTCAAGCAGTATCCGAGAAACAAGGAATTGCGGCCCGAACAAATTCGCCACTGGCTGGGATGGTTGGCCAGAAGGATGGAACAGCAAGGACTTCAAGAATTTTACCTCGATCGCATCCCGTCTAGTTGGCTGCAAACAGGCGAGGAACAGCGCAAGTATCAGTTTGGAGTTAAGTTGCTTGGCGGGCTGATTTGGGTGATTTTGGGATTAATTTTTACCCTAGTCTCCGGGTCGATTTTGGGGTTGATTGCGGGTGCTGTAGCGGCGGTAATTAGTGCTTTGTTGCCGCCAATTCCGGCGATTGACAGTTTTATGTTGCGCCTCGTGCTGTGGTCTAGCGGTCATATTCCTTGGGATTACAGGCGTTTTCTGGATGCTGCGGGCGATCGGCTGTTGCTGCAAAAAACGGGCGATCGGCGTTATCGATTTGTTCACGATTTGTTGCAAAAACATTTTTCAGAAATCTAAATGCAGAAGCTTGACAAAATTCACTATTCATGGTGAAATACCGGGCGGTTGAAACCGCGGCTACACAAACAAAACCCGCCTCCGCGGGTTAAAGAGTACCTAGTGAAATACCGGGCGGTTGAAACCGCGGCTACACAAACAAAACCCGCCTCCGCGGGTTAAAGAGTACCTAGTAAAAGACCGGGCGGTTGAAACCGCGGCTACACAAACAAAACCCGCCTCCGCGGGTTAAAGAGTACCTAGTAAAAATGCGTTACTTTCTTCATTCCGCGCACCATCCGGAATTCGTTTGTGTAGACGCGGTTTCAACCGCCGTCTGATCTTGATTCCGCGCACCATCCGGAATTCCTTTGTGTAGACGCGGTTTCAACCGCCGTCTGATCTTGATTCCGCTTGGAGTGGAATTCCTTTGTGTAGACGCGGTTTCAACCGCCGTCTGATCTTGATTCCGCGCACCATCCGGAATTCGTTTGTGTAGACGCGGTTTCAACCGCCGTCTGATCTTGATTCCGCGCACCATCCGGAATTCGTTTGTGTAGACGCGGTTTCAACCGCCGTCTTTGGTGGTATTTTTGCTGAAATACCTGTTCCTTAAATATTGATTGACATAATACAAATGTTATGATAAGTGTTGGCGAAATCTCAAGTCTTAACTGCAAACTGTACGATCGCATCCTGATCCGCACCCCAAAAGGTTAAGATTCTAATCTAACCCTCCTGCAATCATTCACCTCCTATGGCAGAAACCGCAAAATTAAGGGGTAATGCTGCGAAGTCTGTCGGTAGCCTTTTTTGAGTATTGGGGCAACTTGTATTTTTGAAATAGTTCAGCGGACTTCTGATAATCTTGCCGTGCTTTAAGTTTTTCCCCGGTGGCGAGGTAGGCTTCCCCACGGCTCAGGTAAGCGCTAGCGTCGTTAGGTGGTAAAAGTTTTTCGCTTAAACTTTCGGTGAAGCAAGTGATCGCTATTTCATGTTTTCCTGTTTGAGCGAAAGCTTGACCTACCTTAAATGGAAATTTTGACGAGGCAATCGAAAGGTTCAGTTCCATAGAGGCACTAGGATCTCCCCTCATAGCTCTTCCGGTTGCATAGCCTAATTCTCCGAAATAAAGCAGGCGGGCTTCGCTGTACTTGTTAAGGGCTGCTTGCCCCTTCAATTTGTCTCCCCCGGCTTCGACATCTGCGGAATCTTCATCCTTTCGGATAGGAACATTAGGGAGGGATTTTAAGCAGTCTGGGGCGAGCGTCGAAACTGAATCAGAGATTGTCTCATCGTTTGCAACAGTGCAGCCATTGCGGATCACAAGCGCAATTACTAGCCCAATGAGAACGCCCTGTATTAGTTTGCCAAAAAAGTTAATCATGAGTCTGGGTTCTTGTGTTGGGTTTACTGGTTGATTTTTTTTTCGACAAGCTTGATGGTTGCGTTTAGGGTACGGCGTAGTTTGTGAAACGCAGCCCCTTGATATTTTTGGGTTTCGTTTTCTGAAATTTGCTGATATTTTACATCATATATGTAGACAGTATTCGTAGGGTGCGTCGCCATGAAAAATCCATAAATTCTATCGAAAATCTCATGGCGACGCACCTTACATATAGGTTTGTTTACACGAGTCTTGCAAGCACAGGTGCGTCGCTGTTAGATTGTCGATTTTGTTGAGGGATTGTCGATGGCGACGCACCCTACAGCTAATGTTGCATGACTTAAATATTGATTGACATAATACAAATGTTATGATAAGTGTTGGCAAAATCTCCAGTCTTAACTGTCAAATGTACGATCGCATTCAAATCCACAACCGCAAAAGGTTAAGATTCTAATCTAACCCTCCTGCAATAATTCACCTCCTATGGCAGAAACCTTATTGTTCAACGCGCTCCGCGAGGCGTTAGACGAAGAAATGGCCCGCGACTCAGCCGTATTCGTACTCGGCGAAGACGTAGGCCAATACGGCGGTTCCTATAAAGTCACCAAAGACCTCTACGAGAAATACGGCGAACTCCGAGTGCTCGACACCCCGATCGCCGAAAATAGCTTTACAGGCATGGCAGTCGGCGCAGCAATGACCGGATTGCGCCCGATCATCGAAGGCATGAACATGGGCTTTTTGCTCCTGGCCTTCAACCAAATTTCCAATAACGCTGGAATGCTGCGCTACACCTCCGGCGGCAACTTCAAAATGCCGATGGTGATTCGCGGCCCCGGCGGCGTGGGCCGGCAACTCGGCGCGGAACATTCCCAGCGGTTAGAAGCATATTTCCAAGCAGTACCGGGTTTGAAAATAGTCGCCTGTTCGACTCCCTACAACGCCAAAGGACTCTTAAAATCAGCCATCCGCGACGATAACCCGGTGCTGTTTTTCGAGCACGTTCTTCTGTACAACCTCAAAGAAGATTTGCCAGAAACAGAATATTTGGTGCCATTGGACAAAGCGGAAATTGTGCGATCGGGCAAAGATGTCACCATCTTGACATATTCCAGAATGCGGCACCACGTCCTGCAAGCCCTGCCCGCACTGCTAAAAGAAGGTTACGATCCCGAAGTAATCGACCTAATTTCTCTCAAACCCCTAGACATGGAGACGATCGGCGAATCCATTCGCAAAACCCACAAAGTAATTATTGTGGAGGAGTGCATGAAAACCGGAGGTATCGGTGCCGAATTGATTGCTTCGATTAGCGATCGATTTTTTGACGAACTCGACGCACCAGTTTTGCGCCTGTCTTCACAAGATATTCCTACACCTTACAACGGTAATCTGGAAAGACTAACAATTGTCCAACCCAACCAAATTGTCGAAGCCGTCCAAAAAATGGTAGCTTTGCGAGTATAAATAGTCATTAGTCAATAGTCATTGGTTGACTGTTGACTGTTGACTGATGACTGTTGACTGATGACTGATGACTGATGACTAAAATCTGCCAACTAAAATCTGCCAACTGACAACTGCCAACTGACCAATGACTAATAATTAAATATGCAAAAACAACGTTCAATATTAGCCCTAATTTTTGTTTTGATCGTCGCAGCCATTACTGTATTAGTAACAATACCGACGCGGCTGGGATTAGACCTGCAAGGAGGGTCGCAACTCACGATTCAGGTAAAAACTACCCCCACAATTCCCAAAATTGAGCCGGGAATGTTAGAAGCAGTGCGCCGGATCGTCGAAAACCGCGTCAACGGTTTGGGCGTTTCCGAATCAGTCGTACAAACAGTAGGAGAAAACCAAATTCTCGTGCAGTTGCCCGGAGTAAATGACCCGCAGCAAGCAGAACGAGTTTTGGGCGGCACCGCCAAGCTAGACTTTCGGGAACAACTGCCGGGAACAGAAGCGCAATTAGCTATTGAAAGGCAGTTGCAGCAGGAATTGCTGGTAAAACAAACAGAATTGAAAATTAGCAAAAATGAAGCCGCAATTCAAGAAAATCAAGCTGCTTTGAAAAGGAGCAATGAGGCGATCGCCCAACTCTACAAAAGCAGCGGACTAGGCGGCGAAAACCTCAAAGACGCTCAACCTCAACCCTTGCAGTCTGGGAATAGCTGGAACGTCGCTCTCCGTTTTGATACAAAAGGAGGCGAATTGTTTGCCGAACTAACTAAAAATTTAGCCGGCACCGGACGGACTCTGGGCATTTTTCTAGACGAAAAAATGATCAGTTCTCCTGTAGTAGGCGTTGAATTTGCCCAGACAGGAATTAGTGGCGGCAGTGCCGTAATTCAAGGCAACTTTACAACCCAAGAAGCTAACGATTTGGCAGTGCAATTGCGGGGCGGTGCTTTGCCGGTGCCTGTCGAAATTGTCGAAAACCGCACCATCGGTGCAAGCTTGGGACGAGACAGCATTCAAAGCAGTATTAATGCAGGGATCGGCGGCTTAATTTTAGTCTTGGTTTTCATGGTGGCATACTACCGACTACCCGGCGTAATTGCCAATATTGCTCTGTTAATTTATGCTTTGCTAACTTGGGCTGCTTTTGTACTGTTGGGAGTGACATTAACGCTGCCGGGAATTGCTGGTTTTGTGCTCAGTATCGGGATGGCGGTAGATGCTAACGTGCTGATTTTTGAGCGCACGCGGGAAGAGTTGCGGGCGGGGAAGACGCTTTATCGATCGGTCGAATCTGGTTTTTACCGCGCTTTTTCCAGTATTTTAGACGGTAACGTCACAACGCTGATTGCTTGTGCTGCTTTGTTCTGGTTGGGTGCAGGTTTAGTTAAAGGGTTTGCTGTAACGCTAGCATTGGGCGTAGCAGTCAGTATGTTTACCGCTCTTACTTGCAGTCGCACTCTAATGTTGGTAGTGTTGGGTGTTCCGGGATTACGCAAACCCGATTTGTTTTGTCCCGGTTTGTCGAAAACTGTTAATAGTTGACAGTTAGTTAGTAGGGTGCGCAATGCGCACCTGTTAGTTAGTACGGTGCGCATTGCGCACCCTACATTTAGAGATTTTTCTTCCTTCTTGCCTCTTCCTTCTTCCTTCTTCCTTCTTTTCACCCTGAGCGAAGCCGAAGGGCCTTCTTCCTTCTTCCTTCTTCCTTCTTCCTTCTTCCTTCTTCCTTCTTCTTTTTGACTTCAAATTATGAAATTTAGTGTTACCAAACAGCGATCGCTCTGGTGGAGTATTTCCGCCGCGATCATCCTTGCAGGTATAGTATCGATGGCGATTTCTTGGACTCGTCCCGACATCCGCGCACCCCTGCGCCCCAGTTTAGACTTTATCGGCGGCACTCGCCTGCAATTTGAACTGGACTGCACGAAACCGGAAAATTGTAAACCCATCGATATTGTCAATGTCCGCCAAGTTTTAGACTCCCAAGGTTTGGCTGGTAGCAGCATTCAAGTTATCGGCAAAGAACAGCGCGGTTTGTCGCTGCGGACAAAAACTTTGGATGTCGAACAGCGGACTGAGTTGCAAACAGCTTTGAGCGAGAAAATAGGCGCTTTTTCTCCTCAATCTATTCAAATAGATACGGTTGGGCCTACCCTCGGTAAACAGTTGTTCACTTCGGGTTTGCTGGCTTTGTTGCTTTCTTTTGCTGGCATTACTGTTTATCTAACATTCCGATTTCAGTTGGATTACGCCTTTTTTGCTTTCGTTGCTCTATTCCACGACGTGTTGGTTACTCTTGGTGTTTTCTCGTTTTTGGGTTTAGTTCAAGGAGTGGAAGTTGACAGCTTATTTGTGGTCGCTCTATTGACAATTATCGGTTTTTCTGTTAACGATACTGTGGTAATTTACGATCGCGTGCGGGAAGTAATCAAGCTAAATCCCGGACAGTCGATCGATCGAATTGTCGATGATGCCGTCATGCAAACGCTGGGAAGGTCAATCAACACGACTTTTACCACGTTGCTGACCTTGTTTTCCATCTTTTTGTTTGGCGGTGAAACCCTCAAATACTTTGCTTTAGCGTTGATTGTCGGCTTTATTGCGGGTTCGTATTCGAGTATTTTCATTGCCAGCACGCTGCTAGCTTGGTGGCGCAGTCGCACGGGCAACTCCATCGCCCTCCCCGCAGAAGGAATCAACCCATCAGAAGAAGTTTAGTTGACTGTTGACTGTTAACTGTTGACTGTTAACTGTTGACTGTTAACTGTTAACTGTTAACTGACTAATGACGAATGACTAATAACTAATGACTAATGACTAATGACCCAAATTTGCAAATAGAAGTCCAAAGACTTCACAAACTAACAGTTTACGGGCGCTGGTTAACCGTGATATTGCTGTGGATTAGCGTCGGTTCTTTCAGCATTTGGAGTTTGCGTCGCGAAATCGGTTTGTGGTTAGAACACTTCACTTGGGCTGCGGTGTACTACGGTTTATACTTTCACCGCTGGCCGACTCTCGGCCTCGGTTTGTGCTTCGGAATGACTTTAGCAGTGATAACTTGGCAAAGTCGCAATGCGTTGCGAGGATTGCCCCTGCGGGAAAAACAGGGTTTGGAACAACAAGTGCGCCGCATTCGCCAACAGGGGCCGAGTCATTTTTTGTGGAAGTGGGTTTGCAAAAATTCGCAGTAGCCGATGAGCTTTATTTGTCATACCAATTTCATAAAGTAGCGCTAGATATTACCCCCCCCCAACCCCCCCGCGAGTTCGGGGGGGCTAAGACTTGATAAATAGCATATCTTTAGAAAAATGGTATCAGTCTAAGAGGCACTATAACCGAAGAAACCGGGTTTTATTGCTCGTTACTTTCGCTCTGCGAAAGTAATGCAGATCCGGAGGCTCTGCCTCCTTTTTTCTTGCAACTTACAGGAGAGAGAACTGTAGGAGGTGTTTAAGTTATTAAGTTTTCGATCCTATAATAAAAAAAATGCTTTTTGCAAAACTGAGATGCTCCCGCTTTAAACCGCCTTCTTCCTCCTGCCTTCCTCCTACCTCCTTCCTCCTGCCGTCTTTTTTCATGCAAAGCGAGGCAAAATCTGTGCTGGGGAAGACTGTTGAAGCGGAATCTCGATCGCAAATTCCGTTCCTTTTCCCGGTTCCGAAACGCACTTCAATTCGCCGCCGTGTTGGTTGACAACAACTTCATAGCTAATCGACAGTCCCAAACCAGTTCCTTTACCGACCGGCTTCGTAGTAAAGAAAGGGTCAAACAACCGCTTCCGAACAGCTTCTGTCATTCCCGGCCCGTTGTCAAAAATCCTAATTATTACCTTTTTTCCCTCGGTTAACTCCGTGCAGATCCGAATGGTAGGAGTTAAGTAGGTAGAGCGATCGATTGAGGATGTAGTGTTTGTGTGGGAATGCTTTTGCTCGCATACTTGCGAAGAGTTATGGCTTTTTTTATCAAAATTTTCGTGCTTGTTACACTCAATTATAGCGTAAATAGCATTAACTAAAATATTCATAAATACTTGATTTAGCTGTCCGGGATAGCACTGCACCAGCGGCAAGTCGCTGTATTCTTTATGAATGGCGATCGCCTCCTGGCCCGGTTTGCCTTTAAGCTGGCCTTGCAAAAGCATAATCGTGTTGTTGATACCGTCGTGAATGTTTACCAGCTTCATTTCGGCTTCGTCTAACCTGCAAAAATTCCGCAGCGACAAAACGATATCGCGCACTCTTTCTGCACCTTGCTGCATGGAATTTAATACTTTCGGCAAATCTTCCAGCAAATAATCGAGTTCGATTTTTGCTGATTCCGCTTCAATGGCTGGGATGGATTCGGAACTGTGCTGCTGGTAGAGATAAAGCATCCGTATTAAACATTCAGTATACTCTTTCGCGTGGTGTACATTGCTGTATATAAAGCCGATCGGATTGTTGATTTCGTGAGCTACTCCTGCTACTAACTGCCCCAAAGAAGACATTTTCTCTGTTTGAATTAGTTGGGTTTGAGTGCGCTGAAGTTCCAATAGGG
>Ga0335397_10009616_pt1 | contig 12052 bp, 8 predicted proteins | sample MAT04_FD_205740 | JGI IMG/M metagenome (GOLD analysis project Ga0335397, IMG submission 205740) | Freshwater microbial communities from Lake Fryxell liftoff mats and glacier meltwater in Antarctica - MAT-04 (spades assembly) (version 2) ...
TCACTAAGTCATAGCTATGGATATTGTCGCGCACCTGCTTGCCTTTGTAGCCGTAAATCTGGTAAGGCTGTCCTAGCATGGTGCATTTCATCAAGTAGGAGAGAAAGCCATGCAATTTAGTCCCAGAATGGCTGGGGCCCGTCAAGCATCCTCCTCTAAAGCTGGCTGTTTTCATATCAAAATAGCGCCCGTATTCCTGAACTAATACGTCAGCAGCCACTTTGGAGGCTCCAAATAGGGAATGCTTAGTGTTGTCGATACTCATCGTTTCATCGATGCCCTCACGGTAAGCATGAGTTGCATCAATTTCCCACCGCGTCTCAAGTTCTACGAGTGGCAAGAAGTTTGGGTTATCTCCGTAGACCTTGTTTGTTGAGCAGAAGATAAATACAGCATCAGGGCAATGTTGACGGGTATTTTCCAGTAGAACTAAGGTGCCGTTTGCGTTAACAGAAAAGTCCGTATAGGGATCGTTTGCAGCCCAATCGTGGGAGGGTTGAGCCGCTGTATGGATAATTAAACTAATATCCGTGCCATAGGTTTTGAATACGTTAGAAACGGCATCATGGTCACGAATATCAATATTGTGATGAGTGTAATGATCGCCATAGTCTTGAAGCAGGCGATCGCGGTTCCATTCAGTTGAAGCATCCTCCCCGAAAAAAACTTTTCGCATATTGTTGTCAATGCCAACAACCGTAAAGCCGCGTTCACAGAAGAAACGAACTGCCTCAGAGCCAATTAACCCAGCGGAACCAGTCACCAAAATCGTACTCATGACTTAATCCTTGATAATGAAGAGTTACCTAAAGAGTTCAATGCCTATCGAACCAGAGCTAAAGCCCTTGTAGTGCACTAATGCAATCTGCTTCCTCAATCTTAACTTCTTGTGTATTTTTGCAAAAGCTAGGTTGAATCACCAATGGTTAGCCTATAACTTTATGAAAACTTTTTGACTAAGACTAAATAGACTGGCGACTGTCAGTTTTTGAAAAACTAGATACTAGAACATGACAACCGTGAGCTTATAATGGTTCGGATACGGTGAAGTGAAATCGTGGCATAGATTCTAGGTTCAACTTGTCAGGATCATGTCTTCGTCTGCTTACAAGCCCAAAGTTCATAAAACTCACTTTCACCAATGGGCTGATAGGTTTGTAAAAACACATGCCGAAACTCTTCAGGAAAAACCAAATCGTGGGGGGGGTAAAAATTCTTGAAGTCGAAGGGAGTCTTTGTCACATTGGGAAGCAACCAGATTTGGGTCTGGCAAGTTTGCAAAGCTTTAATTGTGGCATCAGAAACCGTTTTGACGCCAGACACTTGCATTTCAAACATGATTACTGGATCAACTAAGTAGGGATTGCCAGCAAACACTAGAACTGGACGATAAAAAGTAAGCTCATAATTGCCATCGCCTTGGCTGAAGCCCATGCCAATCGTTGAATTGGGATGGGCTTTCATAACGTTATTAATATCACCAATGATCTGCTGGCTGGGAGACTTGATCAAGGTTGAAACCAATCGCCCTGCTTCGGGGGCGATCGCCAGCGCCATCGTAAGACTAAACGCTAACGCGGCACTCATAAAAATAGTCTTGACCGAGCCTGATGCATGGGTTGAGGGAAAGTAATGACTCTCAGTCCGAATCCATTCCAGTATTAGTGCCAGCAAATAGGCAAATAGGGGAATAAAGGGTAAATGGTTGTTCTCCAAAACTCCAATTTTGATAGAAAACGCCAGGGATGCAATTACGCAGCCCAATAATGTATGGATAAAACCTCGATTAAGTTGAATAAACCGTTGAAGACTGGTACGGCTGCGACAGTAGAGATAACCCAGGCTTAAAAGAATCGGTAATGATATGTAGAAAACCCATTTGCAAACATCAATGAGTTGAACAAACGATGCAGGTTTATTCCGAGATTGGCTCAGCCAGATCAGATAGTCGCTGAGCGAAATCTGGGAAGAGGCGATAAAAGGAACCCCTGCTGTTGCGATCGCTCCCACTACACTAATTAACGTAGTGGCTAAACCAAAACGCGACAGCAGTAAAATATAGATCGGTAGAAAATTGACAAAGGCATTAATTTTCAAATTCAAACTGCATCCAAACGCGATCGCGGTGACCAGAGTGGCGATCGGCTGATTTCCTCGCAGTACACTAAGTAGCGCCGCACTCACAAAAAAGATGAGCAGTGGATCAGGTCTGAGCCAGAATGAAGCCGCATGGAAGGCAAACGAATTGGTAATGCTGAGAAAGGCTAAAACGGCATAGGCGCAAGCAATCAGAGCGATTTGACGGTTAGCAACCTTCAAAGTTGCATAAAATATACAAATCACACTTAGAATTGCCGCCAATCCGCAGCCCAACTTGACAACGACAAAGCCGGAACCAAATATTTCTAGAAAGAAACGGTTAACGATATAAAGCACCGCACCATAGTTATTGATATATCGTTCAGCAGAATCCATAGGAGGAAACAAGGGCTTTCCTGATTTAAACAACCAGGAGACGGCTGCAATATTGGGTTCAGCCTGATCGAAAAAAGTATGGCTAAAAATATAAGCAATAACTAAGGCAAAATAGCTGAAAATGATCGAAATAAAGCCGATATTTGCAACAAATAATCCTTTTGATAAAAGATATTTTGAAAATGGCCCACCTCTAGCCTTGTATTTACCGCGAACCAGAAAAGCCAGTGCACCGATCAGTATCCAGAGAATTAGAAAAAATAATATCGGCTCGGTAACTCTAAAAGATTTCAGTAAATCCATAGGTAGATTAAGCTTGCTTGTTTAGTTGAATGACCTGATGAAAAGCAGTGAATGAAATCAAATCAAATCAATGGCATGAACTCACGGAGTAAGCCTTGGTCGTTATTTCATCCCAAGAGAAGGGAAATAAACCCAAAGAGATTCAAAGCTGAAAACTATTTTCGGAGGATGTTTTTAATTTTTACCTTGGTAGATTGTGGAATTGAATTGGAAAATCTTCTGGTTAATCGATAGCCGAGCCAACCCATAGCTCCTTACAAATTGACGGTGTGAGCGGATGATCCTTGAGCTTTGTATTTGGAAAAATTTGATAATTTGAGTCCATGCCGAAACCCAGGTAATTTTTCTTTTCATCTGTTAGATCTTCACAGAATGAAGGATTCAAGATTATCGGCTCAGCACTCTTCATATCAGAGTCAACCTGAAAAAATAAGCTTTTGCGCGTATAGTTTTTATCTTTTATTGGTTTAGCTCGATGAACACCATAAGTGTTGTAAATCACAATTGAACCAGCAGGCTTCTTAAAACTAACGATTTGGTCTGCAAACTTTCCTTCTATTTCATCATCGGTGTAGTCGGAGTAAGCTCTTGTCCCAGACCACTCGTGAGAACCTGAAACATATTGAAACTCGCCATCGTTCACATCAACTAAGTAGCAGATAAGAATAATGCCTGGAATGTGAGCAAATCCCTTATCAGTTTTGTTGTCACTATGCCACTGCATCTGATGCCCACCCATCGTTTCGTAATATCGCATTGCTTTTAGGCGAATCTGATCGCCTAAGATTCTCTTGCTAATGCGCATAACTTTTTCATGCGTGACGTAGGAATAAAATTCCTTGGACACGGGGAGCATATGGGTAAAATAATATTGAGATTCTGTATAGACACCTCTAACCCAATTATTGTTTATACCAAATCTATTCTTTTCTATTGATTCAAAAATTGCTGTAATAAACTCTTCAGTTAACGCATTTTCAAAACAAAAGTATCCGTTTTTCTCCAACTCTTCAGAGATATTTTGTTCTGCATGATTTAAGAAATCCTTAGTGAAAATTTGCATATCTGCCCTCTGTAACGATTGAAAGAACGTCAAGCCTGAATCTGAAATACTATAAGCAAGTCCTCCTTAAGAACCTGCTTATAGTATTTCAATGCTAAATTGCTTGATTGATCCAGTTCGTGTCGGTGGCATTTACGGGGTGTTTGACAGGCATAAATTCTTCGGCCAAGCTCTTAATCTCGGCCGAATAGTCCAATCCATCATAAAAAATCCCCGTCGATCCACTTCGACCCACAATCTCCGGTTGAACGAGAAATTGGCTAAGATTTTTCCCAACTAAGTCCTCATAGATGACATGCTCAAGCACATAGCTTTTAGGTTCGTTTACCCGCTGATAAGAATTCAAGAGATTCTTCTTGAAGAAGGGCACGCTACACTTGTAAAAAACTGTTGAAGTATGTTTTTGATAATCGTGCGGCCCTCGCCCTCGCCCTCGGCCAAAGAAGACATAAAGGTAGCGTAAGACAGCTCTCACTTTCCCTAGCCAACTACTAGCTTCTGGTCTCACTAAACTCGCAAAAGGATCAAGCGGTGGAGAAAAAGCAGGGGATTTAAAAACGTTTGGCAAATGATCGTTTACCTGATGAACCTGCTCAAAATTTTGCACAAATAACCGTCCAGTAATCTTGTAGAAAGACTGACTGCGACTTAAGTAATGACTGTTTTTCATGGCATAAGCCACGATTTCACCCTCTCCATATCCCTTACCGCGAGTTTGAGCCTTCTGATTGCCACCAAAGACTAAAACCTCTAATGTTTTATTTCTTGCACGGGCAAACTCAATAATTTGGGTGAAGTCGTAGGAGCTGTTGGTATTTTCGCAAAAAACGATAGTTGGTAAGTCAGTTAGCGTAATCCAGGCAACTAGACCCTGGAGATATTGGCGCTGCCGCTCTAAGCGATCGCGAATTGCCACGTCGCGAGTTTTGCCAATCTCAATCGAGGCTGTAATGAGTAAAACTTCTGTAGGTGAAGACATTTTTTTGGAGTTACCTCTAATTAAGTAGCTGCGGGCTCGAAGGATTTCAGTGCGTTGCAAATGTAACTCACCTGTTCATCGGTGAGAGCCGGATAGCTGGGAAGATTGATTCCACGCCAACCAATGTCTTCAGCAACTTTATGGAGTTGATATTTCTGCGAGTACATCGGCATGGTATGGACAGGATAAAAAACAGGTCTTGTTTCAATTCCTGCTTCTGCCAGATGTTCTCTGAGGGGATCGCGTAGTTCAACCTGAGGAACCAAAATTGAAACCATCCAGTAGGAATGGTAAACATCGCCAACTTCAGGATGAACCTTGAAGGGCGTGTCATGTAATAACTCTTTATATGTATCAGCCAGCTTCCGCTTCCGGTTCAAGGTTTCAGAGACCTGTTCTAACTGGGCAAGACCGATCGCGGCGCAAATATTAGTCATGCGGTAGTTATAGCCAACGATGTCGTGCCAATACTGCCGATACTTCGCCAAACCCTGGCTCTTCAGGTGAAGAATGCGCTCATACAAGGTTTTGTCACTGGTGACAATCATTCCCCCCTCACCTGTAGTAAGGGTTTTATTCCCGTAAAAACTGAAGGTGGAAATATCACCAAACGTTCCCATATGCTGATCTTGATACCTGGAGCCGATCGCTTCCGCACAATCTTCAATCAGGAATACCCGATGCTCATCCGCGATCGCTTTGAGCGTAGACATATCACAAGGATGCCCATATAGATGTACTGCCATAATGGCCTTAGTGCGAGGCGTAATATTGGCACGAACATCTTCAGGGTCGAGCTGCCACGTCTCCGGTAAAGAATCCACAAAAACAGGTGTGGCTCCAGTGTAAACAATGGCATTCACTGAAGCAATGTAAGTCAACGTTGGGACAATCACCTCATCGCCAGTACCAATGCCAAGCGCTACAAGCGCTAAATGCAGGGCAACGGTACCATTGCAAACAGCAGCAGAATAACGGACATTAACGTATTCTGCAAAAGCTTTTTCAAACAGATTAACGTACTCCCCTTTAGAAGAGATCCAACCAGTGTCGAGACAGTGGTTGACATACTCTCGCTCGTTGCCATTTAAAGCTGGCTGATAAACAGGAATAGTGTGCATATCGATCACTCATCCAAACAACAACAAGGGCAAAAAAATCAGCCATGGATACAACGTCTAAGTCTAGATTCAGACATCAAGAAACCCGTTTAGCAGACCGTTGACACCAGCACCCATGGCCATCGCAAAAACCTGAACTCGCTAGTACGAGATTGTTGACTTCCAAACGGTATGAAGCTTAAGCTTTTCATGCTCAACAATCGTCATATGTGCCATTTCATCAAACATCCAAAAACTGACTGATGCCACTGACTGATGCCACTGACTGATGCCAAGTTCTTAGCCCTCAGCCAATACGCTCTCAATCCAATTGGTATCACATAGCATAGCAGCCGTAATTATACACCAGACGAATATGCTTATTAGTTTGGCGTGGTGCGAAGAGGAAACAAGTTTCTTCCCGCAACTTCACGAAGTCTTTACTTTATATGTCAGAATCGGCAGTAATTTAAGTCTTAATAAACGGCGAAAGCCTTCCAACAGTGCCTTTAGGTTAGGATGAAGCCAGAAAAATTTAGCAGTTAAATTATAAAGATCCCATAGTATTTACTGAGATTTGCAGAACTTTCTAGACGATTTGGTATTGTAAGTGTGGTTTACACGCTTTAAAAAGGTTCAAGCTAGAAGCACCAAGCAGGCTCAAACAATTGACTCCCTGGGTTAAAGGTGGCAGAGAAGGAGTTTATCTAACGAAAACTTACCGCGATTCTCTTCTCTCAAGATCGGAGAGGTTGAGCGGTGAGGGCGAATTTACGAAATTGGAATGTACTCATCAGTTTCAATAATGCGATGCTTTTGAGTCGGTAGCTAGTGAGGGATCATCTGAATGTCTGGATATTTTTCCAAATTTCTGTACATCTTGAAGGGAAAGTACAAAAATTTTGTAGTTTTAATGATCATGTTCCTGATTGTTTCCTTCATGGAAACGATTGGAATTGGTTTGATCGGTCCATTCATCAGCATTGCCACTGACCCTGATTTTTTCAAGAGACCTTCTATCCTTCAACCAATCTACAATTCTCTAGGGTTCACATCTGCAAATCAGTTTCTATTTGTCTTTGGATTAATTCTGATCGGGATTTTTTGTCTGAAGGGGGTTGTCAGCTTCAGCGTTCAAAGAAAGATATTTAATTTTGGTTTTTCAACGCAAGGAGACATTCAAACTCGATTAATGAGTGCTTACTTGTCCGCTCCTTACACTTTTCATCTCAACAAAAATACTGCGACTCTCGTTCAAAGCGTCATCAAAGATACAGAGGTATTTTGTAACAATGTGATGATGCCAATTCTATTTTCTATCTCTAACATAGCCATTATCACAGGATTAGTGACGCTTCTTGTAGTCACCAGTCCATTTGCAACTCTAATTATTTCAGGGATTTTGTTAGTCGGTTATGTGCTCTTTCACAGCCTTAAGGATCGACTGGCTCGGTGGGGAAGAGAATCTGGTGAGGCCAGTACTGAGATCATCCGCATTATTAATCATGGCTTGGGAGGGTTGAAGGAGACTCGAGTGATTGGGTGCGAACCCTATTTCAATGACCAAATGCACGTTCAAGCCCATCGTTATGCCAGTGTGGTCAGTAAAAGTCTAAGTGCTTCCACATTGCCCCGCTATATCCTCGAAGCTTTTTTGATGACGTTTCTAATTGTGATTACGTTCATCTTTATTACCTTTGACAATCAGTCTCCTCAACAGCTCACTTCGGTTCTCGGCATTTTTGCGATGGCGTCGATCCGTTTGATGCCTTCTGCCAGCAATTTAATGGGTTCTATCAATGGCATCCGTTACGCCAACTACGCGATCGACAAAATTTATTTTGAGTTGAAAGAAGCAGAATCCTTGCTTCAAGATTTCAATTCTTACCGAGTTTCGTCTCATAGTGGAACCTATGAGATTAGCGATCGCAATCATGTGATGTCGTTTGCAGACGATGTGGCGATCGATGATGTTGTTTATCGGTATCCAAATTCCGCAGATGATGCGCTGAATCAAGTTTCTTTTCATATTAAGCGGGGTCAGTCTATCGGATTAATTGGTCGTTCTGGTGCTGGTAAAACGACCATGGTTGATGTCATTTTAGGTCTTTTACTACCTCAAAGTGGTGACATCCGAGTGGATGGAGTTTCGATTTATGAGAATGTACGTTCGTGGCAGAATCTGCTTGGATACGTCCCCCAGTCGATTTTCTTGATGGATGACACATTAGAAAAAAATATTGCATTTGGAGTACCGCCTGAATCCATAGATCGAAAACGTTTATATGCAGCTTTGGAGTCGGCTCAGCTTTTAGAACTGGTCGAGTCTCTACCGGATGGGCTAAATACTCTCATGGGTGAACGTGGAGTCAGACTTTCAGGTGGGCAACGGCAACGTGTTGGCATTGCCAGAGCGCTCTATCACGAAAGAGAAATTCTTGTTTTAGATGAAGCGACCTCCGCTTTGGATAATGAAACAGAAAAACTAGTGAGTGAATCAATCAAGTCTCTCAGTGGAACAAAGACACTGATCATTATTGCCCACCGTTTAAGCACGATTGAGCATTGTGACTGCATATACTTGATGGAAAAGGGTTGCGTTGTAAAGTCTGGTACATATCGCGAAGTTGTTTCTGCATCCTAAGTTGATCTGGGACTCTCATTCAAATGATTAAGCTTGTATATGATTACCAGATATTCTGGCAGCAGCAATATGGTGGGATTTCCAGATATTTCTATGATTTGGCAACTCAAATCTCTGAGTATGAACAATTCAATGTCAAAATCCTTGCTGGACTTCATGTTAACGAGTACCTGAAGCAAATTAAGCCAGAACTTGTCCTTGGTGTTGCTGTCCCTAAGGTTCCTAAAGCGGGTAATGTGCTTAAGCAACTCAACAAATATTTTTCAAAGGCTTGGCTTTCGACAAATCCGCCAGACATCATCCATGAAACTTTTTATGCCGTTCATGGAGTTGCTCCTAAAAAATCTGTGACGGTATTGACTATTTATGATTTTATCCACGAAAAATTTGATCTAGAGAATCCCGTCAACTCTGTGAAGGCGGCCGCCATACGGCGTGCAGATCACTTAATTTGCATCTCTGAAAACACTAAAAAAGATTTACTTGAAATCTTTGATCTTGAACTTGACAAAGTTTCAGTTGTGTATGAGGGAAGTGGCTTAGCGGATTCAGTAAAAAACAGATCGCAAACTGAGACTAATCTTTCAGCATCAAGTTTGCAGGCTCCCTATATTCTTTTTGTCGGTCACCGATCCGGGTACAAAAATTTTGAGCGTTTCCTAAAAGCTATTGCAACGTCCAGCACTCTTTTGAAAGATTTCAAAATCGTTTGCTTTGGTTCTGTTCCATTGCAGCGCGAAGAGATGAAATTTGCCAACAGCCTCGGCATTTCAGAAGACAACTTACTCTGGTTTTCTGGAGATGATTCTTTGCTGGAAAGCTTTTATCGGGGCGCCTCTGCGTTGGTTTTCCCTTCTTTGTATGAGGGTTTCGGCAATCCGCCACTAGAAGCAATGTCCGCAGGTTGCCCCGTGATTTGTAGTAACACCAGTTCCATGCCTGAAGTTTCTGAGAATGCGGCTGAGTACTTTGACCCTTATGAGGTTGAAAGTATCATGACTGCTATGGAAAAGGTGCTTTATTCTCAGGAAAAAGCTGAGGACATGATCAACCGAGGGCGAGAACGCGCAAAGCTTTTTACGGTAGACAAATGTGCTGAACAAATCCGAGATATCTACTTGTCGCTGGTTTAAGCTTGTTTGGGGTCGGTGAAACTTTGTAATTCGGGTATTTTTATATGTTGCGAGTCCTGCTGCCCATCAATCTTGATCGCTGGAAGTTCCCTGTTTCTACATCACTCAGAGAATTAACCCTACGCAATCCCCATATTGATTTCTACTCTTTTAGTAGTCCATCCTCAGAAGAAGATAGAAAAATGGGAGACGAGATTTTGTGGAGCAAGCCCAATGTCCACAAAATTTCTACCGTTGACTTGTTGAAACAATCCTTTGACATCATTCATCATGCCTCGGCAACGCCTCGCAATTTGCTGGCGGCATCCCTTGCCAAAGCCCGGAGTTTTGGCAAGTGCGTCCATATTTTTACAGCGCCGATCCAACCCCATGATGGTGATGAGTTTTATCAACAGTTCGTGACTTCTGTGCGACGGGCGGATGTGTTGGGTGCGGTGAGTCATGCTGTGGCGAAGGACATTCAAGAACAATTTGGGCGCAAGGTAGATGCGGTAATTCCCAGTGGCGTAGACCTGGAATTTTTCTCACCGGATAGGGCTGAACCGTTGGATTTGGCAAAGCTAGGTATTCGTCAGCCTTATGTCTTGTTTGTAGGAGTGCTGACGCAGCGAAAGCGACCGGATGTCTTTATCCAAATTGCCGCTCTTTTGCCGAATCTGGACTTTGTGCTGGTGGGAGGCGGCTATACCTCTGAGGAAGAGGCAGTTTATCGGGAGGCGGCGAGTCAGCATCCCAATGTTAAGTTCGTGGGCTATCAACCGCGCAGTGAAGTCCGCAACTTGATGGGGAATGCGGTAGCGCTCGTCTTTCCTTCGGAACTTGAAGGCTTGCCGCTGACGATCCTGGAGGCTTCGGCGATGGGCATCCCGGTGCTGGCTCAACCGAAGAGTTCCATGCCAGAAGCGGTGATTGATGATGTCACGGGCTGGATTTTACCGCTTGATCCCATCGCTGCCTGGGCTGAGCAATTAACCAAAGTTTTGAACTGGTCAGAAGTCGAGCGATCGCAGTTTGCCGCTAAGGCGAGATCGTTCGTAACCGATCATTATTCCTGGAACTCGATCGCACGCCAATACGATGAACTGTACCATCATGTTGTTCAGAAGCAGTAATTTTACTCTCATAAGGCAATGATTCAGAAACTTGCCTATGTGCATTATCCTCATGGACCGAAGAGTTCACGATTGGCAACGATGCCATTTTCACTCAATACCGTCGTTGCGTTAGGGAAAGCAGGGTGGCTGGTAGATCTTTACCTCTGGGAAAAACCCTCTCCTGAGTACGGGCGGCTACTGCCTGAAAATGTTAAGGTTCACCATTTAATTGATTCTCCCTTGACTCGTGCCAATTTTCTCGCGAAAGCTTGGCTTGAGTTTAGCTTTAGGCAGAAAAAAGATTATGCTTGCGTCTTTGCGTTAGGCCAGATTGGCTCATACATTGGTGGGCTAATCGCCGAATCAAGCCAATGTCCATTTGTCTATCTCAATGACGAGTTTCCCAGTCACTGGGCTGATCCAACATGGGGGCTACTGGAGCAACAGGCTGTAGCCCAGGCAAATCTGATTATTGTGCCCGATGCCCAACGAGCAGCGCCGTTGTATCAAGAATTAGGACTGCCGCTGACTCAGCCCTACGCTATATTACCCAATATTTCGATGGTTGATTCCTTAGACTCATCCATCAATTGGCACGATCGCCTGCAACTACCATCGGATGCGAAGCCTTTTCTTTATGCCGGTACGGTCAGCTCTGAAATGCAGGTCGATCAATTGATTGCTAGTGTCCCGCAGTGGGTGGAACCGGCTGTCTTGATTGTGAATGGGCGATCTGAACGAGATACCAATGCCTTTCGGCAGCAGTACCCCGATCGCCTAGATCGCAATCGGGTTATTTGGAATCATCAGCCATTAGCGATCGAGTTGCTCAACTCCCTGGTGGCTTACTGCGAAGGCAACTTTGCCCTGTATCAAAACACGGGTTCTAACATTGAATATGTGGGCTTCTCATCGGGTAAATTGATGCGGAGTTTAGCCTGTGGTTGTCCCGTAATTGCCACTCGCCTATCCTCATTAGCCTTTGTGGAGGAGTATCAGCTCGGTGTCCTGATTCACGATGTCTCCGACATTCCCGCCGCCGTAAACAAGCTCACAGTTAATCGGGAGGAGTATCGTCGTCGTTGCCTTGACTTTTGCAAAAACCATGCTTCATTTGAACATCATTGGCAAATATTTTGTCATAAGTTCAAAGCAATCACCAATATTGATTTAGCTCGATAAGTAGGTAGGCATAATTAAATTGAAGATCGAAATCTTACTTGACCCCCGGCTGTCGCAGTCCCCCTTACCAAGGGAACAG
>Ga0335397_10009623_pt1 | contig 12044 bp, 12 predicted proteins | sample MAT04_FD_205740 | JGI IMG/M metagenome (GOLD analysis project Ga0335397, IMG submission 205740) | Freshwater microbial communities from Lake Fryxell liftoff mats and glacier meltwater in Antarctica - MAT-04 (spades assembly) (version 2) ...
TGATCGACCCGCTTAAGGACACCACGGCGCTGATCGCGCAGGTCCGTGCCGGCTTTGTGCCGCAGCCCGAGGCGGTCGGTGCCTTCGGCTATGACTTCCGCCAGGTGGTGGAGATGATCCGCGAGGCCAACGCCCTGCTCGATGACGCCGGCCTGTCGCTCGACACCGATCCACGCCGCGTCGCGAAGTCAGGCGCAGCCCAGGACGCAGCGCAGCTCGCCGCCATCGAGATCGCCGCCACCGGCGCCGCTTCCCCGCGCGCTGAGCCACCACAGCAAGGCTGACACCATGACCGAACCGATCGAGCTGAGCGGCAGCGATGCCGCGCCGGATCAGGATGCTGCGTCCGATCGACCGCCCACCGATGGGCAATCGATCGTGGCCTGCCGTGCACTTGCGGCGCCCGTCACCGTCAATCGTGCCGCCCGCACCGTCGAGGTGGTGTGGTCCACCGGCGCGCGGGCCCGCAACTTCGTGCCGCCCTATGGTCCGATTCTCGAAGAACTCGACATGCGGCCCTGAGGCGGTGCGCATGGACGCGCTTCGTTCCGGCCGCGCCCCGGTGCTGGACACCCACCGCCGCGCCGGCACCCGCGATGTGCTGGGCCGCGTCACGACCGCCCGCATCGAGGCCGGCCGCGGCTAGGCCACGCTGCAGTTTTCCTCGGCTGAAGACGTCGAGCCGGTCTGGCAGCGCATCGCCGACGGGACGCTGCGCGCCGATCCACAGGTTTCCCGGCAGGCTCGCCAGGGCAGGGTGCCCTGGAGAGCCTGCCGGGCGGCGCGCCTCGGGGCCGCGGCGGCTTCAACCAATGGCCGCTGCCGCCAGGCCGCCTCACACCGGCTCGGCGCGGACCCGCACCGTTCTGGGTCGCCGTGTGGTCGGGGCGACACCTGCCATCCTCGCAGCACTGGCCTCAGCCGCGAAGTGGCATGCCGCGCTATGCGCGGTATCCACGGGCGTCAGAATAGGGTCGTCCTGGCGGCACCGCGATGGCCGGCCCAGTTGTTCGAACAACCAGCAGCGCGTGTGGAACCGGCAGCCTGCGGGGACCGCGGCCGCGCTCGGGATGTCGCCCGCCAGCACGATCCGCCGGCGGGTCCGCTCCACCGCCGGATCGGGCACGGGAACCGCTGAGAGGAGGGCATGGGTGTACGGGTGCGCCGCCCGGCCGAACACAGCATCCACCGGACCGGTCTCGACGATGCGCCCCAGATACATCACCCCGATACGGTCGCTCATGTGACGCACGACGCCGAGGTCATGCGAGATGAACAGGTAAGTCAGCCCGTACCGCCTGCGCAGGTCGGCGAGCAGGTTCAGCACCTGCGCGCGAATGGATACGTCGAGCGCCGAGGTCGCCTCGTCGCACACCAGGAAGTCCGGCCGAAGGGTCAAGGCGCGCGCGATGCCGATCCGCTGCCGCTGGCCGCCGGAGAATTCGTGCGGATACTGGTGCTTGCGCGCGGGGTCGAGGCCAACAAGGCGCAGCATCTCGTCGATCAACTCGGCCACCGCCGGTCCGCGCGCCACGTCATGGGTGGTGATCGGCTCGGCCAGGCTCTCTCCCACCGTCATCTTGGGGTCGAGGCTGGCGTAGGGATCCTGGAAGATCATCTGCATGCCGCGGCGTATGCGGCGCAGCACGGCGCCTTCGAGCCCCACAAGTTCGGTCCCGCCGAACCGGATGGAGCCCGACGTCACCGGGCTCAACCGCAGCGCGGCGCGGCCGAGCGTGGTCTTGCCGCAGCCGGATTCCCCGACCAGCCCGAAGCACTCGCCCCGCCCGACCGTGAGGTCCACCCCATCCACTGCCGCGATCGGCGGCGGCTTGGCGCGGAACAGCCGGCCCTTGACAGGGAACAGCACCCGAAGCCGCGCGATCTCAAGCAGTGGCGGATCGCTATTCATGACACGACATCGAGCCAGCCTTCGGCATCGGTGCCGAAGCAGCGGGCGAGGTGCCCCGGGGTGCCGCGCCCGGTAAGCGGCGGTACCGCGGCGCGACACGCAGCGCGGAGGTGGGCGCATCGCTCCGCAAAGCGGCAACCCATTGGCAGACGCAGCGGATCGGGCGGCAGCCCCGGCAGCATCGGCAGGCGGCTGCCGCTCGGCTGGTCGGGGCGCGGGATCGAATCCATCAGGCCCCAGGTGTAGGGCATCATTGGTTCGCCGAAGATCGCCTCGACGCGCGCCGTCTCGACGATCTGGCCCGCGTACATGACGCTGACCCGATCGCACAGGCTAGCCGCGATCCCGAGATCATGCGTGACAAGGATGATCGCCGTTCCGGAATCGGCGACGATACGCTGCAGCAGGTCGAGGATCTGTGCCTGGATGGTGACGTCGAGCGCGGTGGTCGGCTCGTCCGCCAGGATCAGCAGCGGATCGCAAGCGATCGCCATCGCGATCATCACCCGTTGCCGCATGCCGCCGGAGAACTGGTGCGGATGGTCGTCGAGCCTGGCGCGGGGGCTTGCGATGCCGACGCGATCCAGCAGTTCGACCACGCGCTCGCGTGCGGCGCGCCGGCTAAGACCGAGGTGGAAGACGATGCTCTCGGCGATCTGCTCGCCGATCGTCAGGAGCGGATTGAGGCTGGACAGCGGGTTCTGGAAGATCAGGCCGATACGGCCGCCACGCACCTCTCGCATCTGCCGCTCCGACATCGGCCTGAGTTCGCGTCCGTCGAAGCGGAGTTCATCCGCCTCGAGTGCGCCATCGGGGACCAGTCGCGCCAGTGCCATCAGGGTCATGCTCTTGCCACTGCCGGACTCGCCCACGATGCCGAGAATCTCACCCCGCGCGAGATCGAGATCGACGCCTGCCACCGCGGTCAGGGTCTGACGCCCGACCGGGAAGCGGACCTGCAGGTTGCGGACCCGCAGCAGCGCCGCTTCGGGTTGCACCTCCTCGCCGCGCCGGGCGGATCGCGTCTGGCGACCGCTCATCCCTTAGCCGCCGGCCGTCGCGGCATAGGCATCGAGGAAGTCCACGAAGTAGCTTTCTAGGGCGGACAGGCCCGCCACCGGCCCGCTGCCCTGCAAGACGAAGAACTCGTCGCTGGTCTGCGACCGCGCGCCGTGGCCCGGCGCGGCACCCTGCACGGACGCAATGCCAAACACCTTGCCGTAATGCGCCCACGGCCCGCCATAGGCCTGCATCGGCCAGATCGAGGTTGGAAGCCCACGCGCCGCCAGCAGGCCGAGCGCCGCCCGGATCAGATCGGCGTCGTCCGGCGTCTGGTTGTGGTCATAGGTGCAGCGCGCGTCGATCGCCACATCGGGAAACCCATGCTCGTCAAGATGCCGCCGCAGGATCGCGATGATCTCCGCCGCCGTCGTCTCGGTCACCAGGCGGATGTCCATCGTCGCGGTCGCGGTGTCCGGCAACAGGAACGACTTGGTCCCGGGCCCGGTATAGCCGGCGCGCAGCCCGCTGATGTTCATCGACGGTCCGTACATGTAGCGCTCGAGCAGCGCCGTGCCCGACAGGCCGTCGCGGAAATGCTGCACCGGCGTCGCCGGCGACAGGCCCGGGATCACGGCATTCGGCTCGGCCGCAGAAAGCCGCGCTGCCAGCGCATCGAGATGCGGCCGCTCCCAGTCCTCGATCGGTTTCGGCGTGGCCAGTGCGGCCTGCAGCGCTGGCACGGTAAAGTGCGAACCGGTCGCGTCGGTCAGCGTCGCCATCGCCTGCACCAGCCGCCAGGCGGGATTGTCCACGACCGCATTGGTTGCGCTGTGCACCGCCCCGGCGGCCGGCCCGCGGCCCCATGACTTTCCGGACGCCACCAGTTCCAGCAGGATCAACCCCTTGTAGCCGAGCGTGATGCTCACGGCGCCCTTGGCATCCTGCGAAGCGCGCGGGCCGTACAGCGCCGTGGCACTGCGCACCGCCGCCTCGCGCTGCGCCACCAGCGCGGGGTAGTTCGGGCTTCCCATGATCTCGGCGCCTTCGAGCAGGAACACCAGGTTCACCGGCAAGCTGCCCGCCACCGCCATCATCGAGCCGACAGCGTTGATGAACGCCTGCAACGGACCCTTCGCGGCCGCGCCGCGCCCCATCACCACCTGCGGAAACCCGGCGAAGGGCAGCAGGGCCGCTTCGAAGGGCGGATGCGTCCAGGGCTCCACGCCGACCGGCCGCACATCGTAGTGCCCGTAGACCAGCAGTGTTGCCGGCCGGCCGCACGCGATGCTGCCGAATACGCCGGGATAGCCGTCGCCGACGTCGAGCACCGCCGCATCGGCGCAGCCCGCCTGCGCCAGCGAATCGCGCATCAGCGCGGCGCAGGAATCGAGCGACTGCCGCTCCAGGCTCACGCTCGGCTGGCGGATCAGCGCCTGGATCGCCGCCAGATGCTCGGCCTGATGCGCCTCGATGTGGCGATAGACGCCTGTCCTGTCTGCGGTCACTGCAGCATTCCCTTGGGCTCGAAGGCGAAGATCGTCGCCGGATTGGCCACCAGCAGCTTGTGGAGGCACGCCTCGTCGGCGCCCGCCGCGCGCAGCATCGGCACGAAGCGCGACAGCACGTGGTCGTAGCCGCAGCCGCCGGACACATGTAGCTCCGACACGCGGTTGCAATCGGAGGACAGCATCAGGCGATCCTCGTGCCCGCGCTCCAGCAGCGCGATGAGCAGCTCTACGCGTGTCTCGTCGAGCAGCCAATGCAGCTTGCCGATCACGTCGAACTGCACATAGGCGCCGCGCCGCATCAGCGCCGCAAGTTGGCGAACATCGGCGTTCTCGTCGCAGTGGCCGATGATGACGCGCGAGGGATCGACCCCCTCCGCCTCGAACAGGTCGAGGAACTGGCTGCCGGCATTGCCACCCGGAATTTGGAAGCGCGAGGAGCCGGAGGTGTGCGTGGTGATGGCAAGCCCGGTCCGCCGCTGCACCCGCGCCACCGCCCGCGTGCAGCGTTCCTCCACCCCTTCGATCACGGCGCGGCTGACCGCAGCCTTCAGCAGCCCGGTGCGGATCGGCGAGTCGTCGGCGCCTGCCGTCAGCTCGCGCATTAGCGCCTCCTCCAGTGCCGCGATGTCGGCGCCGGCAGCGAAGCACGGCAGGCAGTTCTCGACGTAGAAGCCGGAGGTCGCGACCACATGCAGCTGTGCCCGCCGTGCGATCGAGGCGAGCCGGCGCATGTCCCGGCCCCAGCCGCCGACCGTCACTTCGATCACCGCGCGGCCGCCGGCTGCATGGAACGGCGCCAGCTCGGCCACCACCATGTCCTCGTCGCGCAGCCGCATCCGCTCGTAGCGCCTTGGAAAGGCGGGCTCGCGGCAAAGGCCCTGGTCGCACCACAGGTGCTCATGCGCTGCGGTGAGTCCCAGGGTCTCGGGCGCGATGTCGCCGAGCACGGTGCGTACGACCCTCACGTTCTCGTCCCCTCGAGCATTTCGATCACCTCGTCCGCCCAGTGCACCCGGATCAGCCCGCCGGCGATGCCGAGCATGGTGACCGCGTGCCAGTCGAGCGTCTCGCTCGCCGCCGCGTCCTGCACCACGACCACGGCGTAGCCGCAATCGGCCGCTTCGCGCGCGGCGAGGACGACGGTGATGTTCGCCAGCATGCCGCAGATCACCACCCGCTCGATGCCGCGCGCGGCGAGCTGCGCGTCCAACTGCGTGGCCGCGAAACAGCCATAGCCGCCGCGCGGCAGGATGACCTCGCCGGACTGCGGGGCGACCTCGGCGCACAACTCAGCGAGCGGATCCCCCTGTGGGAGGGGGAGGCCGGCGAGGGCGAGTTGGCGCGAGACCGTGCCCGGTCCGCGATCCATCAGCAACGCGTGGACCACCAGCGCACCCTGTCGCCGCGCCGCCGCGAGCAGACGCGACATGTTGCCGAGAGCCGCCTCCGCCATGCTATAGTATTCGTCGAACTCGCGGGTGATCGCCCGCTCGCGCGCGGCCAGGCCGAGTCCATGCTCGCGGCTGGTGGCGTAGCGCTGCGCATCGAGTAGCAGCAGCGCCGTATTGGACGCAGCCAGCCGCCGGAGCGGCGTGGGGTGGAGCAGCATGTTGTAAGGCGTGCGGCGGGCCAAGGGATCTGTCCGGTTCGGCTCAGCGAGGAGCTTTCTTCGGGTCGAGCGCGGTGTTCAGCGCATCGCCGAAGGAATAGATCACGAGCGTGGTGACCAGGATCGCCAGGCCGGGAAAGGCGGTTACCCACCACGCGATCTCCAGCGTCTCGCGCCCGTCGGCCACCATCAGCCCCCACTCCGCGGTGGGCGGCTTCGAGCCGAGGCCGAGGAAGCCGAGGCCGGCAGCGTTCAGGATCGCGGTCGCGACGCTGAGCGTTGCATACACTACGACCGATGCACGCAGGTTCGGGTAGACGTGCCGCAGCGCGATCACCCAGGGCCGCACGCCGATCGCGCGCGCGGCCAGCACGTAGTCGGCCTGGCGGATGGACAGCGCCATGCTCCGCACCAGCCGCGCATAGCCCGGCACGGTGGCGATGCCGACAGCCAGGATCAGGTTGGTGACGCTCGGCCCGAGCATGGCGACGATCACCATGGCCAGGAGCGTGCCGGGGAATGCCAGCAGCAAGTCGATGGCGCTCATCGCGGCACGGTCCAGCCAGCCGCCCGACAGGCCCGCCACCATGCCGACCGCCAGCCCGATCGTCGCGCCGATCAGCGCCGCCGAGATGCCGATGAGCAGCGACAGCCGGGCGCCGTAGAGCACGCGCGTGAAGACGTCCCGGCCGAACAGGTCGGTGCCCATCGGATATGCCCAGGAAGGCGCCTCCAGCGCGCGCATCGGATTGATCTCCGCCTCGCCATAGGGGGTCGCCATGGGACCGAGGGCGGCCAGCAGCAGGATGGTGAGGAACGCCGCCCCGCTCGGCGTGAGAAAGGCGCGCAGATAGGCGTTGATCGAGCGACGCTCGATCGCCGGGCCGGCCGATACCATCGCCTGGCCGTCAATCATAGCGAATCCGCGGGTCTATCCGCGTATAGGCTAGATCGACGACGAGGTTCGCAACCACATAGGTCGCCGCGATCACCAGCGCGAAGCCCTGCACGACTGGGTAGTCGGACTGGAGGATCGCGTTCACCCCCATCCGCCCGATGCCGGGCCGGCTGAACACCGTCTCGACGATCACCGTGCCGGTCATCAGGTTGCCGAACTGCAGCCCGACGATCGTCAGCACCGGCAGCATCACGTTCGGCAGCGCGTGCTTCAACAGGATGATCCGGCCGGGCAGGCCCTTGGCGCGCGCGGTGGTGATGAAGTCCTCCTTGAAGGTCGCGGCGAGATTCTGCCTTGTCAGCCGTGCAATGATCGCCGCGCCGGGCAGTCCGAGCGTGACCGCCGGCAGGATCAGCGCGGCTGCCGAGCCGGTGCCCAGCACCGGCAGCAGTTCCCAGGTGACCGCGAAAAGCCAGATCAGCATCAGGCCGAGCCAAAAAATCGGCGCCGAGATGCCGATCGAGGCGAGCAACATCGAGACGCGATCAACCCAGGAGCCCGGCTTCAGCCCTGCCAGGATGCCGAAGCCCAGACCGAGCACGATCGCACAGGCCAGCCCCGACAGCGCGAGGCGCACCGTGTAGGGATACTGCGCCGCCAGCATCCGGCTGACCGGTTCCTGGCTCCGGTACGATTGGCCGAGTGAGCCGGTGAGCACATCCCACAGGAAGCGTCCGAACTGCACATAGAGCGGCTGATCGAGCCCAAGTTCGCTCCGCAGCTGCGCCAGCAACTGCTCGGTCCCTTGGGCTGTCGGCACCTGCCCGCTGCTGGTCTGCACCAGCATTACCTGCAGCGGGTCGGCCGGCAGCACATGCAGCATCAGGAACACCGCCACTGACACGCCGAACAGCACCGGCATAACCCACACGACGCGCCAGAGCGTATAGCGGAGCATGGTGCGTGCCCGTGCCTCTTAGGCCCTGCCGACCCATGCCTTGTAGAACAGCGGCCGGCCTTCGAGGTCGTATTGCAGGCCCTGGATCTGCTGCTGCCGCAGCCAGAACCAGGTATCATCGTAGATCGGCGCGATCCAGCCCTGCTGCATCGCCTCGCGCTGGATCTCCGCGTAGATGCGGCGGCGCAGCGCGGGATCGGTGGAGGCGCCGCCCTCGGCGATGCGCGCGTCCAGAGACTCATTGGCTATGCGGGTGCGGTTGAACTGCCCGCCGCCGGTGACCTGTCCGCTGGAGAACATCGTCGGGATCACCTGGTCCGGGTCGAGCGCGGACCAGCGCATCTGCGCGAGGTTGTAGTCAGCCGCCGTCACCCGCGCCGCGAAGGCGGGATAGTTGGTCACGGAAAGCTGAGCGTCGAAGCCGATCTGTTGCAGCATCGCCTGCGCCAGCTCGGTCACCGCCTTGTTGGTGCCGACATCGAACATGATCATCTCGAGCCGCAACGGTGCGCCGTTGCGTTGCCTCACCCGGCCGCCCGCCGGCAGCCGCCAGCCGGCCTCGTCGAGCAGCGCCGCGGCGCGCTGCTGGTTGAAGGGATACATGTTGGCGATGGACGGGTCGAAGCCGAAGGTGGCCGCGGTGAGCGGCCCCTGCGCCACCTGCATCTGCCCGAACAGCACGGTGCGGACGATCTGCTCGCGGCTGATCGCGTGCAGGATGGCGTGGCGCACGCGGACATCATCGGTCGGCGAGCGCGTGATGTTCATCGGGAACGACCAGGAGAAGCCGGGCTGCGGCATGCGCGCCACGCCGAAGCCGGCACGCTCCAGCGTCTCCACCTGCGACAAAACTGGGAAATGCGTGAAGTTCACCTCGCCGGTGCGCAGCGCATTCATCCGCGTTGTCGCCTCGGGCACCTCCCGGATCACGAGTTCCTCGAGATGCGCCGGTCCGGCATGGGCGATCGCCTGCGGCGCCCAGCGGTAGCTCGGGTTGCGCCGCAAATGGAGGTCGTTGCCGACCCAGCGCTCGAACATGAAGGGGCCGGTGCCGACGGGCGCCTGCGCGAAGCCGGCGCCAAGCCGGCGGATCGCCTCCGGCGAGCCCGGTGACAGGGCAACCGAGGAAAGGTTCGACAGGAAGGTACCCCAGGGGCGGTGCAGCCGGATCTCGACGGTGTGGGGATCGATCACCGTCGCCGATTCGAACGGACCGATCGCGCCGGTCAGCAGCGAGCGGGTCACCGGGTCGGCGATCCGGTCGAAGGTCAGCTTGACCGCCTCGGCGGTGAAGGGCGTGCCGTCGTGGAAGGTAACGTCGCGCCGCAACTCGAACCGATAGACGCGGCCGTCGAGCGAGATCGTCCAGGCGCTGGCAAGGCCCGGGGCGAACTCGCCCGGGCGCGGCGACCAGATCAGCGGATCGAAGATCTGCCGCATCACCACGGTATCGTTGCCGCCGGACCAGACGTTCGGATCGAGGCTCGGCGGGCGCAACACATAGGCCCAGGTCAACCGCCCGCCGGCCACCGGCGTTGCCTGCGCTGCAGCCTCCGGAATGAACGCCTGGAACAGCGGCGGTGAAGCCAACCCGCCGGCGGCGAGAGCAAGGACGCGACGGCGGCTGGGCCCCGTTCTGGTCGTCATGGCGACATCTCCTGGTCGTTGCGGAAGCTTGCCCGGTGCTGGCCTCGGTCCCTCGGCTCGCCCAGGCGGTCCAGCGCCTGGGCCGTGGTCGCGACATTCACTGTCGCCTTGTCGAAGGCTGCGATGGTTGCTTCGGCGTGGCGATGCCCGGCGCAGGCGTCCCGCACCAGCAGCACGCCGTAGCCGCGATCGCCTGCACTGCGGACCGAAGCCTCGATCGCCCCGTCAACGGTGATGCCGGCCAGCACGATGTGCTCCGCGCCGATGGTGCGCAGCAGCCCGTCCAGGCCGGTGCCGTTGAAGATGCTGCTGGCCGGCTTGTTGATGATCACCTCGCCCGGCCCCGGCGCCACCTCGGCCCGGAAGGCGGCATCCGGCTCACCGATCACCGAACGCGCGCCCAACTGCCGAAGCTTGGCGGACAGGTCGCGGCCATCTACCAAGTGGCCCGCGGTGCGGATGTGAAGGACCGGCAACCCCAGCCGCCGCGCGCCCTCCAGCAGTTCGCGCATCCGGGCCAGCGCGTGCGGCAGGCGGTCCCGGAAGCCCCGGTAGTCCGGATCCGCATCGAGCACCGCCGCCAAGCTGGCGGCGGCATCGCAGGTCAGGCCCTGGGCATCCATCAGCACCACCGCCGTGTTGCCGGGCCGCAGGTCGAGCCGGATGGCCGGGCCGAAGATCAGCGCATAGGGGTTGGCGCCCGCGGGCGCGCCGTCATTCGGCAGCCAGGGGCTAGTCGGGATGAACGGCCTGGCCCGTTCGACGCCGCTGCGGCGCGCCGGATCGGCCGCAGCCAGGCGACCGACCCGCTCGGCCAGCGCCGCGGCACCGACCAGTGTGACGCCCCCGCGCCGCAACTGTTCGAGCGCGTCGGCCTGGCTGCGCCCGGTCGCATCGGCGCAGGCATCGTCGACCACGAACACCTGATAGCCGAGGTCGAGCGCGTCGTACACGGCGCTCTGAACGCAACCGCTCGTCGAGGTGCCCGTCAGGATGAGACGGTCGATGCCGATGTTGCGCAGCAGCCGGTCCAGGTTGGTGGCGGCAAAGACGCCAGAGGCTGACTTGTTCACCACGATCTCGTCGCCGACGGGTTCAAGACCCTCCAGGAACTCAGCCTCCTTGCTGTCGATGGGCACGACTAGGCCACGCACCAGCTGCTTCAGGCCGACATCGCGCGAGTCCTGCGTCTCCTCGGCGACCCGCAAATGCATCACCTCCATGTTCCGCTTCCGAAGCAGGTTGAGCAGGCCGCGGATCCGCTGCACGATCGTGTCGATCTGGGCGAAGTAGTCGTCGAAGTGGTGCAGGACGCCGAGTTGCCGCGCGGTCTGTCCTTCACCCCAGTCGCGATGGGCATCGAAGCACTGCATGTCCACCACCAGGAACGCGGTCCGGTAGAGCAGGTCGTCATCCGGGATCGACGCCAGCAGCGCGGCCTGGCCGCCGGCCTGTGCCGCATCGGCCATGCGTGGCCCGGGCGGAGACGAAGCCTCACTTGGCATACGCGTTTCACGAGGGGCAGGCGGGGCCGCAGAGGGGTGCGGCCGACCTCCGGTCAATGTCGGTTGCTTGCCATTCATAATGAATTAGAAGGTAGATGATGGTGCATCGCTGATCAACGACTATCTTCCCGGCAGCCCCACTCATCACATATGTGATGGTAGCCAGGCGTGGCGATCAGAGGATTTTGGCGCAGCATGCCGCAACCACCGGTGAAGTCGGCAGGCCGTGTCCTTGACCTGCTGGAATTCTTCGACGATGCGCGCCGGCCGGCCACCGTCATGGAGATCGCGCGCTCGCTCGGCATCCCGCAATCCAGCACCTCGGCGCTGCTGCAAAACCTGGTGCTGCGCGGCTATTGCGACTTCGATCCCACGACGCGCCGTTACGTGCCGACCGTCCGTGTCATGCTGCTGGGGTCCTGGCTGGATGCGCCGGTGTTCGAGGACGGCGCCGTGATCCGCATACTGAGCCAGCTCGGCGCCCGGTCCGGCGAGCACATCCTGCTGACCATGCTGAGCGGCATGTTCGTCCGCCACATCTACAGCATCCCTGCCCGACGGAGCGGCCGGCACTACATCCGGCCCGGTACCATCCGCCCGTTGGGCCGGTCCGGGGCCGGCAACCTGTTCCTCGCCACACGGCCCGACAAGCAAATCGAAAGCCTGGTGCGACGCTTGAACGCCTACGAACCGAACCCGGTGTTCCGGATCGACCTGGCGACCCTGATGGCGGAGATCGCCCTGATCCGGCAGCGCGGCTACTCGATCGCGTTGGACAAAGTCACGAGCGGAGTGGGCGGCGTGAACGTGCTGCTGCCGAAGCTCGGGCAGTCCCCACCGATGTCGGTCGCGATCTCATCACTCTCGCATATCGTCAGCGCCCAGCATGAAGAGTATTTCGTATTGATCCGCGATGCCGTGTCTGAACATTTGCGGACATCCTTGCCGCCATTGCGCCAATGACGGACTGTGTCCGGCGTGGGTCGTAGAGGTGGCTAGGGAAAT